>Ga0187771_10001549_pt1 | contig 15462 bp, 14 predicted proteins | sample 0116_SJ02_MP15_1_FD_133139 | JGI IMG/M metagenome (GOLD analysis project Ga0187771, IMG submission 133139) | Tropical peat soil microbial communities from peatlands in Department of Meta, Colombia - 0116_SJ02_MP15_10_MG | ecosystem: Environmental > Terrestrial > Soil > Wetlands > Peat | place...
ACTTGTATTCGACCAGGTGCAAGCCTTGTGGTCCGTTTTCCTGCCTGAAGAGCTTCAGCGTGCAGGGGACGTCGCGATCGAGCAGGTCGAATTCAAAGAAAACCAGCTTGGGCGTGGCGTCGTTGTATTCGAAGGTCAGCCACTGCCACCCGTTTTTCCCCTCCTCGGTGTTGTAGAGGTACTCGATATCGTCGGCAGTCCCAAAAACCGTCTTGCCCAGTACCATGGGGGATGCATGCTGCCAGTCCCGCGCAGTGTTGGGAGCGATCTGGACGGCGTCAGCCGCGCTCAAATTCAGGGCGCGAAGCTCTACACGATACCCAATGGCCTCTGACCCGCCTTCCACTGCTTTGAGCGTGAGCCGGGCCGGGCCGCTCTCGGCGGCGCGGACGATGAAATAGCTTCCGGGATCGCCGCTATGAAGTTTCTTGCTGATCGTAGGGTTTCCCGCCGACTCAAAGCTGAACTCGACGCGCGCCGCGGGAGGTATGATCTGCTCTTTAACCACATTAAAGGTTATGGGCGAAGCAATTCGCCGCGGCACAAGCTCCTCGGGCGCGGTGAGTTGTCCGGGCGAATCGAGACTGATGTCAACGGAGTACAGCTTCCCCGCGGTGAGCATTGTGGTTGACCACGTTACAGTTTCGCCTGCATGGAGTGTGTTCTTTAGCGCCTGATTGGGAATTAGCAATCCCGGCTCGCGGAGCTGCGGCAAAGAATTCAGTCCGCGCGCGAGATTCGCGCGCCAAGCGAAGCCGAGGATCAAAACAGGAATCAGGAAGGAGATTAGAAGCGCCACTCGGCGCACGGCGCCCTGGCAAAGCCCTCTCATCGGACACCCTCCACTTGGCAGGTTCTGGAAGCCCCGGTGGAATTCTACTTCCAAGGGAAGGGTTTTTCAAATGCCGATTGACGATTTCCGATTTTCCAATGTCCGCCAGCCGACGGATAAATCGTTCAATCGGCAATCTGCAATCGAAAATTACTCGTATCTCAGCGCCACAATGGGATCAGCCTTCGCCGCCCGGCAAGCAGGGAAGATACAGGTCATGACGCTAGCACGAGTCAGCATCGGAGACCCCCTGATATGGGGAACAGAGGGAGGCAAGATATCCGTGGGACAACCGTGCCCGAGAAAAAGGAGTTGACACGGACATCGCACTGCCGTATTCTATATCCGACTTATTTAGTCGGATATTTTATGTTGAAGCTCAGCAAGAAGGCAGACTACGGATTGATCGCCGTCAGACATCTGGCAGAGCAGCCCTCTTCAACCGCTTGCAGCGCTCGGGAGATAGCCCGCACATACAGGATTCCCACTGAACTGCTCGCCAAGATTCTGCAGAAACTGGCAAAGCATGGGTTACTCGCCTCTCAGCACGGAACCAATGGCGGCTACTTGCTAGCGCGGCAGCCCTCCGAGATCACGGCGTTTGAGGTTATTCGGGCGATTGAGGGCCCGCTCTTTATCACTTCTTGCGTTACGGACCGACGCGAGTGCGGGCAAATGCGAAGCTGCACGGTCCGCGAGCCGCTGCATCGGGTGAACGAGACCCTGGTCAAGGCGTTGAGCGCTGTCACCATCGCCAGTCTGAGCAGCGAGCCACCCGGATTGGTGCAGATCGGAGGCGCTGCCCGGTGAAGCTGCCCATTTACATGGATAACCACGCCACGACTCCGGTGGATCCCCGTGTCCTGGAGGCCATGTTGCCCTATTTCGGGGAGAAGTTCGGCAATCCGGCTAGCCACAGCCATCGCTTCGGATGGGATGCGGAAGCCGCTGTGGATACGGCGCGGCGACAGGTTGCCCGGCTCATTAATGCCAGCCCACAGGAAATCATTTTCACCTCCGGTGCCACTGAATCCGACAACCTGGCCATCAAAGGCGTTGCACGCAAGTATCGTGAGAAGGGCAATCACATTGTCACCTTGCCTACCGAACACAAGGCGGTTCTCGACACCTGCAAGTACCTAGCGACCGATGGGTTCCGGGTGACTCTTTTGCCGGTCAAAACCGACGGACTGGTGGACATTGATGCCTTAAAGAGAGCCCTGGATGCGGAAACGATCCTGGTCAGCATCATGGCCGCCAATAATGAAATCGGGGTGGTGCAGCCGCTTGCCGAGATTGGCCGGCTCTGCCGCGAGCGTGGCATCCTGTTTCACACGGACGCGGCGCAGGCCGTGGGCAAGATCCCGTTGGACGTTCAGGCGATGAACATCGACCTGCTTTCGCTTACCGGCCATAAGAATCACGGACCGAAAGGGATCGGCGCGCTTTATGTGCGCCGGAGCGATCCTGCCGTGCAACTGGCCCCGATCTTTGACGGGGGCGGGCACGAAAGCGGCTGGCGGTCCGGGACACTAAATGTCCCAGGGATCGTCGGCCTCGGGAAAGCCTGCGAAATCTCGCAGCGGGAGATGCCGACGGAGGCCGAGCGGCTGCGGGCCCTGCGCGACAGGCTCAAAGACGGCATCTTGGCCAAGTTGGACGGAGTTTACGTGAATGGCAGCCTGGAGCACCGCCTGCCGGGCAACCTGAGCCTGAGTTTCGCCGGTTTGGAGGTCGCGCCATTGCTCATGAGCCTGAGCGACATTGCCCTCTCATCGGGTTCGGCTTGCACCTCGGCCACACCGGAACCCTCTTATGTGCTGAAGGCCCTGGGCATCCCGGAGGAGCTCGCTCAATCGCCGATTCGATTCGGGCTCGGCCGATTCAACACCCAGGAAGAAGTGGACTACGTCATCTCTCGTCTGGTGGAGGCTGTCAAAAGCCTCCGAGAACTCGCCTCTGGGGGGAGAGCCGAAGAGCAAAAAGTTCGGGCTGAGAAGGAACTGTCCAGAGCGAAGGGAAGATAATCTTGACTAGACTGTACAGATTGCTTAGGATGACTTGGCAGCTTGCAGGGCACGCCACATTGCAGCAGCTAGGCTTGGAAGCGCCTCCGCGCTCGCAGTCCGCATTCTATAGGGAGGAAGATTGATGGCTACGCCTCAAAGTGAAGTCGAAGTCCTGGCAACCAAAGAATACAAGTACGGTTTCGTCACCGACATCGAACAGGAGACCGTACCGCCAGGCTTGAACGAGGAGGTCATTCACCTGATCTCCGCCAAAAAGCAGGAGCCCCAGTGGATGCTGGAATGGCGCCTCAAGGCTTACCGCCACTGGCTCACCATGCAGGAGCCGAAGTGGGCGAACATCAAGTATGGCCCCATTGACTACCAGGCCATCCGCTATTACGCCGCGCCCAAAAGCGCGGACTCCCGCCCCAAGAGCCTGGAAGAAGTCGACCCAAAGCTGCTGGAGACCTACGAGAAGCTAGGCATTCCCTTGCGGGAGCGCGAGGTCCTGGCGGGCGTGGCGGTGGACGCGGTGTTCGACAGCGTCTCCGTGGCCACGACCTTCAAGGAAAAGCTGAATGAGCTGGGGATCATCTTCTGCTCCTTTTCTGAGGCGGTGCGCGAGCACCCGGAGCTGGTGCGGAAGTACCTCGGCTCCGTCGTTCCCTACACGGACAACTTCTTTGCCACTCTGAACTCGGCGGTCTTCAGCGACGGCTCGTTTGCGTACGTGCCCAAGGGCGTGCGTTGCCCGATGGAACTCTCCACCTATTTCCGTATCAACGCCAAGCAAACGGGCCAGTTCGAGCGGACGCTCATCATCGCCGACGAAGGCGCGTATGTCAGCTATCTGGAAGGCTGTACGGCACCCATGCGCGACGAAAACCAGTTGCACGCCGCAGTGGTTGAGCTGATCGCGCACGACAATGCCACGGTCAAGTACTCCACGGTCCAGAACTGGTATCCCGGCGATAAGGACGGCAGGGGCGGCATCTATAACTTTGTGACCAAGCGCGGCAAGTGCCTGGGCGCCAACTCCAAAATTTCCTGGACGCAAGTGGAGACCGGGTCCGCGATAACCTGGAAATACCCGAGCTGCATCCTGCAAGGCGACAACTCGGTGGGTGAGTTCTACTCGGTTGCGGTGGTCAACAACCGCCAGCAGGCGGACACCGGCACCAAGATGATCCACATCGGCAAGAACACCAAGAGCACCATCGTGTCGAAGGGCATCAGCGCGGGACTGGGCCAGAACAGCTATCGCGGCATGGTCAAAATCCTCAAGGGCGCGACGGGCGCGCGCAATTATTCCCAGTGCGACTCGCTGCTGATCGGCGACAAGTGCGGCGCGCACACCTTCCCCTACCTGGAAGTCAAGAACTCCACGGCAACCGTCGAGCATGAGGCTTCCACTTCCAAGATCGGCGAGGAACAGATTTTCTATTGCCGGCAGCGCGGCCTTTCGACCGAAGACGCCGTCAACGTCATCGTCAGCGGGTTCTGCAAGCAGGTGTTCCGCGAGTTGCCTATGGAGTTCGCGGTCGAGGCGCAAAAACTCCTCGGCGTGAGCTTGGAAGGAAGCGTTGGATGAGTTCTGAGTTATGAATTCTGAATAGTGAATATTGAATCTGGTGATTGTCGACTTTTCAAGGGAGCGATGAATGCTTACTGTCAAAAACCTGCAAGCTCGAGTAGCGGAGAAGGAAATCCTGCGCGGGGTGGACCTGGAGGTGAACCTGGGCGAGGTGCACGCCATCATGGGCCCCAACGGCTCCGGCAAGAGCACCCTGGCGCAGGTGCTGGCCGGCCGGGACGTGTACCAGGTCACAGGCGGCGAAGCGATCTACGAGGAAAAAGACCTGTTGGCGATGTCGCCGGAGGAGCGAGCCCGGGAAGGCATTTTCATGGCCTTCCAGTATCCGGTGGAGATTCCCGGGGTGAGCAACACCTATTTCCTGAAGGCCGCGGTCAACGCGGTCCGCAAGCATCGTGGCCTGCCCGAATACGACGCCATGGATTTCCTGGGCCTGGTACGGGAGAAGATGAAGCTGCTGGAAATGGACGAGGCTCTGCTGAGCCGCTCGGTGAACGAGGGCTTTTCGGGCGGGGAAAAGAAGCGCAACGAGATTTTCCAAATGGCGGTGCTCGAGCCCCGGCTCGCCATCCTGGATGAGACCGACTCGGGCCTGGACATCGACGCTCTGAAGATCGTGGCCAACGGCGTGAACTCGCTGCGCAGCCCGCAGCGCAGCATTATTGTGGTCACTCACTATCAGCGGCTTTTGAACTACATCATCCCCGACTTCGTGCACGTGCTCTACAACGGCCGCATCGTGAGGTCGGGAGGCAAGGACCTGGCGCTGGAACTGGAAGAGAAAGGTTACGCCTGGCTGGAAGAAGCTGTCAGCGCGTAGGCGTCCGGGGAGAATTGCAACAGCCGGCGGTCGTAGACCGCCGCTACAAGAGGAACCGTCGAGCTTATGAATGTTATTGGAGAAAAAGAAGGCCTGTACTTGGAGACTTTCCACCAGCTTGAGAAGAACTGGGCGGAGTCGGGCCCCTCATGGGTTCACGAAATCCGCCGGGCAGCCATCGAGAGCTTCGCGGAGCTGGGCTTCCCCACGACGCGGCAGGAGGACTGGAAATACACGAACGTCGCTCCCTTGACGAACGTGGCGTTCCGGCCTGCAGGGCTGGAACTCGCCGAGCCCGTGGCGCGAAAGCTCAAGCAGCTCGGCTCGCAGGCATTGGCTGCGTGCCCGCAGGTTGCGGCATCCTGGTCGCCGGCGTACGACATCAGCCTGCGCTCCTTGACCAACCTGGCGTGCCCTCGCCTCACATTCATTAACGGCCGCTATTGCGCGCAGCTTTCCACACCCGAAGCGCTGCCCGCGGGCGTTCGGGCCGGCAGCCTGGCCGCCGCCCTGCGGAGCGATGGCCGGAATCTGGAAGCCCACCTCGCCCGCTATGCCGACTACCAAACCCATCCCTTTGTGGCGCTCAACACCGCTTTTCTTGAAGACGGCGCGTTTATTGAGATTCTCAAGGGCGCTGTGCTCGCGAAGCCCATCCACCTGCTCTATGTCTCCATGCCCGACGGCCAGCCGACCTTCTCGCACCCCCGCAACTTGATTCTGGCCGGAGCGACCAGCCAGGCGACGGTCATTGAGACCTACCTGAGCCTCTCCGACGAAGTCTATTTCACGAATTCCGTGACCGAGCTGGTGCTGGACGAGGGCGCCTTGTTGGACTACTGCAAGGTGGAGGAGGAGAGCGACGCGGCGTTTCACTACGCGCGCGTGCAAAGCCGCCAAGCTCGCGCCAGCACGCTGGCGACTCACACCATCCAACTCGGCGCTTCGCTGGTGCGCGAGGAGGTCCAGGCCGTGTTGGGCGGGGAGGGCGCTGAGGCTCGGCTGCTCGGTCTCTACGTCACCAGCGGCCGGCAACTTGTGGACAACCACACCACCATCGATCACGCTCAGCCTCACTGCGCCAGCCGCGAGGTTTACAAGGGCGTGCTGGAGGGAAGCTCCCAGGGCGTCTTCAACGGCAAAATCATTGTTCGCAAGGACGCCCAGAAGACGGACTCCAAGCAGAGCAACAAAAACCTCCTCCTCTCCGAGGACGCCACGGCCAACACCAAGCCGCAGCTCGAGATTTTCGCCGACGACGTGAAGTGCACGCACGGCGCCACGGTTGGCCAGATTGATCCCGAGGCGATTTTCTACCTTCGCTCGCGGGGCATAGCGCTCAAGGAGGCGCGCAGCCTGCTGACCTACGCCTTCGCCAGCGACATCATGGAACGCATCAAATACGAGCCCTTACGCGAACAGCTCCGAGGAGGGTTGTTCGCCCGCCTGGCGAAGGCCCAGTTGGCGAAGGAGGCATGATGGCGACCACCCGCGAGACAATCCCTTCGGTCATGCGCGAGCCGGCGGCCCCGGCCTTCGACGTGAAAAGGATTCGCGAGGACTTCCCCATCCTGAAGCAGAAAGTCCACGGGAAGCCGCTGGTATACCTCGACAACGCGGCGACCTCGCAGAAGCCCGAACGCGTTCTCCAGGCCATGCGGCGCTTTTACACCGAGGACTGTTCCAACGTCCATCGCGGCGTGCACCTGCTCAGCGAACGGGCCACGCAGGCCTACGAGGACGCGCGCGTCAAGATCCAACGCTTCATTCACGCCGCCGAGCCGCGAGAAATCATCTACGTGAACGGGACCACGGAAGCCATCAACCTGGTGGCCTCGAGCTATGGCCGCGTACACGTCCGGGCGGGCGACGAGGTGCTGATCACCGCCATGGAACATCATTCCAATATCGTTCCCTGGCAAATTCTCTGCGAGGAGAAGGGCGCGCGGCTGCGCGTGGCGCCCATCAATGACCGCGGCGAACTGATCCTGGAGGAGTTTGAAAAACTGCTTAACCCGCGCACCCGACTCGTCGCGGTTGCCCACGTTTCCAACGCCCTTGGCACGGTCAACCCGGTGCGACAGCTCGTGCGCATGGCGCACCGCCAAAACATTCCCGTCCTCGTGGACGGAGCCCAGGCGGCGCCCCACCTGCAAGTGGACGTGCAGGACTTGGACTGCGATTTCTACGCCTTTTCGGGTCACAAGCTGTTCGGCCCGACGGGCATCGGGGCGCTTTACGGCAAGGCGAGCCTGCTCGAGGCAATGCCCCCTTACCAGGGGGGCGGTGACATGATCCTCTCCGTGACTTTCGAGAAGACCACTTACAACTCGCTCCCTTACAAATTCGAGGCTGGCACGCCGAACATCGCCGCGGCGATCGGGCTGGGGGCTGCCATCGATTACGTGAACCAGATCGGATTCGACAACATCACCTCCTATGAGCACGCGCTGCTCGCTTATGCCACGGAGGCGATCGGACAGATTCCCGGCATTCGCCTTATCGGCACGGCGAGGGAAAAGGCCGGCGTCCTTTCATTCGTCGTGGAGGGCGTACACGCCCACGACGTGGGAACGGTTTTGGACCACGAGGGGATCGCGATTCGCACTGGCCATCACTGTGCCCAGCCTGTCGTAGAGCGGTTTGGGGTCCCGGCCACGGCGCGCGCCTCGCTCGCCTTCTACAACACCAAGCAGGACATCAACGCCCTCGCGGCAGCCCTCCAGCAGGTCAAGGGAATCTTTGGGTGATTTGTGTTTTGCGATTTTCGATTTTCGATTGTCGCATGTGTGCTTAGAGGTTTGGGATATGCAGTTTGGGGCTCGGAATCTGATATCGTGTCTTGACTCTCGACCTTCGACTGTCCGACCGTCTCCGGTGAACTTCTTCCATGCCTGACACCTCCATGCCCGAACTCGACGCGCTCTACCAGGAGGTCATTCTCGACCACTGCAAACATCCGCGCAATTTTCGCGCCTTGCCGGATGCGGACCGCCAGGCCGATGGCTACAACCCTCTTTGCGGTGACAAGGTAAGAATCTACCTGAAGTTGTCTGGCGACCGGATTACGGACATCGCCTTTCAGGGATCCGGCTGCGCGATTTCAACTGCCTCCGCCTCCCTCCTTACGGAGACGCTGAGAGGCAAGACACTCGCCGAGGCCGAAGCGCTCTTTGCGACTTTTCACGACCTGGTCACAGGCAAGCAGGCCAAGCCGGGGAGCACTCCCGCAGCCGGCAAGCTCGCAGTCTTTTCCGGGGTTGCGGAGTTTCCGGTCCGCGTGAAGTGTGCTACCTTGGCGTGGCACACCTTGAAGCAGGCGCTGGCGGGAGGCGCTGGAATGGCCACGACGGAGTAAAACCGTGCCTGAGCAACCCACACAACCACCGGTGACCCCTGAGGCCTCCCCAACCTCTCAGCCCACATTGACGGTATCGGAAGTGGTCGCACTCCAGGACAAGGTCACAGAGAAAATACGCACCTGTTACGACCCCGAGATCCCAGTCAACATTTATGATCTTGGGCTGATTTATGAGGTGAAGGTCGAGCCCACTGGCCATGTCCACGTCCGGATGACTTTAACGGCCCCTGGCTGTCCGGCCGCCGGAACGCTCCCAGGCGAGGTCGAAGACAAGATCACGGTCATTCCGGGCGTGACGAGCGTCCAGGTCCAGGTCGTTTGGGACCCGCCCTGGGACAAAAACATGATGTCAGAGGCCGCCAAACTGCAACTTGGATTCTTTTGATTGGTGATTTGGGATTTTTGATTTCTGACCGGTTTCTTTGGACCTTCGACATTCGACTGTCGACTTCTTCGAATCCCAGGGCTGCCGCCCGCCAGGGGGTATAGCTCATGAAACTGACCTCCCAGGAAGAATACGGACTGCGCTGCCTCCTTCACGTGGCTCGGCTGGACGGCCCCGCCCCCATTACCATTCCTGAGATCAGCGAGCACGAGGGGATATCCACGTTCTACGCGGCGAAGTTGCTGCGCTTGCTGCGCCGAGCGGGATTCCTCAAAAGCGCGCGCGGGGCGGTAGGAGGCTACGAATTGGCCCGGCCGGCCGACCAGATCTACGTCTCGGAGGTGCTCGAGGCGCTGGGCGGCCGCCTGTTCAATGATGAGTTCTGCCAAGAGCACGCCGGCCATCAGCCCCGCTGCTCCCACTCACTGGACTGCTCCGTGCGCACACTTTGGCGCACCGTGCAGCTTGTGGTCGATCAGGTCCTGCGCAAAGTCACCTTGAAGGACCTTGAAACGCACGGTGAATGTGAAATGCTCCCGTTCGTCAGCCGGCTGATCAATATCTCGCCCCAGGACGAAGCCGAGCTCCAGAAGCAGATGCTGGAGCGGCGGAATTGAACTTCGAAAGCCGTCCATTGTCCGTGGTCAGTGGTCCGTTGCTTGCATTGGGGATTGCCGATTAGAAACTCCCGACGGTCGAGAAGGCCGACAGAAAATAGGCAATCGAGAATCGGCAATTACCGCGGACAACGGACCGATCAGACCTAAATCCAATGCCTGCCCAGATGAGGTCCCCGCTAGCTGATTACCACGTTTCCCAAGGAGCGACTTTGGGCCAATATCACGGGGCCCTCGTTCCTGCGCGCTTTACGGAGCCCGTCGCGGAGCATCGGGCCGTGCGCGAAGCTTCAGGATTGTTCGACTTCTCATTTCGCGCCAAGTTCCAAGTGAAGGGCCGTGACCACATCCGATTCCTGCACCGCATGCTCAGCAACGATATACAGAAACTTTCCGCAGGCCAGGGCACTTATGCGACCCTCCTGAATGCTCAGGGACACATTCTCGTGGACCTGCGCCTCTACCGCGCCGAAGATTGCTGTCTGGTGGATACGGATGCGGACCTTTGCGAAAAGGCGATGAAAGGGCTTGCCCGCTATGTGGTCGGCGACCAGCTCGAATTCGTGCCCCTGGAGCTTTGCGCCCTTGCCTTTCAGGGACCGCGCGCGCGACCGCTGCTCGAAAAGACCCTGCACATCGAGCTTGCGGCAGGACTGTCAGGGCCGGCGGGCCAGGAGTTCGGGCACTTCGCGACCAATTACGCCGGGCACCCCATCCGAGTCGTCTCTGCGAACAGCACGGGCGAAGAGGGCTACGAGGTCTGGGTTGGCGCTCGAGGTCTGGAGGCCATCTGGGGCGCCGCGTGCGGCCAAGCGCCGACCTACGGCACGCTTCCTTGCGGGTTCGAGGCGCTGGAAACCCTCCGCATCGAGGCCGGGATTCCTCGCTACGGCCAGGAGCTGGACGAGGACACTATCCCTCTCGAAGCGGGCCTCAACAACGCGCTCAGCTTCACGAAGGGCTGCTACGTCGGACAGGAAATCGTCGAACGCGCGCGCAGCCGTGGACACGTGAATTGGAAGCTCGTCGGGCTCATTGTGGACTCACCCCAGCCTCCGCAACCCGGCGACAAACTCAGCGCCGAGGGAAAGGAAATCGGCGAAGTGACCAGCTCCTGCGTGTCGCCGACTTTGGGCAGAACGATCGCGTTGGCCTACGTGCGCCGCGAAGTCTCGGAGCCCGGCGCCAAACTCAACTTCCCTTCCGGCGTCTCGGCGGAAGTCACTTCCCTGCCCTTTTACCAACGCCCGCCGATGTCTCCTCCCTAGCAATGCAGAGGAGCAGAGACTCCCTCCCTCGGAGGATTTGCAGCTTGCGCGTGATTTTCTCAAGAAGAGCCGCAGACTTTCTGGAAAGCGAAAGTCTGCGCTATGACCTTAACAGCATAAACGCGGTGCAGTTCCTGCGCGCATTGCCATTCGCCAATCAAATTCGCTGATCAGTCCGCCAACTTGAAATTAACCTCGATTTCCGTGAGCACATCCACGGGCTCGCCGTTGAGGAGCGTGGGCTGATAGCGCCACTGCCGGACGGCCTCCAACGCGGCTCGCACGAGTAACGGGTGACCTTCCTGCACCTTCAGCTCCTGAATCGTGCCGTCCCTTCCAATCACCGCCTCCAGCAGGACCGTCCCCTGAACCCGCGCCATTTTGGCCAGCGGCGGATACTCCGGACTGGGATGGAAAATCAGTTTCGCAGCGATGACCCCGCTGCTCACGCGAATGGCGCGCGTTCTTGGCGGTCGGCTGGCGGGCTGGGGCGGTGGCGGCGGGGGCGTTCCCCATGGTACCGCCCCGAGGGGCCCGTTCGGCACGCCTCCATCGACGCCCCCTGGCACCCCGCCCTGAACGCCATTGCCAAATCCTGGCGCCTCTTCCGGTGGCAGGGGCTCCTCTTGAAGCATGACGATAGTTGTCGGAATTTTGACCGGCTCTTGCAAAGCCTCCGCCCAGGTTGTGTGTCGCGCGGACTGCCTCACGGCAGCCGAGGCGGCCGCGGGAGGCGGCGCGGATGGCGGGGGAACCAAATCTCTACTGATCCACCTGGGAAGAGCCTCGACGTGCAGCAGTGGGACCAGAACCAGAATGCCCACAAGGAGGATCTGCACCGCATAGGCGATGGGGATCGCTGCACGCTGCAGGAGAGACACACGCGAACGCGAGGAATCGAGCAGGACGTCGTCGAACATGGCGGCACCCCTTCGGGAATCTCGAAAACCCTGGTGACAGCCGCGGAGCGCTCCGTCGACTGCTCGCTTTCCGTTCCACCTATATGGACACCGGAAGGATTAGAGAGGTTCCAGGTTTGGGGGTTAGGAATTGGGTGTTGGGAGTTACGGTTCGGGGTTAAAGCGTGGAGTTTTGCTTTTTATTCCTTTCGACTGCCCTGCGCTCAGCAGCCTCTCCGCTCTAGTCTTCTGCGATCCGCGTTAGGCGCGTGAATCTGGCTTCATACCCCAATGTCAGCATGTCATGCGGACAGGGCCTCTTGCGCTCAAGGCGGGAAATTCATGCGGCGCAGTACGTCTTGGAAACGCATGAGGCTTCCGGAATGTCCGGCTGACCCCGGAGACTTGGCCGAGGTAAGCCAAGTGGTAGCCACGGTCGGTGCCTGCCGGCAGGCAGGCTCTTTCAACCGTGGGCCTTTTACACCTTTAAAAGCTCACGATCCGATCCAATCGGACAGTGGCTACGGCCCTTGAACCTGCGCTTCTTCCGGTCGGCCGCGACGGTGAATACTGCGAGAATGCTGACCCGACCGAACCGGGGCACAACCTGTTTCAACTATTGTGCATTTACGTTCAGTTATCTGAGGAAAACCAAAAATGTGCTTGATGTTAACATATTGAAAATAAACATCTTGGTATTCCTGAGGGCTTGGAAGGCAACATGCTAGCACCTTAGGGGGTGGACTAAGCTTGCTTGTGACCAGGTCCCACCAAATAAACTACCAGCTTCCGACGTGTGATCCTCTTCGGAGATGTGTGCTTGGCACAGCGGGAGAGGAGCTTCCCCAAAAGGGCTGCCGAGGATAGGGAAGCCGTCCGGGCCGCCCTTCGCTACGACAGAATCGTGCTGGTGTTTGAGAAGCCCAATTCGGCGCGATGCTAAAATCCGGGGTCGGATTCGAGAAACTGGAAAACCGTGGGCCCGCCAATTACCATGGCGGATCCGCGCTGTACCTTTGGGCTCAGCATTGGGGTAGAAGAAAGATCATCATCGAGACAAGGAGATCAATCCGTGAGCAGAAAAACACTACTACTCGCCCTTCTCCTGGCTAGCTCCCTAGTCTTGGCGCTGGCTAGGAACTCCGCTGCGCAGGCGGATTTTGATTACCGCGCGGACCCTCCTCGCGTCCAGGTCTCTTCGGGCGCAGCTCCTCACCAGATTGTCCTGCCGTTTTGCCCGACGGCGTCAGGAACGGTGATCTGCTACGCGCCCCCCTTCTTGCAGCTCGCCTACAATTTCCCGTTCGACCTTGACGGGACCGGGCAAACCATCCTGGTAGTGGATGCCTTCGGCAGCCCGACGATTCAGAACGATCTGGCCGTATTCGACAGCGTCTTCGGCATTCCAGATCCCCCATCGTTCACGATTTACTGCCCGGAGGGGTGTCCACCGTACAATCCCCACAACCACCATGTCGAGGCGGGCTGGGCGGCTGAAACCACATTGGATGTGGAGTACGCCCACGCTATGGCTCCGGGGGCAAACATCGTGCTGGTGGTGGCTGCAACCAGCACCGGCAACGCGGTTCACACTGCCGAAGCAGCCGCCATCAAGCGCTATCCCGGCAGCATCATGACGCAGAGCTTTGGCGTCCCAGAAATTCTAATTCGGGGGAACAAGGGACAGATCAGTCAGGCGGAGAAGAACTATTTAGCCGCCCAAGCGGCCGGCATCACCGTGCTGGCCTCCACCGGGGACCTCGGCGCCACTAATGGCTTCAGCATTGCCAATGCTCAATTCCCCGCCTCGGATCCCCTGGTCACGGCGGTTGGCGGCACGCAAGGCGACCCCTACCCCGGTGGCCTCTTAGGTTGCGATCCGGTTGCGCAGACTTGCACGTACACCTATGGCGGAGAACAAGTCTGGAACGAGCCAGCGATTGGCGCAGCCGGGGGCGGGGCGCCCAGCTTCCTCTTTGGAGTGCCCTCCTATCAGAGCGGGCTCACCCTGGACGGAAGTCCCTTGACTTCGCGGACCGTTCCCGATGTGTCCTACAACGCGGCATATGACGGCGGAGTGCTCGTTTACCTGAGCTTCCTGGGCCCCGCTAATGCCGGCTTCTATCTGGTTGCTGGCACGAGCGCGGCCACCCCGCAGTGGGCCTCGATCTTCGCACTGGTCAATCAGTGCCGCGCCAACCACAGCAATGGCCCGCTGGGGTTCGCTAACTCGGCGATTTACGCGCTGGCGCAGACCTCGGCGTACACGACAGACTTCCACGACATCACGGTGGGCAACAACCAGTTGGTGGGCACGCCGGTGGGCTTCTCGGCTGTTACAGGCTGGGATGCCGGATCGGGGTGGGGCACACCAAATGTCACGAACCTGGTGTCCGACTTGGCCGGGACCACTTGCCCCTGACCCAGTTGAGCCAAGGGACCCCAGACCTCCGCCTTGGGGTCGACCGTGCAGACAGCCTCCGCGGCCCTGACTGAGAAGGACCGCGGACCCGCCGGTCAGAATCGCGGGAGCACGTTGGGCTGCTTGCTGACAATTTCAAGGTCACCACCACCCTCGGTGGCAAGCAGCGGGTAGCGCGGACCTGCGTTTTTCAGCCTGCCTGCGGTAGGCAGGGTCCGCGGCTTTTGACCATGAATCACATGAAGAACCGCAGACCGCAAAGGCAGCGGTCTGCGCTACGGACTGCCTTCTGCCTACTGCTTTCTGCCTTTTATCAAGCTGCCTTGGGCGGGGCCCATCGGCCTTGGGCGAGGTCAAGCTGCATTTCGCACTCGTTGCCCCAGATGCTGCCCATCTGAAAGCCAAGTTTGCGGAAGAGCCCGACGGCCGCCAGGTTGGATAGTTCGGTACTCAGGTAGAGAGTTTGGAACCCCATCTGGTGAGCCCAATCGAGGGTCAATTCGCTGAGGGCCATGCCCACGCCTTGCCGGCGGTAGTCCTGATGCACAAAGATAGTGAACTCCGCGCAGTCGGGGCGGATGGGGCACAAAATCGTATGGGCGACTATTTTGTTCTCATGCTCCGCCACCAGCGCGCGCCCATGGTGTTGCAGCTCCTCGAGCCAACGGGCAATCCTGGGCGCGTCAGGCGGCGGCAGCCCCTGGGCAGCACGTTTGGGTTCGAAGCCCTGATACATTTCGACGAGCGCCCCAAAGTCTCCCGCGCTGTACTCCTTGCCCTGGAGTGTCCGCCCCTCGCGGGTTCGGACCTCAGTAGGACGGAATGCAGCGTTTGGAGCGCCCGTCATACTCACTCAGCAACCCCAGCGAGCAAAAGACACGCCAAAAACTACGCCACGGGCGAGGAGCCTGGCCCTGACCGAAGACTGCTTGTCCCGCAACTAGCGCCAAAGCGATGCGTTTTTCCATAGTGGAACCCCTCCGTGGAGCCTCCGCAGTTATATCTGGGTAAAACGGCTCAGCTCCTCGACCCACCGGCATTTGACTCCCCCACCATCGAACAGTCGAAGGAGTCCAAGAGTTGAAGAGTTGAAGGCAGGGGAGGGCCAGATCTTCGACTCTTCGACTTTTCGACTCTTTGACTTTTCAACTTCTCTTGAACACCCGACCTTGAGGCCCAGCGGACAGGATGTTAAGCTGGCGAAGATGAGCGGGGCCAAGCCTGAGGTCGCGGGAAGCGACGCCATCGAGCGGTA
>Ga0187771_10001550_pt1 | contig 15462 bp, 14 predicted proteins | sample 0116_SJ02_MP15_1_FD_133139 | JGI IMG/M metagenome (GOLD analysis project Ga0187771, IMG submission 133139) | Tropical peat soil microbial communities from peatlands in Department of Meta, Colombia - 0116_SJ02_MP15_10_MG | ecosystem: Environmental > Terrestrial > Soil > Wetlands > Peat | place...
TCGATCAGCAGGATGGCGAGCTTGGGATCGAGCTTCATCAGGAACTTGGCCATCTCGGTCGATTCGCCGGAGGACAGGCCGGCGGCCGGCTCGTCGAGCAGCAGGATCTTCGGATCGCTGGCGAGGCCGAGCACGATCTCGAGCTGGCGCTGCTCGCCGTGCGACAGATTGCGCACCTCGACGTCCTTGCGGTCGAGGAAGCTCGCGTCATCGAGCAGCTTGTAGGCCTTCTCGTAGGCGTCGTTGTAGGACGACAGGAATCGCCACATCACGAATTTCGAGGGTTTGAGGCCTTTGACGGCCAGCAGCACATTGTCGAGCACGGTCAATTTCGGAAACAGGCTGGTGACCTGGAACGTGCGCGCCATGCCCATGGCGGTGCGACGGTGGCTCGGCCAGGCGGTGACGTCCTGCCCGAACAGCAGCACCTGGCCCGAGGTCACCGGGAAAATGCCAGTGATGAGATTGAACAGCGTGGTCTTGCCGGCGCCGTTCGGCCCGATGATGGCCTTGCGGTCGCCCGGCATCACGCGCAGCGTGACGTGGCGCGTGGCCTGCAAGCCGCCGAAGCTCTTGCACAAATCCTTCAGCTCGAGGACCGCGACCCCGCCGCCATTGGCTGTGCTGTCAGTGCTCACGCGCAAATCCTCGCCTTAGAACGGGACGCCGGGGCCCGTTGATGGGCCCCGGCGCGGCTTTGGCTCACTCGCAATATTTGCAGGGCGGGAAGTCGCGGTCGTAGACCGGCTGCGCCAGGAACTTGTCCTTGCCGTAGGTCCAGAACTGGGAGACGTGCGGATAGGTCTTGATCACCACGTTCCACAGCTCGTCCTTGTCGTAGCCGAACATCTTCGTCTTCTCGACCTTCTTGATGTAGACGTTCTCGATCGGATTACGCATGTCGTCGAGCTCGACCGGCCCGCGCGGCGCGTTGAGCTTGATGCTCGCCATCAGCTTGATGAATTGCTCCGGACCCGGATATTTGCCGCCGGCCTTCTTCATCGCTTCGTCGATCCACATCGCGGTCGAATAGTTGTTCTCCGAGTAGTAGCCGGGCATCTTGCCGTACTTGGCGCGATAGGCCTTCACGAAGGTCTCGTTCTCCGGCGTCTTGATCGCCGCGCTGTAGTGCAGGGCGGAGACGTCGCCGATCACTTCGTCGCCCATGAAGGGCAGCACGAATTCGTCATAGCTGACGCCGCTCGCCACGATCGGCTTCTTGTTGCCGGCCGCGCGCAGCTGCTTGGGGAATTGCAGCGCCATGGGGCCGACCATGGTGGTGAAGATCATGTCGGTGTCGGCCTTGATGTTCGGGATATAGGGCCCGAAATCCTTGGTGCCGAGCGGCGGCCAGATCTTCTGGATCACCTTGCCGCCGCAGTCCTCGAACGCCTTCTGGAAGCCGCCGACGGTCTCGTAGCCGAAGGCGTAGTCGGCGGCGATTACGACCGCCTTCTTGTAGCCCTGGTCGCAGGCCCACTGGCCGAGCGCGTGATGCGGCAGAGACGAGCTCCAGCTCGTGCGCAGGAAATAGGGATACTTGACCAGCTGCCGCTGCGTGAGGTCGTCGGCCGAGGAGACCGAAGAGATGTACAGCGTCTTCTCGCTGGTCGACACCGGCGCCAGAGCGTAGCCGGTGGAGGCGAGCAGGCCGCCGATGAACATGTGCACCTTGTCCTGCAGGACCAGCTTTTTCGCCTTGGTGACCCCGGTATCCGGCTTGCCCTGGTCGTCCTCGACGATGAACTTGACGTCGGCGCCGCCGAGCTTGTTGCCGTGCTCGTTGAGATAGAGCTGGAAGCCGTCGACCATGTCCTTGCCGATCTGGGCATAGAGGCCGGTGGTCGGTGCGATGAAGCCGATGCGCAGTTCGTCGGCTTGCGCGGGCGAGGCCAGGCCGAGCGCCGCGAGCGCGCTCCCCAGCAACAATGTGACCTGAGGCAACAGTTTCCTTGGCATGGTCGTTCTCCCTGATTTTTTTTCGCCGTCGTCAGGACGGCGCCGATAAAAGCGTCTTTGTCTCCCCCGATTGACTCGGTGTCTTGTTCGCAGCTTTGCGCGCCTGCCGGATGCGCTCCGGAATGCCCATCAGGCCGGTCGGCAGATAAAGGATGGTCAGCACGTAGACGCCGCCCAGCACGTATTGCCACCACGGCACCAGCGTCGACAGATATTCGCGCAGGCCGAACACGATGGCCGAGCCGATGGCGCCGCCGACCAGCGTGCCGGCGCCGCCCAGCACGACCATCAACAGCGCGTCGACCGAGGTGGTGAGCACCACCGTTTCCGGGCTGACCAGGCCGTTGGTGTGCGCCCACAGCACGCCCGAGAGGCCGCCGAAGGCGCCGGCGATGATGAAGGCGATGTATTTGTGCAGCCAGGTATTGTAGCCGAGGATCTGCATGCGCAGTTCGCGCTCGCGGATGCCGGCGAGGCTCTTGCCGAACGGCGAGCGCACGAAGACGTAGAGCAAGAGCAGCGAGGCGACGAAGAAGCCGAACACCAGGAAGAAGAAGGTGCGTTCGTCGTTGAGATCGAGCCCGAAATTCGGCCGCGCGGTGACGTTGATGCCGTTGTCTCCGCCGGTGAGCGAATTCCAGCGATAGGCGAGGCCCCACACGCACTGGCCGAGCGCGAGCGTGATCATCAGGAAATAGACGCCGCTGGCGCGAATGGCGAACAGGCCGAAGAAGGCGGCGAGCAGCGCGGCGGCCAGAATGCTGCAAACCACCACCAGCCAGAAGTCCCAGCCGAGGCCGATATGATAGCGCGCGGCGAGGATCGCGGTGAAATAAGCGCCCACGCCGAAATAGGCGGCCTGGCCCATGGAGGAAAGGCCGGTGAAGCCGAGCAGCACGTCGACGCTCATCGCCAAAATGGCGAACACCATGGCGCGCGTCGTCAGCAGGACGACGAAGCTGCCCGAATGCGGCACGATGTACGCGAGCGCGACCAGCGCCACGGCGACCGACAGGACTTTGATGTTCTGGCCCATCGGTCGCTTCACTCTCGCCCGAACAGGCCGGTCGGCTTGATCGCCAGGATCAAGGCCATGGGCGCGTACAGTGTGAAATAGGACACCTCCGGAAACAGCGCCTTGCCGAAATTATCGGCGAGTCCGACCAATAGCGCGCCGATGGCGGCGCCACCGAGCGAGCCCATGCCGCCGATGATCACCACGGCGAAGGCGAGCGGCAGCATCTCGAAGTCGAGGCCGGGATAGATACCGAGGAAGGCGCCGCCGATCACGCCGCCGAGCGCGGCGAGGAAGGCGCCGAGCGCGAAAATGAACATCGAGATGCGGTTGGTGTCGATGCCGATCCCGCGCGCCATCTGCGCGTCATCGACGGTGGCGCGCACCGCCGCGCCCATGCGCGTCTTTTCCATGGCGAGCCACAGTGCGATGCCGATCACCAGCGCCATGCCGATCATGAACACCCGGTAGAGGGGGAAATAGATGCCGCCCACCACGACGCTCTGGGTGAGCACGCTCGGCGGGTTGATGTCCATGTTGTTCCCGCCCCAGATGTCGAGCGCGCCCTGCTGGAACAGAAAGGCGAAGCCGACGGTGAGCAGCACTTGGCGCAGCGGATCGAAGCCGAGCGGGCGCAGGAACACGCGCTCCATCGCCATGCCGATCAGCGCGACGGCGAGCGCGGCCGCCGGCAGCGACAGCGCCCACGAGCCGCTGCCGTGGATGACGGAGAGGGCGATGTAGCCGCCCCACAGAAAATAGGCGCCATGCGAGAGATTGACGATGCGCATGACGCCGAAGATCAGCGACAGCCCGCTGCCCACAAGAAAGAGCAGCGCGCCATACGATATGCCGTTGAAGGCCTGGACGACCCAAAACTGCGTATTCATTTTCCCCTCTGGGCCCTTCTGTTATGTCGAAGGTTGCCGCTAGCTTACCTGAGCTTGGCGGGGAGTGAACACTTAATTCGTCGCGAGCCGAATATTCGGCGTGGACTGAACTCCGCTTATTCCCGCACGAGCGGGAATCCAGTTTGGTTCGAGGTCCCCGCTTGCGCGGGGACGCGCGAACGCGCAGCCGGCCAAATTTCTCCAGATCAAATTATTTGCGGCGGGCCTTCTTCCTGGCTGCCTGTTTTTTCGGCGGGATGATCGGCAACAGCAAATAGGGCGCCTTGCCGCCGCTGAAATGCAGGCTTGTGGTGCCGGCAAAGATGGCGGGCGGACGGTCGCGCGGATCGTCGTGCAGGAAAGGGCCGCAGCCGGTGAGCTCGTTCTTGAAGTTCGACAGCTTGCCGCCGCTCGCGCCGCCATATTCGTAGTCCTTGCCGCGCACCGACAGGCCGATGCGATAGCCGGCTGGTACCACTATGCAGGACGGCCAGATCTCGATGTCGAGTTCCACCACCTGGCCTTTCTTCAGCGGCTCCTTGCGGTCATGGGTGTGATAGGGCCGATAGGGCAGCGACAGTTTCTTGTCGAGCCGGCGGTGCGAGGCGCGCAGCCAGCCTTGCGCGATCGGCGTGTGCGGGTCGATGGCGCCCTGGAACACGACCTCCTTCAGGTCGCCGGTGAACACGCGCAGTACGATGAAGAGGTCGGCGTCGCTCGTCGACGAGGAGGCAAACAGCTTGAGCGCGGATGGGCCGGTGACCTCGGTGTCCTGCTCGAGCACGGGCGAAAGGAAGGTGAGGCCGTCGCCCATCGCCGCGAAACTCAGCTTGGCGTTGCCGGACGGCTTCTTCGTCGTCAGCGCCATGCTCTTGGGGTCGAGGTAGTATTTGGTCCATTGCGTGCGCGCGAGCGGCCATTCGTTCTCGGCGCGCGCTACGAATTTCTCGCCCGGGTAGCGGACTTGCAGCAGCACCTTCGGCTGTTTCGACCAGCCGGTGTCCTTGCCATGCAGGAAATAGTCGAAGAAGCGGAGCTGCTGCTCGCGGCCGTAGTCGGTGTAGAAATGCGTCCAGTGCTCGATGCCGTGCGCTTCCAGCCATTTCTGCTTTGAGGCGGCGCGCACGAAGCCTTCGAAATTGCCGCGCGGATGCAGGCCCTGGCCGCCCCAATTGGCGGCGGAGAACAAGGGCGTCACCACCTTCTCCCAAACCGGCGAGCGGTCGCGGTGATATTTGTCGTCGAGCGGATGGCGCAGAATCTCGCCGCCGAAGTCGACGCGATTCTTGGCAAGCTCTTGTTCCGACAGTTTCTCCGGCCCGCACACCAACTCGCCGTGCACGCGGCTGCGCCCGCCGCGCTCGCCGACGCCGTACTGCACGGTCTTCACCTGCATGTCGAACCAGTTCTCCCAGAACGTCGACAGGATGCCGCCGTGATGCGTCATGTCGCGGTACCAGTCGGCCGAGCCCTCCCAGATGCACATGGCGGCAAGATGCGGCGGCCGCAGCGAGGCGACGTGCCACTGGTTCATGCCGTAATAGGAAATGCCGTTGAGGCCGACCTTGCCGCTCGACCAGGGCTGCACCCCGGCCCATTCGATGCAGTCGTAGAAGTCCTTGGTTTCGCGCGGCGAGAAATGATTGATGACGCCGGGCGAGCAGCCGGCGCCGCGCGAATCGACGCGCACGCAGACGTAATCGTGCGGCACCCATTTCTCCGGATCGACCACTTCCCAATTCTGGTACTTGTTGGTCGAGCCGGCGGTGACGTCAGGATGCTTTTCCGCCATGCGCTGCCAGGCGCTCGGATAGCCGTCCTGGAAGGCGAGGTTCTTGGCGTAGGGACCGTAGGTGAGCAGCGCCGGATACTGGCCGTCTTTCAACGGACGAAAAACGTCGGCGCGCAGCACCAGGCCGTCGTCCATGGCGATCGGCACGTTCCAATCGATCCGCATGCCGTCGCGGATCTCCGAGCGCTCCTGCAAGGTGGGATGAACGCCGGCGGCCGCGGCGATGCGCGCTTTGCCTTCGAGCGATGACATGAATATGCCTCCCGAACATGATTTTGTTGGGCGGCAGGCTACAGAACAGGACGCGGGACGCAAGAGCGCAGCCGCGCCAAAGTTTTCGCGCGTCCCCGCGCAACGGCTAGCGCATCTTGCGCTTGAGCTTCGCCTGCTTCTCCAGCACGGCGCAGACGGCGGCGGTATCCTGCGCGCCGAGGCCGCTCTTCATCGCCTTGAGGTAGACCGGCTTGGAGGCGTCGAACATCGGCGTCGGCACCTTGATCTTCTTGGCGTAATCGCCGATCACGTGCATGTCCTTGTCCCACACGTCGATCTTCATGGTGGCGTCCTTGTAGTCGCCCTTGACCATCATCGGCGCACGCAATTCGAAAACGCGCGAATTGCCGGCACCGGCCTTGATCAGATCGAAGATCATCCGCGGGTCGAGCCCTGCCTTCATGCCGAGCACCATGGCCTCGGCGGTGGCGACGTTGTTGATGGCGACAAGCAGATTGGCCACGTATTTCATCTTGCTGCCGTTGCCGAAGGCGCCGACGTCGTAGACCTCGCGGCCGAAGTCGCGGAACAGCGGGCGCAGCGTCTTGATCGCGCGCGAATCGCCGCTGGCGTAGAAGACGAGGTCGCGCGCCTTGGCCTGCGAGCCGGTGCCGCTCACGGGCGTGTCGAGCATGGTGTGACCGGCCTTGGCGAGAATGCGCTCGGCTTTTTCCTTGTCGGAAATGGCGAAGGTGCTCATTTCCACGACGGTCTTGTGCGGCAGCTTGGCGGCGGCGATGGCGCGCACGGTATCGAGCAAGGCCTGCGGCTTCGGCAGGCTGGTGAGAATGGCCGGCACCGAGGCTGCGAGCGCGACCGCATCGCGGGCGATCTCGACGCCGGCCTTGGCGGCCTCGCGCCGGCGCGCCGGGCTGACGTCGTAGCCGACGACGCGCCAGCCGGTGGCGGCGAGATTCTGCGCGAAGGCGCCGCCCATGATGCCGAGGCCGATGATGCCGACGGTGCCTTTGTACTTCTTTGCCCCAACCATGCAAATTTCCTCATCGTGAAAATCAACGCGGCAATGCGCAGCGTCGCGGTGTCATAGAGATCGCGCGGGCAACTGTCGAGTGGGCGCGGCGTTGGCAGGCCGCTTTCAAGCCGCGCCGCGATCTTCTATCGTCGCCGGCAAACGCATCAAGGAGGACGCATGCAGATCGGAGTAGCGGGACTCGGCGCGATGGGCGGCAATGTCGCCTTGCGGCTGATGGAAGTCGGCCACCAGGTCACGGTTTGGAATCGCACGCCGGACAAGACCAAGCCGGTGGCCGCAGCCGGCGCCAAGGTCGTGGCGACGCCCGCCGCGGTGGCCGCGGCGAGCGAAGTGGTCATCACCATGCTCACCGACGGCGCGGCGATCGACGCGGTCTACAACGGGCCGAACGGGCTGTTGTCCGGCGGCGTCAAGGGCAAGTTGTTCATGGAAATGAGCACGGTGGCGCCCAAGGTCGAGATCGATCTTGCGCCCAAGGTACGCGCCAAGGGCGCCGCCATGGTGGAATGCCCGGTCGGCGGCTCGACCGCGCCGGCGCGCAAGGGGCAGTTGCTCGGCCTGATGGGCGCCGAGCCGGCGGATGCGGCGCGCGCGCGGCCGATCCTCGAGCAGCTCTGCCGCAAGGTCGAGCATTGCGGGCCGGTCGGCGCCGGCTCGGCGATGAAGCTCGCCATCAATCTGCCGCTGATGGTGGCCTGGCAGGCCTATGGCGAGGCCTTCGCCATTGCGCGCAGCGTCGGCTGGGAGCCCAAGCGCCTGCTCGACCTGTTCGTCGAGAGCAACGGCGCCAACAAGGCGCTCGGCATGCGCGCCGACATGATCGTCAAGATGCTGCAGGGCCAGGATCCGGGGCCGACCACGTTCTCCATCGCCAACGGCGTGAAGGATCTGCGCACCATGATCGCCACCGGGGAAGCGCTCGGCGCCGACATGATCGCGACCAAGGCCGCGCTCTCCGGCTTCGAGAACGCCACCGCGCACGGCCTCGGCGGCGAGGACGGCTCGCGCATGACGGTCTATTGGTCGGGGAAGAAAAACCAATCGTAACTCGTCATGCCCGGCCTTGTGCCGGGTATCCGCGCCTTGGCTGCAAAAAAAGGACGTGGATGGCCGGATTGAGCCCGGCCATGACGATGGGATAGGAGAGATCATGAAACTCTTTTCCTTCTGGCGCTCGTTGGCGACATTCCGCGTGCGCATCGCGCTCAACCTCAAGGGGCTCACGCCCGACGAGGTGATCGACGTCAATCTGATGCAGGGCAAGCAGCGCGAGGAGGCCTTCGCCAAGATCAATCCGATGAAGGCGCTGCCGGCGCTGATCCTCGACGACGGTACGGTGCTGTTCGAGTCGCTCGCCATCCTCGAATATCTCGACGAGACGCATCCCAACCCGCCGCTGTTGCCTAAGGAGCCGAAGGCGCGCGCCCGCGTGCGCGGGCTGGCGCAGATCGTCGCCTGCGACACGCATCCGCTGATCGTGCCGCGCGTGCGCGAATATCTGGCGCACGAGTTCAAGGTCGACGAGCCCGGCGTGCTGAATTGGGGGCACCATTGGCATACCGAGGCGCTGAAGGCGCTGGAGACCAATCTGTCCACCTCGAAGGAGACCGGCCGCTTCTGCCAGGGCGACCAGATCACTATCGCCGACATCTGCCTCGCCGGTCAGGCGGCGGGCTCGAGCTACTTCAAGGTCGATCTCGCGCCGTTCCCGACGGTCAAGCGGATCGTCGACAGCTGCATGGCGCTCGACGCCTTTGCCCGCGCGCATCCGCTGAAGCAACCGGGCGCGCCGGCGGCGGTATAGACCATTCCGCGGCGCGGGCGCAGCCCGCGAACCGGGAGTCCAGAGCTGGATTCCGGCTCTCGCTCGCCTTGCCCGCTCGGCCGAAATGACGGAGGAGAAATGCTCAACACTGCAATCGTCGGCCTCGGCTGGTGGGGCAAGAATCTGGTGAAGTCGGCGCGCGCGTTCGGCGCGCCGATCAATTTCGTGCGCGGCGTAACGCTCGAACCCGACACGGTGCGCGATTTCGCCGTCGAGTACAAAATTCCGATCGGCACCTCGTTCGACGAGGTGGTCGCCGACCCCAGCGTCAAGGCGGTGGTGCTGGCGACGCCGCACACCAAGCATCCCGAGCAGGTGAAGGCGCTGGCGGCAGCCGGCAAGCACATCTACTGCGAAAAGCCGTTCGCGCTGAGCAAGGCGGAAGCGGTGGCCATGCTCGAGGCGGTCAAGCGCGCCGGCGTCACCATTGCCGTCGGCCACCATTTCCGACTGATGCCGTCGATGCGCGTCCTCGCCGAGCTGAAGGAGCGGGGCGCTTTCGGCACCATCATGCATGTCGAGGGCAATTACAGCCACGACTGGCTCGCCAATCATCCGGCCGATAGCTGGCGCATGCAGGCGGAGGAAAGCCGCGCCGGCGGCATGACCGGCATGGGCATCCACGTGCTCGACTGCTTCCGCGACATGGTCGGGCCGATGAAGCGCATCAGCGCGCTGGCCAAGGCGCGCGCCCTGAAGCTTGCGACCGGCGATACCACCGCGGCGCTGATCGAGTTCGATAGCGGCGCGACCGGGCTGCTCGGCACCACGATCAAAACGCCGTTCCGCTGGCGCATCGCCATCTTCGGCGAGAAGTGCTGGGCGGAAAGCGTGTCGGAGACGCGCGCCATCGTGCGCTACGCCGGCAAGGACGATCCGGAGATCATCGAGCGGCCGGCCGACAATCACCTCGGCCGCAACCTCGATTATTTCGCCAAGGCGGTGCAGGGGCAGGGCGCTTTCCCCATCTCGCCCGACGGCATTCTGCAGACGGCCGCCGCGCTCGAGGCCGTGTTCAAGTCGGCCGCCGCGAGCGGTGCGTGGGTGACGGTGTGATGGCCGAGCGGCAAATCAGATTCGAAGACGGCGCCTCCTACGAGGCCATGATGGGGGTCTGGAGCCGGAGCGCCGGCGAGGTTTTCCTCGATTGGCTCGATCTGCCGAAAGGACTGCGCTGCGTGGACGTCGGCTGCGGCAACGGCGCCTTCACCGAGCTTCTGGTCGAGCGCTGCGCGCCGAGCGAGGTTAAGGGCATCGATCCCTCCGAGGGGCAGCTTGCCTTCGCCCGCAAGCGTCACACCGCCAACATCGCCGAATTCCAGCTCGGCGACGCCATGGCGCTGCCGTTTCCGGACAACAGCTTCGATCTTGCGACCATGGCGCTGGTGATCTTCTTCGTGCCTGATCCGGCAAAGGGCGTCGCCGAGATGACGCGCGTGGTGCGCGCCGGCTCAACCGTCGCCGCCTATGCCTGGGATTTGCCCGGCGGCGGCTTTCCGCTCGAACCGCTGCTGTCGGAGGTTCGCGCCATGGGCCACACGGTGCCGCAGCCGCCGAGCGCCGATGCCTCGCGCGTCGTCGCGCTGCGGGGGTTGTGGACCGGCGCCGGTCTGACGGCGGTCGAGACGCGGGAGATCACGGTCGAGCGGACCTATCGCGATTTCGACGAGTTCTGGACGACGAGCATCAGAGGATCGCCGAGCTTTTCCGCGGCCGTCGCGGCCATGCCGCAGGACGACATCGCGCAACTCAAGAAGCGCGTGCGCGACAAGCTGCCCACGGATGCGGCGGGCCGCCTCGTGCGCAGCGCGCGCGCCAACGCGGTGAAAGGCCGCGTGCCGTAGTTCAACAGGCGAGGGAAGCGCCGCGCCGGCGGCGCTTCACGGGATCAGCTTCGAGCCTTCCATGCGCTCGATATGCGCCTTGGAGACGTGCACGACGTCGGTGACGAGGCCGAGCTTCTCCATGCCGAGGATGATCAGGCCGTTGAGGTCGAACTCGTACCAGGCGTGCGACAGATAGGCGTCGCGCGGGAAGCGGTGATGATTGTTGTGCAGGCCTTCGCCGAAGGTGACCAGCGTCATCAGCAGATGGTTGGTCGATTCGTCCTTGGTGTCGTCGAAGCGGCGATAGCCGATGCGGTGACAGACCGAATTGACCGTTGCGGTCGCCATGACGACGAGATAGGCGCGCAGGAAACCGCCGAACAGGATGGTGCCGTACATGGCGTGCAGGCCGCCGAACGCATAGCCCCAGATCGCCGGAATGCCGACCATCGACAGGAAGTACCAGAACCAGCGCGCATGGGTGAACCACATCACCATGCGGTCTGCGAGCATGTCCTTGGCGTAGACGGTGTTGTCCGTCATCGTGTCGTCGAACAGCCAGCCGTTGTTCGAATAGGCCCAGCTCTTCAGCTTCGAGGTGAAGCGATGGCCCTTGCCGTCGACATAGGGGCTGTGCGGGTCGCCGACTTCGTCGGTGTAGAGATGATGGCGGCGGTGATTGCCGACCCATTTCAAGAGCGAACCCTGGCAGGCCATCTGGCCGATGGCGCAGAGGATGAACTTCACCACCGGGCCGGCCTTGAAGCTGCGGTGCACGAGATAGCGGTGCACGGTGAGCCCGATGCCGACCGTCGTCACCGAATACATCAGCGCGAATTCCGACCACTCGATCCAGCTGAGGCCTTGCGTGAAGGCCCAGACCAGGCCGGCGATCGAGCCGCTGAGGAAGATGCCGAAGAGGATGAAGCTTTCGGTTTGTTTGGCCCGCACCTGCGGGCCGCCGACGATGATGCCGCGCGGCAGGTCGGCGTGAACGTCATCACGCGGCGCAGCGGCGTCTTCGTGGTATTCAGCTACTACGGACACGCTCCCACTCCGGGACACTACTTCAAGGTTAATAAAGTCTTAATACAATCAAATACCCGTTTTTTCAATGTCAGAATTTGTGCAGCGCGGTTCAATCGCGCGCGACGACGTGCGACGCGCGCGCCTGCTATCGATGATTTTCTGCTGTTAACTATGTGCGCGGATCGAGCGCGCCGAACTTTATTGCCGACCGCGCGAATCTCAGGCGCGCGAAACGATCGAACGCCTCGTCAAAACGAAAGTCGCCTGGCGCTGGCGCCAGGCGGCCTTGGTTCGCTGCGCGTTATTGCGCCTTGATGCCGGCCGACTTGATGATCGGCCACCATTTGGCGATTTCCGCCGCCTGGAACTTGGCCAGCGCCTCCGGGCTCTGCTCCTCGGGCGGGAACACGTCCTGCGCCAGCGCGGCGAGCTTCTTCCTGATGTCCGGATCGTTCAGCGTCGCGCGCAGCGCGGCGTTGAGCTTGGCGACGATCGGCTTCGGCGTGCCCTTCGGCACCCAGAAGGCGTGCCAGAAGGTGAAGTAGAAGCCCGGCAGTCCGGCCTCGTCGGTGGTCGGAATATCGGGCGCGATCGACAGCCGCCGCTTGTCGGTGACGGCGAACACCTTCACCTGCCCGGCCTTGAGCTGCGCCATGGAGACGGCCGGCGTGTTGAGCAGCACGTCGATCTGCCCGGAGACGATCGCCTGCGTCGATTCGCCGGCGCCGCGATAGGGGATCATCTGGATCGGCGAGTTGATCGCCTTCTGGAACAGGATGCCGCTGACATGGCTCGGCGAGCCGATGCCAGAATTGCCCTCGGTCGCCTTGTCCGGATTGGCCTTGATCCAGGCGATCAGCTCTTTGAGGTTGTTGGCGGGGATGTCGTGACGCGCCACGATGAGGAACGGCTGCGTCGCGATCAGGCCGACCGGGTCGAGGTCCTTCAACAGATCGAATTTGAGATCGTAGATCGCCCCGGTCGCGACATTGGTGCCCCATTGCCCGATCAGCATGGTGTAGCCGTCGGGCACGGCATGCACCACGCGGTTGACGCCGATGGTGCCGCCGGCGCCGGAGGTATTTTCCACCACGATGGTCTGGTTGAGCGCCTTGCGCATGCCCTCCGCCATCAGCCGGCCGATGACGTCGGTCGAGCCGCCGACGCTGAGCGGCACCACCAAGGTGATCGGGCGTGACGGATAATCATCGGCCGCCGCGGGCGCGACGGACAGCATCGCCAAAGCGAGGCCGAGCAGCCACTTTCTCATGAAGCATCTCCTCGACTAGTCGTGTTCTTGTTGTGCAGGCAGGATGGCGTGGCCGAATGCGCCACCAGGGCGAGGTTCCGTCAGCCACCTCCCGTGTGTGCGGCGCGAACTATTGGTGCCTTGCGATGCGCTTGGCAAGCCGCTTGTCGTCGCAGGCGTGGATGACAGCGAGAATCCTTGCTACAGCGAGCCTCGTCGGGGCCTCGCATCAGGACGGTATTTCGCATGCTTCAGGAACGCTTTGTGCCGCCCGCCGGCGCCTTCACCCGCAGCGTGGCGGTGCGCTTTTCCCATTGCGATCCCGCGGGCATCGTCTACTTCCCGCACTATTTCGACCTGTTCAACGGGCTGATCGAGGACTGGTACTCGCAAGAGCTCGGCTACGACTACGCCGCGCTGATCATGGGCAGCAAATACGGCTTTCCCTTCGTGCACATCGAGTGCGACTTCAGGATCCCGAGCCGCATGGGAGACCTCATCGAGCTCACCTTGCTGGTCGAGCGCGTCGGCCGCTCTTCGCTCGGCATCGCCATCGTCTGCCATCACGACGGCTTCGAGCGGCTGCGCGCGCGCATGGTCACCGCCATGATGTCGCTGGAAACGAAGCAGCCGGTGCCGCTGCCGGACGCGCTGCGCGAGAAGATCGAGGCCTATCGGCGCAAGACCGCGCCCGGCTGACTATTTCTCGATCGGGAAGCCGACGATGCTGCCCCATTCGGTCCACGAGCCGTCGTAGATCTTGATTTTGCCGTGGCCGAGGATGTGGGCGAGCGCCACCCAGGCGATGGTAGCGCGATGGCTTAGCCGGCAATAGCAGACGACGTCGGCGTAGCGTTCCGGCGCAAGACCGCGCTCGGCGAGGAGGCGCCGTAACTCATCCGGCGATTTGAACGAATCGTCGTCGTTCAGCAGCTCGCGGAAAAACAGATGCTTGGCGCCGGGAATGCGTCCCGTGCGTTCGGCGCCGTGATCGACGGCGAAGGAGTGGTCCGACACGCGCTCGCCGGAATATTCCTCGGGCGAACGCAGGTCGAGCAGCAGCCGGCGCGGCTCGCCGAGTTGCGCGCGCACCTCGTCGCGGCCGACCCGCATCGCCGCAGTGCCGGCCGGCGGCGGATAGTCGACGGCGGCAAACTTCGGCTCCTCGCGCGATAGCGGCCGCTTCTCGGCGAGCCATTTGCGCCGCCCGCCGTCGAGCAATTTCAGCTTCGCGTGCCCCGCCATGGTGAAGGCCCAGAAGGCGTAGCTGCCGTATTGCACCGGATCGCCATAGAGCACGACGGTCGTCTGCGGACCGATGCCGAGGCTGCCGAACAGCTTGGCCATCGCCGCCGGCGTGACGAATTCGCGATCCGTCTCGTGCCAGCAGGCCGACTTCCAATAGAGCCATTGCGCGCCGGGGATGTGCCCCTCGCGATAGGTCTTGTCGTCGCGGATGTTGCAGATCTCGAGGATGCGCAGCTCGGGATCGCCGAGATGCTGTTCTAGCCAGGCGGTGGAGACGAGCGGGGAGGGCATCGGTGCTTGCTCGCTGCGGTTAAGCCGACAGCTTGCGCTGCTTCGGCGCGGCGAGCGTTCGATCCCACACCGCGTGGATATGCGCGACCTCCTGCTCGAAGCGCTCGAGGAACATGCGCGCCTGGGTCGACAGCGTACGCCGCGTCGGCTGGATCACCACGAACTCGGCGTGCAGCTCGGGCTGCACGATCGGGTTGACGATCAGTTCGCCGCGGCCGATGTCGTTGATCGAGATCACGCTCGGCAGGATGGTCACCCAGTCGGAGCGGGCGACGAATTCGAGCGTGGCGATCATGGCGTCCATTTCCAGCACGGCCTCGACTTCGACGCCGTGGCTCTGGAAATAGGTTTCCAGATTGCGCCGGCGAATATTGTCCGGACCCGGCAGCAGGAATTTCAGCGGCCTGCATTCGGCCAGCCGCAACGGCGACAGCGTGGCGAAGCCGCGCTTGCGGCCGGAGATCAGCATCTCGCGGTCGCGCACCAGCAGGCGCGACTTGAGCCCCATGGTGCCCTCGAAGGCCGGCACCACGGCGAAGTCGAGGTCTTCGTCGAGCGTCATTTCCGTGAGCAGCGCGCTGTAGCCCTCGACGATGCGCAGGCGCACCTCCGGGCAGCGCGGCACGAAATCGTCGAGCACCGGTGCCAGCACCGCGCGGGTGAAGGTCGGCATCAGGCCGATGCGCAGCTCGCCGGTGACCTTGCCGGCGAGCGAGCGCGCCTCCTCGGCGGCGTTTTCCAGGGCGCCGACCGCCTCGACGCAGCTCTTGTAATAGCGCAGGCCCGCCGGCGTCGGCTTCACCACACCGCTCGAGCGCTCGAACAGCCTGACGCCGAGCGCGCGCTCGACCGCCGCGACGTGCTGGGAAACGCCAGATTGGGTGGCGTTTTCCCGCTCCGCCGCGCGGGTAAAGGAGCCTTCCTCGCAGACCGCGATCACGGCGCGGACCTGCCGCAGGGGGATGTCTCGCATGCTCCGTCCCTATAAGAAAAAATAATGAGTGGACCCCAATTATATTATTTCTTTCAAGAGCGCCACCCGAATAACATTGCGCCGAATTCTATTGAAAA
>Ga0187771_10001551_pt1 | contig 15462 bp, 15 predicted proteins | sample 0116_SJ02_MP15_1_FD_133139 | JGI IMG/M metagenome (GOLD analysis project Ga0187771, IMG submission 133139) | Tropical peat soil microbial communities from peatlands in Department of Meta, Colombia - 0116_SJ02_MP15_10_MG | ecosystem: Environmental > Terrestrial > Soil > Wetlands > Peat | place...
GCCCGCGCCGCGGCATGCCGGCCCGGCGGGAGAGCCATTCCTTGCCGCAGCCGAAGCTCCGCTGGAATGGTTCCAGAAGGAATGCGCGGGGAATAATACCGAGTGCGTGGTGGCCTCCGGCCTACGCGCCAGCTCGGAAGCTGTGGCCGGCATTCTCACCGGTCTTCCGCCGGGCGAGATTTTCGTTCAGGATGCCCCGGTGTTGCGCCGCATGGCGCCGCTATGGCCGACGACTCGGCCGGTGCGCTGGTCGAGCGAGGGGTGCCCGAGGGGGGATTCGCAAGCCGGTGTCACCCTGGCCGAAGCCCTCGTAGCCGCGACCGGGTCGGTGCTGGTTTCCACGAGAAACGGCGGGCGCGGCGCTTCCATCGTTGCGCCCGTGCACATTGTGGTTGCGGGAATCGAGCAGCTCGCTCCGGATTTGGATGCGGCCTTGGCCCGCGCGCGCGCGCTGGGCGCCTCGCCGCGAAATTCCTTCCTTTGCCTGGTCACTGGTTCCAGTCGCACCGCCGACATCGAGAAAACTCTGGTCCTGGGCGCTCACGGCCCGCGAAGATTGGTAGTCGTGGTGGCTCTGCACTTGGAATAGAAGCGCAGAATCGGCAAATTGCGACACGTCGGCGGAGACGGTTAGAATAGCGCTGGCGTTGCGCTGTGCCACTGCCGAACAACAAGGAGTGCCATGCCCAGCAAGGTGATGCAGCTCGATCCCCGGGACAACGTGGTCGTGGCTCTCGTCGGCTTGCAGGCAGGCGAACAAGTCGCTTTCTGTGGCAAGACGTGCTCGCTGGCAACGGATGTTCCCGCCAAGCATAAGTTCGCAACCGAAACGCTCGCGCCCGGCGGCAGCATTGTCATGTACGGAGTCTTGGTCGGGAAAGCCACGGAAGCAATCCAGCAGGGAGAAGTGCTGACCACGCGCAATGTCCGCCACGAAGCTGCTCCTTTTCATGAAGCGCCGGTGGAATACCGCTGGCGACCTCCTGATGTTTCCCGGTGGCAAGGGGGGACTTTTCAGGGATACCGGCGGGCCGATGGTCAAGTGGGCACACGGAATTACTGGATTGTCGTGCCTTTGGTTTTTTGCGAGAACAGGAACATCGGCGTGCTGAAAGAAGCGTTCGAGGAAGAACTCGGGTTTGGCGCGCCTCAGATTTATCGCCGGCAGGTGACCGGACTGGTGGAGCTCTATCGCCAAGGCCGGAACGCGGAAATCGACGTGCACGGCGGCCAAGAAGCGTCCGAGGCCAGCAAACTGCCGCGGGTTTTTGAGAACATTGACGGGATCAAGTTCCTGCTGCATGAGGGTGGCTGCGGCGGCACGCGCGAGGATTCCACGAACCTCTGCGCGCTGATTGCGGGCTACATCCACCATCCCAATGTGGCCGGGGCGACCATCCTTAGCCTGGGGTGCCAGCACGCGCAGGTTGAAATCCTTCGCCAACAGCTCCACAAACGCGATCCGCATTTCGACAAGCCCTTGCTCGTCTTTGAACAACAGCGGAGCAAATCCGAATTTGCCATGCTCTCGGAGGCCATTCGCAAGACGTTTCTCGGGCTGATCGAGTCCAATCGGGCCAATCGCACGGCTGAGCCTCTCTCGCGCCTTTGCGTCGGGTTGAAATGCGGAGGGTCGGACGGGTTCTCGGGCATCTCCGCGAATCCCGCCATCGGTTATACTGCCGACCTTCTTGCGGCGCTGGGCGGAAGGACGATCCTCTCCGAGTTTCCCGAATTGTGCGGCGTGGAACAAACGCTGATCAACCGTTGCGCGCGAAAGGAAGTTTCCGACCGCTTCGTTGCGCTGATGCGTGATTATGCTGCCAGAGCGAAGGCTGTCCGTACCGGCTTCGACATGAATCCTTCGCCCGGGAATATCCGCGACGGTCTGGTGACCGACGCGATGAAGTCCGCCGGGGCCGCAAAGAAGGGCGGCACGTCTCCGGTCACGGCCGTGCTGGACTATCCGGAATACGCAACGGAACCGGGGTTGAACCTCCAGTGCACGCCCGGGAACGACGTGGAATGCGTCACCGCGCAGGTAGGCGCGGGCGCAAACGTCGTTCTGTTCACCACCGGCCTGGGCACCCCGACGGGAAACCCGATCACGCCCGTGCTGAAGATCTCCACGAATGCAGAGTTGGCCCATCGCATGCCGGACATCGTTGATCTGGACGCTGGCGGCATTCTTTCCGGTCAAACAACGATCGAGGAAATGGGAGAAACGATTCTCCGGCACGTCGTGAAGGTGGCCAGCGGCGAGCTTCGCACGAAAGCGGAGTTGCTGAGCCAAGATGACTTCATCCCCTGGAAGAGAGGAGTCTCGCTCTGAGCCACGGCGGCGAGAGTGCGGGGTCATTCCGGCTGGACGGCAAAGTCGCCGTGGTGACCGGTGCTGCCAGCGGGATCGGGAGCGCTATCGCGCAAAAATTCGCAGCCCACGGCGCGGCATTGCGCATCCTGGACATCCACGCCCTGGCCGCTGAAGAAACGGCGCAGGAGATCGTGCGGGCAGGAGGCCAGGCGACTGCCGTCTGCTGCGACGTCTCCAATCAAGAGCAAGTGAAGGCTCTTTTCGACCAGCTCTTTGACAAGGAACGAATTCACATTCTGGTAAACAACGCGGGCATCTCCCACATCGGTAATCTCGAAAGCACCGCGGAAAGCGATTTCGATAGGATTTTCCGCGTCAATGTGAAAGGCATTTACAACTGCATGCACGCCGCAATCCGCCACATGAAAGCAAGCGGCGGAGGAGTGATTTTGAACATGGCCTCGATTGCCGGGTCCGCGGGGATTGCGGACCGCTTCGCCTACTCGATGAGCAAAGGAGCGGTGATCGCCATGACCTATTCAGTGGCCAAGGACTATCTGAGCTCCAACATCCGGTGCAACTGCATCTCGCCGGCAAGGGTGCACACGCCGTTTGTTGACGACTACCTGCGCAAGAACTACGCCGGGCGCGAGCGGGAGATGTTTGCCAAGCTGGCCCAGTCGCAACCCATCGGCAGAATGGCTGAACCCCAGGAAGTCGCCACGCTGGCTCTGTTCTTGTGCGCGGATGAGACCGCTTTCATCACCGGGGCAAACTATCCGTTCGATGGGGGCTTTTTCAACCTCCGTGGCTGAGCGACGGCAGATGTGCACTCTTTTGCGCCGACCCGCTTCTCGAGACTCGCCTGCGAGGGGTGAAAGCCGTCGCTGGAACCTGTTCCTCCGTATGGGCCCTAGTGAGACGCGATGAGAATTGATGCGCACCAGCATTTCTGGCGATTCGACCCCCAAAGGGATAGGTGGATCACCGAGGAGATGGCCGCCCTGAAAAGAGATTTCCTGCCCGATGAGTTGGCGAGGGAGCTCGCCGCAAACGGCATGGATGGCAGCGTGGCAGTGCAGGCCGCGCAGTCTGAAGACGAGACGCTGTTCCTTCTTGATCTGGCCAGTCAGTGGCCGACAATTGCCGGCGTTGTGGGTTGGACGGAGCTCACCGCGCGAAATCTGCCGGAGCGGTTGGAGTCCTACAGAAAACATAGGAAACTCTGCGGCTTCCGTCACATTGCGCAAGCAGAGCCGGATGATCGGTTCCTGTTGCGCCAAGACTTCATGCGGGGCATCGGTTACCTGGCGGAGTTCAGCTTCACCTACGACATCCTGATCTATCCGAAGCAATTAGCCGCTGCGGTGGAGCTCGCCGAGAAGTTCCCGGGACAACGGTTTGTGATTGACCACATGGCCAAGCCGCCGGTGCGCACGAAGGAGATCGCCGCATGGGGTGCGCAAATTCGAGCGATTGCTGCCAGCCCGAATGTCTATTGCAAACTGTCCGGGCTGGTTACGGAGGCGGATTGGCGGCACTGGCGCGCAGGCGATTTCAAACCTTGCCTGGATTTGGTTTTTGACGCGTTCGGAACGGACCGCCTCCTGTTCGGCTCGGACTGGCCGGTCTGTCTGCTGGCGGGAACATATCGTCAGGTGAAAGAACTGATCGTCGGCTATACGAGCCGTCTCCCTGCCGCTGACCAGGAGAAGATCTTCGGCTCAAACGCCGTGCGTTTTTACGGCCTGGAGGCGTAACCACATGGATCTGCAACTGAACGACAAAGTCGTCATTGTCACCGGCGGCGCAAAAGGAATTGGCGCAGCCATTGTGCGGGCCTGCGGCCAAGAAGGCGCCGTCCCGGTGATTGTGGGCCGCGGTCCTGAAGCAGGAGCGCAGCTGCAGGCCGACTTGCAGCGCAACGGGGTGAAGAGCCATCTCATCGCCAAGGAGCTTTCCATTCCCGAGAATTGTGCCCAGGCCATCGAAGAGACAATCCGCGTATTCGGGCGGCTCGACGCTTTGGTGAACAACGCGGGGCGCAATGACAAGGTGGGACTGGAAAGCGGCAGCCCAGGGGAGTTTCTGGCCTCTCTTCAGCGCAACCTGGTGCACTACTACACCATGGCATACTACGCCTTGCCGCACCTGAAGCGCTCGCGCGGTTCCATCGTGAACATCAGCTCCAAGGCGGCGCTCACCGGCCAAGGAGGTACTTCGGGCTATGCATCATCGAAAGGCGGGATCCTCGCCCTGACCCGCGAATGGGCGGCTGAGCTGCTGCCTTACGGTATCCGGGTGAACGCCGTCATTCCCGCCGAGGTCATGACCCCCCTTTACCGGCAATGGCTCGACACCTTTCCGAACCCCGAGGAAAAATTGAAGACAATCTTGTCGAAGATTCCCCTGGGAAAACGGATGACGGAGGCTGACGAAATCGCCGCGATGGTCGTGTTCTTGCTCTCGCAGCGGTCAGGACACACAACGGGCCAGCACTTGATTGTTGACGGCGGATATGTTCATCTCGACCGGGCTTTGACTTAAATTCGCGCCGTGGCCAAGCGGACAGGCGCATTTCAGACGCCGCCAACATTCAGTGGGCCTTCTTGGTACCCGTCGTCTGCTATCTCTATATCTGGTATTTCGCCGCACGCGGTTACCGACCGTCTGCCGCGGTGGGTGGGCGCGGCGAACGCAACTCGCTTTCCACCGCCGCCAGCACTTGCTCGACAGTGATGGAAAGCATCTGCGGCGCATAGGCGCGGCCTCTCTCGTACAGCCCCCGCTCATATTCCCGCAGCTCGCAAGGCGCGTTCTGAACCACGGTGCCTCGGGGCAGGGGCCCGTTGCGCGCCGGGTCCGTGTCGCCAAAAAGGGCCACCACGGGAGCGCCCAAGGCCGCGGCCAAGTGCAAAGGGCCCGTGTCGCCGGCCACGACGACGGCAGCCCGGGCCAAGAGCGCCGCAAGTTCCGGGATGGGCAGTGAAATGACCAATGGTATTGACGGTTCCGCGGCACGCACGACGCGCTGGCCCAGGGACTCTCGCTTCGGCGCAACGTTCACCAGGCAGCGAAGGCCAAGCCGCCGCGACACCTCCGCGCACAGCCCGCCGAAGCGCTCCGCGGGCCAGAGCTTCGATTGCCAGCCGCCGCCCGGACTGACCACCAGGTAGTCCCCCACGCCTTCGCGCCGCAACTTCTCGCGCACCCGGACGTCCAGCTCGTCGGGAATGCGCAGCGGAAATCGCATCTCCATCGGCCGCGCCCCCGCGTACACGGCCAGGCTCATGTGCATCTCCGCGATATGCCTGCCGGCGGCGGCGACGCACTCTGTATAGAAAAGGGAAGCGCCCCGCTCGCGCGCGGTCTTTCGGTCACGCCCAATGCGACGCGCGGCCCCCGAGAGGCGGGTCAGCAGCGCGGACCTCCAAAGTCCTTGGAAATCCACGGCGCAGGAATACCGGGCGCGCCTCAAGCGTTGCACGCAGGTCACATGACCCGAGAGGGTGCGGTCGAGCGAAATCACCTCGTCTATGCCGGGAACGAGTTCCAGGAGCGGGGCCCAGCGCCGGTCCACAAACCAGTGCAGCCGCGCCTCGGGAAGACCGGTGCGAAAGGCCGGAACAACCGGCAGGGTGTGCACCAGGTCGCCGAGCGAGCTGAGCCGCACAACGAGTATTTTTTCTGGATGGTCAACCATGAAAAGGAAGCGGGCCGGTAGCGTCGCCTCGTCAGTGCGCGCCGATCCGCCGCGGCGCCCAATCAATCGCCTTGCGAAGCAAGGGGACTGATTTGGCGAAGGAACTCACGCTGTGCCGCCAGTACTCCTTCTTCACGTACCAGTTCGAGTCCACGTAGCACAATTGCAGGCTCGTGCGGGCGCCCTTCTGTGGCAGGAACCCGTGCCAGGAGTGGTTACACACCCGGAACATCAGGATGCGCCCGAATTCCGGCGCGAATTCGAAGGCGTAGTCGTTGCGGTCGTTGCTGCGCAACACGCGGAGCCGCCCGCGTTCGTAAGGCCACTCGCGCGAGAAACCCACCAACACGGTGACGATCTTGTGCCTGGAATCGGGGTGGGCATAACCCTCGTTATAATGGCCGGTGGTGTTGCCCATCATCACGATGCACGGCGGATACTTGCTGAGGTCCATACCGAACTTCTTGCCTACCAGCCGCCGAAAACGGTCACTGAGCAGATCCTCGAGGACCACCCGGAAGTGAGGCCCGTAACGCAGAGTGGGCAACCCGTAGCTGCCTCGGTCGGGAATCGTCGGCGCATCGCTGAGAACCTCGTCCTTGAAACGCTCGGGAATGGCGTGCTCGACGAAGGCGAAGTCGTACGGATCGTGATGCAGCTCGGCAGCTTCAATGGCTACCTCGTCAATCAGCTTGAAAGGTCCGTCATTTCGTGTCATGGCTTCCTCTTCTCGTGCAACGAAGGTCTTGGCGAACCAATTCCCAATTGGCCGTCACCCGTGATCTCTCCCTCTTGGCCCCGGAAACGGCGGAATTATACTCCCGTTTTGCCTCATCAGTGTGCGTGGAAAGGGTTTGTCATCGGCAGACGCCTCGCTCCGCCGTGTCCCTCATGTAACGCGCGGCCGCTTCACGAGTATTCCGGCCCCCGCGGACGGACCAAGCCCTGTACGCGCTTAACCGCAGCGGAAAGGCGGTGCCGCAGAATGGTCAGGCGCCGGCTGCCACTTCCGTGAACCCAATTGAACTGAACCACGCGTCGTTCGCCCGAGAAGGGCAGGTGCCCGTGCCAGGAGCGGCCGGAACGCAGAAACGCCACCAGCGCGCCTCCGCAGGGCGGAACTTCCACGGCATAATCATCGAGGTCGCCGCCGGACCGCAGCAGCCGCAAGCGCCCCCCGGTATCGTGCCACTCGGCGTTCAGGTACAGAAGCACGGTGATGATTTTGCTCTTCGAGTCGTTGTGAATCTTGCCGTCGGCCGGACTGCATCGCCCGCGCACGGTGATCGTCGTGGGCCGCGAAGCTAGGCCCATGCCGAACTTTTGCTCGAAGGCCCGGCGAAAATCCGCGGACTCCAGGGCGTCAATCAGAGCCTGGAAGGCCGGGCCGAACTTGAGCGCATCGAGAGGAAAGCTGCCCGTACCCCCGATGACAGGGTAATCCTCGTTGATGCGCCGCAGCGCGCCCGGCTTCACGAAGTCCCGCAACACCACGTGCTCGAAAGGGGCGGCGCTCAACGGCGCGCCTCGAAAAGCGTCCAGGTCCAACACGTCGCCCGGAAAGGGAACTGAAAGCGCCGCCGCCGCGCTTGCCGATCTGTTCATCGCCATCCCCAATCGCACGCGCCAATGTGGACTGTAACGCATGGTTTGACAGGGTGTCAATTTTCGCCCGAAAATGGCCGTCGAGGGATGAACCGCAGCGCGCCGCCCGCGGCTCCGCCCAGAGAACAACTGGAGGTGAGGCAGTTGAGCGATGCCGGCAGGCTTGTGATTAGCCCGGCCGTAGAGAATGATTTGCCCGCTATTCTGGCTTTGCAGAAGCTCGCTTTTCGCAGCGAAGCCGAGCTGTACGACGATTTCTCCATTCCTCCGCTGACGCAAACGCTCGAGAGCATGGCCGCCGAGTTTCCTGCGAAAGTTTTTCTGAAGGCTTGCCTCGAGAATGTGATTGTCGGGTCGGTGAGAGGTTTCGAGAAGGATTCCACCTGCTATGTCGAACGCCTCATTGTTCATCCGGACTGCCAGGGCCGCGGCGTCGGAACGGCCCTGATGCGCGCCCTTGAAGCGCGTTTCCCGGATGCCCGGTGCTACGAATTGTTCACCGGGCACAGGAGCGAGCGAAACCTGCGCCTTTACCGCAAGCTCGGTTACTCCGTCTTCAAAGAGGAGGGCAGGCTCGTCTTCATGGAAAAGCGCCGGGCATAGCCGCGGAGCCGCCGAAGGAGCCCCACATTCGCAAGCGGAACTCCCCCGGCGGCCGCGCTTTCACCACGAATCCAAAACGTGAAGGAGCTGCCGGTCCCCGAAGCCGAAGAAGCTGAGCTCGAAGACCGGGCGGATTGTGCCGAAGAGGCCGTGCTGCTCCCCGCCAATGCCTGCCGTGAAGAGCAGAGTTTCATCTGGCCGCGAAGGCCGCTGTTTGCGCCAGGGCGCGAATAAACTCCGGAGTCGTCCCGCAGCATCCGCCGATAAATGTCGCTCCGGCACAGGCGAGCTCTTCTCCAGCCGCCGCGAACTCCTGCGGGCTGGTATCGTAACGGACTGCCCCGTCCACTATCTTTGGCAGGCCCGCGTTCGGCTTGGCCCATACGGGAAGTCCCGATGCCGCGGCCAAACGCCGGCACAGGGAAGCGTACCCGGCCAGCCCGGCCCCGCAATTGGTTCCAATGGCCTGTACTCCGGCGGCGGCAAGTTCGCTCGCGGCTTGCTCTGGTGTAGCGCCCATTATGGTCCGGTCGCGGTTCTTTCCGGAATCGAACACGAAAGAGACGATGACGGGAAGGCCGGTCTCCAGGGCAGCCTCCGCGGCAATCCGCGCTTCCGCGATGTCGCTCATCGTTTCGATGAGGATGGCGTCCGGCTGTTCGCTGGCGAGCGCGCGCGTTTGCAGGGTGTAAGCGCTCCTCACCTCGTCCTGCACGACCTCTCCGCTGGCCAGCATCTTCCCCGTCGGGCCCACGGACGCGAACACGAAAGCAGAACCTTGGGCCGCCTCCTTCGAGAGCCGCACGCCCGAACGGTTGATTTCTTCCATGCGCTCCTGCAAACCGAAGCAGGCCAGTGCGATGGGGCTGGCGCGAAACGTGTTCGTCAGGATGACGCGGCTGCCTGCCCGCACGTACGCCGCGCCCACCTCCCGGACCCGCTCCGCGTTCGACAAGTTCCACTCGTCGGGGCAGGCCCCGGGGGGCAGAGAGCGCTTCTGCAGTTCGGTTCCCCAGGCGCCGTCGCACAGCACCGGGGCATCGCGTATTAGTTCCTCGATTCGCACAGGCCTCCCTTTCTCCAGCCAACGCTCGTGCGAGCCCTCCGACGCCCTTTGCCGGGATGCATCTTGATGCGCGCGGCCGTTCTTACAGGCCCATCATTCTACATTGGCGCCGGCCAATCGAACTGCGGATCAGCTTGCCTCCCTTCCCGTCTGGGACTAGGATGCCCAACCGGACAGCGTCGGGGGAACTTTTGCCCTGCGCTTTTCGTTTCACAGGGTGTAGGCCGGGAAGCGCTGGAGATTCAAGGCTGACGCTACGTTGGAGCAGGATGCCCAACTGATCCAGCAATGCCTCCGGGGCGACGGCTCGGCCTGGGAGAGACTCGTAAGCCAGCATGCCCGCCGCATTTACAACCTGTGTTACCGCTTCACGGGCAATTCCGCCGAGGCCGAGGATCTCTCTCAGGAGGTTTTCTTGAAGATTTACCGCACCCTCGATAGCTACCGCGCAGGCCAGGGGGCCTTTACCACCTGGATGACCAGCGTGGCGCGGAACCTCTTGATTGACCACTACCGCAAGAGGCGCTACGACCGCATCACCGATTCGCTCGAAGACGCCATGCCTGTCGTGGAAAGCAAGGAATCTTCCGCGCGCCCGCCTGACCGCCACGCCATGCTCGGCGAGCTCAGCCGCCAGGTGCAGGTGGCGCTGCAAAGAATCTCGCCCGACTTGCGCGAGGCGGTCATTTTGCGCGACCTTCAGGGACTTGATTACCGCGAGATTCAGAAGGTTCTGCAGACCCCGGAAGGCACGGTGAAATCGCGCATCAACCGCGGCCGCATCGAGCTGGCCAAGGCGCTGAGCGAGATGGGAGTGCGAGCCGGTTAGGGGTGGGAACTCAGCTATGCGCTGGACGTGCGAACAAGTCGAAGCGAAACTTGGCGAGTACGTGGATGGCCTACTGGCTCCGCCGGAACGCGCCGAGCTTGAGGCGCACGCGCGGGTCTGCGCCCGGTGCGCCCCCATGCTTTCCAGCGTAGCCGGCCTGGTGCGTTCCCTCCACGACATCGAGCCGCTCGAAGCGCCCCCTTTGCTCGTCACGCACATTTTGGATCGCACCTTGGGCCCGCGGCGGGCCAGGTGGAGCTGGGGCGGGAACTTCGGCTGGTTCGGCTGGCTGCTGCAGCCGAAACTGGCCTACGGGGCCGCGTGCGTGGCTGTCGCTTTGGCGGTGGTTCTCCCCGCGATGGGATTTTCCTGGCGCGCGCCGAGGCTGGGCGACCTCAACCCGCTGAACCTTTACCGCACCGCCGATCGCCGAACCCATTTGCTTTACGCGCGCGGAAGCAAGTTCGTCAGCGATCTTCGTGTCGTCTATGAAATTCAGACCCGGCTGAGGCCGGAAACCGCCATCCCGGCTGAGCCGGAGAGCGCTCCGCCGGAGCGTTTCAAGCCGCGGGAGCCGGGGTCGAGCGGCACGCCGGGACCCGGGCCCGCGCGCCAGCAGAATCGAGTGAACCAAGTCCCGCCTAGCCCCGTGGTCATCGCCGTCGTTTTGCCGGGGGCTGGCGAAAGGAGTCTGCCATGAACTGCGCCATCCATGCGAATGCCGAAGCCACTGGTTTCTGCCGCAACTGCGGCCGCGCGCTCTGCCCAGCCTGCACCCGCGAGGTGCAGGGCATGTTGTATTGCGAGAGCTGTCTGGCGGGCATGGTGTCGCAACCGCAAGCCCCGCCGGCCCCCTCCGCATCCGTTCCTCCGCGCGCCGAGGCAAGTCCTGGCCTGGCTTTCGTTTTAGGGTTGTGCTTCCCCGGCCTCGGGGCCGTGTACAACGGCCAGTATGAAAAGGCCCTGATTCACCTCGTTGTCTTCGTAGCCATTATTCTAGGACTGAGCAGCGGAGCCGGCGCCGCAGCTTCTACCGCTCTCGGCATCCTCCTGGCGGGTTTCATCCTGTACATGGCCTTCGACGCGCATCGCGTCGCCCGGGCCAGGCAGGCTTCCGGCGCGGCCGGCCGGCCTGTTTCGGAACCGTTCGCCGCCCTGGACCACGGCAGAATCGCCGGCCCGGTCATTTTGATTCTTTTGGGCCTGCTCTTTCTGTTCGATCAATTCGGCTGGATCTCCTTTGCCCGCGTCACCCAGCTTTGGCCGGTCATTCTGATCGCCCTGGGCGTCTGGATGCTGCACAGGCGCTTCAGCGGTCCTCCTGAAAGGTGAGTTGCTATGGCTGACGGAAAAACATCCACGACTCGAAGCCTGATGGGGCCTGCGATGCTCATCACCATCGGAGTGCTCTTCCTGATTGGGGAGTTGCACCCCGGATACGGCTTTGGCCGGACCTGGCCGGTGATCCTGCTGGTCATCGGCGCCATCAAGCTTGCCGAGGCCGTCTCTCCCGGCGAAAGCCGTAAGCCGCAGTGAAGGCAGGCGCGCAGCCATGATCTTGGTGATTGTTGCTGTCATCCTTGTTCTTGGAATCGTCGCCGCGGCTCGCAGAAGCTCGTCCGCGCCGGTGAGCAACGGCCGCAGGCCATCCCCCTCGCTGTTCACCGCAATCGTTCTCATCCTTTTTGGATTGCTCCTTCTGGCCCACAATTTCCACGAGAGCTTCGGAATCTGGGGGATATTCAGGCGCTGGTGGCCCGCGCTGCTGATTCTTTGGGGTCTTGTGCGCCTCGTGGAGGTCATGACCGGAAAGCCCGCAGGCGGGGCGGCGCGGCCAACCATTCGCGGCGGGGAAATCCTGCTCCTCTTCGTGGTGCTCGCCTTCCTGGGAGCTATGGCGGGAGTCGAATGGATCCGCAGCCATGCAGTCAGAGTGCCTGGTTCCCTGCACGAATACCAAATTCCGGGGATTCTCGGGGCCAACTCTTACACCTACGGTATTAACCTCGCGCCCAGGAACTTGCCCCCGGATGCGCGCATTACCGTGCGAACGGCCAACGGAGACATCTCCGTCCGCGCGCAGGATGCCGCCCAACTCCAGGTGGCCGCAACGAAAGTCGTGCGCGCATGGGACGAAAAGGAAGCGCAGCAGCTCGCCTCCCCGGTCACCCTGGCCATCGACCAGACGGCCGCCGGCTTCGATGTTCACCCGCAGGGCCAAGCCGGCGACGAGCGCGTGGGCGTGGATATAGATGCGCGCGTGCCGCGCCATGCGCTCCTCGCCATCCGGGATGAACACGGAGACATCCGCGTCACCGGCATGGATGGCCCTCTCGAAATCCGCAGCGAGCGCGGAGACGTGCAGGTCCGCGACTCCGCGGATGTCGCCGCGGAGATGAATCACGGCGACCTGGAAATCGCCAACGCTAAAGGTGACGTCCGGGTCTCCGGCCGCGGGGACGATGTGGAAGCCGTCAATGTCGCCGGGGCCATGAGCCTCAACGGCGATTTCTCCGGCTCGATCCATGCGGAAAAGATCGCCAAAGGCCTGCGCCTGGTTACCCCGCGCGCCGAGCTGAGCATGGCGCGGCTTTCCGGCCGTCTGGACTGCGACCTGGGGGACTTCGTGCTTCACGGCGCTTCCGGGGACCTCTCCTTGCGCAGCGATGCGAAGGACATCACCGTGGAAAACGCGGCGGGGAGAGTGCTGATCGAGAACCGCGCCGGAGAAGTTACCCTGCGTTTCGCGCAGCCGCCCGAGCACGACATCTCCGTGAGCAACGCATCCTCCGGGATCACGCTCATCCTGCCTGCCAAGTCGAGCTTCGAGATTCAAGCTGATTCGCGCTCCGGGAGCATTGAGTCCGGCTTCTCCGGCGAAGGCCTCAAGCTCGCGAACGACAAGCAAGGGAATGCGCATCTCGCGGGAAGAATCGGCTCGGGGGGACCGAAGATCACTCTGAAAACCACTTACGGCGCCATCGCCATCCGCAAATCCGGCTAAGAAGAAATTCAGAGCGCGGGGTTGCCGCTGAAGGGCGGCTTGGCCGCTCGGGACGATTCAACGCTCGACCAGACGGTCCAGCTCGGGAAAAAACTCCGGATAAGAGACTCCCGCGCACTCCGCGCCGCGGATGACCGTAGGCCCTTCCGCCGCCAGCGCGGCCACGCTGAAGGCCATGGCGATGCGATGATCGCCGCGCGGATCAATCTCCGCGCCGCGCAGCGAGCCAGCCGCCCGGCCTTCGACGCGCAGGCCGTCGGGGCGTTCCTCAACGCGGGCGCCCATGCGCCGCAGGTTCTCGGCCATGGCCGCGATGCGGTCGCTTTCTTTCACGCGTAGTTCGCGTGCGTCGCGGATTTCAATGCCTTGTTCAGTGAACGGTCCCAGGGCGGCGAGCAGGGGCAGCTCATCAATCATCTGGGCCACTTGCCGGCCCTCGATTACCCCGCCCGCCAGCCGGGATGAGCGCACGGCGATGTCGCCGACGATTTCGCCTTGGGCACAGCCCAGAGAAACGATCTTCAGTTCCGCGCCCATGGAAGAAAGCGCATCGAGTGCGGCCGTGCGCGTGGGGTTCATGCCCACGCGGTGCATCAGCAGGTTGGAGTCCGGCAAAAGCAATCCCGCGCAAAGAAAAAACATGGCCGAGGAAAGATCGCCGGGGACGTCGAAGGTGATCGGCTCGAGGCACCTCGCTTGCCCGGCGCCCAGACCGTGAACGCGGACGGCGAGCCCCTCCGTTTCCACCTTGGCGCCGAACTCGGCGAGCGCAATTTCCGTGTGGTCACGGGTGCGCACCGGCTCCACTACGGAAGTGACGCCATCGGCAAACAAACCCGCGAGCAGGACCGCCGACTTCACTTGGGCGCTGGGCGCTGGCATCGAGTAATCAATGGGTTGCAGCTTTCCGCCGCGAATTTCCAGTGGCGCGAATTCCTCGTCGCGGGCGGAAATTTGGGCCCCCATCCGCCGCAGCGGCTCGACCACGCGGCGCATGGGCCGGCGCCGGAGCGAAGCGTCCCCGGTGATCCTGGAGAAAAAGGGCTGGCCGGCCAGGATGCCCGCCAGGAGACGCATCGTGGTCCCGGAGTTCTCGGCGTCGAGGGCGCGCCGCGAAGAGCGCAGGCCGCCAGGGCCGCGCCCAAGGATGCCCACGCGGTCCTTCTCCGTCTTCACTTCCACGCCGAGCGCGCGCAGGCAACCCAGCGTGCTGCGGCAATCGGCCGCCGAGGAAAAATGGCGCAGTTCGCTCGGGCCGTCTGCCAGGGCCGCCAGCATGGCATAGCGATGAGAGATGGACTTGTCGCCGGGAGGTTCGAGGCCCCCGTTCAGGCTGCGCGCGGGATGAATGGTCCGCTTACTCATGGCCGAGAGTGTAGCATGCGTGCAGGCCGCCCTTGGACGCACAACCGTTTGCGCGTTGGAACATTCCTTCTACAGGGGTTTTGGAGTTGATTGAATACGAATTGTCCGCATCAGCGTCGCTTCGCTATTCGGTTTGCACTGCTCTTCGTAAAGGTCGGCCAGGCTCTCTGAAAAGGGCTTTCCATCAAAGATTAGGATTCGACGCTGCTTTCCCTTATTCAGGTTTCAACTAAAGACGGGACAACTTCCGCTGCATGCCATGGCGGTTGCAACACATGCGGAAGCGAAATGACACTTGAGTTGTCGTAAGCCAGGATTTCCACTCTGGCGACCTCGGGTTTGAGTATACACCCGGGGCATTCCAGGACCCATGAAAGCGAAGGCACGGCCCGCAGAGCCGTCTCAATAAGGGTCGGTTGTGGAACTGGCTTACGGCTTGCTGCGCCACCGGGGACTTCCTCCTGCGGATACTGGCGTTAGCGTCCAGCCTTTCCGCTGTGCCAATTCACGCGCGGCCCGTTCCAATTTCGGATTCCCGCTGCTGAGGAACGCCTCACCCATCGAGGGGTCACCGAACTCATCGCCGAACCTATTTAGCACCGCGATCAAGGCATCCTCTGAACCCGGTTCACCTTTTTCAATGAGGAAGGAGTAAGCTCCGGCGATCACTACTGCAGAAGCGGTGTCACGCTTCCTCAATGCCGCCAACAGGACATTGGCTGCACGGGGGTCTTTGATGTTCCCCAAGGCCTGGGCCGCACTCATTCCGACGATCAAATCCACAATACCAATACCATCGCGACCCTCGAGGCCCTTCAGAATGGCGATCAGGGGCTCGACGGCGCGGGGGTCTTTGATTTCACCTAACGCCGGGATAGCACCCAGTCGGACATTCGACTCCGGGTCCTTCAGGGCGGCGATCAAGGGCTCCACGGCGCGGGGGTCCCTGATCCCTCCCAACGCCCCTGCAGCC
>Ga0187771_10001553_pt1 | contig 15454 bp, 12 predicted proteins | sample 0116_SJ02_MP15_1_FD_133139 | JGI IMG/M metagenome (GOLD analysis project Ga0187771, IMG submission 133139) | Tropical peat soil microbial communities from peatlands in Department of Meta, Colombia - 0116_SJ02_MP15_10_MG | ecosystem: Environmental > Terrestrial > Soil > Wetlands > Peat | place...
CCATTATCTTGCTCATCGGCGGTTTTCCAGTGAACTGTGCTTGAATCGGAGGGATCAGAGGTGGTTTCTCCATTGCCATCTTAGGTTCCACTTCTCCTTTGATTGTTGAAACCATAATGTTGGCTGCCTCAACGCCGCGCTCGTACATGTCAATGTGAGGATAGGTATCATAACCTACAATGAAGTCGGCAGCATCTATCCTTGCCTGACTTACGTTTGCATGTAAGTCAAACACTGTGGCTAGGGGAGTTTGTTCACCGATCGTTTCTCTAACTTCGTTGAGGATCTTTCCTTCAAGGTCGTTGTGTATCTCGCTGTATCCTCCACCGTGAAGGCCGAGAAGCACTCCGTCAACTTTTCCAGCGTTCCGCAGCTCCCTGATCAATGCGGAAAGCAAGTACTCGAAGGTTTCGCGGGTAACTGTTCCGCCCGGCGTAGCGCTTGCCCAAATGGTTGGAACTAGTTCAAACCCAAGATTCTTTGAGGCATCGATGAAGCCTCCAGCAACTGATTTGGTTCCTGTGAATTCTTCAAAGAAATCCTTGGCGTTAAGATATCCGGTCTTCACAGATCTCGGAGCGTAGCTATCATACTTGAAGTTCTCCAAGGTTGTAGGGTGCGCACAAAACGTGTTTGTTTCATGTGAAATAGTTCCTGTCGCAATCCTCAAGAAATACCCTCTCAACAAAGTTGTCCATGCGCGAACTTAAGGCTATAACATGTCACGAAAGGGATGATGCCCCTACACGCCGGTAACACTCATCCCTCGGCACGTGAACTTCCAAGTCAATCAGCTAGTGATTTTCGGCCTATTATGATGATGAGGCCCCCCATCAGGAACTCTTTGAATTCAACCTGCCTGAATTTCTTCTTGACCTCTAATAGCAACATTCGATTTGTTGGGAGTGATGTGTATGTTGGCGCGATCATTCGCCATGGGTTTCCACTGATTCTGCCCATGATAGCGAGCTTCGCGATAAGTGGCATGATGAATTTGAGGTAGAGAATAGTCCCTGCTCGTTTTACAACGCTATCAGGCTTGCCTATGTCAACATCTGCAAACGAGCCGCTTGGTCCGCAAACTCTTGAATACTCTCCCAGGGATCTCGAAAGATTAAGACTGTCACGCAAAGCGTAACATGTTATTATGGCATCAAATGTGTCTTCTCTGAACGGTAGGAAATCGAAGGCTCCCCTGACAGTTTGCAGTACCTCGCTGCTCGAAGATGCCAGATTTTCCTTTGCGGTCTTGAGTTGCTTCACGGATCCATCGAACCCGACGAGCAAGCGAGGTTTGATTGATGACAGAATCAGTTTTGAAGTCGGGCCTGGCCCTATCCCGCTGTCAAGTATGCAAATGCCATCTCTCAGTTCTAATCTGGCGAGCGCGAAACTTCTGGCTTCTTGAGCTTTGCCAAAGGAGATCAGGTCATTGACTTGATCATATAACGGGATAGAATCTTCAATAGCCTTCACGACCTTCCTCCATGTCTCACGTGAAAGCCCTTGAGGATTCCTGTTTTCCTGGTTCTCCGTAGTCACATTTCGCACCTGTAGATTCTAGCTACGAGACATGTGTCTTTGTTCACAGTGTCTGTCTTCACCTGACATCAAAGTGTGCATCGATCGATTACCTTACGCGCTTTACTACGAAGAGACATGCGCAAGCAAAGTTTACGCTGGCTGCAATAAGGTATGGGGCGTTAGGCGAGTACATGTCCGCGAGTAAACCTCCAATGGCAGCAACTAACATTACACCGGCGCCGCACGCGGTCTCAAATATCCCCATGGCAAAGCCACGTGACGATTCGCTGATGTGATCAGAGATTAGGGCTACACTAATCGGAAATGCGGCTCCAATAGCAATTCCAGTCAGAATAACTCCTGTAAGAAGCTCCCATGTCCCGTTTGATACAGCAATTATGATGAACCCTACTGTGGACATTAGCATCGCTCCGACTGCAACTGTTTCTCTTCCGTGCTTGTCAGAAAGACGACCTCCACTATAGGAACCTAGGATTCGGCCAATCCAGAAAAACGCTGACATTACGCCTATCAAGAATACTGTGACGCCGAGCATTTTCGCAAAAACAGGGAAGAAGGTTAGAAGCGTTCCCAAACCGACTGTATACGTGATACCCAGCACACACGCCATTACAACTCCCGTTGACTTCATCTCGGCAAGATTCAGTCTAGGGTTTTCTTTTGTTGCCTTCGGCGCGGCTCGAACCGGATTGGGGAGAGAGATCGCTATGGGAATGGAAAGAATAGCGAATGTGAGATAGATGATGAATGCCGGCTTGTATCCTAACGCGTTAGCTATCGCTCCTCCGCTCAAAGAGCTAACGCCAAAGGCGATCGCATATGAAACCGTTGCAAAACCCATTGCACGTCCAGTGAGGATTGGGTCAACAATTTCGGTTACAAGAGCCTCGACGGTCGGCCAGAAGAATGCCCAAGCCACGCCTTCAACTATTCGTAGCAATATTACTTGAGCTACGGTGGATGATAGCCAGTACAAAAACGCTGCCACAGAACTCAAGCTGGCGCTTACTATCAGTAGGGGCTTTCTACCAAGTTTATCAGATATCATTCCCGTCGTAGTCGCCAAGAGGGTTATTGTAATTCCCCAACTGGTGCCTAAGAGACCGATCTCAGTCCACGAGGCGCCAAGACTCGAGGCATACAGGGGAAGGATGGGAGTAACTATCCCTATTCCAAACATTATAGTCAGGATAAAGAGGCAAACCCTATGCAGGCCTGCCCGATGAGCTGGCAACATGGTAACAGTTAATTCATCCAGGTAAAACAATTTGTTGATTGACTGCGCATTCGGTTTTTAAAAGGGCGTCACATTGATGCCGATCGAAATTAAATTCTCACTTGTGAGTACTTTGACTGATCTGTAACGGCCAACTCATAGCATAGTTCCCCACGCAATTGAGGATAGCTGCTAGGTTGAAGAGATTGAGGGCATTTTCCAGGGAACTGAGATACTTGTCGTGAATCGACGACCTTGTTCTAGAGGTCTCCTGAGCTCTTAAGTGGGCTAGGTCCAGCGACTTATGATGACCTTCCTGTCGGTGAAGAAATCTATTGAGTCCATTTGTCCATGGAGTATTCCGAAGAAGGAATTCCTCATGCCACCGAACGGAAAGAAGGCGACGGGTGCGGCTACTCCGACGTTTATGCCGATATTGCCGGCTTGAACTTTACGCCTGAACTCTCTGGCATGAACGCCGTCACGAGTGAAAATGCTCGCTGCATTTCCGTAGTAGGTGCTCTTATTGATGAAGTCAATTGCCTGATCAAGGTTCGATGTTTCGATCACGGTTCCAAGGGGTCCGAATATTTCCTCTTTCGCGATTGCCATGTCTGGTTGAACTTTGTCGAATATCGTGGGGCCTAGGTAGTATCCGTTCTCGAACCCTTTCACGTGAACTTTACTTCCGTCAAGTACGAGGGAGGCTCCTTCCGCTGTTCCTTTGTCAAGGTATGCGAGAACTCTGTCCTTTGCTTTCTTTGAGACCATTGGGCCTATCTCAGTATCCTCCGAAAGCCCATAGCCTAGCTTCAGTTCACGTGCTCGTCGGGTTAAGTTCTCGACCACAGCTCTGCGGGCTTCACTAGTGACTACTACGTTCGCTCCGGCAAGGCAGCGTTGACCAGTATTACCGAACAATGAGGAAATGCATGATTCAATCGCGTTGGTCATGTCGGCGTCTTGTAGAACGACTATCGAGTTCTTTGCGCCAGCTTGGACTATCGCTCTCTTTCCATGTTCACCAGCGAGTTTGTATACATATCTTCCGACGGAGGTTGACCCAACAAAGGTTACGCCCCTTATGAGCGGGTGCGCAATAAGAGACTCCACCGTCTCTTTGCTTCCATGGATCAAATTCAATACGCCAGGTGGTAACTTGACTTCCTTTTGCATGAGTTCGGTTACCCTCGCCATAGGTACTGGGGTGATTTCGCTGGGTTTCACTACAACTGTGCAGCCGGCTACAATGGCGAAGGGTAAGAACCAGAACGGGACCATTATAGGAAAGTTGAAGGGGCAAATTACCCCGAAAACGCCAAGGGGTTCTTTCACGGTTCCCTCATCAATCCCCTGAGCAATCTGGTCCAGGTGTTCTCCTTTTAGCAAAGTGTATCCCGCGGCTATGGCTGCTTCAACATTCTCGATGGTTCTTCTAATATCGCCCCTGCTCTCTCTGATCGTCTTTCCATGATTTTCAGTATTGATCGTGGCCAGTTCTTCAGAGTGCGCTTCGAGCACATTCTTCATTCGGAACAGATATTGCATTCGTTCTGTTAGCGGAACATCTTTCCACTTCTCAAAGGCATTTTGAGAAGAAACTACAGCCGCATCAACCTCTTCCTTCAAAGCCAAGGGAACCTTGCATATTTCTTCGCCAGTCCCAGGATTCATCACGGGAAGTGAAGCATCAGATTTGGATTGAACCCATTCACCATTCAACAAGAGAGTCAGATAACCAGCTTTCGCTGCTGCGTCAGAAAGGGAAACCACTTCTCACACCTCTGAATCTGCTAAGTTCCTTGTGAGACTTCCGTCAAGCCTTGATCCACAGTTTCGATTACGTGGTCCAACTGCTCGCGGCTTATGACCAAGGGAGGCTGTATCCTAAGCACGTTTCCTTTCACGCCACCATGCCCTATCAGCACGAACTTCTCTCTACACAGATCACGCACGCGAGCAGCTTCTTGAGCTGCGGGAGCTTTCGTCTCCTGATCTTTGACTAACTCGATTCCAATCATCAAACCTTTGCCACGAATATCCCCAATTAAATTCCGCTTCTCAGAGATCTCTCTCAATCGTTTCATTACGTATTCCCCATCTTTAAGCGACTTTTCTGAAAGATGCTCTTTGAGTAGGTAGTCGATGTTCGCTACACCTGCGGCGCATGAAACTGGGTTTCCGCCGAAGGTTGAGAGGTGGTCGCCGGCATCGAACGAGTTTCCTATCTCTGGCCGCGTTGTGCAAGCACCTAGCGGAAAGCCATCGGCTATTCCCTTTGCCGTAGAGACTATGTCTGGAACTACGCCGTAGTGCTCGAACCCGAACATTCGTCCAGTTCTGCCGAAACCTGATTGAACTTCGTCAGCAATGTAAAGTATATCGTGGTCCTGCAAGATCTTCTTGACTTCAATGAAATATTCCTGTGGCGGAATGATGATCCCGCCCTCTCCCATTGCTGGTTCAGCAATGAACCCGGCCACATTTCCAGATGTGGAATAGGCGATTACGTCTTCAAGCATCTTAGCGCATTGAATGCCGCAGCTGGGATATTGAAGGCTCAGAGGGCATCGGTAACAATATGGTACTGGCGCGAAGGCAACGCCGCTCATGTAAGGCCCCATCCCATAGCCTCTCCGTCCAGCTTGACCGGTAACGCTTAACGTGCCAACCGTCCTACCATGAAAGGAGCACATTAAGGCAATTAGTTCATGTTTCTTAGTGAACTTCTTGGCAAGTTTGAGGCCGCATTCAATAGCCTCGGCACCACTATTAGCGAAAAAGGTCTTCTCCAAACTATTACCTAGAACCTTTGCGAGCTTCTCGGCTAGCTCCGCGACGGGTTGAAGATAATACAAATAACCACACGCGTGGACGAGTTTGTACATTTGCTGTTTTGCGGCTTCAATAACGGTTGGGTTGCAATGTCCACTATTAACTACAGCTATACCGGCGAACGCATCAATGTACTCTCTACCTCTGGAGTCCTTTAGAGTAGCATCCTTGCCTTCAACTACCGTTATGGGTTCAACTCTCTTAACAGAACTCGTAATCACGTATTTCCGATATTTCTCGACGGTATTGTCTTCAGTCGACAAAGCTGTCCCACTGGTTTCTTGCGACAAGATTAGTCATGTCACTGTACCTGAACCAGTAATTTAACTTGGCCTACTCTAGACTGCTCCAGCTCAAGAGTTCAAGTAGACGAAGATTCATGAATCTCGCGCACAATTGGAAATAGACTAGATCAACATTGTTGGCGGGAACATATTGTGGGTTCTGTGGACGACCAGTCGAAAATCCTCTTCAAACCTGTAAGATTTGTGGGAACACTATGTGTGAGAGCTGTCTCGCTGAACATATCAAAATCTGTAAGTAAACCCATGGATGACTCAATTGATCTTAATCGATGTGAATGTATCTTATCTTGCGCGTTTGCAGCCGCTTGACACAGATTCAGAAAACGTATATGTACAACTCTAGGGGGACGCTCAAGAGACGTATGTAGGAAAGAGTTGAAGTATCGATGCAAAGTGTCCTTGAACAATCAAAGTCTGTTGGAAAAACAGTTACGATCAGGATCTTTCGAGGAAACCCTGCGCGAAAGGTTCAACCTCACTATGACACTTTCGAGGTTGGCTCGGAGCCTGGTATGACAGTTCTGAGCGCTCTATTGCGAGTAAAGGAGTCATTTGACCACTCTATCGCTATCCGGTTCTCTTGCCGAATGGCAGCCTGTGGTTCATGTGGAATGAAAATTAATGGTGTTCCAAAGCTCGCCTGTGCCACTCAGATCTCTGATTATGCTGACAAACCAATAACTGTAGATCCATTAGATAACAATCCTCTCATTCGAGACTTGGTAACTGATTTTACAGAATTCTTCGCGAAACATGACTCAGTCAAACCCTATCTCGTTAGGCGAAATCTGCAGGAACAAGAGACATACGGTTCTGAGTATGTCCAGTCTCCTAATCAACTGGACGATTTTCTCCAGTTCTCGTACTGTATAAAATGCGGTCTCTGCAATGCGGCATGCCCCACAATGATGACAGATCATCTGTACACGGGACCACAAGCCCTAGCCCAAGCCTACAGATACATCGCGGATTCACGAGACGAAGGAGTGACTGAGAGAGTGAAGGCTATCGATCATTCTCATGGTGTATGGCGATGCCACTTTCCTGCAGCTTGCACCTTCGTATGCCCTAAGGGCGTCGACCCAGCCTTAGCGATACAAAGACTTAGAAGAGTGGTGTTATCTCGCTCGACGCAGAGTAGAAAGGGATCACCTCTTCTGAATCTACAAAATAGATAGCGTTCATGCAACAATTTCCATATAATTCAGCACGGCCACGCTGGCAATATGGTTATCTAATGCGCCTGAGAATCTCTGCAACTCTCGACGCTCAAGGCATGTAAGAACTAGCCCACATCGATACTGCGGCGGAGATTCGACGAGTTGTTGGAACTATTGATCGTGACCTAGAGAAATAGGCCGGCGAACTTCTCGTAAGCGTAGGCGCATTCAGTTCGAGCGGAAACGCGTTGCAATTAGGTCCGCGAAATAGAAGTTGGATAAAACCAGTTTCCATCAAGAAAACGTGGTCTTAGCGTTCTCTTAGCTGACATTACCCCGCTAAGGTGGTTCGTGATCAGGTTTTTCGATGCCCCACTTAATTATCTGCAAGTCTTCAAGAAGCGCGGATTCAATTCTTCCGCGTACTAGTTTGCCGAGAAGTGAGGGCATCGCGATCTCCCCTTCGACTAATATGCGCGTGCCGTCCGGTACAGTTTGAAAGCTTGTGGTGATTTTCGTGCCCTTGCCGTCGCCTTGAATGGTTTCTGCTTCGATTTTCTCGTTGGGATGAGTCACTATCTTAGTTACGGATTTTATGGTCTTTCCGATAACGTTCGCTTCGGTGTCGCAAGTGATAACGTTGCCTTCTCGACTACGCACTCTTACAGATTTCCAATAATGTGAGTAGTGTGGAGCTTTTTCGAAGTCACTGACGAATGAATATACCTTGTCTTGTGGTGCTTTAATAGTTTCAGAGACACTAATCGAAACCATTGCCATTTCTACCTTTAACAACGAGTTGAACTGAACTTATTTTCTTTATCTTAAGTGTATTCAATTCACTGCTAGCATCCTAGCATTGAGCCATGTTAGTAACTGAGGCTATAAGCTTCATGAGTTAAAGGGTCTCGGTTTTCTCTCTTCATGAATCGCTTTCTTGCGGGACCCGTTGGGAATTGGGTAGTTGGCACTCTCTAAAAGAAGGCGGAAAACCCGAGTTGGAGCTGAAAGAGAACGCGATGGATGGGCATCGTATGCCTGATGGGACAGATAATCTGCTTTGAAATAGCTTCTGGGGACGAAGTCAGAGTTAGATCATAAAGCACTCTGTTAGGTTTCAAGGGCTATTCCCTGAACACTTATCTTTCCAAGTTTCTGAGGTTCCCCTTGAACATTAAACTGGATGCCGGCTATCGTTTCTGCAACCTTGATGTTAGTTAACGTGTGCGTTGTCATTTGAGAGACCACGATTTCAGATCTTCCTTCTGCCACTGCTAGATACGGAATAAGTATGTCACCGAGATGGTGATCTATGGGAGCCTTCGATTCAATCTCGGCTAAGAGTTTGATGGCGGCCTCTTCGCCGACATTTTCAGCAGGTTTTCCTCTCTCCCCAATGCTGTCTCCTCCTATGATCGAACCGTTTGCGGACTTCATGATCAGTGTGATGCCGCTGCCGGGTGCCACGTGTGGGTCGTGATTATGAGGATAAGCTTCAATCGCTATTCTTGCGTCTTGATGCCCTGCTGCTAGTTTTTCTTTGGCCGCGGTTGCTTGTCTTTGAGCGACGTGACTAGGAAGTTGAACGCAATGACTTATGCCTTCAACAGCCGATGTCTCTTCTCGATTGATCAATTTCAACGCGGCAAGCGACTGCGCAGGATCGATCGTCATTCTCACGTGACCTCCTCCTTTCGGGTAATGCCCTCTTCGAAGCACTTGAATCGAGCCTTTGTATCCCATGAGTTGGAGGACGGGCAAGACTACCAATCGCACGTAATCGATGGTTGGACTCCATCGCACATCGGTCCCACCCGTAAGTTCCAAATCGACGCGATTGGGAGCGAACGCTGCACAAGGCATGAGAGCTTGAAGTATAAGAGGAATACTTCCCGCGGTGCCGACATCGAAGTTGAATTTTCCACCAACCTTGCTTCGAGGCTTGAATTGGATTTCACGTGAACCTTGCTGGACTCCTTCGGTTTCGGCATTACACATTGCTGCTAGAACTCTAACGGCAGTGACGTGCTGCGCTTGTAAGCCCGGGTTTGGTCGTTTGTCTCTGATCTTATCAACATGCACATCTTTTCCCGTGAGCGCTGCGAGGGCCACGCTCGTTCGAACGATCTGCCCTCCTCCCTCAAGAAGATCGCCAGAAATCCTAATCAATAAAAAACAACTCCGCTACGACCGATGCTAATCATCGGCTCTCAATGTGGCAAAAGCAGGTATTCAGTAGATCGGTTCTTAATGTCTAGTTGGCAAAGTACTGGGTCAAGCGGCGCTGAAAGAGTTGATTCCGAATTAGCGCGCTACTCTTAATCCAAGTCTCCTGCGGTATTGTGAGATCCCTACAAGCGAACCGAAACGCCTCCTGAAATGAATCGAAAACAGCTGGCGTGGTCCGAAGAGCAGCGCGTACACTCTCCCTGACATTCCACACACCTACTGGCAAGATGTATCCGGGTCGTATCTCGCGAAGAACAACTGCCGAAGCCTGCTTCTGCATTCTATCAAGAGCCTCTGCCACTGCAAGTCTCGTCGAGTAGTAGCAGCCACCCACTGAAGCGTATCTGGTTCTCCCTTCATAGGGTTCGTAATCACCCATTAGCGCTGGAACAATACCGGTTTCGTTCCACGCTGTGCCTGGGAACCATGCTTCAATCCATTCAAACTCCCAGTTTCTTGGCAGAAGAATAGCTGCGTAAACGTTATCCAAGTAATAATAGTGGTACACGAAGTATTTTTCCAGTGGCGGATTCCGTTTCACTGATTCGAGAAGATGCTTGGAAAGCATGTCGTCGACAGCTGTGATGCTCCACCGCGTTGGGACAATCTTTCTATGCTCCTGAATTCCAAGCATTCCCAAGCTAAGTGTCCGCTGAATCCTAGAAACCTGAACTCCTTTCTCATACAGTTCGACAATCCCCTCAACAGCTAATTGATCGCCATCATAGTAAACTCCTTCAAGCTTCCGCTCGCCCGCACTAGGAGTTATCTTCAGATCCTGAATCATAGCGGATGGACCAAAGGGTTGCGTCTCTTCACTAAGCGCTACAGCCATGCGCGGTTTCTTCTTGAACCTCGCATCAACCTCCACAGATGAAGATGAAAGAGCAAGATCGTGCAAATCTAACAGATACTTGTTGGGGTCGGCGGCCACATGGACATCCGTGAGCGATTTCCCACGAATTAAGCTAAACCGATAATCAATGATTGTTTGAATATCCTTACCCAACCAAAGCTCTGGCATGTCAAGGATTTGAGTATCCCCCTTTGCAGGCGGAATAAGCGGCCCGACGTAGACCTTGGGATAACCCACATGACCTACGAAAGCACCCGGAGGACTTGAACCGTCAATGTGCTCTGAATTCAGCGCGGGCAGATGCCTCACTAGGGTTTCGGCCTTTGACAAGATCGGGCAGTATGATTTGCCGCACAGCATACGGCTTCCGCGGCATTGCATGCAGATCGTTGAGTTAGACGTTGTAATGAAACTGAGAGTTTCGAGATTCTTCTCTGGATCAAGCCCCGTTCTTCCCCGAATCCAGTCTAGTTTCTGCAGAACCCTCAAGCCCGCCAAGATTACATTGTAATAGGTCGAGTTAATCAGCGAGAGAGGCATATGAAACTAATCTTGACGCTAAAAACGCATCTTCGAGGCCAGCTGTCAACTTTGAGGGTGTTTTCTATGCCTGAGCTAAGATCTTATGAAGCTTGGCGCTTACTTGTAATCGGATGGCCGCGTATTTAGCCATGAAGATCATTGAGTAAGGCTAGGAGAGGGTAACCTAACTTGTATTGCGACAAGCACCGAGGGCTGTTGATAGGCAGATTTCAACCATTTCACATAGGACACTTGCATTGTGTCCGCTACATTCTAGCGAAAACGGCTGAACTCATAATCGCTATAGGAAGTGCACAATTCAGCCATACATTGCACAACCCCTTCACTGCTGGCGAACGAATAACAATGATTCGACTTGCCTTGGATGAGGCCAAGATTGACGCATCGAAATACTACCTTATACCAGTTCGTGACCTTAAGATCCATGACCTTTGGGTGCCACATCTAGTCTCGCAGACGCCGAGATTCGAGGTCGTATTCTCAAATGAGCCCATAACCTCACGATTATTCAAAGAAGCAGGATTTCGCGTTGAACCCATACCATTCTTGGATCGCGAGGACTATTCGGCTACTGAGATACGTGAACGCGTTGTCAAAGGTTCAAACTGGGAAAGCCTAGTTCCTGCATCAATAGCAACTTACATCAAGAATATCTTCGGTGACGAACGTCTAAGGGAACTTACCTTAAGCGACGACCCTATTCACCATAGACCTGAACATCACTCCCCATTCTAACATGAAAACGCTTGACGAAGCTTTCTTCTCGGTAGGCCAATTCGAGAAAACCATGGCTGCCAACCAGAATTCCTATTTCACCTCGTTTGAGATCTGAATAGGTTTGGACGAGGCGTGCGGAGATTCTTCTCCTACCCACGGTGACCCGGATTTCTGCTCCAAGTTTCAGGTTTAGTTTAGATAGTTCCGCTTTTGGAAGATTGGTTATCACGTTCCCAAAACTGTCAACATGAAAGACACTACAGGTGAGGGTTCTACCTATCAGAGTTGTTTGGGCGAATTCGAGTTTAACATAGTCCTTGATTTCGACTCCACATTCTCTTGGAGCAGTTCCGCACGCTAGATGTGCTGCTGCGGGAGCGAAAATATCTCTGCCGTGAAATGTGAATGAGATCTCGCTGCACATGAGGGAACGGTTTGTTAGGTGATAGACATGAAGGATGCCGTCGATAGTAGCAGCAGGGATCATCAGTCCGTTATCTGGTCCAACGAAGAGATACTTGTTTGTCTCAATCACTATTGCTCGTCGTTCGCTACCAACACTAGGGTCGACCACCGCTACGTGAATTGTTCTTGGAGGAAAATGTGGGGTTGCTGCTGCCAATACGAAGGAGCCTGCTCGCACGTCAAACTTTCCAACCAAATGACTGATGTCAATGATCTTGGCATCTGGGCAGATTGAAAGGATGACACCCTTCATTTCAGCAACGAAGGGATCCGTTAAGCCGAAATCAGTTAACAAACTGACGATGGGTTGTTCCTTAATTTTCTTGATTGTTCCGCGCCTGGCTTGATTCTCATAGATGGACAATGGGATTCTAACAGACTCCAGCTATGTTATTGTTCTGCACACCGAAGTACCTTAGCCACCACAATTGATCGAACGGAGCTTCTTATCGTAAGGAGATAATCGCTCAGATAGGTTCATGCGAAATTCGCTGACCGATCAGAATAACTCTTCCCTTTAATGCACAGTTCTGAATGCGTATTCTGAATCCGGGGAAATCCTGAGCATCACTGAGGTTGTTTAGCGTTACAGTGTGGGCAGATCACAGTACCCGCTGGAAATTGACCGCCACATTGAATGCAATATCTCATTGACCCAAGGGCTGTGGGTTGAGCAGCGCTTACGACTGGTTCATGATGGCGAATTGAACCAAGACTGAGCTCTTGCCGCATTTGCAACGCTTTCATGATATCACTCCTCGTCAATATTCCCAGAAGCTGCTCGTTCTCTGCGATTAGCAGCCTCCCCACTCTCTTTCTAGCCATCAGTTGCATTGCGTCAAGAACTGACATGGATGGATTGATCATTACTGTTTGCTCAAATGGAATCATAGCTTGTTCGACTGTTCGAGTGGCGCGCGATTCGGTGGGAACTGATCTCGCGCACTGCAATGTGATCAACCCCAGAATCTTACCATTTCTAAGAACCGGGTATCCGCCATGCGGATGAACCAGAAAGTAACTAGAGATCGATTGTTGAACCGTGATGTCCGGCGGCACAGACAACACGTTACGAGTCATTATTCCACCAACCGTAACACCTGCCAGAGCCTCACCAACAAGTGTCTGCCTCAAGCTTGTCTCTGCACCTGATCTGATAAACCAGCCCAACACTACTATCCATATACCATCAACGAAGTCTCCGAAAATGATGGCAACAAACCCGCCGACCATCATCAGCAGTGAAAGAACCTCACTGACTCGGGTAGCAGTATTAGTCGCTCCGATTAGACTTCCAGAGCGTTTCCAGAGGCTGCCTCGAAAGACTCTTCCGCCATCAAGAGGGAACGCAGGAACCAGATTGAACAATCCCAAAGCCGCATTGATCAGCGCCCCATAGCCCAGCGTCGCGACAATCGGAATTGGGGCATTCGTCAACTGGGTCACATACCATAGGGCACCTAACACTCCGGCTATCAAGAAACTCATCAATGGCCCCGCCGCTGCCATTCGAACCTCCAAGCCCGCATCTTTAGGTTCCTCTGTCATTTCCGAAACGCCTCCGAAGAAGAATAGAGTGATACGAGCGATTGGGAGCCCGTTCTTCTTCGCTATGTAGGAATGGGAGAGTTCGTGAACCAGTACTGAGGCGAATAGTACCACGGAGGATGCTATACCTATTCCCCAGTAAGCGAGAGTGCTTAGGCCTGGGTACTGGCGTGGCATATATCCATATGCAAGCGACCATGCTATGAGAATGAAGACAAGCCATAATGTGTAGTGAATGCGAACGGGGATACCCATGATTCTCCCAAGTCTAACAGACACGTTTGACCACACGTCCACCAACAAACGTAGCTCTTACACAAAAGGACTTCTAATGATTCAATTCCAAAATCTATGATAGTTTGCTTGTAGAGTAAACTGAAATCGCGTTATTGTAGAGGACTGATAGATAGGTTGAATCTGTTCTCTTGCGCGAGGAATAAGTTATCGACTGTTCTAACGCAACCTTGCGATCCCTAAAAGGATGAGATCACATCGCTTAGAGCTTCTAGCATCATGTCAATGTCTTGGTTTTCGATGTAGCCCATGTTTCCAATTCTAAACGTTTTCTTCTTCACCGATCCGTATCCTTCAGCTAGTTCGAATTCTTTTTCACGCATCTTCTGGTAGATGGCGCTACCATCAACTCCTTCAGGAGCGTTAATACAATTCACTGTTGGGCTCTCGTAGCCTTCTCTTGGGAAGGTTGATAGACCAATCTTCTCCAAGCCATGTCTGATCTTCAGGTTCCGCTCCTTGTAGAGGCCGAAGTACCAATTCTTGCCTCCCTTCTTTTCAATCATCTTGAGAGCCGTGTTTAGTCCTGCAATTTGTGGGATTGCAGGAGTGACTGGAGTACCTCGACCCTTTTTCTGGTCCTCCTCCCACACCTTAAAGTTGAAATACCATCCCTTGTTCGAAGCCGTCTCGGAAAGGCTAAGGGCCTCGTCGCTTACGCTTCCGATTCCAAGGCCGGGTGGAACTCCGAAGCATTTCTGCGAACTTGAGAAGCACACATCGATACCCCACTCGTCTACGTTAATCTCTGTACCACCCATTGAGCTTACAGCGTCAACGAACACTAATTTGCCTCGTTTCTTCGCAGTTGCGACGAGTTCTCTTAGGGGATTGATAAGGCCGATACTTGTCTCATTATGTGTCAGCGCTACAGCCTCAACATCAGGGTGCTCCATTAACATTTGATCAAGGTCAGCCGGGAGTATCGGTTGACCGAGAGGAGGTTGTAGCTTTTCTATTGCAACACCGTTAGATTCAGCGACCTCAGCGAACCGCTCCCCAAAGCTACCATTAATGCAACAGAGCATTTTCTTACGAACACAATTCCTCACTGACGCCTCCATGAACCCAGTTCCCGTGCTGGAGAACAGGAAGATCTCCTTCTTAGTTGATAGAAAGTCTTGCAATAGTCGAATGGTTTCATAATGCAGAGAGAAGTATTCCTTACTTCGGTGACTGTACATTTGGTGACCCATAGCCTCAAGCACTTCAGGGTAACAGGCAACTGGGCCGACAGTGAAGAGCTTCAACTTGGCATACCACATGCTAACGACATCAATCTCGCACATAAAAAAGAAGTCCTAGGCTCAGGCGTGGAGAACACTTAACTTCACCATTAAGATGAAACTCGCAAAAGCCAAGTAATACGTATCGCATCAAATCCTTCAGAGCTACGGTGCGGGACTTGAATATTATCGCGTTCACAGACTTCCACGGCCGACAAGACGTATGCCGAAAGGCCAGACAACTAATCTCCAGGGAACAACCAGCTCTGATCGTAGTAGCGGGCGACCTCGTCAACTACGACGCTCACCTTGCTAAACAATTGCTGTTCGATATGGCGCAAGGAGGACGCCCGATTTATTTCGTTCCTGGGAATATGGATGATCGAGAACTAGGAGAATGGACCGGAAATGAACTGGTTCATCCTTTGCATGGACGTCGTGAACAAATAAACGAGCTCTGCTTAGTTGGCCTTGGAGGTTCTCCCGTCGGATCATTCAAATCACCCTTCGGATTC
>Ga0187771_10001554_pt1 | contig 15447 bp, 22 predicted proteins | sample 0116_SJ02_MP15_1_FD_133139 | JGI IMG/M metagenome (GOLD analysis project Ga0187771, IMG submission 133139) | Tropical peat soil microbial communities from peatlands in Department of Meta, Colombia - 0116_SJ02_MP15_10_MG | ecosystem: Environmental > Terrestrial > Soil > Wetlands > Peat | place...
CGCACAGGTGCTGACCGAGAAGCTCGGCATTCCCTTCGACCGCATCCGCCTGCTGCAGGGCGACAGCGATCAGCTCGTCACCGGCGGCCGCACCGGCGGCTCGCGCTCGGCCATGCTGAGCGGCACCGCGATCGTGCAGGCCTCCGACAAGGTAATCGAGAACGGCAAACAGATCGCCGCGCATGTGCTGGAAGCCTCCGCCGGCGACATCGAGTTCAAGCGCGGGCGCTTCGTCATCGCCGGCACCGACCGCGCGATCGACATTATGACGCTGGCCGGGCGCCTGCGCGGCGGGCTGAAGCTGCCGGACGGCATGCCCGCGACGCTCGATGTCACCCATGTCACCGAGCAAATCCCCGGCACTTACCCGAACGGCGTGCACGTGGCCGAGGTGGAAATCGACTCCGATACCGGCCTCGCCCGCACGGTGAAATACACTGCAGTCAACGATTTCGGCACCGTGCTCAATCCCATGCTGGTCGAGGGGCAGATCCAGGGCGGCGTGGTGCAAGGGCTCGGCCAGGTGTTGCTGGAGGGCGCGGTTTACGACGGCGACGGGCAATTGGTCACCGGCTCGTTCATGGATTACGCCATGCCACACGCGCACGATGCGCCGATGATCGAGGTGGCCAATCGGCCGGTGCCAACCAAGAGCAATCCGGTCGGCGCCAAGGGCTGCGGCGAGGCGGGAACGTCGGGCGGCCTTCCCGCCGTGGCCAATGCGGTGATCGACGCCCTGTCGGAATTCGGCGTCCGGCACCTGGAGATGCCGATGACGCCGGCCCGCATCTGGCAGGCGATACAAGAGGCTCAACGCAGCCAGCCCTAAAACCCTGCAAAATTTTCTGAAAATAATTTTGGGGAGATTTTACTCCGCGTTTATGTGCCGGTCTCACCGGGAAAAGTATAAGCGCTTGGGGCGACTCGATCATAATCGAGCCGTAGTTTGTTCCAGACGCCATCTCGCTTGCGCCTTTCCTGCCAATATCTCATCGGGCGCGCCTCTTCGCGCGCCGTAAACTTGCGCGACCGCTGGTTCGACGCGCCGGCGCTATCGTTTTTCCAGGCGATGAGCGACGGAGGCTTCGATCCCGACGCCCATATCGACGTGCTGCCGCGCCACCGGCTCATTTATCTCTCGGTGCCGAAATGCGCGTCGACTACCATCAAATCCGCCCTGAGCGCATTGGAACTGGGCGTGCTGCCGCCGACGGATAGAGTCCATGTGCGCCGCTATTCCGGGCTCCATTCGCCAACGCAAGTCGGGCTGTCCACGTTCCATCGCCTCGCCAACAGCACGACGACCTTGCGGTTTGCCTTCGTGCGCAATCCTTACGCCCGGCTGGTGTCGGCGTGGGCCGACAAGTTCCAAGACAAGCCGCTGGTGCCTGGGGACTCTTTCGTCGACCTTTATTTGTGCCATCGTGCCGCAATCGATTCGGCACTGCCTGAGGGCGCCGATCAGACGCTGTCATTTGCGCAATTCGTGATGTTTGCAGTCGCCTCCAGCGATCGCCGCATCAACGCGCACTGGCAGGCACAGGACGATCTCCTCAACATGCCCGGGATCGCGCTCGACTTCGTCGGCAAAGTGGAGGCATTCGAGGTGGATTTCACCCGCGTGCTGGACCATGTCGGCGCCAATCATTGCATTCGGCAGGCGATCCGCGTCTACCACAACGCATCGCTGCACCGGCCCTGGCCGGATTATTTCACTGACGACCTTTCGGCGCGCGTGCATCGCGCCTACGAACGCGATTTCGACCGCTTCGCCTATCCGCGCGCTGTCAGGACAACAGCCGTTGCCTAGCAGGCGGCCGGACCGCGAAGAATTTCGTCTGCGCCGCCATCGTGAGCGTATGGGCTGCCTCTTGGAAACGCACTGGAATGCCAACACTCGCTGGGCCATAGTCCGGCGCGGCGTGGAACCCACACCAAGAGCGAAATGAGCGAAGCCGTCGAAGTTCTGGCCGAGAGCCGCGCCGCGCACGCGCGTATTGTCGGCGTGGTGAGCGCCGCTCATTTCGTCTCGCACTATTACATCATCCTCCTGGCGCCGCTTCTGCCCTTCGTGCGCGCGGACTATGGCGTCTCCTACACCGAAATCGGCTTTGCCTTCGCCGCCTTCAACATCGTCTCCGCTGCGCTGCAAACGCCGGCCGGTTTTCTGGTCGATTGGCTGGGCGCGCGCATTCTGCTGATTGGCGGGCTGGTGATCGGCGCCGCGGCGTTCACTATCGTCGGGCTCACCAATTCATTCTGGCTCATGGTGGCGATGTTCGCGCTCGCCGGCGTCGGCAATACGGTCTATCATCCAGCCGACTACGCGATGCTCTCGCATCATGTTCCGGCCGACCGCATTGGCCAGGCCTTCTCGCTGCACACCTTTGCCGGCATGCTGGGCGGCGCGGTGGCGCCGGCGAGCTTGCTCCTGATGCAAAGCTTGTGGGACTGGCGCGGGGCCTTTATCGGCGCCGGCGTGCTCGGCTTCGCGGTGGCGGCGCTGCTGCTCGCCGTGCGCGACAACGGCGAGGTCAAGCCGAAGCCGGCTCCGGGCGACGCGGATGCGGCGAGCGCGGTCGGCTGGCGGCTCTTGTTGTCGCCGGCGATCCTGCTCAATCTCGTTTTCTTCGTGCTGCTCGCGCTGATCAGCGGCGGCACCTACAATTTTTCCGTGGTGGCCTTCGGCGCGCTCTATGGCACGCCGGTCACCACCGCCAATGCGGCGCTCACCGGCAATCTGCTGCTGTCGGCGATCGGCGTCCTGATCGGCGGTCTCCTGGTCGGCCGCACCACGCGGCACGGACTGGTGGCGACGCTCGGGCTTGCCGGGATTGCGCTGTTCATTGCCCTGGTCGCCGAGTTCAATGTCGGCGCGCTGGCGCTGATCGTGGCGATGTCGGCGGCCGGCTTCTGCTCGGGCGTGATCATGCCCTCGCGCGATATGATCGTGCGCGGGGTCACCCCGCCCGGCTCGTTCGGCAAGGTGTTCGGCTTCGTCACCACCGGCTTCAATATCGGCGGCATCATTTCGCCGCTGATCTTCGGCGCCATCATGGACCATGGCAGCCCGCGGCTGGTGTTCCTGACGGTGGCGGCGTTCAGCCTGATCGCCATCGTCACGGTGGTAACGCGGCCGCGCCGGGCGGCCTGAGCAGGGTCGCCGGTGGACTTGTCAAATCGGCCGAATTGCCCCATGTCAGGGGCCGCCGGCGCTGCACTCGGCCGCCGTGTCCGGCCCGTTTGGGGAATAGTTCAACGGTAGAACATCGGACTCTGACTCCGAGAATCTAGGTTCGAATCCTAGTTCCCCAGCCATTTGATTGCGCTCGGCTTTGCTCTCCTTTTCATCAGAACATCGAAGACCAGTCGGGAGCTTAGTCGGGAGTTTTTGTTCTCTGTTCGAGCTTCGTGATTGCGCTGTCACCCAGCGCCGGATCGCGGCTGAGATAGTGCATATCGATGATCGCGCGCACGCTGCGCAGCGAGTGGCCGGTGATGGTGGCGATCTCCGCTTCGGTGCAGCCCGCCAGCGCGAGCCGCGTCACCGCCGTGCCGCGCAAATCATGGAACGTGACGCCGACGACACCGGCCGCCCTGCACGCCTTGCCCCACGATGCCCGGAAGCCGTCCGATGTCCACGGCTTGCCGTCGCTGTTGGTGAGGATGATCGTGCTGCGCTTTACTGCCGCGTCGAGCGCAGCCTTGAGTGGCGCGCCAACTTTGATCACCACACGCACGCCACCCTTTGATTGCCGCAAGCGGATATGCCTGCCGTCATAGGCCGACCATGCAAGCCGCAGCAGATCGCCCTGCCGCTGCCCGGTCCATAGTGCGAGCATCAGCGCGAGATGCAGATGCACTGGTGCTCGTTCGAGGAACGCCGCCTCGTCGGTGTCGGCCCAGATCTTCTCGGCACGCGAGCCGCGATACAGCCGACCGCCGCGAGCGCACGGGTTGGCGGCGACAAGCCCGCGATCCACGCCTCACGACAAGACGCGCGCCAGAACTACCCACGCATAGTCGGCTTGGCGGCGTGATGTGAGGGCAAGGCGTTCGCGCCACTCCTTGAAGACGCCGCGCGTGCGCGCATCGGTCATCGCGGAAAGTGGGAAGTCGGCAAACTCTTTCTCGATAACCTTGATCTTGCCGACATAGTCGTCGCGTGACCGTGGTGCGAGGCTGAGAAAATCGTCACTGTCCTGATACGCCTGCAGCACGCTCAACAGCCTGCCGCGCGGCGGCGTCACCTTGCGGGCGACGGCCTCGTTATAGCTGGCGATAAACTCCGGCGTGCCGGGTTCACCGCACAGCGGTGGCCCGCCCTTCCAAGCCCAGTAGTAGGTCTTGAAGCTGCCATCCGCGAGCCGCTTGCGCTTGCTGTTGATGCCTTTGAGCTTAATCCGCATGATGCTTCGCGATCCATTGGTCCAGCTCGTTGCGCTCGGCGTCGGCTTCCTTCGCCAGCTTGCCGGGCACTGCGCCGTTCTTCGCCAGCAGCTCGCCGGGCACGATCATCGCCTTTTTCTGCACGCTGTCGATGACAAGGCACGGGTCCTTCATGCCGGCAGCTTCCGCGGCCAGTAGGCCGCGCGTGGCGTCGGCTTTTCGGAAAGTCTGATCTCTGTGGCGGCGCATCGGCGAACGTCCCTCCTTCCGGCTGGTTGCCAGCCTTTTGGTGACATTCGAGCCCTTGGCGTGCGCCAAACAGGTCACGATGCGCCGCTATAGTACGAAAACCCGCGCTATCCGCTAAGCTATCGTGACCCGCTCACCTCGACTTTTCCACAGGCATTCACACCCGCCGCCACCACCGGGATGCCGCTCAGCCGCACGCGCACAGTCGTGTCGGCCGGCCGCCGGGGGTAGGCCACGGCCCGGGCTAGGTTGGCGACGCGTCGTGATCTTTGCCGCAATGGCAGGACAAACTGTCAGGAGTCGGTGCGCTCCGTGCAGGTGCACATTTCTGACATAAACGAAGCAACGCTTCGCTTTAGCCCTCGGTGCGCTCGCGCAACCATTCGCGGTGGCTGCTCAGCGTAATGCCGACGCGATGCATGGTGAGGCGGGTTTTGCGCGGCCCGTTGCCCTCGCGCAGAACTTTCTTCGCCGTGCTGTAGCCGAGGTTCGCCATCAGCGCCCACTGGCGGATCGACAGCACGATCTCGGCGTCGGCGCCGTTGATCTCGACGACGCTGCCGCCGGTGCAGTTGCGGCCGGGCTCGCGGATCTGCAGCGTCATGCGGCCCTCCGATCGCGGATCTGCTGGGATATCGCAGTCCAGACTGGGCTCGATCCTTTGATATTTCTCGTCGTCATCGTCGCCTATTGGGGTTGCCGTATCCGGCCGCCCGCCCGTCACCTTCAACCGTCCTCAAGGGGGCGGGAGAGACCCACAATTCAGGCTATCACGTCCTGACCCGCCAGGAAACGCACCAGCGGGCAATTCTGCCCGAACAGCGCCTGGCCGACGCCTAGCTAGGCCGCCCTGGACGAGCTGCAGCGCGACCGGGACGTCTCGCCCGGGAGTAGGCCCAGCGGCTGGCGCTCGCCGCCCCGGAGGGCCGGTGCTCCCGGTGGCAGCGGCTGAAGGGCGGCTAAGGGAGCTGGCAAACGCCCCCGTTCCGCCCATCTGTCACAGGCGGACGTTCGTTCGCATGTGGTAAAAGGGGCCAAAAATGATCGCTCACCGGGGCAAGTTCGTCGCCTACTACCGCGTCTCCACCAGCCAGCAGGGCAAGAGCGGGCTCGGCCTGGCGGCGCAGAAGGCCGCCGTGCGGCAGCGGCTCGACGGCGGCAAGTGGCAGCTCGTCGGCGAGTTCACCGAGATCGAGAGCGGAAAACGCGTGCGGCGCCCGCAGCTGGAGGCCGCGCTAGCCGCCTGCAAGAAACACCGGGCCAAGTTGATCGTCGCCAAACTGGATCGGCTGGCGCGCAACACGCGGTTCCTGCTCACGCTGATCGAGGCCGGCGTCGATCCGCTGTTCTGCGATCTGCCCGAGATGAGCGGCGCCATGGGCAAGTTCATGCTCACCAGCATGGCCGCCGTCGCCGAGCTGGAGGCTGGCCTGATCTCGGAGCGCACTAAGGCCGGGCTCGCCGTGGCGAGGCAGCGCGGCAAGAAGCTTGGCGCCACCGGAGCGTGGCTCGCCAAGCGTCACCACGCCGAGGCGCAGGCCCGTGCCAATAAGCTCGCGCCCGTCATCCGCGAGCTGCGTGAGCGCGGGCTCTCCATGCGCGCGATTGCCGCCGAGCTGCAGAAACGCAAGGTGCCGACGCCTCAGGGCGGCACGTGGCACCCGGAAACCGTCAACCGCGTCGTGCGGCGGATCGAGGCGGCCATGCCGTAGCTCACCTGGATAGAGCCTCTGCTGTTCTACAGAGATCTCAGACTCGCAATCGGTATCGTACTGGGCGGAGAGATGCAGGTTCGAGTCCCGCCGGCGCGCCCTTCTACTATTTCCCGCTAGGTGTCGAGGGCGATTGAAACCTCGCGACGTCGCGAGGTTATTTCGTGTGTCGCCCGCTGTACCGTGATGACGGAAGGAGGGTGAAATGGCGGCTCAGTGGCTCAGCACGATCGGTCTTGGGTTTGGGATGTTGGGCGTTGTGCTGATCTTCTTCTGGGGGCCACCTCAGCCCATTTTTGAGGACGTCTATGGGCCCTCTTCCGGTCCGAGCCCTGCCACCGAACGAGAAAAACGCCGACACAAGATCATTTCCAGATTAAGGCGCGCAGCCATTGTCCCTCGCCCTTATGCTGGTGTCGGACACGTCCGACCACGCTGCGGTAATTGCCCGACGTGCTTCCAGTCCTCATTTTGAACACTGTGAGACCTGCACCTCGCAATCCTTGCCGCCGCCGTTCACGCACTTGTTCTGGGCGTCCGCGCGCGCCTGACCATCGCTATTGCCAAGGCCCCAAAAGGCGGTCGTGCCTTCGCCCGAGGCCACCGCGCCGCATTTGCGCATGAACCACACCATCACTTCGCAGTCATTGCCGTTCTCCCCGCACTTCTGCATAGCGACGCTTTCCGCTTTCGCCCGGTTGCCCCAATGATAGGAACGGCCCCAGGCCCTGCTCGTGCGCCCATAGGCGATGGCGCCATAGCTGGCGGCAGGAGCGGGCGGGGTGGATGAGCCCGGCGTGCAATACCGGTACTCGACGCATTGACCCTGTTCGTACCTATTGCAGCCGAACGAGCATTGAGCCCGTGCTGGCGCGCTCGCTGTCAGCGAGACCAAGACGCCAAGCGCCGTCATCGCAATTCCTCTCGCCGGTCTCATGGCTTTGCCCCTGTCTGTTCGCACGTGACAGGATCGCATCGCGGTGCCGACCTCATCAACAGGGATTCGTAACGACAACGTTGGAAGGCGCCCCAGTGACAGCCGCTGCGCGACTTGACGCGGGTGAGATCGTATCGATGGACCGGATAACGTGGATACAGGCGGACTCTAGACGATCACGGCCCGGGTGCCGCAATACCCGCATGATCGCGGCGACGCGGCGAGCCGCGAGCAGGCGATGGCGAATTTTAAGGCGCAGTGGATGAGCGCCGAATGATTAGACCTGCCGATTGACGCGAAGCGGACCGCTCGAACATGGCTCCGCATCGATGATGCGGATTAAAGTTTATAGCTTACAATTACCAGTGTGATCCAGCAGACAAGGGCAAGCGCCAAATACGCCCCCTTCTCTTCAATGGATCGCTTTTCTACCCAGGCCTGCTTAAAGGCAAGCGTTCCTGCGACGAATGCAACAATCAGAAGGACTGTCTTCACGAGACGTTCCTCAAATCTGAGTACAAATTCCCACCATCTCGTCTCACTCGCCAAGCTGGTTTCATCGTAACGATATATGACCAATGACAGGCTATAGCTAGCTGACGATGCCGTGATCAACCCCCTGAGAAAGCCTTCGCGAAATCACCCTCAAACGCGCCTTAAAGCACCGCGTTGGCGGCCCTGGTCGGATGACGATTACGACGTGTTGATTCTAACTATTCTGATCCGACTCGGAGGATGCGCTTTGTATTTTCATCACACAGACGCGACCATCGTCTGAAGGCAAACCAGAAACACCAGCGAGCCAACATAGGAAGCCTCAATGCAATTGTAGCCGCGTAGAGTTTGTGAAGGTCCGATTGTCTGGTGTCCATCCTGATATTGCTAACTAAGTTAAACAATGTTCGAGAATGAATGGGCCAACCTGAGTTGCGTGCCACCTCTTCATTCGTTTTGTCACTTGCAAAGTAATCAGCGCAGATAACTTCTTGCAGGTCCCGCTTCGTCCACGGAGATAACCAGCCAGAATGAATGCGGAAAATTCGGTAGCCCTCGTTGCTCAACAAAGCGAGCAGCTCGCGGTATGAATAATTGTGATTGCCACAGGTCAGCGCATTGCTCTCAATAACAATATCTGGTTTGTCTCGCTTGAGTAGCTTCTGCATGCCTTTAAGTGCGGCCAGCTCTGAACCTTCAATATCTATTTTGATCAGGTCAACATGTCCGATGCGACTTGTCGTGATATAATTATCAATCCTGAGTTTAGGAATTTCGCCGGGTGTATCGTCATCCGCATATGCCCAAGCGCTGGATGCTCGAAACCCTGTAGTCCCCGGAGAATCTGAGATTGCGGCACGGACGATTGATACGTTATTTACACCGTTAGCTGACATCGCGGCGGTCAGATGTCTGATGTTCTCGTCCATCATCTCAAACGCATGAACCTGCACCCCCCGGATCGCCGCAGGAACGCTGTAGCTACCGATGTTTGCACCAATGTCAAAGAATACCGAGCCAGGGCGCAGCAAATTATTAGTTAGCCGCCACGTGTGATCAAACGAGCCACCAGCGGCTACGACAGACTGATAAGAGTCGCGATTGGACGCATCGACACTGAACCGACAGGTGCCGCCATTTGGCAGGCTAACAGTTACAAGCTCTGCTTCGATCATATCAGCAAAGGCGGACCGGTTGCCGGGCAAAGGCTACCAGCGCTAGAGAATAACCACAATATCTGCCGCCGTTCCGACGACGATGACGATATATTCGACGGGGAGCAGCACGTTGGCCGCATCATGCTACACCCGCAAGCGCCGGAAGGCGCGCCGTGGTTCTGGACAATCACGGCGCGTTTCCCGCAGACACCACATGATCGCGGTTATGCGGCGAGCCGTGAGCAGGCGATTCTGCCAAAGGAGGCACTCGATGAAGACCTGTCCCGACTGCAACGGTGAAGGCGTCATTGAGAAAGGCACTGATGACGAACAGCGGTGCCCAAACTGCGGCGGCACTGGTTTCGTGCCTGATGATGACGACGACAATGAGGAAGTAATCAGAACTGGCACAGGCGGCGACGCGATGCGCGATGATGGGGATTATGCAGCGAGCCGCGAGCAGGCGATGGCGGAGTTCAAGGGGGCGGTGGTAGCTTATGTATTGCAATTTGTGCGGCGAATATGGCGCCAAGGGGGAGCCGTCGTAAACGAACAAACGGCTCGAAAAATCTAAGAAGACGGTCCGATGACACACGATGAACATGCTTCATTCGTTGGAAAGATTGTAGGAAATAGTCAGGTTCTTGAGCTTTTATTGCGTCTTTTTATTGCCGAATCGCGCAGCGAAAAAATCGAATTGCCTAAACCGGGAACAACTCAAATGCCGGAGACGCACGTTACGAACTACGATTCTCTTTCCAGGCTAATTGAAAAGTTCAATGCCAATTTGTCGAAAGAAGAACTGAAGTATCGTATATCCGCCGCCGCAGTCGAAGTTCGTGATACAATTGCCCATGGTAGAATTATTGCCTCCTCTCCAAATTTCCCTGTCACACTTTATCGCTTTAGTGAACCAGATGAAAGCAAGCATGTTTCCGTGATTGCGGCAGAAGAAATGACCGGTACGTGGTTCGAGGAAAAAATTGAAATGTTAAGATCACAAATTCGGAAAGTAATCGACTGCGCAAAAATGCGAAATTATAAAACACTACGTCCCGATTGAGAGCTACGGGTATCCGCGCCGCAGGCATGTCGGAAATATTGAAACCGCCCGACGTGCTGCCGTATGGCTCGTCTAAAGGAGCGGCACTTAGCGTCGCCCGGACCCGATTTTCGGCGCAATGTCGTCGCGTTGACGCATCGTCTCGACTGCCGCCGCGCCCATGGCGTCAGGTGGCGCTTGATATCCAGGCATGTGGACAAACTCAGATGAAAGCGCAGCCAAGATTTGTTGAAGCTCTTTAACTTTCGGGAGTTCGCGCTCAGTGAAACCGTCCACGATAGGCAAACCATTTATTGGATATTTGCCGTGCTGAGCCGCAACGTTTCTGATGAGATCGAGATGGCCCCAAACTAGAAAGGTCGGTATACTTTCAATGGTGGTGAGAACAGAAATTAGATTTGGATCAATAAATGTACCATAGCGCTGAATTATCCGATTAACCCGCTGGGAAATCTCAGTTGGAAATCTTTTCAGATAACCGCGCCATGGTTCCTCGGGCCACATGCCCCGATCAGCGTCGATGTTGAAGTGTTCTGAAACCTCCTGCACGTAGCTAGCCGAAAAAAGGTCGGCCCCGGCCGGTGGCGCGCTAGTAATCGTAGATTTCACAATATCGGTCCACGTGCCAACAATATAGCCAAGCAATCGGCATGCTTCGAGATATCCGGCAAAACGTGGAGCTCGAGTGCGCCTTCGATCCCGCACGCGGATGAGGTTGTCGATCAATCCAACGGTGAAGGCTATGCCAAGACTTTCCGACAATAGATGTGTGCTAAGTTCATGACCTATCCATGAAGGTTCAAGAAGATACTGCGCGATTCCCATAACAGCTACGACTACTGCCAAAAGCGTGGTCGCACGTTCCCAAATAAATTCTCGAAGTCTATTGAGCGCAGGCAATGCCCATGAAATCTGCCGACACATTTTTCGCTCCCAGCCGCCTCCTGACAGGATATCAGCTACTCGGACTGCGCGTCGCGCGCCAGACGTTCGCATTATTGATCATTTTGCAACCCGGCAGCGTCACCACCGCCGGGCCGCATTGTTGACGGCTAGCTAGGCGACACGTTTTGCAAAAATGCTCACCCTCAAACGCGCCTCAAGGCACCGCCCCGGCGGCCCCTGGCCCGACGACGACTTCGACGTGTTCGACGGCGAGCAGCACATCGGCCGCATCATGCTGCACCCGCAAGCGCCGCCCGCACAGCCCTGGTTTTGGACAATCACGGCGCGTTTCCCGCAAAGCACGCATGATCGTGGCTATGCCGAAACCCGTGAGCAAGCGATGGCAGATTTTAAGACGGCTTGGTTGCGCAAGGCCGTGGCGATCCGCAAATAATTGCGGTTAGATGTTACGCGGATTTTGTCGGACTCGAGGAGGCACTCGATGAAGACCTGTCCCGACTGCAACGGTGACGGCGTCATTGAGAAAGGCACTGATGACGAACAGCGGTGCCCAAACTGCGGCGGCACTGGTTTCGTGCCTGATGATGATGACGACGACAATGAGGAAGTAATCAGAACTGGTACAGGCGGCGACGCGATGCGCCATGATCGCGGTTATGCAGCGAGCCGTGAGCAGGCGATGGCGGATTTTAGGAAGGTGTGGCAGCGCCACGGCTAGGGCGGCAAGGCGTCTACGGGCGGCGAGTCCGTGCCGGGGGCCCGGCCAGCCGAGAACGGATACCACGGTTGGCCAGCGGCTGATATGCTCGAGGTGCTTGGCCGCCGTGCGCAGCCCGCCATCAGGTGCGACAATGACAGACAAGATCGGCACTTGCATTGCGAAAATAGTCGCCATCGGACGCGGTGCCGGTACGCTTCAGGAGCGACACGCGGAAACAGAACGTCTGATCGCTGATCTTGTCAGGGATGCTGCCACTCAGGTTGGTGGCCAGTTCAAAGTGTTGCAAGACCTTCGCGACCGGCTTGGCCATGAGTCGAACCTCCATCATGGGCGGATAAGAGAGCTTTTGGATACCGTTATCGACTACGTCGATATGCTCCTCGATCGCGATTAGCCTCGGTCCACGGTCGCCTCGTTAAAGTCGCCGACCGCGCGTCCGAAAGGTTGCAGCCCGCGACGGCGCGGGAAGCAGATAAAAAGCCCCGCCGAAGCGGGGCAAGTACTGAGTGTCGGATGGAGTTGGCCAATTCTTACCGGCGCTCGGTTAGCCAATTCTTAATTTCAGCAATCGACCCTCCTTATGCTCACCCTCAAACGCGCCTCAAAGGACCGCCCGAAGTCAGTGATGATGGCCACCATGACCACCATGACCGCCATGACCGCCGTGATACACATGACCGCCGTGATACACATGACCGCCGTGATACACATGGCCGCCGTGATACACACCATGACCATGGTAATACGCATGAGGGTGCCCGCCGTGCCAATGATGCCAGCCATAGCCACCGCCCCAACCAATACCGGGCACTAAGTAATTACCGCACCAGTACCAGCCCGGGCCGTTCCAACCATCGTCGTACCAGCAATAATCGTGACCACCCCAGAAGAACTGGATACTCTCGACCATATTCATGTCGTCAGTTATTCCGGGCGGAATGATTGGGCTTGCGCTGACTTTTGAGTCCATGATCGGTAAACCAGCAACAAATGCGATTGCGGCGACAGCGGCGATAGCGAATTTGCGCATGATGACCTCCTCACAGGCGTTTATTGCTGAGCGTACAGCATTTGCATGCAAATGCGGGCGAACGAGAGTGTCGTGCGGAAATTGCGGTAACGATATTGTCCTTAAGGGTTGATTTGATAGAAAAGGCTTGCGCCGTCACCCTACGGGCGCAGCCTAATTCTCGAGGGGTGGATTCATGGCCCACTGGCCTCAAAACATCGTGCGCTAGAACACAGCGCACGCCCTAGAAAGCACCACGTGCCTGTCGGCGCATTGATTCAACTCAATAACAGGAGAAAATAACGCGGTAGCCGCATCATGCTGCACCCGCAAGCGCCGCAAGATGCGCCATGGTTCTGGACGATCACCGCGCGCTTCCCGCAGAGTACGGCAGATCGTGGTTATGCGGCGAGCCGTGAACAGGCGATGGCGGATTTCAGGGCGGCTCGTCCTTCAACAACACACAGGTTCTGGCGGTCGTCACTCTCCGCACAACCACTCATGTCAGCACACACGAATAAGAATGCCCAACCGGTGTACACTTGATGACCCTAATCCTTTGCACCTCATGAACGTAACGTGGGTTAGCGGACTGCTACTGATTCATTTGCACAAACGTTGGTTTTTGAATATCTGGACGATCCCGCCGCGCCCTTATGGTGAGGCGCAGACTGAGGAGCCGCGAATGCCAAGAGTTCGGACTAAAGGGCCAAACCCAGTTGATGTGGAAGTGGGCAGACGCATCCGTGCTTATCGCCAGAGTGCCGGCCTCTCTCAAACCGAACTCGGTAATGCGTTAAACCTCACGTTCCAGCAGGTCCAGAAATACGAAAAGGGCCTCAACCGCGTAGCGCCAAGCCGCCTCGAAGTGATTGCGCGCGCGTGCGGCGTCCCGGTATCGGTCTTCATGCCCAGCCTGGACGAGCAAAAAGGCGATGGCGGGCCGTTGCCGTTCGCGGAACTCGAAATCCGCGGCGCGCAGCATTTACTCGCCGCCTTCGGCAAGATCAAGAACAACCGCACGCGTGCTACGCTTGTTGCCCTCGCCGAAGAGATGGCCGATCGACATTGAGGTTGGCGCACCGGACGACGATGCCGCCGCTGCCGCCGCCGCCCATGACCCTCGGCAACATGCGCGCCAATGGCGTGCGGTCGGTTATCGTCACCTGCTCCAACGCCAATTGCCGTCACGAGGCCATCGTCAACGTCGATCACCTCGCCGACGACGTATCAGTACCGTCGCTTGGCCCGCGAATGCGCTGCGAGAAATGCGGCCAGCGCGGCGCGGATGCTCGGCCGAATTGGAATGAGCGCCAAGCCATTGGCGGGATCATGGGACGCTAGCAGCTCATCTCCCGGACTGAGCGGGCTTCCCGCTAGAACAAGTAGCGCCACACGAGCAATATGATCGCAATCAAGGCTACGGCCGTTACCGCCACTTGCTCGGCTGTGTTCTGGAGAAATCCAGTACGTTTTGGGCCGCCAGTCTGCATTGTCATGACTGCTTCCTTGGTCGAAAAGACCCCTGCCAATCCACTTCGATCGTTTCGACGTTGTGACATCGCTCGCATTGGTAGGTCTGTAGCTCCGGGTAAGCACCAATACGCGGGACAAACTTGACCAGCCTCATACGCTCGCCGCAGCAGAACCGCATGATCGGACGACCGGGTTCGTATTTTGGTTCTTCGGCATTAGGCATGTCGCGAACGTAAGACGAAAGTCTATGTAAGTTTCAATACGGATGTTTTGGCCATCATCAAAAGAGACCACGTCGACTTTACAAGCGACTGCTAAGCGATTGACGCAAAGGAAAAAAGCCCCGGCTCGCATCCCTGTGCAATATGGCTCAGTTCTAAAAGGAGGGGCACACTTTTGAGAACAGAAGTGCCCCCTTTTCAAAATTCAAAGTTCGATCCTAGGATGGCGGCCCATCAAATACAGGAAGCATACCCAATGCAGCAGGCTGACAGCTACGAACGGCTCGGGAAAGTCATTGGGACTGCTCTTGCAGCCCTAGTCTACATTGCGGTGATAGCAATGGTGCTCAATAACCTCTTGCGGTGAGGCCGATTTGAAAAAAGAAGCCGCGCCCATTGAGAACGCGGCTTGTGCGATAAGGTGGAGGATTCTTGCCGCCGTTAAAGCCAAAAGGGAGGGAAAACAGCGGCTACACACAAGCACATTCAATAGGTCAGCAAACGGCGATGCAAATAAATTCGGCATAACCTGTTGGCCGCCTTAGTAGTGTCGCCCACGAACGCGCCGCGCACAGCGCGCATTCCAACTCGGTCGCGCGTCCACCCTAGTTGGCCGCACCGTTCGCACTGCATGCGCGGGCCGAAGACGGAGGAAACATAGCAGGCTCGAACTTTCGCGGTAGCCGTCAGCGCGAGGGCTTGGCCCCAACGATCGTGAATCCGCGCCCAGAGGGCTTGGCTTCCTGGAACCGGGGATTGCCAGATATTGCTCTCATAAACTTCTCGCGCGCGGTCTCGCTGGGCGCGATGTCCTTGCGCTCGGCTTCCGCATTTGGCGGGTTATGCACGGCCTGCTGCACACGGCGCTCGGCGGGCTTCGGTTTTGAGTTCATGGCTCGCTCTGTTCGCTTCGGTGACATCGCGACGCATCCGTCTCAATGCACCCGGCGCCCTGAAAAAATGGTACTTCCGCTTTCGGCGCAACAACTGCCTTGGCCGAGCTTACTGCCGGTTCGCGCCGGTCGCGAATGTGAAGGTTTTCGGATGCCGGCCATATTAAAGGCGGCGCGGGGCGTTCGGAGGCCGGCGTCCGAAAACCTCCAAGGGAGGAA
>Ga0187771_10001555_pt1 | contig 15445 bp, 16 predicted proteins | sample 0116_SJ02_MP15_1_FD_133139 | JGI IMG/M metagenome (GOLD analysis project Ga0187771, IMG submission 133139) | Tropical peat soil microbial communities from peatlands in Department of Meta, Colombia - 0116_SJ02_MP15_10_MG | ecosystem: Environmental > Terrestrial > Soil > Wetlands > Peat | place...
ATTGCGCGAGAGGAGGAATCCAGCAAGCGGGAGGTACGGGGAACGGAAGCGCCCGTAACCCCCATTTTGTCTGTCCCGCCCCCAGGTGACGGGGACGGCGCCGCTGAACCCCGCTCGAGCACGGTGGGCGCGGGCAGCCAACGGGCCTGAAGGAACGCACCTGGAAACGGGCGCCAAAGACTGGGTTATTTCGATGGACGTATACTGGCTGGAACAAACCCAAGCCGATGTGCCGGCAGAGAACGATTGGCTGAGCACGAAAGAAGCGGGTTTCCTAGGCAGCCTGTGCTTTCCCAAGCGCCGGGCCGACTGGAGGCTGGGACGCTGGACGGCGAAACGCGCCGTGGCTTCCTGCTTGCAGTTGCCTGACTCTCCTCCAGCGCTCGCAAGGTTGGAAATATGCCGGGCACCCTCGGGCGCGCCCGAAGTCTTTATCGATAACAAACGGGCGGCGTTAACGATTTCCCTCAGTCACCGAAGCGATCGAGCCCTCTGCGCCGTGGGGCCAGCCGGCGTCGAGTTAGGTTGCGATCTGGAACTGATTGAACCGCACAGCGACGCTTTCCTCGCCGACTATTTCACCGCCGAAGAGCAAGCGCTGGTAGCGCGGCGGCCGGCGTCGGAGCGGCTGCGGCTCCTGGCGCTGCTTTGGAGCGGGAAAGAGAGCGCGCTCAAAGCACTGCACGCGGGGCTCGGGCTTGACACCCGCTCGGTGATCGTTGACCTCGTGAACCCGGCCATCGGCAGTCCTGGCTGGTGCCCGTTCCGCGTGCGATCGACCAGCGGAAAAATCTTCTACGGCTGGTGGCAAAGTTCGGATCCCGTGGTACGAACCCTGGTCGCGGCGCCGCCACCGGCGCCACCCATTGCCTTGAAGAACCTCTCTGCCATGTCTGCGCATGCTTGATGTAGTCTCCTTGATAAGCAAATTAGACTGGTTGAAGGAAGATTTCCTTGGCGGTTCAAGTCCGTTTTCAGGGTCCAGTCCGGTACCGGCTGCGAAGCGCGGCGTCGCTGTGCCAATCGGCCGTAGAAGCATCGGTCCGTCGAATGCTCAGGGGCCCACGGCGGCCGGGCTGGAATTGGTTCATGGAGCTGGGCACGCAAGTCATGCAAGGACAGCTCGCCGTCGCTTTCCGAATGCGCGATGTGAAGGAAGCGCGCCTCTATCTGGATTCTGCGGACATCGGTCCTCCAGTGCCGGAAATAGATAGGAGAGAGGTCTGCGGTGACAAGTTTCGAGGACACTGGTTTGCTCCTGAACATGCGGACACACGAAAGACCATCTTGTACTTTCATGGCGGCGGATATTCCTTCTATCCCAGGGCTTACGCCCGCTTCCTCGCGCAGATCACCTTGGCCGCAAAAACCAGAACGTTCGCCTTGGACTACCGGCTGTCGCCGGAGCACCGGTTCCCTGCGCAACTGGAAGATGCGCTCAACGCTTACCGCTGGTTGCTGGGAGACGGCACGCAGCCTGAAGACTTGGTTGTCGCCGGGGATTCGGCCGGGGGCAACCTGACACTGGCGTTGTTGCTCTCCGTGCGCGACGCGCGGCTTCCGCTACCGGCGCTGGCCATCGCGCTCTCCCCGGCGACTGATTTTGAAGGCCCGCAACGCGGCGTCCCCGGCGAGCCAGGCGTCGACTGGATTGAGCCGGACATGCTCCAGCGGTGGGCGGATTGGTTTTGTGACTCAGCCCAGCGCCGGAACCCGCTGGTATCGCCGGTGAGGGCCGACCTGCGCGGCCTCCCTCCCATATACATACAAGCGGGGCGCGCCGAGATTCTCTACCCTAGTATTCAAGCTTTCGCTGATCGGGCCAGAGACCAGCGAGCCGATGTCGTCCTGGAAAGCTGGGAGGACATGAATCACGACTTCCAGATGTTTGGACTCGATGTGCCGCAGAGCGCGGAGGCCCTGCGGCGGCTGGGAGAAGTGGTGGCTTCACAGATTCGAAATCGCGAGCATAAAGCCGCTGTCTCCCGAGCGAGTTTGTAATTACCTGTCATTCCGGGAGGTCCGATTCGATGTTGGCTTTGTTGGCCTCGGGTCGGGCCGGTTCTCGGGGCTTCTTTCCTCACTGGGGCAACACGTCAGAGATGGGCGGAGCCGCCCGTTGAGATGCATCGCGGTAATTCTGACCGAGGAAGGCTGCGAGGGTTGCGGCGATTTGGGATTGCGTGACGGGGGTGGTGTGCGTGCGTTCCCCGAGGGGAGGCGTGTCGGGTCCGATGACCGCCAGCCAGATGTTCTCCGAGCCCTTCTGGTCCTTTCCATGTTCCTTCCACTCGACCGGGCCCGAGCCGCGCCCGTGGTCGGTGGTGATGAGGAAGGTGGTCTGGCCGCGGTAGTCGGGCATTTGCTGCATGGTGTTCCACAGCTCAGCGACGAAGTGGTCGAATTCGTGCGCGCTTTCGAGAACCAGGTCGTAGCGGCCGGAGTGTGCCCAGTTGTCCGTTTCCCCATAGCCGACGAACAGCGCACGCGGCTTTTGCGTCTTCACGTAATCGAGCAGCACGGGCTGAAGAAACGAATTATAGGTGTCGTCCTCTTCCAGGCGGGTGGAGTGGCGGTAGAGATCGTTCAACAGCTCTTCGCGCGGGGTGGGGTTTGCGGCTGTGTAGGGAGTGTCCCAGCCGGCGCGAACGTCGAGATGGCTCCGCGGCTGGTTGAAGATATTCTTGAAAACATCCCAAGTGGCAAACGCCGCGACTCGGCCGTGGAATTCGGGGAGGCTATTGAGCCATTCGAAGACAGTGACATTGGGATTGGGGCCGAACTCGTTGGAATTGATCCTGGGATCCGGCGAGCCGCTGAGCATTTCGTTGTAGCCGGGATAGGAAAAAGCAAGGCCGTTCGTCACGCGCGCGACGCTGCCTTTCCCCTGGTTGCCGAAGAGCTGCCCCTGCTTCGCCACAACACCCCAGAGAAACGGAAAAAGGGCGGCGCGCCGCTCGGCCACATCGTCGCGCCAGTAGGCACGCTTCAAGTCCACAGGCTTCGCCCAGATTCCCCCGTGTTTCGAATCGAAGAGCCCGGGATCCGCGCCGGTGAATACCTCCTGCCAGCGCAGGCCGTCGGAAACGATCAGGACGACGGCATGTGTTTTGCGCGGCGTTGTGGATCCACCGCGCGCCCCAGGGATGCCGGATGCGGCGACGGCAAGCAACAACGCGGTGAGCAGCGCGGCAAACCTTCGAATCGGTTGGGGCATAGTCGGCCCTGCCTTTCCGGCGATCTGGCCTCCATTGTGCCTCAACGCGCGGAGAGCCGGCGGACGGCGGAGCATCCACCTGGTTCCAACTGAGCTAGAATACGCCGCGCAACTCGGCCCGGGGGACCGGCTCGCATATGAAGCGCACCATCCGAGCATGGGCAGTCGCCGCGGCGCTGCTGCTTCCTGCTGCAGCGGCTGGACAGCACAACCACCATCATCACGCCAGCGACGCAGTGCAAAAAGACGTAAAGATGACCATTCACCAGGTGGCCGTCGACGCCGTGGAGATCCGTCTTGGGCCTTACGACCTTCCCGCACACACGCCCCACGATGCCATGCCCCAGGCGCCCGATATGTACTGGGACATTCCGTTTGACGGCTGGCTGGTGGCCTACTCGCCGAGCCTGCTCGACGGGGATGGCAACGACATCTCGGCCAAACTACTGCACCACGTTGCCTTCTGGAACGTGGGCCGCGCCGATTTCCTGTGCCCCAACAAAGAGGAACACATTTTCGGCGCGGGCGGGGAGATGAACCGCTGGCCGCCCATTCCCGGGTTCGGGTACGCCGTGCGCCACGGGGACCGCGTCCGCATCAGCACGATGTTCCACAATCCCACGGGCACGTCCTATTCGAAGGCCTATCTGGCCGTGCAAGTCAGCTACGTAACGGCCACGGCAGTCGAGTCGGGGATCCCGCAACTCCGGAGCGTGTATCCCGCATGGTTCGACGTGATGGAGTGCGGCGAGTCCGGGTACGACCTGAAGGCGGGCGAGTCCGTGAAGAGCGGGGAGTTCCAGATGCCGCAATCGGGCCTGTTGCTGGGGCTGGGCGGGCATCTGCACGATTACGGGCGCGGGCTGACCCTGACGAACGCGACGCACAAAGAGCTGATCGCGCGGCTCACTCCGGAACTGGATGACAAAGGCATGCTCGAATCCATGCCGGTGGTGACGTTTCTTTCGCGCGGAGGTTACCGCCTGTCGGCGGGCGACAAGGTGCACGTTTCCGCGGAATACATGAATCTTTCCGGACAAACGCTGCCCGATGGCGCGATGGGCATCGCGGTGGGATACTTTCTGCCGGATGACGCAGAGGCGATGAATTCCTTCCGGCGGCCGCCAAAAGAGAAGAACGGGACACAGAAGTAAGGAAGCCGGCGGGCGGTGTTTCCGCCGGGCGTGTTTTTCTGCTAGCATATTGGATTCCCTAATTCATCCAGGGATCAGGAGTGCGTGATGGCCCATCGGTGTGAAGTCTGCGGCAAGGGCCCGAGTTACGGCAACGTGGTGAGCCACGCCAATAACACCCGCCGGCGCCGCTGGAACGCCAATCTGAGGAGCGTCCGCGCGGTAGTCGGGGGCGTCCGCCGCCGCGTGAAGGTCTGTACGACCTGCCTGCGCTCCGGCCGCGTGCGCAAAGCCGCCTGAACGCCCGCCCGGAGAATACGTGCGCCGTCGCCTGTTCGCGAATCTCGCGCTGGCAATCCTTCTGGCTGGCGGGGCGTCCTGCCACCGCCAGGAGACACCCTCCGCCGATGTGTGGGCGCGGGTGAACGGACACGAGATCCGCCGCGAAGAAGTAGAGAAGTATTTCCGCGGGCTGGTGACGCAGCAGGGCCAGGAGCCTTCCGCGGAAGAAGCGGCGCTGCTCAAGCTGAACATCATCGACGAACTCATCAACAACGAAATCCTGCTGGAACGCGCTCGCACGCTCGGCCTGGAAGCCAGCGACGGCGAGGTGGAAGACAAATTCACCGAGCTGAAAAGCCCGTACACGGAGGAGGAGTTCCAAAAGCAATTGAAGGACCGCGGGCTGACGGTGGACGACCAGCGGCGCGTGCTGCGGCAGCAACTCTCCATCCAGAAGCTGATCAACCGCGAGGTAGTGAGCAAAATCACCGTCACCGACCAGGACATCAGTGACTTCTACAACGCCAATCTGCCCCAATTCAACGTGGCCGAGCCGCTCTACCACGTGGCGCAGATCCTGATCACTCCGGTCAAGGACCGGCAGATCCGCAACCGGAAGAACGACGACGCCACCACGGACGCGCAGGCGCAGAGAAAAGCCGACGCCCTGCTGAAAGCTCTCGACGGCGGCGCGGATTTCGCTCAGGTGGCCATGGACTATTCCGAAGACCCCGCCAACGCGCCCACGGGCGGCGACCTGGGTTGGATGCCGGAGTCTTCTCTGCGCGATCCGAAGCAGGACACGCCGGAGCTGAGCCGCGCGGTGCTGGCCCTGCATCCCGGCGGAATCAGCCGGGTGGTGAAAACCCGCGACGGGAACTATCACATCCTGAAGCTCATCGCCCGCGAGGGCGCGGGACAACGCTCGCTCACCGATCCCCAGGTGCGCGAGACGATTCGCGGCACGCTGCGGAACCGCCGCGAACAATTGCTGCGCGCCGCCTTTCTGGCTGCTGCCCGGGAAGAGGCGCGAGTGGAGAACTACTACGCCCGGCAGGTGCTGGAATCAGCCGGGCGCGTTCCTTCCGAACCCATCAAGCCCGGAGCCGCCGGCGGCGCCAAGCCCTGAACGCGGGACGGGATTTCCTTTCTGACCGCTGCCATGGAAACCGTTCCCGCGCGATCGCTGAGCCGCGAAGTGTACCGGATGTCTGCTTGACTTTGATCAATTCCCCCCTGGAGCAGACTTCGCAGCCTCGTTGCCGATCAAGACCGCGCTCCGAATCTGGGAATAAAGGTCGGAGAGTGCTCCCGGTGTATGCGGAATCAAAATCGTATTGGAGCGCGCCGCCGCGCCGATTTCCTTGAGCGTGTCCAGGTACTGGGTCATTACCACGAGCATCATCACATCTTCGGCCCGCGAGCCCGGGACCGCCTGCGTAAATGTCTCCACCGATTCCCGCAACCCGTCAATGATGGCTTTGCGCTGGTTGGCAATGCCTTCTCCCTGAAGTTTCTTGGATTGTGCTTCGGCTTCGGCGTTTTTTACGGCCATGATGCGCGCGGCCTCGCCCTTAGCCAGGGCCGCTTCCTGCTCGCGTCGTGCGGCGTTGATGTCGTTCATGGCGCTTTTGACTTTTTCCGCGGGGATGATATCGGTCACCAGGGCCTTCACGATCAAATAGCCGAAAGTCTCCATCGTCGCGTCCAGCTCTTTCTTCACGGCCAGCGCGATGTCCTGCTGGCTTTCGTATGCGGTATCCAGGTCCATCTTCGGAACGTGCCCCAGAATCACGTTGTACACATAGGCCTCGATCTGCCTCTGCGGCGCGGCCAGCTTGTAATAGGCTTCGAATACCTTGTTGGGCAGCACCTGGTACTGCACCGCGACGGGAATCTTGACGAATACGTTGTCTTTCGTTTTCGTCTCGATGGGGATGGCCACCTGCTGGACGCGCATATCCAGCTTGCGCACCGTCTCAATGAAGGGCAGCTTGAAAGCCAGTCCCGGCTCGGCCACGCGGTCGAATTTGTTGAACCGCTCGACCACCCCGCGCTCCGCCGTGTTCACCGTGAAGAAGCTGCCGCCCACCACCGTCAGCGCGACGATCAGGAAGAACACAAAGACGACAAGGGTCACAACTTCCATGGTCGTTTCCTCCCAAGAGATTCTTTGACCGATGAGCGCCGCGAACCGTCCGGCCGGGCGCCCGTCCCGAATTCGCGTTCTGATCCGGATTCGTGCGCGAGCCTGTCGCCGCCGTGAGTATAGGACTGATTGGGAGAATTGGAAGCGGATTCGCAGCCTGCTCAGGCGACCACCGCGACGACTTCGCCCGCGTTGACGGCCTGTCCTTCGGTGACCAGAAGGCGTTCGACGCTTCCCGTCTTCGGCGACCGAATTTCGTTTTGCATCTTCATGGCCTCAACGACGAGCAGGCCACGGCCCGCCTCTACCTGTTCACCCTGCCGCACCAGAACGCGCACGACTTTCCCCGGCATAGGAGCAACGATTTGCTGGCGTCCCTCGGCCTCGACGGCTCCGCCGCGGCGCCCCTGCCACTGGCGCGGGTCCAAGACGCGCGCGGCCATCCGGCGGCCGGCCACGGTGATGGTCAGGCCACCCGCGGCCGATTCCACTTGAGCCTCGATGGCGGCACTCCCTATCACGATGGAATAGATGCCCGGACCCACCTCCGCCACGTCCGCTTCCACGGCATGCCCATCCAGCCTGCCAGTGAGCCGGCGGCCATCCCGCGCGAGTTCCACGCTGCGAGTCCTGCCGCCGAATTCGATTTTCAATTTCACCTGCTGCATTACTCCCGCGGGTCGCGCGATACGGACTCTCGCCGGCCTTCCTGTTTCCAATGCGACGACGGCGCCGCCAGAGCATTCCCGGCGCCAGGTCCGGCCCCATTTGCCGAAAGATAGAAGATCGCCGCCGCCAGCACCGCCGCGGTTTCGGCCAAGTCCGGCAAACGGGAGGACTCGGGCGTTACGGGAGCGGCACTGCCGGCCAGCCAATCGTCCAGCCAGCGCGTGTGAATGTCGCCGCGCACGTAGTCCGCGTTCACCAGAAGCCGGCGGAACAGGCCGACATTGGTCTGGATTCCGGCGACCACGTACTCTTCGAGGGCGCGCCGCAGCCGCGCGATGGCCTCGCCGCGGTCGTTTCCCCAGGCAATCAGTTTGCCCAACAGCGGATCGTAGTCCGTCGGCACCACCCAGCCGGGATACACACCGTCATCGAGGCGGATCCCCGGCCCGGCTGGCACGCGACGCGAGATGATTTTCCCCGGCGAGGGAAAGAAATTATTGTCGGGATCCTCGGCGTAGATCCTGCACTCGATGGCGTGGCCGCGAAGCATGACCTCCTGTTGGCTGAGCGGCAGAGGTTCGCCCGCGGCCACGCGAATCTGCAATTTCACCAGATCCAGACCGGTTACCGACTCCGTAACCGGATGCTCGACCTGCAGCCGCGTGTTCATCTCCAGGAAAAAGAAATTGCGCTGCGCGTCGACCAGAAATTCCAGAGTCCCTGCGTTCGTGTAGCCGCCCGCGCGCGCCAGGCGCACTGCGGCTTCGCCCATCGCGCAGCGCAGGGCGGGGTCCACCACGGGCGAGGGCGCTTCCTCCACCACCTTCTGGTGGCGGCGCTGGACGGAACATTCGCGTTCGCCCAGGTAGAGGATATTGCCGTGATGATCGGCGAGAATCTGGATTTCGATGTGGCGCGGGCGATCGAGGTATTTCTCGATGTACAGGCGGCCGTCGCCGAAGGCATTGAGAGCTTCAGAGGCGGCGTCGCGCCACGCGGAGGCCAGCTCCGCCTCGTTTTCGACCCGGCGCATCCCCTTGCCCCCGCCGCCGGCCACCGCTTTGAGCAGGACGGGAAATCCCGCCTCCCGCGCAAAGGCCCCTGCCGCTGCGGCATCATCGAGCGGCTCGAGAGTTCCGGGGACCATGGGGACGCCGCCGGAACGGGCGATGTGCCGCGCCGCGGTTTTGGAGCCGAGCTTCTCCATCGCTTCCGGGGACGGGCCGATGAAGGTAATTCCGTTGTCGGCGCAGGCGCGCGGGAGGGCGGCATTTTCGGCGAGAAAGCCGTAGCCCGGGTGCAACGCGTCGCAACCGGCGCGGCGAGCAACGTCCATCAATTTGTCGATGCGCAGGTAGCTCTCGCGCGAAGCGGCGGGGCCGATAGGGTAGGCCTCGTCGGCCAGGCGCACGTGAAGAGACGCGCGATCCGCTTCGCTATACACAGCGACCGCGGCAATGCCCATTTCGCGACAGGCGCGAAGGATGCGGATGGCGATTTCGCCGCGATTGGCGATCAGGACTTTGTGGAACATAGGGGAATCCGTCGCTAGCGTGGAAAAATCTTAGCACAGGGGCCGCACCGCGCGGCCGAGACGAGGGTCACCCTCGATTGACACAGGGAAAAGCGCTCCATAGACTCGTCCGTTACGTAGGAGAAAATCGTAGGAAGGCTCGTGCCATTCCAACCCGGCGCGCTGACATCTTTTCCCATCTCTGGCGCATCCCTATGGCAGAGGGTTTCCGCCGGGAGCGGTCTTCCAGGACGCAGGCTGCCAAATCGAGGGAGAGAATGAAATTCATCCGCAATCGCGTGCTGGTTGTCGCTGCCGTGTTCGGCGGAGCGGCGCTTATATGCCCGGGGCGTCTGAGCGCGCAGGCGCCGCCGGGACCCATTGCCCTGCCGCCCTCGGCGCAGCCAACGGCGGACACGCCGCCGCCCCCGCCCCCGCCGCGTTATCAGGGCAAACCTACGATCCTCGGCGTCTGGAAACTGAACAAAGATGAGAGTGACGACGGGCGCGCAAAGATGCAGCAGGCGCAGCAAGCCCAGAGCCGCCGAGGCGGCTATGGCGGCGGCCGAGGGGGCGGATATCCCGGCGGTGGTTATCCCGGCGGCGGCGGTTATCCCGGCGGTGGTTACCCGGGGGGAGCCAGGCGTGGCGACTATGATTCCTACAGCGACGCCGATATCGCTAAGTTGGGCGATCTCATGAACCCGTCGTACAACCTCACCGTCACTCAGAAAGAGAACGAAGTGGAGCTGAATGACGAGCAGGGCCGCAAGCGCGCCCTGTACACCGACGGGCGCAAGCTGCAGTCCTCGAACAGCGACACGTACAAGGAAATCGCCGCGAAGTGGGACGGCGAGCGGCTGGTGACCACCGAGGAAGCCCCGCACAAGGGCAAAATCGAACGCATCCTCACCTATTCCGAGGGTGGCGCGGTGTTGTTGGAAACATTTCGCATGCTGGACAGCCATTCCAATACCACGCTTGTGGTCCGCTACGTGTTCGATCGCGACATGAGAGCGGGTTCTCCGCAGCAGCCGCCGGCCAAACAATAAGCGCCGACATTACTTGTAAATCGTCTTTACCTCGGCCCCGTCGGCCACCAGGGCCATCTCCGCCATATTGAGAAACAGGCCGTGCTCCACCACGCCCACCATGGCGCGAATCGAAGCGGCGAGCGCGTCCGGGTCGGGGATTTCGCCGCACTCGCAATCCAGAATCAGGTTGCCTTCGTCGGTGACGTAGTCTCCGCCTGATTTTGCCTGCCTGACTTTGCATCGGATGCCCAGCCCCAGAATTTTTTTCTCCACCAACGGCGCTGCCATAGGGATGACCTCGACAGGCAGCGGGAATTTGCCCAGGCGGCGAACGATTTTGCTCGAATCCGCGACGACGATGAACCGTTTTGCGGCGCTGGCCACGATCTTTTCGCGGAGGAGGGCTCCGCCGCCGCCCTTCACCAGGGCGAGATGCGGGCCGATTTCGTCGGCGCCGTCAATGGCCACGTCAATTTCAGGAGACTGTCGGAAATCGGTGATGGGAATCGAAAGCGAACGCGCCAGATCTTCACTGGCTTTTGAGGAAGAGATGCTGCGGATTTTCAGGCCGGCTTTCACCTTCTCGCCGAGCAGCTTGATGAAATGAGTGGCGGTTGAGCCGGAGCCGAGGCCGACGACCATGCCGTCCTTGATGAACTCGAGGCTTTTTTGCGCGGCAACGATCTTTGCGGCTTCAGCGGCGTCCATGGGCAGCTCCTTTGTGGGGCGCTAGTCTGGCACAGAACCGGAGGAAAAAGCAGGTCCCACGCCTTGTCCCGAAGAGTCGGGACTTCGGGGCTCGGGATGACGGCCGGAGAGTTAGAGCGGGATGTTGCCGTGCTTTTTCTTGGGGTTGCTATCGCGCTTGGTGTCGAGGGCGCGGAGAGCGGTGACCAGTTTCGGCCGCGTGAGCGCGGGCTGAATCACGGCATCGATGTAGCCGCGCTCGGCGGCGACGAACGGGTTGGCGAATCGCTCGCGAAATTCTTCGATTTTTTCTTTACGAAGCGCTTCACGGTTTTCGGGCGCGGTGCGGTCCAATTCGCGTTTATAGACGATGTTCACGGCGCCTTCCGGCCCCATCACGGCAATCTCCGCAGTGGGCCAGGCGAAGTTCACATCCGTACGGATGTGCTTGGAGGCCATGACGCAATACGCGCCTCCGTAAGCCTTTCGCGTGATCACCGTCAGCTTCGGCACAGTGGCTTCCGCGAACGCAAACAACAGCTTGGCGCCGTGGCGGATGATCCCGCCGAACTCCTGCTGCGTGCCCGGCAGAAAGCCGGGAACGTCTTCAAAGGTGACCAGGGGAATATTGAACGCGTCGCAGAAGCGGACGAAGCGCGCCCCCTTCACCGAGGCGTTGATGTCCAGGCATCCGGCCAGAAACGCAGGCTGGTTGGCAACCACGCCCACGGGACGGCCGTCGAGCCGGGCAAAACCCACCACAATGTTCCGCGCGTACTGCTCGTGCACCTCGAAAAAGTAGCCGTCGTCCACAATGGCGTGAATCACCTCCTTCATGTCGTAGGGCACCATGGGGTCGGCGGGGATGATCCGGTCCAGCCCCGCTTCCGTGCGGTCGACCGGGTCCGCGCAGGAGCGCCGCGGCGGATCCTCCAGGTTGTTCGAGGGCATAAAGCCGAGCAGCTCGCGGATCATGGCCATGCAATCGGCATCGTCGCGGGAGATGAAATGGGCAACGCCGCTGGTGGTGTTGTGGGTCATGGCGCCGCCCAGCTCGTCTTTGGTCACGTCCTCGTGAGTGACGGTCTTGATCACGTCGGGGCCGGTGACAAACATGCAGGAAGCGTCGCGGGTCATGAGCACAAAATCCGTGATCGCGGGGGAATAGACGGCGCCGCCGGCGCAGGGTCCCAGGATGGCGCTGATCTGGGGGACCACGCCGCTGGCGAGCGTATTGCGCAGGAAAATTTCCGCGTAGCCGGCGAGCGACATCACCCCTTCCTGAATGCGAGCGCCTCCGGAATCGTTCAAACCGACGACGGGCGCGCCCACACGCATGGCGTGGTCCATGATCTTGCAGATCTTCATGGCGTTCGATTCGGAAAGCGAGCCGCCGAAGACGGTAAAGTCCTGGGCAAAGACGAAGACCAGGCGTCCGTCCACGCGTCCATGACCGGTGACGAACCCGTCGCCCACGATGCGCTGTTCCGCCATGCCAAAATCCGTGCACCGGTGCGCCACGTATTTGTCCAGCTCTTCAAATGTACCCTCATCGCAGAGCAGCTCGATGCGCTCGCGGGCGGAGAGCTTGCCTTCCTTATGCTGGCGCTCGCGGCGTTCCGGCCCGCCGCCGGCCTCGGCGAGCGCGTCGCGCTTCTTCAACTCTTCGAGTCGTTGCTTTGTGTCCATCGCAGCTTCCTGCTTCTTTCCGCGCGCGAGGGAAGAGCGGCGGCCGCAGCTCCGGCTCGGCGCGTTGCCCTCGCCATCCTTCCGTTCTAGCCCGCCAACTTCAGCCCCAGCGGTCCTACATATTCCGACTGCGGGCGGATCAGGTGGTCCTCAGCATGCTGTTCAATCACGTGAGCGCACCATCCGGCGGTGCGGCCGCAGGCAAACATGGCGACGAAGGTGCGCGGCTCCAGCCCGAGCGCCTGAAGCACGAGCGCCGTGAAAAACTCGACGTTGGTGCGCAGGTTTCGTCCCGGCTTCTGCTCTTCCAGCACGCGCACGGCGATCCTCTCGACCTCGCGGGCAAGTTCGTAGAGCTGCCGGTTTTCGAGCCGCGCTCCGCGCATGGACTCGGCCACGCGGCTGAGCACCTCGGCGCGCGGGTCCCGTACTTTGTAAACGCGATGGCCGAAACCCATGATGCGGCGCCCCGCAGCGAGCTCATTCCGGAGCCAGCTTTCGGCCCGATCGGCGCTTCGGATTTCGAGGAGCATATCCAGCACCGGGCCCGGAGCGCCGCCATGGAGAGGACCCTTCAAGGCGCCGATCGCTCCGGTGACGGCGCTGACCATGTCCGACCGAGTGCTGGCGATCACGCGTGCAGTGAACGTGGACGCATTGAGGCCGTGGTCCATCACGGTGACCCAATAAGTATCCAGGGCGCGCGCCGCCACCGGATCCGGCTCGCGGCCGTGCACCATGTAGAGAAAATTCGCGGCGTGGGAAAGATCTTCCCGCGCGGCGACCGGCTCCAGACCCTTGGCCACACGGATGTGGGCGGCAAGCGCGGTGGGCAGCCGCGCGGTCAGCATCTGCGCCGCGGCCAGATCGCCGGCGGCAGAAATGTCGTCAGGATCTTTGAGATCAAGGGAGAGGGTGGCGCAGGCCATGCGCAGCGCGTCAATCGGCGGGACCCCCGCAGCACTGCGCACGGCCTCGAGCGTCTTCTGCGGCAGTGGGCGCGCGCGCGCCATCTCGTGCCTCATGGCGGCAAGTTCCTGGGGCGAAGGCAGGCGCCCAGTCCACAACAAATGCGCCAGCTCTTCAAAGGTCACGCGGCCGGCCAGTTCTTCCAGCGCGTACCCGGCGATGTAGAGCTGACCGGCCTGCCCGTCGACGTGACTCAGCCGCGTTTGAGCGGCGACCACGCCGTCGAGTCCGCGGGCCGATTTGACGGGTGCGTTGCTCATGCGCCGGTTCCTCAATCAGATGCGGAGTGTATCAGCATTGCTTCAAACTTGGGTTCGACGACGCACGGGGCGACGCCCGGCCCGCGGGCGCAGTCACCGTTGGTCATTCCCGCCCTCCAGCGGTTCCCCTCGGTCTTTCCCGGAAAACAAAAAGACGGATATCCGTGTGGTGACATAGACACTTCCCACGAGCAGAAAAACTCCAGCAACCAGCGTTCCCAGTATGGCCAGATGGCGCTGGATCGGGTCTTCCAAAAGCTCCGTCTGCACGGTCATCCACAGGAGCAAAAAGACGGAGGCCAGCGTGAGAGCCACGCCAAGCAACGGCGCGATCACGGCAAGCAGTTTCTGCGCTATTCGCATGCGTCCCCTGGTTCCCTTCGGCTGACAGTTCCAACATGCGCAACCACCGCGGACTGCCTGTCCTGCGGACGCGCCGAGCCAGGACACGTCAGGTGCCCGCGCCACTTAATGCAGCCCGCTCCAATCTTCCGCGATCAGCATGGAGTTCCCGGGCGACTGGGGGTCGTACTTGACGCTGGCCGGCTGTCCCGTGATCAACTGGTGGAGGCAGGCACGCTCTTCGAAACCGGTCACATCCTGCGCGGTTTCATAGGTCACCCCGGAAATGGCGTAGGTGTAGCAAACCAGGGAGCGTTTGCGGTTGCCGTTCGGCGCCACACCACCGGGGCCGCGTCCGCGGTGCCCGGCGGCGACGCCGGGGGCTTCGAGGATTTCCAGGATTTCGCCTTCCACGATGCGCCCGACCCGGCTGAGATACTCGCGCCGCCGGCGCTCGATTTCTTCGGGGTCGCGGGGACGGCGGCGCCACCACCACAGCGCGACCGCGGCGATCAGGAGCGCCGCCGCAGTGCCCAGGAACGGAATGAAAGGATGAACGAGCAGTGTTCTCAACGTCCGCCTTCAGCCGCTGCGCCGAGCCGGTTGCGCTCCGCCGCGCGGCAGGCTGGATTTTCCCGCTTCAGCCGCTGCTCCACTGCTCAATCCTCGCGCGCGGCCACAGGATTTCGCAACGTGCCGATGCCGCTGACGGCGACTTCCACTACGTCACCGGGATCGAGCGGCCCGACACCTGCCGGAGTGCCCGTGGCCACCACGTCGCCGGGCTCGAGCGTCATGATGCGGGAAACCCAGCGAATTATAGCATCAACGGAAAAGATCATCTCGGAGGTGCGGCCAAACTGCCTGCGCTCGCCGTTCACAAACGTCTCGACCGTAGCACCAGCGAAGTCCAGCTCCGTTTCGATCACCGGGCCGAGCGGGCAAAAGGTGTCGAAGCCTTTGGCGCGGGTAAAGCGCCCGTCGGCCTTCTGCAGGTCGCGCGCGGTCACATCGTTCAGGCAGGTGTACCCGAGCAGGTAGGGCGCCACGGCGTCGTTCTCCGCCAGTTGGCTGCACGTACGGCCAATCACGGCGGCAATTTCTCCCTCGAAGTCCACGCGCTTGGAGATCTGCGGCAGCAGAATAAGCTCCTCCGGGCCAATGACGGACGAGGGCGGCTTCAGGAAAATCAGCGGCTCCTTCGGAACGGGATTGTTCAGCTCCGCGGCGTGCTCGCGATAATTGCGGCCCTGGCAGACCACCTTGGTGGGCACGATCGGCGCGACAAGCCGTACTTCGGCGAGCGGCCAGGAGCGTCCCGTGCGCTTCCGTTCGCCGGCGAAGGGCCCCTCGATTTCCCAGGCCGTCTCGCCTTCCAGCATGGCGAAGCAGGGCGCACACGATGCGCGGCTTTCTTGGTGCGACGACGGGGCGGCCAGCAGGATGGGTTGAACGCGGGCGAGCTTCATTCGTTGGGACGCGCAGTCGAGCTGCGGTGGTG
>Ga0187771_10001556_pt1 | contig 15439 bp, 7 predicted proteins | sample 0116_SJ02_MP15_1_FD_133139 | JGI IMG/M metagenome (GOLD analysis project Ga0187771, IMG submission 133139) | Tropical peat soil microbial communities from peatlands in Department of Meta, Colombia - 0116_SJ02_MP15_10_MG | ecosystem: Environmental > Terrestrial > Soil > Wetlands > Peat | place...
CCCATGAAGGCAAGTAGTCAGCGAGTCCAGTAATTCCCCAGGTATAAGGATATGCGTCGCCCGTCACATTCAACCCGCGGTTCCTTGCTTCTTCGATGATCGGAAGGAACTTGGGCGCTGACCAAGAAGCAATTGAATTTAGATGAAAGAAATGCACTGGAATGCCCGCCTTCTCCCCAATCGTAATGGCCTCGCGGATGGCTTCGGGATCTTCCCCATTGATCGTGCGGGCGTGGGTTGCATAAATTCCTCCTGCCGGTGCGACCTCCTTGGCCAGAGCGATCAGCTCGTCGGTGGACATGTAAATGTTGGGGACATAGCTTAATCCGCTAGCAAGCCCCATAGCGCCTTCCGCCATTGCGTCACGCACAATCTTCTTCTCTTCCTCAATTTCCGCCGATGTCGCCGCGCGATTGTCATAACCCACAACCACGGCTCGGGCGGTGCCGGATCCAATATAGGAGCAGAAATTTACCGCATTCCCCTTCTTCTCCAGGGTATCGAGAAATCCACCGAGGGTCGTCCATGTGGGTTTGCTGCCATCGACGAAAGTCAACTCGGCGCGTTTCCCGCCCAAGGGTCCATGGAAGAATCTTCGCCATACACTTCGGTGGTTACGCCTTGCAGGCTGAAGGAGGGGCCGTGTGGCATAATCAGCCTGGTCTCGTCCGAGTGGCTATGCATGTCTATGAAACCGGGTGTCACCATTAATCCGCTGGCGTCAATTGTGAGTGCTGCTTCGCCGTCGATCTTTCCAATGGTAGCGATGCGATCTCCGCGAATCGCCAGATCTGTGACGACTCCGGGCGCGCCAGTTCCGTCTATCACAGTCCCGCCCCGGAGAAGCACATCGTACTTCTCCTTCTTTGCACAGCCATTAACGAGAGATAAACCAAGCAACAGCAATCCTGCATAGAAGGTTCTTCGTACGATCTTTGTTTTCATGACTCGCCTCCGCTTGGAATCAGTAGACCCAAGATGAACAGCCTTTCCTTGATCAAACGCGCATGACCGCTGAAATATTGTTCCTGGAGATCGTTCAAACTGCAAATGAAATTGGTAATTTCCTTTCAAAACTAATCAGGTGGTCAAGCAGGTCGAGGGTTGTTCGCGCTCAGGTTGCTCGCCGACCTGGAAAATTGTACACCAAACACTGATAACTGTATACACAACCAGTTCGATTTCATTTTACTGGTCGGGCGAGTTCATGCTCGCAATCCCGACGCCGGTTTCGAATGATAGGCCTTTTTTTGGTTCTGTGCGCCGTTTGCCAGAGGCGACGCAGATGCCGAAGACAAATTCAAAAGTCTAGTCCGTCGCGAGTGTAAGTGGGCTTCTACACGCCTGAGTTCATCTTCTCCAGCGCTTGCTGTAAGTCCGCTTTCAGATCCTCGACGTCCTCGAGACCGATATTCAGTCGGACAATGCGATGGCCATAGCCTGGGCGCCCCGGATTCGAACCAAAATCGTAGGCTAGTACTAGGCTGGTTACGCCACCCCAGCTATACCCGATCTTAAACAGTTCAAGCGCGTCCACGAATGCATCCACTTGCTGCTTCGTGAATTGCTGGCAAAAGACGATGGAAAACACTCCGGTCGATCCCGTAAAATCGCGCTTCCAGATTTCGTGTCCTGGACACGATGCAAGTGCGGGGTGCAGTACTTGCTCAATCTCTGAGCGATTGGCAAGCCAGTCGGCTATTTCCAGAGCCGCATTTTCAACATGCCTCAAACGAACGGCCAGCGTCTTCATCCCTCGTAATGCCAGGCTGCAATCGTCCGCGGAGACAGCGCAACCGACCAGTTTATGTGTCAATCCAAGGCGGCGATACCCAGCCTCATCCTTGACTGTAATGGAACCAAGCAATAGATCGCTGTGACCGCTGACATACTTCGTGAGCGCCTGCATAGTGATGTCGACCCCGTGCGAAAGAGCGTCGAAGTAAATGCCTGCCGCCCACGTGTTATCCAGCGCGACCATTAAGCCGACCTTGTGTGCGGCTGCTACGATAGCCGGCACGTCTTGGATTTCCATTGTGATCGAGCCGGGGCTTTCACACCAGATCATGCGCGTGTTCGAGCGGAACAACGACCGTATTGCGTCAGGTCGATTGGATATGCTTGTCTCAGACTGTCCAATCGTGGGCGGATAGAAGGTCACGTCAATTCCAAACCGCGTCAGCACATGACAGGCAAATTGCCGGTTCGGACCATAAGTACTTTCTGGCAGCAGCAGATGCTGCCCGGCCTTGAGCACAGCAAAATTTATAAGAGAAATTGCAGCCTGGCCTCCCGGCGTAAGCAGCGTTCGATAACCATGCTCGAGTTCGCAAATCCGCCCGGCGAGTTCAAGGGCTGTAGGCGTTCCATACAAGCCGTAAGTGTACCCAGCTTCGTACTGATCCCAGTTGTCGGTGACAGCGGCCGCATTGGGAAACAGAACCGTAGAGCCTCGAAAAACCGGGGAGACTAGTGACTGAAATCCCTCAGGCACCTGCACGTCGGAGTGAATAAGCTTGGTCTTCCAAGTTTTGCGCATAGCTGGAGCATGCAACAGTCTTCTCTCTGTGGTCCTCTGGTCGGCCGTGAACCACGTTGATTACCGTGCTTCTTGCAAGCGAGTGCTCGGCGCGTATCGGGTATCCGGGTAAATACCAACTTCTTCGTTGAACCTCTTGACTCGCTCGTCCCACAAAGGAACGATGTCACGCAGTTCTTTCCAAAAACTCTGCTTTCTCCGTGACTCGAAATCCTCAAGGGCTACTCCCTGCTGCTCGACCCAAGTGTAATAACCAAGATTGAAGATGCGGTTGCGGTCAAATTCGGTGAGCTGCAGCATATGATCGGTGGCGACAGACTGAAGGAATCTCGCACCAACTTCTGCCGCCTGACGCTCGCCGAAGCCCGTCGGATAACAGCGGTGTAATGTTTTTTCTCGTTCCGAAGGATACAGCTCAGAGCCATCGGTGGCGACGGTAATGAGAACGTCCTGCGGAGTCAGGTCCAGCAGCTTTGCTGTTTTAATCGCGGCCAGCACATTCGCAGTTGAGGAGAAACCAAAATTTACGAGCTGCCCAACAACTTCCTGGGGGACGGCCATTACATCACGCAAGTAGCGCTGTCCCGCAGGCGTATTAAAGAGCACATCCAAATGATCGGTCGCTTTGTCACTGATCGCACAAACAATGTCAGTATTCATCACGTTGTGGATCAGCGGAATGTGCTTATCGCCAATTCCCTGGATGTTGTGCGCACCATAGCCGTTCATAAGCATAGTCGGGCACTCTAGAGCCTCGACGGCGACAATCATTGCGCCGAACCGCTCTTTCAAGTAATCGCCGGCTGCGATCGTCCCAGCTGAACCTGTTGCGGAAATGAATCCGGTGAGCTGGAGCTGCTGACCCCCAGAAAGTTTTGCAGCAAGATGCTCGAACAACGCAGCTATGGCCGGCCCGGTAACAAAATAATGCACCAGATAATTCGGGAACTCGCAGAACTGATTTAGGACAATATTCTGCGGATCTCGAGCCAGTTCATTGCACGCGTCATAGACCTCTCTGACGTTGCTCTCGGTCCCGGGAGTGCGCACGATGTCTTGGGAATGCTCAGTCCATTTGGCCAACCACTCGAAACGCTCCCGACTCATGCCTTCAGGCAAGATCGCCGTCGCTCGGCAGCCCATCATGCGACTGATAGCAATGCCGCCACGCGCGTAGTTGCCCGTGGATGGCCAGATCGCACGGTGCACGGACGGATCAAATTGCCCGGTCAACACGCGTTGTAGAAGGCATGCATAAGCAGCGAGCACCTTGTGCGAGCGGATCATAGGAAACTTATTACCGAGTAGGATGACAATCGGAGCCTTCACGCCGGTGAACTCGGGGGGAAGAATCACGTGCACGGGTAAGTCCGAGCGGCCCTTGCGGTCAGCTGCGTTATACCAATTCACGCGCCACAAGTTGCGTGGGTCAGGCGTATCGGGGTCCACACTCAAAAGATCAGCAAATGGGAATGCCAGAGCGAGCTTCGGATTAGCCAGTTCTGCAAACGTCGGTAGCACAATGCGGTTCTCACGAAAGCTTTGAACAGCATTTTGATAGTTCTTGGCGTCTACAACGTCGACGCACAAGCCGAGCCTGACCTCTGAAGCTGAGTTCATAGTTCTATTGATTTCTCCCCAAAAAGCATCTCAATCATCTTGCAAGTTCGCGAAGGTCTCGGCACGAGCTGCTTCAGCTCTCATGTTGCTTATCAGTCGGAAGCGGCAGCTTTAAGAGTAGCAGTAGCCCGTGTGATCGCGTCAGTCAACGATTGAAGCTGGCTGCGCGCCTCTGCGAAGTTGGCTGCGTCAATCGTTTCATGCACACCTGGCAATGGCACCGCTTCATACCCGTTGTAAAACCCGGGCGCAAAGATACAGTGCTTAAACCATGGGCGCCGTGGCAAACCAGCCGGGAGGAGGAATTCTCTCTCAGTTGCCACCAGCGCCCGATTAAGGCTGTAGAAGTCATGTGATGAGCTGTTAGGTGCGAGAAGTTTGTCGGATCTTCCATGGAGATCTCTTCCCGCCTGTGTGAGCGCCTCTGCAGCTGTTTGCGCAGCTTGCAAGTCGACCTGGCGACTCTGCCCAAGCAGCACCAGCTTGTCCGAGAGGCCGGCCAAATGATTCCGGATCTCAACACCATAGGTTTCGTACTCGAGAGGCATAATATCGGCGTCGGACAGTCGAAGCGCTTCTAGGCCGTAGAATTGTGCAGCTGCTACGTGGTAGCGGAATGCTGGGTCGCCGAACTTCTTCATCCATTGATGATTGTCAAAAATTGAGTGATAGACCCCATAATCACCTTCAAAACTAAAATCAGTGGACGGAATTCCCAGGTGATCGAAGAACGCTACATAATCCGTGCCGCTGCCCAGGTCTCCAATCTCAAACTCCTGATTGCTTATAGCTGCGGAAGCCGACTTGCCTGATGGCACGTGCCCAGAGCGAATTTCATGCTGAAGGTGGTCTCGAAAAACTTGGTTTGCATGATCCAGTACGGAGCCGCCCTTTGGATCAGGAACGTCGGCTGCTACTTCCTTAATGAATTTTTTCAAAGAGGGAGTGGCTTGTGCAGTGAAGCGGTCGCCTGAGGTAGCTGAGTCGAGGTTCAGATAGGCAGCACCTTTTTCACTGAGTTCGCGCGAGTTTGTCTCTGCCCAATAAGTTGAGCCCAGTTCATCCGGTTCCTCGGCGTCCCAGCTGCACAGCACAATTGTCCGTTGAGGGTGCCATCCGCCGCGCAGCAACGTTCCCAAACCACGGGCAACTTCTAACATTGCAACGGTGCCGCTGTTCGGATCCACCCCACCGAATACCCAGGCATCCCGATGGTTGCCGAGAATCACGAGTTCCTCCCTTTGCGCTGTACCGTGAATCCTGGCGATCACATTCCACACGGGTCGTCTAATCTCGTTCATCTCTACACGCATTCGCACCTTTGCGGGGCCAGGGCCGTAGTGGTACGTAAAAGGTAAGCCTCCCTGCCAATCGCGCGGAACAGCTTTACCTGATAAATGTTCAAGGATGCGGCGCGCATCATCATAGGAAAGGGGCATTACCGGGATGTGCGGTACAGTGGATTTATCTGGCAACGTGCCTGGATAAATGAAGTCATAGAGCACGGAACCGCGTTGGACACCAGAAGCAGGACGCCATGGCCCTTTGGGGTAAGTCTCGCCCGCATGATAGCCATCGTCTTGCGGATCTGAGTAAATAATCAGTGCTGCGGCCTTATGTTCCTCCGCTATAAATGCCTTTGCGCCACGATAACACTCGCCATAACGCACAATGACAATCTTTCCTTCGGGGGAAACAGCATTCGCGCGAAGCAGATCATAATCTTCCGGAAGTCCGTAGTTTGCGTAAACGACCTGAGCAGTGACGTCGCCAGACGCTGAGTATGCATTAAAGCCTATGGTGGTGTTCGGATTGTTCGACGCGGCATCCTCGGGGACGTTTTCGGAATGGGGACCCGAAAAGCTCACTGGTTCGAGCATGTCCATCTTTATTTCTTTCGGCTCAGAAAGAAGCACGGGGAATTCTTCGATCCCGGCGTCAAGCCCGAAACTACGAAATTGCTGCAGCACGAATTCGGCATTACGCCGGTCAGCCAGACTGCCTGCCAAATGCGGCTCGGCTGTGATCACACGATGATTCTCTTCAGCTTGGGTTGGGTCGGGAACGGCCAAGAATTGCTTCTCAATGTCGCGCTCCCGATCGCTGTGTGCTGCAGTGAAACCACTTAGCTGTACATGGTTCGTTTGCGCCAGCGCGCCAGCAAAGATTATGGTGATGAACGTAAGTTGAAATCCCACGAAGCGAGCACTCATGGAACCTCCTGAGAGCCGTACAAATTGCCGTTCTAGAGTTGAAACAGATCCCTTTCGCGGCCTGAAATGAATGCAACAGATTTCTTGTGAGGAAGTACACAGTCGCTAACTTCCTTCCGGAAATCGCAGTGCTGACCTAACGAAACTCGGAATACAAACTAGCTTTTCTCGCATCTATTGCGAAAAGAGTAGAATTGTACACGGTAATAATACTATTGTATACATTGTTTGTGTACATATTTTACTTTCAACCGCAAGGCGAATCAGCTAGGTTGACTAAGAGCCGATCACAATTCCGATAGCGGACCGACCTTTCCTAAGGGCCACCTTAAACGGTCTGGTGGCTGCGTAATAGAATGAATTAACGCTGCCGGTATACAAGTACGAGTGATCAGAATAGGTCCCAGAGGGATCGTACTCGGGATCCGGCGCCACCTTGATACGGAGACCGCTGGACATATTTAGCAGGTCCCCAAAAGCAAATCTTGGCGCTGCAGATCATTATCACTGCTTTGCCACTCAGGAATCAGGAATCGGCGCGGGCTGCCACAGCTCGTATACGCCTTGCTTTATCAAGACTCCCGTCAGCGTGGTGCGAGGCTCTTGCTCATAGACCGGCTCCCTAGTGACGTTTGCGCCGTTACACTAGGCCCATAGCGCTCCGCGATCAGGCATGCCTTTGAGGTCACCACGAATACTGCTGTCATTGCCGTAGGCGAGTCAAACCGGCATCTGCCGAGAGGGCTGATATCGTGCTCCAGAACAGGCTTGCTGACTGCTTTGACAGTAGGTGCATCTCTGTTGCGAATTGCCAGTGCCACAACGATACCCATGATGTACACGATCAATCTAGTACTGTATACGATTGTTCTTGACTTTGCTGCTCAACCCCTATAGGCTGTGCCCGATAGTTAGCGGTCTGCCAGGTGGTTCTCCCTGAAGGGAGGCGGCAAGTGCAACGAACAATCAACCGGGCTCTAAGTTCCTCTGGTCAAAGACGCGTGGAGCACGGGGATTTGATCTGTGCCGAAAGCCACGACTGTGATACCTGCAAACCAGAGAAGTCCCAGAAGCTTAAAGGCGGAGCCGTCGATAGGCGCTCCAGCGGGGCGAGCCGCATCGCCGGAACGATAAGGGATCACGCTGCCAAGCCGGGCCGTCCGCATGCGGAAATGTGCGCCCTGCTCGTCGCTTTCCCCCGCCTTTCTTTCCCCAGTCAACGGCATGACATCAGGGGAAGGGCTCCAGACCCCGCCATTCCATTGGGTACTTACGACAGGAGGTACTGAAATGCGCTCACGGCTTTCCATACTGTTAGCACTGCTCGCTGCGTCTTTGTTCGTTCTCAACGTATTGCCCGCACTGGCCCAGGTGGCTGCGAGCGGCACCGTCGCTGGCACGGTAACCGACTACACCGGTGCCGTGATCCCGGAGGCAACGGTCACGCTGACGAACGTCGCGACCGGCGGCGCTCGAGTAACCAAATCGAACGACAAGGGGCAGTATATCTTTGCTTACGTCGATCCCGGGACTTACTCGCTCAAATTCGAAAAGCAGAACTTTCAAGCCACCCTCGTCTCAAACCAGACGGTGCTCATCGGTACACAGTTGACTCTGAACGTCACTCTGAAAGTTGGAGCGGTTACCGAGACCGTGGAAGTTAGAGAAAGCCCCGGTGCTGAGCTGCAGACACTAGACTCCACGGTCGGCACCACGCTCTCGGGCGCAACGATCATCAACCTTCCCAATATAGGCCGCGACGCTTCGACCCTCGCCGTGCTTCAGCCCGGCCAGACCATCATGGGCAACACCGGCGGCGCCCAGAGCGACCAAAACAGCTTCCAGATCGACGGCGGCTTTGCAACCGACGATATGAGCGGCGACAACAACGATTACGTTCCCAGCTTTTCGTCCGATACCACTGGCGGCACCGGCACCTATCACTCCAGCGGCTGTAGTGTTTGCGGCGGCTATAACCAAGCTCCTTCCGCCGTAATTCCGATGCCCACGTCCACTGTCGAAGAATTCAAAGTCTCGACGTCGAACCAGACCGCAGACTTTGCCGGAGGCGCCGGAAGCCAAGTTCAGGTCGTGACCAAGCGTGGCACCAACACTTTCCATGGCACCGCCTACGAATATTACCTCGATAATAATTTCGGCGGCGCCAACACTTGGGACAACAATCACACCGGCTTCAAGCAGCCCAGCGCGCATTTCAGCCGGTTTGGCGTCGATGCTGGCGGGAAAATCCCCAATTCCAACTTCCTGGGCGGAGATTGGTATTTGTTTGGCGGATACGAAGGCTTCCGCTACCCGTTGCATGGAACTTTTGAGCGGAGCTTGCCCACCGCCTCGTTGCGGGCCGGTCTGATTTACGAAAACGGTGATGTTGTCAACCTTAACCCTACGGCGAGCACCGTCCCCGTTGTAATGAACGGTGCTGCCCTTGCCATGCCTGCCGGTGGATGGCCGGCAAACACCGGCTACAACCTGAGTACCGGGAAACTTGACCCATGTCCCGGAGGAGGCTGCGACCCCCGCGGGCTGGGTCTGAACCCCGTTATTGCCAACTTCTGGAATACCTACTTGCCCTTGCCGAACGATTGCACACAGGGCGACGGCGTCAACTACTGCGGCTACAAAGGCAGCATCTTGACGCCGTCGTCGAGCAATTTCGGCGTCGGGCGCGTCGATCATGATTTCGCCAAGAACTGGCACTTCAACACCACCTACCACTACTACCACATGACGAATACCCTCTCGGAGCAGTGGGACATTGGCGGATTCTTCCCTGGGGACGTTAAAGGCCAGTACGCGGCAATTCGCCACAAACCCCAAGTTCCCTGGTTATACACCGGGGGATTAACCACGGAAATCAATCCGAGACTGACCAACGATTTCCATTTCAGCTATACCCGCAACTTCTGGAACTTCGTGGACCCCAGCGGCGTCTCCAATGTTGCTGGCTACCCGGCCGCATTGGAGATCGGCGGCGAGCACAACGGCAGTGACGACTTCAACGGCCCGATCTTTGGCCCTTATAATACTAACAACCAAAGCACTCGCTACCGCTACTGGGACGGCCACGATTACCTGTTCCGCGACGACCTCACCTGGGTCAAAGGGAAGCACCTGTTCCAATTCGGCGGCCTGTACTTGCGGAATCGGGATACTCACCTGCGGAACGACAATGGCGAAACAATCAACACCTTCGAACAGTACCTGATCGGCGAAGGCATGTCCAACAGCCTTCTGTCCGACAACGTTAGTATGGCGGGTTACATTCCGGGTGTCATCGCCGGCTCAGGCGCTGAAAGCACCTACAAAAACCTGTATTCAATGGTTACCGGCATGGTCGATGCCGTGCAGACCCTTTACACTCGCGGGCTTGGCTCGGTCGCCACAGGCCTGCCCCTGCGTCCCCGGACCTCATGCGCGATTCCTGGAGTTGCTGCTACCTCAGGCTGCATCGCTTCCCCGGGACTGCTGGGTAGCGCCATCATTCCAACCTACAATCTCTACGCTACCGACTCCTGGCACCTACGGCCCAACCTCTCCCTAAACTACGGCTTGAGCTACAACATCCAGATGCCGGCGTATGACACCCTTGGCGGAATTCAGTCGGTGATGGTCGATAGCAGCGACCACATAGTTTACGCTCAACAGTATTTCAACGCCGTCAAGCAAAACGCTCTGAACGGTGTCGGTTATGCGCCACTCCTAGGCTTCGCCACCGTGCGCGACGTCCTGGGCCACTCTAAATACCCCTACGATACTTTCTACGGTGGAGTAAGCCCGCGCATCGGAATCGCCTGGAACTTCAGACCCAACACGGTGCTCAGAGCCGGTTATGCGCGGATTTTCGGTCGGATCAATGGCGTCGAGCCGCTCACGCAGGCTATGCAGATTCCTCCGCTGCTCCAACCGGCTACTTGCCACGGTCCTACCAATAGCGGCACCTGCAGTACATCCAGCAACCCTGCAACGCCGCTCAATGGTTTCCGAGTGGGCGTGGATGGTATCAGTGCTCCGCTGCCGGGGGCCTCCGCCTATTTGCCTGAACCGTGGTCTCCGGGCTTCAACGCCGTCCCTGGCGGCGACGTGGAAACCTTCGACCCCAACTATAAGCCCAACCTGTCCGACCATTTTACCGTTAACGTCCAGCACCAACTCCGCCCGAAGATCCTTGCCGAAGCAGGCTACGTGGGGCACCGCATCCGCAATGAGGTTCAGTATTATAGCCTGACGGCGGTTCCCTACATGATGACCGTGGGAGGCCAGACCTTCGCCAACGCCTGGAAGAACGTAATGGTTGCTACCAACTACGGCACCAATCTGTCGAATATCCCGACGCAGCCATTCTTCGAGGCAGCGCTGGTTCCGTCCTACTGCAGCGGCTTTGCCAACTGCACCACAGCTTTCGTAACAAACGCCAGCGGCAATGGCCTCATGCAGGTTTCCGACCCCTTCGACGCCTGGGCTGGAGTCTCGAATGCCGGCGATTGGCGGTTTGGCCGTAGCTTTACGAGCGACCCGATCGCGGCAACCTGCGTCGGCAGCGTTACGCTGGGCTGCAACGGCCAGTCGCCGTCCCTGTCGACAATCGTCAGCAACGGTTATGGCAATTACAATTCCGGCTACTTGCAGTTGACCTTCACCGATTGGCACGGCCTGACCATGAAGAGCAATTTCGCGTACAGCAAAGCGCTGGGCACCGGCGCCGCCCTTCAGGCAACGAGCCAGTGGGCAAGCGTCGACGCCTTCAATCTGGGAAACTCGTACGGCCTCCAGGACTTTGACGAAAAGTTTGTCTTTCATCTCTTTCTGAACTACACCGAGCCGTTTTTCGCCAACCAGAAGGGATTCCTCGGTCGGCTGCTCGGGGGATGGTCTATCTCGCCACTGTTTGTTGCCGGCAGCGGCTTCCCCATCGAAATGGGGACCGCGAACGGCAACTGCGGAACTTTCGGTGAATGCAACGGTAGCTATCTGTCCGCGCCAGAAAATGGTATCATCGTGCAAAACCTGCACTACAGTGCCAGCGAGAAGAAAGCTTCAGGAACCACCTGTGGCAACTCCGGTGCCGGCTACGATGTCTTCAGCAACCCCGACGCCACTTGCCCGATCAGTGGCGGCATCTTTGGCGATCCGGTGCGCAGCCCTATTCTCGGTCTTGATGGAAAGGACGGAGGCGCTGGCGTGCTACGCGGTCTGCCGTTTTGGAACCTCGACATGGGCATCAGCAAGAAGATCAACTTGCGCGAGCGCTACAGCGCCTCACTGCACTTCGACTTCCAAAATTTGCTCAATCACATGCAGCCGGCTGATCCCTGCCTGAACATTTACAGCCCGTCGACGTGGGGCGTGCTTGGCTGCGGCGGAAACTTGCAGGCGAACACTCCCCGCCGGTTGCAGATCGCCGCCTCCTTCGACTGGTAAGTTCAAGGGATGGAGGGCAATGTAGCGAGCGGCCAACCGGCGCGAGGATGCTCTGGATCGTGCAGGGCCGGAAACGCGTTTTGCTCATCGACGCAGCGCATTCTCGCGACCTCGGCTGATGAACTGGGCTAGCGACCCTACACTCGCCTGGAACTGTAATTTTGATGAGATGACGCTGGCAGAGCACACAGTGCCGAGAATTGATGCGGTGGCCGATAAAGAAAGTCCTCTACGGCGGACAATGCTGCTGGGTCGACAACTAAGAACTAAATGAACTTCGCCGCAATTATCGTTTGCCTAGCTACCGCTGCTGCCGCGCAGAACACAGCTTCCAACGCACGGCCACGCGTCCCGGATTTGGGATTGAAGGTCGGTGTTCTCCCGACCGGATCCCTCGATGCAATCACCGATGTTGCAGGCGTTGAGGTCGGGCACACGACCATTATCCGTGGCGACGACATTCGTACTGGAGTGACGGCCATCCTTCCACATTCCGGCAATCTGTTCCGCGAGAAAGTTCCAGGCGCAGTTTTTGTGGGCAACGCCTTTGGCAAGCTTGCTGGCTCTACTCAAGTGAACGAGCTGGGTGAGATCGAGACGCCAATCCTGCTCACCTGCACGTTATGTGTACCGCGTGTTGCCGACGCAGTCATCGATTACATGCTGGCCTTGCCCGGAAATGAGGATGTCGAGTCCATCAATCCGCTGGTCGGCGAGACCAACGACGGATATCTGAATGACATCCGGGCACGCCCCATCACGCGGGAGGATGTGTTCGCCGCCATTAGGAATGCGAAAGCTGGCGCTATTGAGGAGGGATGCGTCGGCGCGGGCACTGGGACCGTGGCCTTCGGCTTTAAGGGCGGGATTGGCACTGCATCCCGCCGCCTTCCGCTCAAACTGGGCGGGTACACGGTGGGTGCGCTTGTGCAGACGAACTTCGGTGGGGTATTGACTATTGCCGGCGCTCCGGTAGGCCGCGAACTGGGCCGATATTATTTGCGCCATGAACTTGAGGGAGCAAGCGCCAAAGATCGTGGAGATGGATCGGTAATGGTCGTCGTCGCCACGAATGCGCCTGTGGACGCACGGAATTTGAAGCGCATGGCGGCGAGGGCGATGCTCGGACTGGGACGCACGGGCGCTGCGGGCTCGAACGGTAGCGGGGACTATGCAATCGCGTTCTCGACCGCGCAGCAGGTACGGATACGCTCAAGCAATGAGGCGTCGGCCAGGGATGTCGGGTTGCTGTCGAACGACGCGATGTCTCCGCTTTTTCTCGCCGTTATCGAAGCCACAGAAGAGGCCGTGTACAACTCCCTGTTTCGAGCAACGACAATGACCGGTCGCGGACACACGGTCGATGCACTGCCCATTGATAACACGATTGAGATATTGAAGAGTCATCGACTCATCAAATGAGGAAATGTACACTTGCGAGCCTTCCTGGCGACAACATGAACCCAAGTCGAATTGGAGGAATAAAGAGCCAGGATATCGAAATCGTCCGCACAGTGACAGGCGGCTCGACAGTCTATCACGTATGATTGCGTATGAAGCGCGGAGGATCTCGGTCCGACATCTGCCATCTCTGTCCAAGTGGTTGCTCAAGTGAAGGTCAGCGCGCCATTGGTAACCCACCCACCCTTATTTCATTCTTATCTAACATGAAGAACACTCTCTTGATTCTCACATTATTATGCGCGTCGTTTGTCGCGCAGGCGGCAACGGGGCCGGAGATCGCACGCTGGGAACAACAAGCCCGCAACGTTACGATCATCCGTGACGATTGGGGCATCGCGCACGTTTACGGGAAGACCGACGCTGATGCGGTCTTTGGCGCCGAGTATGCGCAGGCTGAAGACGACTTCAACCGTGTCGAGACCAACTACATCAATGCCATGGGGCGGCTGGCCGAGGCCGAGGGCGAGTCGAAGATCTACCAGGATCTGCGCATGAAGCTCTTCATCGACCCCGACGCATTGAAGAAGCAATACTCCGCCAGTCCTGCATGGTTGCAGAAGCTGATGAACGCCTTTGCCGATGGACTGAACTACTACCTGTACAAGCACCCTGACGTGAAGCCGAGGGTCATTAAGGAATTCGAACCGTGGATGGCCCTGAGCTTCACAGAAGGAAGCATTGATGGCGACATCGAGCAGATTGACGTCCAGGAGCTACAGGCGTTCTACGGCGCCCACATTGCCCAGACTATTTTCTCGAATGATGACCAGGATCCTGAGCCGTGGGGTTCAAATGGGGCTGCGATCGCGCCCTCTAACACGATGGCGCGTCACGCACTGCTTTTGATCAATCCACACACCTCGTTCTACTTCCGCTCCGAGTTGCAGATGGTGAGCGAGGAAGGCTTGAACGCCTACGGAGCGTCGACGTGGGGGCAATTTTTCATCTACCAGGGATTCAATGACCGGGCGGGCTGGATGCACACTTCCAGTAATGTGGATGCCATCGATCGATATCTCGAAACAATCATAAAGAAGAGCGAGGGTTACTATTACAAGTACGGCAAACAGGAACGGCCCGTTTCCGTGAGCACTGTCACCGTCTCGTACAACATCGGTAATGGTATGGCCGAGAAGAAATTCACTGTCTATCGCACTCATCACGGTCCAATCGTCAGTGAAGCAAACGGCAAGTGGGTGAGCATCAGGCTTATGCAGAAGCCTGTCGAGCAGCTGATGCAATCGTTTCTGCGCACAAAGGCACGAGACTATAAATCGTATCGGCAAACGATGGAGCTGAAGGCGAACTCGAGCAATAACACTATTTTCGCGGACGCGGACGGTGACATCGCCTACTTTCATGGCAATTTTATTCCCAAGCGAGATACCCGCTTCGATTGGACAAAGCCGGTCGACGGGAGTGACCCTGCCACCGAGTGGGACGGACTGCTCTCGGTTGACGAGACGCCGCATCTGCTGAATCCTACGAGCGGGTGGCTCTACAACTCCAACGATGCGCCGTGGTGGGCGGCCGGGCCGAGCAGCCCGAAGAAGGAGGATTACCCCGCTTATGTTGAAACCGGCGGTGAAACGGCCCGCGGGCTTCACGCCGTTAGGGTATTCGCCAAGAGAGATTTTACTCTCGATTCCCTGATTGCCGCTGCTTATGACAGCTACTTGCCCTGGTTCGAAAAGACAGTACCATCTCTCCTCAAGGCGTGGGACCAGATGCCCGCTTCCGACCCGCAGAAAACCAAGCTGGCCGGCCAAATCGAGGTTCTGCGCAATTGGGACCTGCGCTGGTCGGAGGCGTCGATTGCGACTTCCCTCGCAGTGTTTTGGGGCAAAGAAATGGAGCGGAGGATCGAGGCCGATGCCGACAAAGCAGCGATGACCACGTACGATTATGTCGCCAGCAGGGTTTCGCCGGAAGTGCTGCTAGACTCGCTCTCGGCGGCGTCTGCCAAACTAACTGCCGATTTCGGCAGTTGGAAGACGCCATGGGGCGACATCAACCGCTTCCAGCGCCTTACCGATGACATCGTCCCGCGATTCAGCGATGCTGAACCGAGTCTTCCCGTGGGCTTCACTTCAGCAGACTGGGCTCGCTGGCCTCGTTCGGCGCCCGAGCTTATCCGGGCACGAAGAAATGGTATGGCACGAGC
>Ga0187771_10001557_pt1 | contig 15434 bp, 16 predicted proteins | sample 0116_SJ02_MP15_1_FD_133139 | JGI IMG/M metagenome (GOLD analysis project Ga0187771, IMG submission 133139) | Tropical peat soil microbial communities from peatlands in Department of Meta, Colombia - 0116_SJ02_MP15_10_MG | ecosystem: Environmental > Terrestrial > Soil > Wetlands > Peat | place...
AAACGCGATCTGCGCAGGATATTCGCAACCTGCTCGGTCGGAAGAACCCATTGCCGGATCTCCAACGATTCTTTGACAGGCATTACTTTGGAAGAAAACGAAATCCTACCGTTCCTTATCCACTCGTCATATCTGTCGAGCCGAACTTTGAGAAAGTCATCCAAGGTGCTCTCCTTTTTGATGCAATGCTTTATAGATCCCGGGAGAAAAATCACTCCATGGCATTTACAGCATTATAGCAGAGCCCGATACCTTTGCGAATGCAATAATCATTGAAGATTGTCAATAGAAACTGGTATGTTAGAAATGGCCTTGTCATCTGCGAAAGGAGTTTCCATCTTGAAGACACTCATGTTGTTCTGTAGTCTTATCCTCGCAGCGTTCGCCCATGCAGAGGATCCCGGATACCACGTAATAAAAAAACTGCACTTCAGCGGCGGAGAGGGTTGGGACTACCCGACTGTGGATGGTCAGGCCCGTCGGCTCTATGTTTCCAGGGGAACCCATGTGATGGTGATCGATATCGATTCGGGCAAATTGGTTGGAGACATACCCGATACGCCAGGCGTGCACGGCATTGCGATAGCGCCGGAGTTGAGTCGTGGGTTTACGTCCAACGGGCGGGCAAATACAGCTACCATTTTCGACTTAAAAACTCTCAAAATCATCGGACAGGTGAAAACTGGAACAAATCCGGATGCCATACTATACGACACTGCCTCCAAACGAGTATTCACCTTCAACGGCCGCAGTAAGGATGCTACGGTGTTCGGCGCCTCATCGGGAGAGGTCGCTGGGACGCTTGCGCTCGGTGGCAAGCCTGAATTTGCAACTGCAGACGGCAAGGGCAAAGTCTTTGTTAATATCGAAGACACAAATGAACTCGTCGAACTCGACAGCATTAAACTTGAAATAAGGAAGAGGTATTCGCTCAGTCCCTGCGAAGAGCCAACCGGAATGGGTCTTGATCCGGAACACCACCGGGTCTTTTCGGGATGCCACAATAAGGTCATGGCTGTTCTGGACACAGAAGCGGGCAGAGTGATCGCGATGGTACCCATTGGAGAAGGAGTTGATGGAAACGGCTACGATCCGGCGACGGGATTGGTGTTCAGTTCTAACGGAGATGGTACTCTGACCGTGGTGAAGGAATCGTCTCCTGGGCAGTTTGACGTTGTCGAAATCGTCTCTACACAACGCGGAGCGCGCACGATGGCGATTGATCCAAAGACCCACAACATCTATCTGCCCACCGCAGATTTTGTTCCGCCTCCGGCATTGGCCCCCGGGGTACCCAAATCGCGTCCGACACCAATTAAAGATAGTTTTGCTGTCTTAGTGGTTGGGCCCTGAGGCACTTCGCCCGCAACAGGACGGTGCGGCTTTTCCGTATTGGCAAGTCGCATGGTACTACAGACATTATCCCGCGGACTTAGGAAGAAGCATAACCCCGTCATGTCGATGGAGCCAATTTCCTGGTCCAGGCAACGAGGTTCTCCAGTAGCTGCTTGATCAGTGCTCTCGTTTTCTGATCTGTCACTCTGCCTTCTTTGTCAATCTTTTCCTGGACAAATGGGACCATAACTTCCGGCTGGTTCATCGCGAAGCAGCTCAGAAAGACAAAGCATTGGCGCAAATGATACTGGGCCCTCGAAGTGCCCATCATGCCCACAGAGGCACCCATGATAGCCACCGGCTTATGCAAAAATGCATTGTCTCCGTAGGGGCGTGAAGCACAATCAATAGCGTTCTTCAGGACGCCTGGAATGGAGTAATTGTATTCAGGCGTCGCAATGAGAATAGCATCGGCAGCCCTTATACTTGACTTAAACTCCTTCACCCTTTCCGGAGGCTGATTTTCCAGATCCTGATTGTAAAGAGGAATTCCCTCAAGATCAAACACCTCGAGTTCGGCGTCTTTCGGAAGGAGTTCCAAAGCAGCCCGTAAAAGGGATTTGTTGTAAGAATCTTTGCGCAAGCTTCCTGAGAAACCTAAGATCCTGCAAACCTTTTTCATGTTCATGCCTCCGATGGCTTCTAATTTATTTCGCAATTTCTACTAATGCAAGCCTGTTTTGTCCGCTGCACGTCAGATACAGATTGCCTTCTCGGGTCGCTACCATATTTCGAACCACCCCGCCCCCGGAAGGAATCGCCCAAGTTGAAAACGACTCGGTTTTAGGGTCAAATCTGACGATTGTGTTGGGTGTCACACCTGATTCGCTATACCAAACAATGCCGTCCGGGGTGACTGCGATGCCATAAGGCGCGGACGCTTTGCCGCCTGGTGAGTTCCATTCCTTTATTTTGCCGTCTTTCGGGTTAAAACGGCCCAACATCCCACGCGAGTAGTCAGTGAAATAGATTCTGTCATCGGCCGTTATCGCAAGGCGCCTCGGCCGGGAGTCTTTTGCCAGGATATATTCCCTTATATCCAGTGTATCAGGATTTATGCTTGCTAGCTTATTGGTACCAAATTCACAAAAGAAAGGGATTCCCTTAGAGTTGACAGCAATCCCATATGGCCGCGAGTCAGGCATTGGCAAAGACTTGAGCCTAATGTCTCCTCTTTGTGGATCTAGACGCCCTACCATGTTGCCTGCCTGCACAGTAAACCAAAGAATGCCTTTCTGGTCGAAGACAAGAGTGTGCGGATCACGTGCAGCCTCGGGAAGCTTATATTCCGTAACCTCACCCGTTGCAGGCCTGAGACGACCGATATAGCCCTTGAAATTGGCTGTAAACCAGATATCGCCTTCTCTATCTGCAGTGAGCCCATGGGGACCCGAGTTGGGAATCTTCAGTGAATATTCCTTGATTTCACCGGTCCCGGGATTGAGCATGCCGATGGTATTCGCCCCCATGCCGGTATACCAAAAAAAACCATTAAGTCCTGATGCCGGATCATGAGGAAATGAATTCGGCGTAGGGACAATCCATTCCTTGATGGTGACAGAAACCGGATTTGCGGCAAATATCGAAATCGGTATCGCGAGGAAGAAGAATATGCTCAAAAAAGATTTGCCTTTCATCTGAAACACCTCAAGGACAGATTTATTGTCAGTATACAACAGCATTATAGGGCTGACAAGGCCATGCCTCTCTGGTAGTTCCCGTGAATTGCTGCAGGAAATGAACACGATCGTAGAAATGCTCAGGGTGTTTTGGCAGAGTTCTCTTGACCTTTCGATTCAGCGTTTCACTGGTTTCCAGTCAGACTCTCGGCTGTTCGGCCGCCCAAGCCCTACAGACACCTTGATTAAATACTGAGAAATGTTTAGTATAGTAGACTATTTTGGGGGAGGTGTACCATGTTCATAGATATCGCCCATGCGATGGGGCCTGCACCACAGGCCGGGCAGGGAGGAGCAGGTTCGATGCTTACGAGCTTTCTTCCACTGATCCTGATATTCGTGATTTTTTATTTTCTCCTTATCAGGCCGCAGCAGAAAAGAGCAAAAGAGCACAGGCAGATGGTGGAGAACCTGAAAAAGGGTGACAAAGTGATAACCTCTGGCGGTATCTATGCTGTAGTGGAGAGCGTAGGTACGAACACCGTCGTGCTGAAGATCGCGGAAAATGTGAAGGTCAAGTTTGGAAAAGGGAACATTGCGGCCGTCAGGCCTCCCTCAGAGGAAGACTGACGGAGGAGCAGACATCGGTTCACTCCGCCGGAACGCTCGGGCGCTCGCCTATATCGAGTCGGCGGACCGTTACCTCGATGCCATAGGATATACTGAACACGGTTTCAGACATTGTGACATTGTTTCGAAGACTGCTTCGCTCATCCTGAAAAAGCTTAACTATGACGATGCTGTTGTAACGCTCGCAGAAGCAGCAGGGTTTCTCCACGACATAGGCAACATGCTGGGAAGGAGGAACCACCACCGAATGGGAGCGTTTCTGGCAAAGGAGATCTTAGAGGCAGAAGGCTTCAGTCTAGACGGTGTAATAAAAGTGATGCGTTCCATCATTCTCCACGAGGAGGACGAAGGGGTCATCCCCGATGAGATCTGCGCGGCCCTGATCATTGCTGACAAGGCCGATGTCCACAGGTCGAGAGTGCGAAACCCATCCATGGTAACGGAAGATATACACGACAGAGTGAATTTTGCTGCGACGGAATCCGAGCTCTCGATCGACCCCAGGGAAAGGATCATCACCCTGAACCTCACGATCGATACCCGCATCTCACAGGTGATCGAATATTTCGAGATTTTTCTGGCGAGAATGACTGCGTCCCGGAAGGCGGCGAAGGTCCTCGACTGTGAATTCAACCTTTTCATAAATAATATCAGAATGGCTTAGGAGGTTATGAATACACGATGAAAAAGAATATTCTGTGGAGATTTATCCTCATAGGGTCAACCGTCGTCATAGCCCTTGTCTTCTTTCTCCCCAACACCCCACTGTTTAAGTACATGCCCGAGTGGTGGAAAAGCGGCATGCCGAGCAAGGGCATAACCCTGGGCCTGGACCTTCAGGGCGGTGTCCATCTTGTTTTCGAAGTCGAGGGAGAAAGAGCAGTGGAAATCACTACCGAGAGAATTGGCCAGTCGATAAAGGAAATACTGGAGAAAAAGAAGATCTCAGCCGAGGTGACCAGGAACGGTCTTCTCCTCACTGTTACCCCGAATTCCATGGACGTGAGAAAGGCCATCGAAGACAGCTACCCCATCCTCACCGCTGTTGAAACAGGTGCGAAACTGGTATACAAGCTCGCCGACAAGGAGGCCGAAAGAATAAAAGACACCTCTGCCGACCAAGCGCTGGAGACGATCCGCAACAGAATTGACCAGTTCGGCGTAGCGGAGCCCACAATACACCGCCAGGGCATCAATGAGATCGTGGTTCAGCTTCCCGGCATAAGAGACCCCAAACGTGCAATAGAAATAATCGGCAAGACGGCACAGCTTGAGTTTAAGATGGTGGATGATTCTTCGGCCGTTGCGGCGGAAATACCTGCAGTCATAAAGCCAGGCGAGGAAGACACCGTCCTTGCAAAGTTCGCCGACAAGCTCCCGGCCGACGACGAGATACTGTTTGAGAAAGTAGTGAATAGGGAAACAACGGAAGTCACAAAAAGACCGATCCTTTTGAAGAAGCAGGTTCTGATGACGGGAGATCTCCTGACAGAGGCAAAGGTTAATATAGACCAGAGATTCAATGAACCTCACGTCTCGATAACCTTCAATGCGGCCGGGGCAAAACTCTTTGAAGATATCACTGCGGCTAATGTGAAGAGGAGAATGGCGATCATCCTTGACGGAACGGTCTATTCGGCACCGGTGATCCAAGAGAGGATATCCGGCGGGAACGCCCAAATCACTGGGAGATTCTCCATGGATGAGGCCAAAGACCTTGCGATTGTTCTCAGGGCCGGCGCCCTGCCCGCTCCGGTAAAGATGCTCCAGAACGTGACGGTGGGACCTTCCCTCGGGACGGACTCCATAGAAGCAGGAAAGCACGCTGGCATCATAGGGACTATTTTGGTAATTCTCTTCATGATAGTCTATTACAGACTTTCGGGTGTGATTGCAGACTTTGCCCTAGTGCTGAACATAATACTCCTTCTTGGCGCCATGGCTTCCCTGAATGCCACACTGACGATGCCCGGCATTGCTGGGATAATCCTTGCCATAGGCATGGCGGTAGACTCCAACGTTCTGATGTTCGAAAGGATGCGGGATGAGCTGAAGACGGGAAAAACGCCAAGGGCAGCCGTGGACTCAGGATATCACAAGGCGTTCTGGACCATTTTCGACTCTCACGTGACCACGCTCATTACTGCAGCAGTCCTATTTCAGTTCGGGACAGGACCGATAAAGGGGTTCGCGGTGACCCTCAGCCTGGGTGTTGCGATAAATCTCTTCACGGCGCTGATAGGAACAAAATCAATATTCGACCTCATCAACAGCAGGAAAGAGGTCAGGAAGCTGAGCATATAGGAGGCGGGATGCTAGAAATCATCAAGAACACGAAGATAGACTTCCTCGGGAAGAGGAAATTTGCATTTATTTTCTCAGGGATACTTTCGATAATCGGACTCTTCACCGTTGTCCAGATCGCCAATGGCAGGGCAAACCTGGGCATAGACTTTGCGGGAGGCACTGCCATTCAGCTCAAATTCGAAAAACCCGTAAGCATCCATGACTTAAGGAAGGCTCTGGAAGAGGCCAATGTCAGGGATTTTGACCTCCAGGAACTGCCGGCAGTGCAAAAGATCCTTATCAGGGTAAAGAAGTCCGAGCATCAGCTTGGAAAGGTGTCTGATGTGATCACAGGGATAATCAGTCAGAAGTTCCCCGACAACAGATACGTAGTGGATTCGACTACGGAAATCGGTCCAAAGGTCGGCGGGAAGTTGAGGAAGGACGCGGCTCAGGCCATCTTAATGGCCACGCTCGGCATTCTCATTTATATCGCTGTCAGATTCAAGTTCGATTTTGCGGTGGGCGCCACTGTAGCCACGTTTCACGACGTCCTTGCGGTACTCGCGGTATTTTTTCTCCTGGGCAGGGAGATAAATCTAATTTTGGTCACCGCCCTGCTCACTATCGCCGGGTACTCCCTCACCGATACCGTAGTGGTCTTCGACAGGATAAGGGAGAACCTTCGCACAAGACTGAAAGAGCCAGTGGAAGCGGTCATGAACCTGAGTATAAACGAAGTCCTCTCGCGAACGATCATCACGTCACTTACCGTGTTTATGACGTCCCTTGCCCTGTTTTTCTTTGGAGGAGAGGTGATACACGACTTCAGCCTTGCCATGATTTTTGGTGTCATCATCGGCACATACTCGTCGGTCTTTGTGGCCAGCCCAATAGTGCTCTTGTGGAGGGAAAAAAGACCGTTTGCAAAAAAGTGAGAGTCGTGAGGCGACAGGTGTAAAGAATGAGGCGATAGGAAAAGAAAGACCGCTTTACACTTTGCGCTATTTTTTTCACTCCTCACGGATAATATGAAGAGGCGATGGCTCATAAACCGAACAAATCCTGAATACATCCGTTACCTTTCGAGGGCTTCATCCATATCCCCAATACTTGCACAAATCCTGATGAATAGGGGAATTAAGACCCCTGACGACGTCCATGAATTCCTTCAGCCCGGTCTCACCGGGCTTTCCGACCCCTTTGAACTTCCTGACATGAGCGCGGCGGTGAAAAGGATCAAGTCGGCTTTGGCACTCAACGAAAGGGTGCTCGTCCATGGTGATTACGACACGGATGGTTTGACAGCCACAGCAATCATGGTCCATACCCTCAGGGCTATGGGCATGGATGTTCATTTTTTTATCCCTAATAGGATGACGCACGGGTACGGTTTCAACCCTTCTTCCGTCGAGGTGGCAAAAAAGACCGGAGCGCGGCTTATTATCACCGTTGACTGCGGTGTGACCGCCTTTGAGGCGGTGACATACGCAAGGCAGGCAGGTATTGATGTCATAATTACTGACCATCATGAACCCGTAAAACACGTCACAAATTGCGAAGTTCAGAGTTCGGGGCCAGATGTGACCAGAGATTTCATGCTTCCCGAAACGGTGGCTGTTGTCAACCCCAAACTTGACGTGCAAAATCCGAAACTCTGGACGCTGTCGGGAGCCGGCGTGGCATTTAAGATGGCCCAGGCGCTTGCCCTAGATAGCTCATTTCCCTTTAACGGGGATGATTGCCTGCGTCTTCTCGATCTAGCAGCCCTTGGAACTCTCGCGGATGTCGTGCCGCTGACAGGGGAGAACAGGGTCATTTTGAAAGAAGGGTTGAATTACATCATCCGCGCGTATAGGCCCGGCATCAGATCACTGCTGGAAGTCTCAGGGTTGCTCGAAAGGGACATCAGAGCTTTGATCCTCTCATTTACGGTCGTGCCAAGGATAAACGCGTCTGGCAGGATCGGAGATGCTCGGGACGTGATCACCCTCCTCCTATCGGGTTCCCCCGAAGAGAGCCTATCCATAGCCGAAAAGCTGGACAAGACAAATTCCGAGAGGCAGAGGATTGAAGAAGAGACTTATCAGGAGGCCATCTCCCAGCTGGACGAAAAGGGACATGACGCAGCCATCGTGCTATGCGGAAAGGACTGGCATGCAGGTGTTATCGGTATCGTAGCATCCAGGATCGCTGATAAATTCTGCCGGCCTGCCTTTATTTTCACGCAGGAAGGCGATGTCGTGAAAGGTTCAGCGCGGAGCATACCATCCTTCGATATTTATAAAGGACTCTCCGGATGCGGAGACATCCTCCTTTCCTTTGGAGGTCACAGACAGGCGGCGGGGCTCAGGCTTAACAAGTCCGACCTCCCCCTTTTCGAAGAAAGGATCAATGCGATGATAAGAAGTGCTGTAAAGAGGGAAGACTTTATCCCTGTCGTCAAGATAGATGCAGAGGTCGTTTTGCCCGAAGTCAATGCCAGCCTAGTGAGGGAGATTTCCATGCTGGAGCCCCTTGGTTTCGGGAATCCCGAGCCACTACTCGGCTCAAGAGGGCTTGATGCCCTGAACCTGAGGATAGTCGGCAAGAACCACCTAAAAATGAAGCTGAGACAGAGAGCTCATTCCATCGATGCCATCGGGTTTGACATGGGAGAACTGCTGGAACACCTCAGCTCCTCAGTTTCGCTGGACGCGGTGTTCACTCCAACGATAAATGAATGGAACGGCTCCAGATACCTTCAGCTGAACTTGAAGGCATGCAGGCCAGCTGCTTAACAAAGTTCTTTCGGGCATTTTGGGGTAATATGCGGGGGATGCCCCTCTGTAATCCTTCAAAAACTCATCTGGAATTCATTTCGGTGTCGTACATACTGCAAGCCCGTTTCTAATGGTCTATAGTACAACCATTATTTATTCTCCAACGGCCGTAACGGGGGGGGGCAGGCTTCCGACAAATAGTTCATGAGAGGTAATCGTGGAAAAAAGAAGATTTTGTCTCTGAAAGTAGAAGATATCACCGACAGAATTGGTACGCCGCTCAAGATGGCAGGCATGATCATCATGGTGTTCGTCGTTCTTTCGATAATGAACCCATTCGTTGTCGCGGGCACAGGAGAAAGGGGCATGGTCCTTAATTTCGGAGTCGTCCAGTGGCAAGTGCTCGGCTAGTGGATACACTTCAGGATGCCCATCATGCCGCTAATCGCCAAAATGGTTGTCACCATACATACGTTCCAGACAGATGCCGAGTCCCTATCTAGGGACCTCCAGGATACGTAATCAACGATTGCTGTGAACTACCACCTAGTCCCGGAACAGGCAACTTTGCTGCCAGAGCATAAAGCAGGAGTACAAGGCACAGATCATCGACCGGGCAGTCCAGAGCGCTACTAAGATCACGAAGGCTATAACCGCCAGATATTCCCCCGTGGATCTTATCACACAAATGGAAAAGGTGAGTAGCGAAATTAAGGATCTCTTAGAAAACAGATTGTGCGCTTATGACATACTGGCCGAGGCTTCCATCGTTAATCTCAAGCTCTCCCAGTTGTTCGAGCAGGCCATTCGCAAATGAGACGGCGATCTGCCAAAAAATCAATCTGGGCGCGGTACTGTTCATATACCTGAAGAGCTTGGACAAAGAATAAGGTAGGAAAAGCCTGACTACGATAACCCGCAGACCCTTACCACGTTAACGAGAGCATACTCCTGATGTCTGTCTGCAAACGGTTGTACCTGCATTTAATCACCAGACACTGCTCTGAACGGTAGCAGAAACCTTCCTTTATCACCACGTGCACATTGATGCCTGTCTCGGCCCTGTAAGGACACTGGATGTGAAGCTTTCCCGAGGCGTCAGAATAATGTTTTTCACGCATTAATCTTTTCATTCGTAGGTCACATCTGCCTCAGTTGCAGGGTCTCTGAAAAAAAACAGCCCGGGAATCACAGCCCTCCGTTTTGGAGAAACCCCCTCAGTGCCGAGTCTGCCTGCCCCTTTACCACAGGATCTTTTTCGTCCGTTGCAATGCGCTCCAGATAGGGCATAGCCTCGGGCCTTCGGATTTCTCCAAGGGCCTTGATCGCGCTCAGCCTGATGCTGACATGCTCGTCATTCAACACGCGGATGAGGTAAGGGACTGCCTTCGCACTGCCAATCCTTCCGAGCGACCTAATGGCCGCCTCCCTCGTGAGAAGCTCACGGTCATCGATCCCGCTGATTAGAGCGTCTACTACCCGTGAATCTCCCCTGAAACTTCCTAGGGCAGCAGCCGTGTAAGATTTCAGCGCAGGGCACTCCCAGTTCAGGGTAGCGTCGTTAAAAATCGGCAGCAACACCTCCACCGCCCTCGGGTCTCCGGCTTCCCCGAGCAACTGGATTGCCGCAACCTTTACAGGCGTACGCTCTTCCCTTGTGCTGACGACCTCCATCAACAGGTTGACCGTCTTTTCATCCTTTTCATTTTTGAGTCTTTCCACGGAAGCTACACGAACCTGCCAATCAATGCTCTTCAGATCTTCTCTGATCTTGCTGAGATCACTGGCGGCAGACGACGTGCCGGGCGAGATTGTAAGCGCTGAGACAAGCAGAGAGAGGAAACCCCCTGCAAAAAATTTCCCGTATCCGGATATCATCGTTCTTACCTCCTCTTCAAAATAGTATACATCATCCGCCCTGTCGAACGCGTCAGGATTTCGCGTAGACACTTGACCCTTGAGAGCCAGACCATAATTTCATTCGACCGTTATAGCGCCGAAGGGACAGGCGTAGAGAACACCGCTGTGCTTGGCGATCGAAAACTTTTCATAGTTTATCACCCAAGCCTTGTCGTCTCTTATTACGAAAAACAGGGGATAGAGTTCGGCGCAGGCTCCGCACCCGGTACAAACGCTGTAGTCAATGTAAGGTATCAAGAAACTTCGCCCTCAGTATAGTGGACTCTCATAGAAGCCGATTAGATTGGAGCGCTCGCGCAAGAACACTGATCAGACATTCAGGGAAGTGAGGGGCTATCATTCGAACTGCGGAGCGTGCCAATGAATTCCCTGAGCGAGTTTGTGTCTTTTTTCGACATTCTGGTAAATTCTATCCCAACGTCAAATCTCCCTTTCTCCTGGCCAACCGTATCAATACACGAAGCAACTCTCCCATAAAAACTGATAACCGTATTGTCGGGAAGTGAGACTTCCATAGGGAAACCGTCCTCGACCTCCATCTCATGGCTGCTCTCTATGAGCATACCCCCGAAGCTAAGCTTCTTCACCCTGTAACACGCAGGGCCGCCCAGGATGACCTTCCCATGGTGATTGACATTGTATCTGATATTAAGCCTGAGACCCGTCAGTTCGCATACATCACTGCCCTGAAGAAAATCACCCGCACGCACGGCGATGAAGTTAGACAGCTCCGCTACCTTCTCCTCCGAACTATCGCTGAATTTCAAGCCCGCAGTATATATTGGTATCATTTCTCCATCGGGACCCTTCCGGGCATCGCTCAATCGTGACCAGACTACTGCACCACTGAGGGAGATCGTCTTTGACTTATCCTCGATCTTAAGAGTGTATTCATTGCCTATATTGAGTCTCCTGTCGACCCTTACCGAGACGCCGCCCAGACTTATGTCAAGGATCTCGACTTCGTTGGCAAAAATAAGCTTGCTGTTGATCTCCATTACGTCGACGATGAATCTTTCGTAGTGTCTCTTTTCCTGTCTTTCGGATTCCATTGAAATAAATGTCTCCTGGTTTTTGTTGTTTGCAGGTACAAGGGCCTGACCCGGATTACTGAATACCCGTATTTATTCTATTAAATCATCCTAACCTATCTCAAGCGGTATTTTTGCTCCTGCTACCGGCCTCTAGCATCTCACTCAGCTGGCGCGCATTCTTCATGGAATAGCCAAGATGGCAGTTGTTGAACATCACAAAGGTTTCCTCTGCCTTTCTTGCTGCTTCGACAAAAGGAGTAATGAACTCCCTCAGTTCTCCTTCAGAATAGAGGTAATCGTATCTCAATGAAGTCTCGCCTCCTCTCTTGAACCAATTTGCCTTATTCCTTCCGTGCAGCCTGAAATACGCGATACCCGTAGTCACTCCAGTGACAAAGGGCACAGTGGAGAGGTTGCCGTACTGCGGCTCGTCAGCAGTGATATACGTTATTCCGTTTTCTTTGAGAAAGGAAAGTGCTGAATCGGCCCGGCCTGGAGCAAGCCAGCTACCATGCCTGAATTCGACCCCTATCCTAAAATCTTTCATGAGCTCTTTGCATCGGACAATATAATCCAGATTTCGAGAACTGTTTACAAAAAATGGAGGATACTGGAATACAACGACGCCCACTTTTCCAGCCTCAACAAGAGGCCTGAGAGCCTCCCTGAAAAGTCTGAAGACCTCCTCAAGCGGTTCTTTTTCATTTAAGGTGACGCGGCCCTTTTTCAAAGACGCGTTGGAAAGCAAATCCCTGACTTCCGGCGGGACTGACCTCAGGTCGGCACTGTGGCCGGTCAGCAGCGCATATGCTTTTATATGGAATCTAAAGTCGGGAGGGGTTCTCTCCGCCCACTGCTTCACGGTCCTTGCTGATGGAACCGCATAATAACTAGAGTCCACCTCCACCACATAAAACATATCCGCATAGTATCTGAGACGAGCCTCCGCGGTGTTCACGCCTTTCGGGTAGAAATCACTGCTTTTGATAAGACTCGTTTCAGTCCACGAACATGAGCCGACGTGTATCATAGTGGATCCCTTCAACCCTTTTCTGATCTCCAGGTCCGATAATATGAGGGACCTAGTGCGTTTGAAAAAGCTTTACCGTAATACATCGCAGGATGAAAAAAAGATCTTGGACTTTTCCTGTCTAGTAATTATTATCGCACAAAACTTTTGTACTGAGAAGCGGACTCGTTTTCACCTGGCAAAGGATTCCGATTACCGTCTGGCGTCGATTGACTGATATCGGTCTGCATGCTATCCTTATATTCAATGTCCGAAAAAATACTTCAATCTTTTGATGTAAAGCGCCTTGACATTCTGGATGAAGCCGGGAATGCTGACGAGTCCCTCTTGCCACCTTTGCCTGATGAGGAGATCAGGAAGCTTTACGAGACCATGGTCCTGGCAAGGACTTTTGACCAGCGCGCACTGAACCTCCAGAGAGAAGGGAGGATTGGCACATACGCATCCATCCTCGGACAGGAGGCCTCACAGATCGGCAGCGCCCTTGCCCTTGAAAAGACTGACTGGATATTTCCGTCTTTCCGTGAAAACGGTGTATATATCGCCGTGGGTCAGCCGCCCTATAAGATCCTCCAGTACTGGGGAGGAGATGAGAGAGGCCTAAGGACCGATAACGATCTGAATATCTTCCCGGTCTGCATTCCTGTTGCAACACATCTCGCACATGCGGTTGGGGCTGCCATGGCTGTGAAGTACCATGGAGACAAAATTGTGGTTGCAGTATATTTCGGCGACGGAGGCACTTCCGAGGGAGATTTCCACGAGAGTCTTAATTTTGCAGGGGTGTTCAGACTGCCCGTTATCTTCATCTGTCAGAACAACCAGTGGGCCATATCCGTGCCTAGGGAAAAACAGACATTCGCAAAGACTATCGCGCAGAAGGCGATAGCGTATGGCTTCGAAGGCATCCAGGTGGATGGCAATGATATCTTTGCGGTGTACAAAGCGACAAGAGAAGCATCTGAAAAAGCAAGACGAGGAGAAGGTCCCACGCTCATTGAATGCTTCACCTATAGGATGTCGGATCATACTACTGCCGATGACGCCTCCAGATACAGGACAAAGGAGGAGGTTGAGAAATGGAAGGCGAGAGACCCTCTTCTGAGGTTGAGACTCTTTATGGAGAAGAAGGGTCTCTGGACAGAGCAGTACCAAAGGGAGATAGAGTCGGCGTTAAAACAAACGGTGGACGAAGCGGAGAAAAAATATGAATCCGTTGAGCCTCCTGATTTCCGTGACATGTTCAATTACACTTACGCTAAACTTGCACAGAAGCAGCAGAGAGAGATAAAGGATTTCTAATGCCGAAACTGAACATGGTGCAAGCAATCAACCTTGCCCTGAAAGAAGAGATGCAGAGTGACAGGGACATCGTTGTCCTCGGCGAAGATGTGGGAAAAGACGGCGGCGTATTTCGTGTCACCGAGGGATTGCAGGAACAGTTCGGTCCACACAGGGTAATCGATACACCGCTTGCGGAATCGGTTATTGTTGGCGCCTCCATAGGAATGGCTGCTTATGGATTAAAGCCGGTTGCCGAGATCCAGTTCGAGGGATTCATCTATCCCGCCATGGACCAGATAGCGAACCATGCGGCGCGGCTCCGATCGCGCTCGCGTGGAAGATACACCTGTCCTCTTGTGATAAGGACGCCATACGGTGCTGGCATCAGAGCACCTGAGCACCATTCAGAGAGCTGTGAGGCATTATTCTGTCATATGCCGGGCATAAAGGTCGTGATGCCGTCGAGCCCGTATTACGCAAAAGGCCTCCTTATTTCTGCAATAAGAGATCCTGACCCCGTGATATTCCTGGAGTCGACAAGACTTTACCGCCTCATAAAGGAAGACGTGCCCGAGGGAGAGTATACCGTGCCGCTCGAAAAGGCGAGAATAGTCCAGGAAGGCAAGGACATAACAGTGATCTCATGGGGGTTCATGCTGCATAGATCGCTCCAGGCTGTGGAAGGATTTGATGCGGAGGTGATTGATTTGATGACACTCAATCCAATAGATGAAGAAACTATATATGCCTCAGTGAAGAAGACCGGAAGGCTCGTCATCGTCAATGAAGCCCCTAAAAGTGGCAGTCTCGCTTCGGATATCTCTGCTTCCGTCGCCGAGGATCTGATGCTCTACCTGAAAGCGCCCATTACGAGGGTTGCCAGCTACGATGTTGTCCTGCCGCTTCCGAAACTGGAAGACCATTACATCCCCTCTTTGGACAGGATACGAAAAGCCCTCACTGATATCATGCAATATTAACCACACGGAATCAGGTCCCGCAAGATGATAGTCCTTCTTCAGAAAAACCTGCCTCTTCAAATACAATCCCGCCTTTTGACAGGAGTTCAAGGATTCACCAGCTTCTCCAGTCATCAGACAGATGTCCCCTTCCTTGAGATGATGATCGGGTTCTCGGGGTTCGATTCTATTATCCTGGTAATGCACTTTACCGCGGCCCTCTACTCTTTCTCTCTCGACAATCTGCAAAGCTCGTCCCACTGGCTTCCCGCTCCCACAGCTCAAACCTTTGATTGCCGACACTAACAACAACGCAGCGTCTTAATTCAGTATCAGCCTGAATTATAACTGTTCCACGGAATATCCCATGCCCCTAAGAATCTGCGGTATTCCCTTTTCGCCCACGAGATGACCCGCTCCAACCACCACGAAATACGTTCCCCCGGTCTTGAGAAACCCATCGATCCTCGATGCCATCTCCTTGTTCCTGTTGAACAAAAGTTTTTCATAGACCT
>Ga0187771_10001558_pt1 | contig 15434 bp, 14 predicted proteins | sample 0116_SJ02_MP15_1_FD_133139 | JGI IMG/M metagenome (GOLD analysis project Ga0187771, IMG submission 133139) | Tropical peat soil microbial communities from peatlands in Department of Meta, Colombia - 0116_SJ02_MP15_10_MG | ecosystem: Environmental > Terrestrial > Soil > Wetlands > Peat | place...
GCGATGGATGCGGAACTGGAAATCATTTAGACCGAATACGGAAGAGGGAGAACGGATGACCCAGAACGGAGAACGGATGAGGGATATGCAAGGCAGGGTTTTTGCGTCCTCCATCCTCAGGTCTCTGAGATCCGCAGGAGCGGTGAGCGGTGGAAACCGAGGTTAAACCTGTTTTTCAGGTGGATGCTTCCCGGGAGTTGGATATCCGGAAAAAACGGCTAAGGGACACTTGCCGGGAATTCGAATCTATAATGACTTCATTTATGATGAAGACCATGCGCGACGGAGTTTCGTGGACGGAGGATCATGACAGCGCAAAGGAAATGTATGAAGACATGCTTGCCCAGGAAGTATCCAAAGAAGTTGGCCGATCTTCCGTGCTGAGAATTGGGGATATGCTCTACGCCAGGCTGGAGCCTTTACTTGAAACGCAACCGGCCCCGGCTTTTCCCGGCAGCCGTGGGGATCAATCTCTAAATGACGTGAACGATTCAGCCGATTAACCACTAGTCGGGTTTAGGGTCCGGAAATCCGTCCTCCGGCATCCGCAAGGGAGAATAAGCGAGATGGAATCAAGCGCAACAGCAGTCGAAACCCTTCCTCATGCCGGCGCTTTGCCGGATCCAGACAGTCCTTTTCATTCCGAGTGTCTGGATAGCGCTACCGAACTTCTGGAAGTCCTGCAGGCCGAAGCCCAGATATTGAGGCGGTTTGCAGCGCCCGAACTCCTGGCGCTTGTTCCGAAAAAAGAGTATCTGGTCAGCGAACTGGAGTGGAAACTCAATTCGGCCAGGGAAGCGGGAGCAGATTCTTTTACCGGTTCGGATTCTTTCAGGGACCTTCTCAGCCGGATCAACGGTTTGAACGCCTCCAACGGAGTTTTTATCAAGAAGTCGCTTTCCTACTGGCGGAACCTCCTGTCGATCTTACTGCCCCCAGGCTACGGTCCGAGTGGAGGTGTGGCGGCCGTGCGACCTCAGTCTCCCCCGAAGGGAACCGCGTTCAGAAAAAAGGTTTGAAAGATGGCTGGACTTAGCCTCACACTCAATACCGCGGAGCAGAGCCTGCTGAATACGCAGACGGAACTCCAGGTATCCTCGAACAACATCTCGAATGCCAGCAATACCTGGTATGCCCGTGAGGTCGCAGATCAAACTGCGAATCCGGACGTTGAGAGGACTTACGGCTGGCTCGGCACCGGAGCATCGGTTTCCCAGATTACGCAGGTCAGGAACCAGTACCTCGAAGGGCAGCTGATGAACGCCAACTCGGACTATTCCCTGTACTCAGGGCTTGCTTCACAGCTTCAATCCATCCAGTCCGCTGCTTCCGATTCCGGCACTTCCGGAATATCCGAGGCCCTCGGAACCTTTTGGAATGCCTGGGACACCCTGTCACAGGACCCGTCGGATGTTAGCTCCCAGTCCGCAGTCTACCAGGCGGCGCAAAACGTGGCCTCTACCATACAATCCACCTACAGCCGGCTCAATGAAATAGGAACCAACGAGATTTCCGGCCAGATTCAGGATACTGTCAATCAGGCGAATTCGCTGATAGACCAGATCGCCCAGCTCAATACATCCATTGTCCAGGCCCAGGCTGAAACAGGGGGCGACGAGGCAAACGGTCTGATCGACCAAAGATATAAGGCGATGGACAGCCTGTCACAGCTCATCCCCGTGAGTTTTTCCACGGCGGCCAACGGCATGGTCACCGTCACGACCAACGTGACGAGCGGCCCTGCGACGATCGTTTCAGGCGGAACGGCCACACCCATCACGACCTCCTGGACGATCACGGGCGGCCAGCTCGGAGGGCTGCTGCAAGCCCAAACGGACCTTGACGGATATATGAGCCAGCTCAATACCTTCACTTCCTCGCTCGTCTCTGAAGTCAATTATCTTTCCACCACAAACGGCGGAAAGGACGTCTTCTCCGATACGGCAGGTCAGGAAGCCTCAACGATCAACGCATACACTACTTTCCTTAAGGGCCCGACATCAGCCCAGCTAAGCTCGGCCGCTGTCAGCATCGCCAATCTTCAAGACGTGTCGCTTAATTTCTCCGACGGGACAACGGGCACGTTGGAGAATTACTTGAGCAAGATTCAGGAGGATATCGGAAGGGACGTCCAGCAGGCCAACACCAACGCCAGCGACAGCCAGGCGCTGCAAACCCAGTTGCAAAGCCAGCAGCAGTCGGTTTCGGGCGTCTCGATCGATGAGGAAATGGTCCATATCATTCAGTACCAGCAGGTCTACCAGGCTGCGGCCAAGGTGGTCGAAACGACATCCAGCCTCATGAACACTGCAATTTCGATGGTGCCTGCGGCATAAGCACTGCGGTCACGATGATGCAATAGGCGGAGAAAAGTATGCGGATCACCCTCACAATGGAAAACTCTCAAACCCAGCTCGATTTGAACAACGACCAGGAACAGATCAGCCAGCTCTCACAAACCATTGCCTCGGGCGTCAAGTTCTCCTCTCCCTCTGACGACCCTTACGCATGGGGGCAGTGCATGAATGTTCAGCAGGGTGTACAGGAATATAAGTCCATTCAAAGCAATCTCACTTTCGCCACCGGCTGGGAACAGACCACAAGTTCAGCCTTGACCCAGCTTTCAGACCTGATCAGCCAGGCCAAGCAGGTGGCGATCTCAGCTACCAGCGCAACCGGAACGGCTGAGAGCGCCGCGTATGCGAGTGAAGTCAACACCATTGTGCAACAGGTATTAAACCTGGCCAACACGCAATATGGCGACCAGTACATTTTTGCCGGCTCAGTCACCTCTAAGAGCCCTTTCTCTATAGACAGCTCTACCGGAGTGGTTACCTACGACGGAGATCCAAATTCCATAAGCGTTAGGACCGACATCGCAGACGGCTCGAGCTACAACACCTCAAGCATCAACGTGACCGGCAGCGATCTTTTCACATACACCAGCGGAGGAAACACTCTCAACGTGCTTAACCAGATCTGGCAGCTGCAACAGGCGCTGGAGAACGGAGATTCGACTGCGGTAACCAACTCGATCACCACGCTCAGCGATGCGTTCGATCATATAAACGATGAGTCGGCCATAGTCGGGGCGAACCTCTCAGAACTCAATACTCAGAAATCGGCTATCAGTGTTTTCCAGACAAATGATCAGAGTATTCTGTCCAATCTGCAGGATACGAACATGGCCCAGGCCACCACCCAGTTGCAGCAGATGCAAACGGCCTATCAGGCGGCTCTCGACGTCACCAACATTCTCGACAACGTCAACCTCGCTTCCTACCTTACAGGGAGCGGCACAACCGCCTAAGAGCCGTCTTTGCGGAACATAACCCGCACAGGTAATCTTTTTCAGACGAGAGGGGTGAACGATCAAAATAAGCGTTGACCGTAGTTTAGAATAATTCTAAACTACGGTCAGGTGGTAAAGAGGAGATTCGATGAGAGAGCGTGAAGAAAAAGCGAGAAACATGGAGAGAGCCCTCAGGGCTGCCGGCTCCCGCATTTCTTCACAGAGAAGGGCTATCATCGAATATCTTGCCTCGGCCACATCGCATCCCAGCGCCAGACAGATTTTCCATGAGGTAAGAAAGAATCATCCCAACCTCAGTTTGGCTACTGTTTACAATACTCTTGGGGTGCTCATCCGGATGAGCCTGATCAAGGTCATGCAATTCGATGTCACGGACAATCGCTACGAGCCAAACGTAACGCCGCATATCAATCTGATCTGCACTTCGTGCGGCAGGATAGAAGACCTGGAGCAGGGGGTCCCGGTTCAGCCGGAGGAGATAAGGGAGAAGGTCGGTTTCGAAGTCCTGGACAGCCGCCTGGAGTATTACGGTCTTTGCGCCAAATGTAAAGCCGTGGTTAAAGGATATGCCGAATAGTTCTTTTCGCCTTTCTCAACCGCAGCAGAGTATGGCGTCTTTTAACATCACGGGCGGCGGCGACCGGCGACAAACCTACATTGACACCGGTAAGAACAATTACTGCGTATAAAACAGGATGGGAGTGAATAAACGATGAAATGGAACAAGCGTGCAATTACCAGAACTCTCGCAGCGCTGTTCTGTTTTTGCTTGTGGGCGCCGCAGGTCTTAGCGGACGTAAATCCGCAAGCAGCGGTCAAAACCGCCACTGACCAGGTGCTTCAGCTGCTCAGGGAATACCGTGAAAATACCCAAGCTCGCCGGCAGAAAATCAGATCGGTCGTAGACGAATACTTTGATTTCGACGCGATAGCAAAGCGTGCTTTAGGTCCGAGATGGAAAGAGCAACCACCTGACAAGCAGCAGGAGTTTACGCGGGATTTCAGTCAGTTGCTTTTTAACACGTATATCGCAAAGGTCGAAAAATACGCTAACGAAAAGATCACTTACACCCAGAAACAGATGAGCGGAGATTATGCAGTTGTTGAAGTCCTTGTGGCTGGGGGCCAATCTGAAAGGGTGGCTATAGATTATTACCTTCGCCTCAAAGAGGGGAACTGGAAGGTGTACGATGTCGTGGTAGAGGGTGTAGGTCTGGTGACCAACTACCGCAGCCAATTCGAAGAAATATTGTCGAAAAGCTCATTTGATGATCTGTTAGCGCAGCTAAAGCAAAAAGTTGCTCAAACCTCTCAAGGCTGAGAAATTTCTTCATTACCTTTTTCATTAGAGGGGAAAGATAAAATAAATCGAGGCTAATCAGTTGTTGTAATTATTCTTTTACTTTCTAGGGACGCTATCTCCGAAACTTCCGTTAAAGGCCGGGACCATCTCATATTTTCGGTGTAAAGCCCGACAAATCATGGATGCCCAGCTTTTTCTCAATCTCTGCCACTTTGTCCACCATTTTTTCAAATCCGTCTTTTCCGAACAGGTCTTCTTCCCTGTCCTCGAATTTTTCGCCCAGTACCTCAAACTCCTTCGGAGACAGTATCGAGTGAAAAACAGGGAAGAGCACGGTGTCTTCCCAGGCTGCATGAGGCCGGTAGAGGTGAACGAACTGTCGCATGGCCGAGGAGAGATCGTCTTTTTTACTGGCCTCCGAGCTTTTCGGTCTGCCGCGCAGCGTCCCGTCCTCCCTGAAAAGCAGGGGCCTGCCTTCATAGATTTGCCGCACGGCCGCAGGCTCGTCTTCCCACTTTTGCTTTGCCTCGGGGATTTTGAGCACCTCAGGAGTGGATAATTTCAAAATGGAATCGGTCAGGCTCCGTCCTGCCTGGTGCTGCACAAAGAGCACCTTAACGAGGTCGTCAAGTTTTGCGGCCTTTTCAAGGCGCGGAAAAACCTCATTTTCCTCGAGCTTCTCGTGGTAGTCCTCGACGAAACTGCGGATGATGCCCGCCGAATCTGCAATAACTCCAGACGGCAGGTCCTTTTTTTTATCGATGCGTCTTATGGCTTCTTCATAGATGAGCAGCACACGGCGCAAGACCCCGTGCTCCCGCATGAGGTCTTCTACGGGGTTTACCCCCGCTGCTTTTACTTTGTCATCGTTTTTTGCGGCGGCCAAGAGTGGAGATGTAATTGCCGGCAGAGCGACACCAGCGGCGAGACCGCCTGTGAGGCACAAAAAACGGCGTCGTGACGTGATAGTTCCCGTGCTCATAGTCAGATCCTTCTTTGTAAGGCTATTTTCCGTCTTGAACCCGGCACTTTTGGAGCAGTTTTTCATACTCCTCGTCAATCCTTTGCTGGATGAACCGGACTTCTGCTTCGGTAAGATGGCGGAATCGGCGTTGCGGCTTGAAATATTCGGAAACCGGCTTTGGCTTCGCGACATTGCGAGAAAGATAGTATTCGCCGTCGATTACCTCGTATAGCGGAAAGACTTTCGACAGCACGGCCAGCCTTGCAATCTCGACACTCTCCTCGATTCCGCACCGCCATCCGGTAGGGCACGGGGAGTAGATGTGGATGTAAGTGGGACCGGGAACGAGCGAAGCCTTTTTTACCTTGTTCATCAGGTCGATAGGATAAGCCGGACTCGCTGTGGCGACGTAGGGGGCGCCGTGAGCGGCCGCGATTTCAACGACGTTTTTCTTCCAGGTTGCCTGGCCGGAACTTTTCCTGCCCGGCGGAGACGTTGTAGTGGAAGCCCCGAAGGGAGTCGAAGAAGAGCGCTGGATGCCCGTATTCATGTAAGCTTCGTTATCCAGACACAAATAAACGAAGTTGTGACCGCGCTCAAGGGCGCCTGAGAGCGCCTGCAAGCCGATATCGGCGGTTGCGCCGTCACCTCCGTAAGCAAGAAAAGTTACATCCGGCCGGTCGATTATTTTCTTGCGGTTCATCGATTTGTAAGCAGCCTCCACGCCGCTTACCACCGAGGCCGCATTTTCGAACGCCACATGTAGCCAGGGCACACGCCACGCAGTTTGCGGGTAGGGAGACGTGACGATTTCCATGCACCCCGTAGCGCTTACTACGATAACATTGTTTCCGATGGCTTTAAGCGCCTGCCGCAAAGCCAGCACCTCACCACAGCCCTGGCACGCGCGGTGGCCGGGTGAGAGGGGTTCCACCTCGGGCAGGTTCCTGAGATTAAACCCCTTGAAATTTTTCAGAGCTTCGGATGCCAGTCCCATTTATTCCCTCACATTTATGAATTCATAGGCTGGAAGGTCACCGTTTTTGGCGGAGGCCACTCTTTCCACCATTTCCTCGAAATTTTGGTCGGTTACGTCACGTCCGCCGAGACCCACCAGGAAATTTCCCACCTTCGGGGCAAGCCCCTTATCGAACAGAGCGCACTTTATCTCCAGGGCAACGGGGCCGGAGACTTCTCCACCGGCAAAAGCGGTGGACCTGTCGAGCAGAACCAGGTTCTTTGCGCCTCCGATCGCTTCGACAAGCTCGGCAGCGGGAAAAGGCCTGAAAACACGGATATGCGCAATTCCGACCTTGCGGCCTCTTGTGCGCATCGCATCGATTGCGGTCATGGCGGTCTGGGCAATGCTGCCTAATGCCACGATAATCGTGTCGGCGTCTTCGGTTCTGTAGGTCTCTACCAGCTTGTAGTGACGACCGAACTGTCTTGCGAAATCATCGAAGATTTCCTGGATCACGGGTTTTGACGCCCGGAGCGCCTCATCCTGCGCCTTACGGCATTCGGTGTAAATCTCCGGCAGGCCCACGCCCCCCATTGACACCGGGCTGGCCGGGTCAAGACGAAGCACGGGATTGAAGGGCGGCAGGAATTCCCTGATTTCCTTTGCATCCGGTATGGTCAACGGCTCGATAACGTGGCTCATCGTGAAGCCGTCGAGGTTCACCTGCACGGGCAGGGAAACTCTTTTATCTTCACCGATGCGGAAAGCCAGAATAGTCATATCCACGGCTTCCTGCCCATTTTCCGAGATGAGTTGAATCCAGCCGGTGTCTCTGGCGTACATAAGGTCGGAATGGTCGTTCCAGATGTTGATCGGGGCGCTTAGCGCGCGGTTTGCAACAGCCATTACGATTGGAAGCCGCAGAGCCGAAGCTATATAGCAAAGCTCCGACATAAGGGCATAGCCCTGGGAGCATGTTGAGGTAAAGGTGCGGCCTCCAGAAGCCGAAGAGCCTATACAGGCGCTCATCGCGCTGTGTTCTGATTCAACCGGAACGAATTCGGCATCCAGGTGGCCGTCGGCCACCAGTTCGGAAAGATGCTCGACGATATGTGTCTGGGGCGTGATCGGGTAGGCCGCAACAACATCCACATCGCACAGTCCTACCGTTTCGGCAACAGCAAGAGAGACCTCTATACCAATGCGTTTGGACATCTCAATCGACCTCCTGAACCATCCTGATGGCATCAACAGGGCATTCCCTGGCGCAAATTCCGCAGCCTTTGCACCAGTAATAGTTCTGCACGTAATAGCCGTCTTCGTTCTTGCTGTAAACCATATCGGGGCAGAGAATGTAGCACTGGCCACACTTGATGCACTTCTCACAATCAGTTTCAGGCCGCATCGATCGCCAGTCGCCGGTCTTTAGCTCGGCTGCGTTGCCGGGGCACGTAACGGCCATGCCCGGGTTCAATTCTTTCCATCTCTGTATTCCGGTCTCTTTAGCCACGGCTATCCCTCCACCAGCCTGGTTTCTTCATAAGCGCGGGCGCACGCATTCATGTTCTTCTCGGCAATAGGGCCAAAGCGGCGCTTGATCGGATCCTGCAAACTGCTTATCGGAACGACTCCCGAGGCTTTGGCAAGAGCGCCCAGCATGGTAGTGTTGGTGATGGGAACGCGCATGGTTTCCATTGCAATCTTGGAAGCGTCCACGATGGCGAGCCTGCCCTTTATGCCGGTCTCCTCGCGGACCTCCTGCACACTCTTCGATGTGTTGATAATCACAATGCCGCCTTCTTTTAGTCCCGCATCCACTTTGACGATCTTGAGCAGCGTGGGATCGAGGACAATTACAATATCAGGTTCATACACCTTTTCCCGGGTGACGATCGGAGCATCACTAACCCGGACGAATGCCATTACAGGAGCGCCACGTCTTTCCGGGCCGAAACTTGGGAATGCCTGAGCATACTTTCCCTGTTCGATTGCAGCCAGCGCCGTGAGTTCGGCAGAAGTCACCGCTCCCTGGCCTCCTCGTCCATGAAATCTAATTTCAACCATAATTTGTCTCCACAGCCGCGTTGCAGGCCATTCTCTGCAAGGTCTTAAACTTTCAGGCTTTTTTTCGCTTAATTTCGGTTTTTTCGTCTGATTTACGAAGGGCGCATGCACGCCAAAAAATAATTTTATCCTGTTTTGTGAAAAAAAAGTCAAATAATTTCGATTTTTTGGAGACCAGGGTCGTGTCAAAATACAATTTGACACGTTCTGCGCGCCTTGCCCCCAGCCTCCCGCAGGCTACCCTACATCTCGCTGATGACCTTGCCGGTACAGCCTGATTCGTAGCCGGGCAAGGATGAGAGTTCCCCGCGCAGGGACCGTGTCTGCAACACATCGAGGATGACCTTCACAGCCGGAAGGTCCAAAAAATCCCAAGGAATGACCAGGTCGCAACGCACTGCCTCCATGGGGACAAAGTCCAATCCATGGGCGGCGGCGATGGCGCGAAGCCCCAAAGCCGCGTCAACCATATTGAAAGCAACCATCAGGGCACACAGGTTATGGCTTGGGACCTGATTATCGTAGCCTCGGATAGATTCGCCTGAAAGGCCGGCCTGAGCCAAGCGCTCGTCTAGCAGGGTGCGCAGAGCGGCGCCGGGTTCGCGGTTCACAAATCTGGTCCCTTCTTTGCTAAGATCGGCGACTGTCCGGATTCTAAGAGGATTTCCGGGCGCAACTATCAATCCCTCCTCGAAGAACGAAAAAGCGATCACCATGGCCTTGGATCCGGATAAAATCTTCCGGGCAAGCGTCACATTGGATTCAACCGACGGGGGATTGTGCAGGTGGGTCCCTGCGACATGCGCATGGCCGGCTGCTAGTCTTTCGAGTGCGAGCTGAGTTGACGCAAATCGGCAATGAACGCTCACGTCAACCGCGTGCCGGGATACATGCGCAGCCAGGATGGCAAAAGCGGGGTCACAGCCGAGCAGCAAAACTTTCTTTTCCACCTGCTCACTGCTTTGGAGGAGCTGCACATGGCTGCAATCCGAGGTCAGCAAGCCGTCGGCGGCCTGAAACCCTTCACTTAGCAACCACTTGCCGTCCAAAGGATAGGCGATGAGCCTCTCACGCACACGGGCCATCGAGACCCTGAGATTTGTCATCCCCGCCGTTTCTACAAGCGTTACGGGCCTTTCATCTTCAGAGTCATCCAGGGCAAAGAGGTCTTCGACCGTGCAATTCAATTCCTTTGCGATCCGAAGCGCCAGGGCGGTATTGGGAACATATCGCCCGGTCTCCATGTCATAGACGGCCTGCCGTTTGACCCCCACCCTCGCAGCCAGTTCGGTCTGGGAAATCCCCTTGGCTTTACGGGAAGATCTCAGGTTGCTGACCACTTTGTCTTTGATGACCCTCATTGCTCTATCTCCGCCGGCACCCGCCTCCAATTCCGTAGACTCTGTGCATGAAAGCACGGATCTTAATATACATGCTGACATTGCGATAGAGAAGCCGAAAGATTATTTTTGTGTGGTGGTTGGTCGGCAATGATGCAAAACACCTGTGTGTATCCACTTCTTGAAATCGTAAGGAAAATAGAGCATGAAACTGAGCACGAGGAATATCATCAAAGGAAAGGTTACTGACGTCAAGGAAGGCGTGGTGATGGCGAAGGTGAAGGTGGACGTCGGAAGCGGCAACGTACTCACTTCCCTGATAAGTCTAGAGGCGGTCAAGGACCTGGATATCAAGGTTGGCGACGAAGTCCACGTCCTTATCAAGGCCACGAGCGTGATGCTTGCGAAGGAATAGGCGGCTGAGTTGCAATCGAGGACCCCGGCGGGTGAATTTTCGCGTTTTCGAGGTTGCATAGGCTTGTAAAGGGCCTGAGAGCGGCCTCCGTGTTTTGGGTCCAATTTCGATTTTCTTTTCCGCAATCGAGCGAATAGTTCCAATCCTTTTATCGAGAACGGGGCGAAGGGCTGATCTTTATCTAAAGATCGCATCAGAGAGCCATTTGCTCCTAGCAGCGACCAGGTGGTCCCGGGCGCAGTGCCGTTGACTTTGAAGATTTGCTCCACAAAAAAATCACATGAGTCGCGGGCAGTTCCGCGAGGCGGGGGACCACTCTCGCTTCGCATCCTCCCATAGTCTTGAGTTGGCGGAAACACTGAAGACAAGACACTGCTAACGCAGAAGAATCTCGCCTTAACCGGGCACATATCGGTCTCAGAATGCGAACAAGCCGCCAGGGTAGGGGCGCGGGCCCCTGTCCGCAATGAGCCAGCCATTAAATCAACTCCCCATGCCAGTGCCTCCGCGGCAGCCACTCAAAGTGATGTACTCTATGACGGTAAAAATGTAAGTTTTAATATACATATTGATATTGCGGCGGAGAAGCCAACAGGGTATACTCGTGTGACCCCCGGTGGCAGTGTGGCTAAACACATCCTGGTTTCCCTAGTTGCAAAGAGAATATCGCACGGTGAAAAAGGGGTGGAGGAAACGATGAAAAGAGGGATAGCCACTCTTTTGAGTTTCTGTATCGCTGTGATGCCGACAATCGCCAATGCGGGCGCAGGCATTAAGCCCCCTGGCTACTACAAGCCTTTGCTGCCCCCTCTTCCCAAGTCCGGATTGCCGACGGCAACGGCGGCTCAGCCAAAACTAGACCTGACCGTGGCCCCGAAGAAAACCAAGGCGGTCACGGCCCACACCGCCTCATCATTGCCTTCAATCTCTCCGGATGAGCTTCCCTCGGGGTGGACCATCATCACAGGCATCAAGCCTAATGGTATCACCACTTCCCCCGACAAAATGGTCATCACACAAGACGCGTCCAAGGCCATTATCAATTGGCAGTCGTTCAACATCGGCTCCAAGGCCGAAGTGGATTTCAGCCAGAAGAGTTCGAGCTGGATTTGCCTCAACCGCATCTTCGACCTGAACCCCAGCCAGATATTCGGAAAAATCCACGCCCTCGGGGAAATATTCCTCATAAACCAGAACGGCATCCTGTTTCAGCCCGGGTCGCAGGTGGACCTGCATACGCTGATAGCATCGTCGCTCAATATTTCCAATACCGATTTTATGAAGGGCCTGCTCAATTTTCAGGCCCAGGATTACCAGAAAACCGGCCTGGATGCCTACCTTGACGCTTCGGTCATAAACCACGGGACCATCACCACCGATGCTCTAGGTTCGGTTTTTCTCCTGGGCCCCAATGTCACAAATGACGGGAAGATCACGACCCAGGCCGGTCAGATCGGCCTTGCGGCGGGAAGCGATATCAGTCTTTCGCCTCCTGCTGCCACCTCGGGACGGGCGGCACTGATCGTGGACGTCATAAATACTAACGGAGACGCGGTCAATAGCGGCCAAATGATCGCCAACACCGGCCTGATAGGCATGTATGGCGAAAACGTCGAACAAAACGGCGTGGTCAGCGCCACAGAGGCGCTAAAAACCGCCGGAGTGATCGAACTCATGGCCTCCAACACCGTGTCCACCGGGGCTGGCAGCATCACCAGCACACCAGTGTCCGATTCAACGGACACGGCGGACCAGTCGTTTCCTTTCAGGGGAGGAACCATAAGCATTCTTGGTATCAACCCAGCCAAACCCGGTATTGGCGCTCAGCAGATCATAAATGACGGGCTTATCCAGGCACCGTCAGGCACAGTCACACTGCAAGCCCAACAGAGGGTCTTTCTGGAAAAGGGCAGCAGAATCGACGTGAGCGGTGTCTGGATAGACGAATCCGCGTCGTCCAATACCACCCGCATTCAACTGAACAGCATGGAACTCAGGGACTACCCCGACCAGAAAAACGGCATCCTAAAAGGTAACTATATCACTGTGGACAATCTCCTGGGCTCATCCATCGGCGATATCTCGCAGTATCTCAACACGCAGCAGGAAACCGCCATGGAAAGAAGCCTCAAGGGCGGCTCAATCTATATTAATGCTCCGTACACCGGCGACATAATTGTCAAGCAGGGGGCTTCGCTCGATTTTTCAGGCGGAGGTATCCGATACAGCGCAGGCGATGTAACAACCACGGGACTGATCGCGAACAACAAAGTTTACGGCATCGACTACGCTCCCGAAAATCTCCAGTACACCGGCATAACGAGCATCACCAAATGCGTAGGCAGCTATGTTGAAGGCTCTAACGCCGGTTCTCTTTCGTTGGCGGCCGGGAAGATCGTACTCGATGGAAATATCGATGGGGCGGCCACGGCCGGTGTTTATCAGACCAGGACATCCGAACTGCTCGATAAGATGGGGGAACAAAGAACCTTTGGCTTGCAGGCGCCCACCGGAGGCACGCTGATTATCGGGGTTCAGCCCAGTCCGACCTTTCCTGAGAGTCAGGATTTTGTGGTCGGTTCCATAGTCCTCCAGTCAACGGTTACGCCCCTGCCGTCCAGTTTCGGGCCTGACAGCCAACTTACTGACCCGACCACGTATCTCTCCTCACAGAAGCTCAGCGCAGCGGGTTTGAGCAATCTGCAAATTGCCGCCAACACAACTCTTACGGTCACCGCAGATGCTGATATCTCGCTGATTCCTGGGGCAACTCTTTCCCTTGCGGCGCGGCGAATAGATTTTGAGGGTAAAATCAACGTACCGTCCGGCAACGTGAGCCTGACAGACACGGACAACGTGACCGCGTTTCCCTCGCTCGACGGATCTTCATCCACCGACAACCCCCGTTATATACAGGTCAAGTCGGAAATCATATTGGGGAAAAGCAGCGTGATCGACGCAGCTGGGCAGGCCATCGATAATTCCGCCGCGGCAACCGGGGGTATAAGCGGTACCGCAGCCACCACTTACATCGCCGGAGGCTCAGTTTCCGTCATGGACGAGAGCTATTTCGGGCAGGGAGTAATCTCGTCTGCCGGAAGCCTCATCGATGTCAGCGGCGGGTACGGCATAAGCCAGAAAGGCGTTGTCACAGGCGGGGATGCGGGATATCTGACCATCCAGGGACAGGGGATTGTCCTCGACGGAACTTTGCAGGCGTACTCCCTTGAGGGAAATAAGGGAGGCAAAGTCACCCTGCACGCCCAAAGCATCGAAGTGGCTGCTTCAACGCCTCAAAACCCGCAGGAAACTCTAGGCAGCGGGATGATCCTGGGCCAAAATCAACTGGCAGACGCCGGTTTTACCAGGGTTACGCTTCAAAGCGTAGACAACTCTGCGATCGATTCCGGCGTGAACCTTTTTCCATCGCTGGTAAAACTCGCAACACCCTTTGCGGGAGAAAATCCCGCTGCGGTCGGGCTGATTACCGTGTCACCCGACCTGATAGGCAGCTCCTCAGTTTCCATCACGGCTGAAAGCGCCCTGTCCCGACCCGCTACAAGTTTCACAAATCTCATTCCCATTCCAAACACCTACGCCACGATCTCGGTGCTTAGCAACGCCGAAGTCGATGTTGCGCAGGGGGGATCGATTACACTGAAGTCCCCGACCGTCGGAATTGACGCAGGCGCGCTCCTGAAAGCTCCCGCAGGGACGGTCAACGTTACCGCTACCCTGAACGACCTCACATTGCAGGGGACAATATCGGCCACAGGCTATAACCTGGCCGCCCTGAATCCCCTGATGCAGGGCCTGCCCGTAAGTTACACCGCCCTTTCAGGAGGCGCCGTCACACTCAATGCGCCCTGGGGGTCCGTGATCACGGGAGCCGGCTCCCTGGTGGATGTATCGGGCTCAAGGCCGGTCACAACTTATATCCTGAACGCCGACGGCGCGCCCGTAGCCCAGACGGCTGCAAGCAATCCGGGGAGCATAACGGTTTCCGCATACACACTATCCCTGAACGGAACACTCAAAGGAGAAGCCAGACTGGCCGGGCTGGAGGGCGGGACGTTGTCAATCACTTCCCTGAGCCCCAATAACGATTACGTCATCTGTGGTTCGGATTTCGCAAACTATCTCGGCTTCGACGCGATGACATTCGCCAGTTACAATTCTATGGTTTTTTCCGGCGATATGAATATTGCCGCCGGAAGGAGTCTGACATTCGATGCGCCCAGTTTTTCAGGGACCGGCGACATCCATTTCCATGCGCCCTGGATACAGTTGCAGAATGAATTGACCCCGGGGCAAACGCAGACAATACCGCCTGGTGGAAATGCTCAACTGACGCTCGCGGCCGACTGGATAACTCTTGAGGGCGCTTTAGCCCTTTCCGGGTTTAAAAGCGTCAAATTATCGGCAGTGCACGACCTCACAATGAGCGAGTGGGCTTACGGCGGGACGGTGTGGCAAGGCGAGATACTGACTTCGTCTGATTTGACCCTGCAGGCCGACCGCATTTATCCGACTACCCTGTCTAATTTTACCATAGATTCCGCCGGAACAGTCACCATCCTTGGCAGCGGTTCACGTAATTCAACCCCCATTTATTCAGCGGGAGGAAGCCTCACTATCTCGGCGCACAATATAGATATGGAGGGGGGTTACCTGGCGGCCCCGATGGGGTGGATAACTCTTTCCGCCGACCCGAACTCCGGGCGCGTTTACCTGGCTGATGGGGCCGTGGTCTCAACTGCCGGATCGATTGCAGTCGATTACGGGTCATTGGACTACTTCTACTGGTCCATTACGGACAAAGCCAACCCTTCCGACTATATCGGCATCAAGGTTTCGAACGCGCCGCAAGGATCGGTCACGATTAGTGGGGCAGAAGTGATTGCCAGGTCAGGGTCGACAATCGACGTCTCCGGAGGGGGCGGTATCTTCGCCTATCAGTTCCGGGGGGGAGTAGAAGGCACTGTTGACCCTTTGCAACTCCTGAACCAATATCAGCTTCAAAATTCAGGCAGCATTCAAACCGTTATCTATGATTCGAAGATAGATTCCTACC
>Ga0187771_10001559_pt1 | contig 15428 bp, 12 predicted proteins | sample 0116_SJ02_MP15_1_FD_133139 | JGI IMG/M metagenome (GOLD analysis project Ga0187771, IMG submission 133139) | Tropical peat soil microbial communities from peatlands in Department of Meta, Colombia - 0116_SJ02_MP15_10_MG | ecosystem: Environmental > Terrestrial > Soil > Wetlands > Peat | place...
CTGCGTCGCGAACGCAAGCCCCAGCGCGATCATCCGCTCCGGCGCGGCGCGTTCCGCCAGCGTGCGGTCGTAGAAGCCGGCGCCATAGCCGATCCGGTGGCCTTCGCGATCGAACGCCGCGAGCGGCACCAGCACGACGTCCGGCTCGACCGCCGCCGCGTCCGGTGTCGGCTCGAGAATGCTGAATTTGCCGACCACCAGCGCCTGCCCGAACGACCATTCCCGGAACGCAAGCGGCCGGTCGCGTCCGACCACGCAGGGCAATGCCAGCCGCGCGCCGCGCGCACGCAGCGCCCGCATCAGGGGAAACGGATCGAGCTCGCTCCTGATCGGCGAATAGCCGGCGATCACCATCCCCTCCGTCACGTTAAGTGGAAAGGGCCGCGCCGCGACCGCCTCCGCCGCCGCCGCGCGCTCGAGGGGCGTCAGCGCGTCGCGCCGCGCGAGCGCAGCCGCCCGCAGCTCCGACTTGCTCGGATGGAATCCGGCGAGTTGCGACTTGTGCGAAGACTTCGGCGGACGGGTCTCGGACATAGGCGATCGGGTCACCCGCCGGCCGATGCGCGCGGCCGGCTCGCGGACGGCGGCAGCGGCGCGGACCACGCCGCGACAGGGCGGCAGCAAAGAAAAGCGCGAAGCCACGATAACCGTTGAAGCGCTCGATCCCGGAGTTCCCTACGAAAGTAGGTGGGCGCCATATGACCGGACCCACGGGCCCGGCCAGGGACAGCTCCCTGAAGGATCGATAAGGCCCCGGGGATATATGGCTCCTGACGAGAGACGCAGCCTCGCGACACCAATGTAGCGACGAAGCGCCGCAGTCGCCAGTGGTTCGAGGCCGATTTCCGGTGGAATGCTGAACGAACCCGCGCTCAGCCGATGGCGACGCCGCCGCCCAGCGTGCGGTTGAGCGTGTGCGTCATCTTCTCCAGCCGCTCGGCGGCCGCGTTCAGCGCCGAGGCCACCGCGGCCTGGGTCGCCTTGGCGCGCTCGGCCGCGGCAAAGCGCGCATCCTGCAACGCGTTGACCTGCTCCTCGAGCCGCATGATGCGCTGATTGGCGTCGAACAATTCATCGGCGGCCATCAGCGCCGCCATCACCGTGAGCCTCGCGTCGCCGATCTCGCCGAACTTGCCGCGCAGCTCGGAGATCCGCTCTTCCATGCTTTCGGCGAGCTGCAGCAGCCGACGCTCCTGCCCTTCCTCGCAGGCCATGCGGTACTGACGGCCGTTGATGGTGACGTTGACGTGGCTCATGTCGCCTCCTCGCCGCCGAGCACGGCGCGAATGGTCGCGATGGCGTGGTCGAGCCGCTGCGACACGTCGCGATTGACGCGTTCGAGCTCGCGCGTGCGCACCAGCGCGCCGTCGAGTTCATTGGCCAGCCGCGAGCGGTCGGTTCCAAGCGCGTGGATGCGCGCGGCCAATTCGTCCTCGTCGCGATCGGCATCGCGGCGCCGGTCCACCGCAGCTTCCAGGGCATCGAGCGCCGCCGCCAGCCGGCGTGTTGCGGCCTCCACGTCGCTGGGAGCGTTCGGTGGTTCGGCGTTCGGGAAGCCGCTGGGTGAACGTTCCGCCATCAACACTCCGCAAGCCCCTCATAACGGAGAGCAAAAACTGCACCTCGGCAAAGCCTTAGCCGTAAAACTTAACGGCTGCAGCAAACCAGCGCAACGCCGGGCGCAAGCTATGCACCGCAATCGTGGAACGGCCGCGGCGCGGCATGGTTCAGCCTTGTCCACCGCCCGCTCCGCCCGCGGCCTTGATCGCTTGGACTCAGGCGGGGGCAGGTGCTATTCCCCGGTTTTCTCGCGGATTTCGGCGCTAGTACCGCCGATCTGAAGTGCCTGCACCGCAAGCCGCAATCTCGTCTCAGGGACTTTAGATCGAAAAGCGGGCACTAGCGGCGGCGATTTTCGCCCGCCCGCGCCGCGCAACTCGAACCAAACAGGCTGGTACCCATGACTTCAGGTGTCGATCATTCAAAAATGGCCAACGCGATCCGCGCCCTGGCCATGGATGCCGTCGAGCAGGCCAAATCCGGCCATCCGGGCCTGCCGATGGGCGCCGCCGACATCGCCACCGTGCTGTTCACCCGCTTCCTGAAATTCGACGCCGCCGACCCGACCTGGCCCGACCGCGACCGCTTCGTGCTGTCCGCCGGCCACGGCTCGATGCTGCTGTACGCGCTGCTCCACCTGACCGGCAATGCGACCATGACGCTCGGTGAGATCAAGCGCTTCCGCCAGCTCGGCTCGCTCACCCCGGGGCATCCCGAGAATTTCGTCACGCCGGGGGTCGAGACCACCACCGGCCCGCTCGGCCAGGGCGTCGCCTGCGCGGTCGGCATGGCGCTCGCCGAACGGCTGCTCGCCGCCGAGTTCAAGGACCTCGTCGACCATTTCACCTACGTGCTCTGCTCCGACGGCGACCTGATGGAGGGCATCAGCCACGAGGCGATCGCGCTCGCCGGCCACCTGAAGCTGTCGAAGCTGATCTTCCTGTTCGACGACAACGGCATTTCCATCGACGGGCCGCTGACGCTCGCCGACAGCGTCGACCAGGTCGCCCGCTTCAAGGCCTGCGGCTGGAACGCGGTGCGGGTCGACGGCCACGATCCGGAGGCGATCGCGAGCGCGATCACCCAGGCGCAGACCTCCGACCGCCCGACCCTGATCGCCTGCAAGACCACGATCGGCTTCGGCGCGCCGAAAAAGGCCGGCACCTCCAAGGCCCACGGCGAGCCGCTCGGCGCCGAGGAGCTGGCGGGCGCCAAGCAGGCGCTGGGCTGGAATTACGGACCGTTCGAAATCCCCGACGACGTGGCGGCGGCGTGGCTCGCCTGCGGCAAGCGCGGCGAGGGCGCCAACGCGGCCTGGCGCCAGCGCTTCGAGGCCGCCGATCCGGCGGCACGCGCCGAATTCCAGCGCCGCGTGATCGACCGCCGGCTGCCGCACGGCCTCGCCGACAAGCTCGCCGCGCTCAAGCACAAGCTCGCCACCGAGGCACCGACGGTCGCGACCCGCAAGGCCAGCGAAATGGTGCTGGAGACGCTCGCCGCCGAGGTGCCCGAGCTTCTGCTCGGCTCCGCCGACCTGACGCCGTCGAACAACACCCGCACCAAGGACCTCAAGGCCGTCGGCCCGGGCGATTTCACCGGCCGCTACATCCATTACGGCATCCGCGAGCTCGGCATGGCGGCGGCAATGAACGGGCTTGCCACCCACGGGGGCTTCGTGCCGGCCAGCGGTACCTTCCTGTGCTTCTCGGACTACGCGCGCCCCGCCATGCGGGTCGCGGCGCTGTCCCACGTCCACGCCGTCTACGTCATGACCCACGATTCCATCGGGCTCGGCGAGGACGGCCCTACCCACCAGCCGGTCGAGCATCTCGCCGCGCTCCGCGCCATGCCCAACATGCGCGTGCTGCGCCCGGCGGACGCGGTCGAGACACTCGAATGCTGGCAGATCGCGATCGAGCGGCAGAACGGCCCCACGGTGCTGGCGCTGTCGCGCCAGAACTTGCCGCCGCTGCGCACCGGCGCCGGCGCCGAGAACCGCTGCGCCAATGGCGCCTATGAGCTCGCCGCGGCGGACGGCACGCCTGAGGTCTCGCTGTTCGCCTCCGGCTCGGAAGTCGCGATCGCGATGGACGCCCGCAAGCTGCTCGCCGAGCGCGGCCTCAAGGCCCGCGTGGTCTCGGTGCCGAGCCTGGACGCCCTGCTGGCGGCGACCGAGACGGTGCGCGCCGGTATCATCGGAGCGGCCCCGGTCAAGATCGCCATCGAGGCTGCGGTCCGCTTCGGCTGGGACGCGGTGATCGGCCCCGACGGCATTTTCATCGGCATGTACGGATTTGGCGCCAGCGCGCCGGCCAAGGACCTCTACCGGCACTTCGGCATCACCGCGGAAGCGGCCGCCGAGGCGGCCCTGGCCCGGCTCGGCCGGGCCTGACGCGCCTGCGCCGCCCCCCGGGACCGACCGGCCGGCGGCGCCGGGTAACCGTTTCGGACCATTGGCAGTTCTTGCTGATTGCAACGGGCGGCCATTCGGGGCAAAAACCGCCCCAACAGCCACATTTTGAGCCTGAAGGAGAGAAGGGAAATGGCAATCCGGGTCGCGATCAACGGGTTTGGCCGCATCGGCCGCAACATCCTGCGCGCCGTCTATGAGGCGAAGCGGTCGGATATCGAGATCGTCGCCATCAACGATCTCGGCCCGGTCGAGACCAACGCGCACCTGCTGCGCTACGACTCGGTGCACGGCCGCTTCCCGGGCGAAGTGAAGGTCGAAGGCGACTCCATCGACCTCGGCCGCGGCAAGATCAAGGTCACCGCGGTGAAGGACCCGAGCACGCTGCCGTGGAAGGAGCTCGGCATCGACGTCGCCATGGAGTGCACCGGCATCTTCACCGCCCGCGACAAGGCGGCGGCGCATCTGACCGCGGGCGCCAAGCGCGTGCTGGTCTCCGCCCCGGCGGAAGGCGCCGACGCCACCATCGTCTACGGTGTCAACCACCACACGCTCACCAGCGCCCACAAGGTGATCTCCAACGGCTCCTGCACCACCAACTGCCTCGCGCCGGTCGCCAAGGTGCTCAACGACACCGTCGGTATCGAGAGCGGCTTCATGACCACGGTGCACGCCTATACCGGCGACCAGCCGACCCTCGACACCCTGCACAAGGACCTCTACCGCGGCCGCGCGGCGGCGCTGTCGATGATCCCGACCTCGACCGGCGCGGCCAAGGCCATCGGCCTCGTGCTGCCCGAGCTCAACGGCAAGCTCGACGGCGTCGCGATCCGCGTGCCGACGCCCAACGTCTCGGTGATCGACCTCAAGATCGTCGCCAAGAAGTCGACCACCAAGGAAGAGATCAACGAGGCGGTCAAGCGCGCCGCCGCGCAGGAGCTCAAGGGCATTCTCGGCACCACCAGCGCGCCCACCGTCTCGATCGACTTCAACCACGATCCGCACTCCTCCACCTTCGCCTTCGACCAGACCAAGGTGCAGGGCGGAACGCTGGTGCGCGTGCTGTCGTGGTACGATAACGAATGGGGCTTCTCCAACCGCATGGCCGATACCGCCGTCGCCATCGGCAAGGTGCTCTGACTCTCGCGTTTTGCGTCGATGACATGACGGGCGGTGGGCGCTCGCGCCGACCGCCCGCATGACCAAGCCGGGAGGCCTGCCGCGGAGCCTCCCCCATCCGTCGCCGCGCAGCTGTCGAGTTGCGCCGCCTTCGGATCACAGCCGTTCCGTGGACGCGGCGCCGCCGTTCGGCGGCAGGCCGCTGCCCGCCAGCCGTTCAGGAAGAGCCGTTCAGGAAGACATGTCATGTCCAAGCCGTTCCGAACCCTCGATGATGTCGACGTCGCCGGCAAGCGCGTCCTCCTTCGCGTCGATCTCAACGTGCCGATGGAGAATGGCAGGGTCACCGACCTGACGCGGCTCGAGCGGGTCGCGCCGACCATCACCGAGCTCGCCGGCAAGGGCGGCAAGGTGGTCCTGCTGGCACATTTCGGCCGGCCGAAGGGCCGCGATGCCAAGGACTCGCTGCAGCCGGTCGCCGCCGTGCTGGCGCAGGTCCTCAAGCGGCCGGTCGCTTTCGCGGCCGACTGCGTCGGCGAGGTCGCCGAACAGGCGGTCGCGGCCTTGCGCAACGGCGACATCCTGTGCCTGGAGAACACCCGCTTCCATCCCGGCGAGGAGAAGAACGACCAGGACTTCGTCGCCGCGCTGTCGCGCTTCGGCGATCTGTGGGTCAACGACGCGTTTTCCGCCGCCCATCGCGCCCACGCCTCGACCGAGGGGCTCGGCCACAAGCTTCCCGCCTATGCCGGCCGCACCATGGAGGCCGAGCTCGACGCGCTCGGCAAGGCGCTGGAGCATCCGGTCAAGCCGGTGGTGGCGATCGTCGGCGGCGCCAAGGTGTCGACCAAGCTCGACCTGCTCGAGAACCTCGTCGCCAAGGTCGACGCGCTGGTGATCGGCGGCGGCATGGCCAACACCTTCCTGCACGCCCAGGGCGTCAAGATCGGCAAGTCGCTCGCCGAGAAGGACCTGGCGCCGACCGCGCTGCGGATCATGGAGAAGGCCGAAACCGCCAACTGCGCCATCATCCTGCCGGTCGACGCCGTGGTGGCCTATCACTTCGAGGCCAACGCGCCGTCGCAGGCCTATGGCCTCGATGCGATCCCGCCCGATGCGATGATCCTCGACGTCGGCCCGCAGTCGATCGCCCGCATCAGCGCCGTGATCGACGACGCGGCGACGCTGGTGTGGAACGGCCCGCTCGGCGCGTTCGAGCTGCACCCCTTCGAGAAGGGCACCATGGCCGCCGCCAAGCACGCCGCGACCCGGACCAGGGCCAAGAAGCTGGTGTCGGTGGCCGGCGGCGGCGACACCGTGGCCGCGCTCAACCAGGCCGGGGTTTCCGAGGCCTTCACGTATATCTCGACCGCCGGTGGCGCGTTCCTGGAGTGGATGGAAGGCAAGCCGCTGCCGGGGGTCGAGGTGCTGAGGACAAAATGACCCCAGTGCCCGCTTTTCGATCCGAGGTCCCTGAGACGAGATTGCGGCCTGCGGTGCGGCGACTTCAGATCGGCGGCACTGGTCTTGTCCGCGCGCAAACAACCATCACACTTCGTCGTCTATATGGCGCCTGATCAATTCGCCCCTTGTTCACCCCTTGACCTGACCTTTTTCGACACACCAGGAGACCTCGATGAATCTCGCCGACCTTAACAAGGTAGCCCGCGCCATGGTCGCGCCGGGCAAGGGCATTCTCGCCGCCGACGAATCTTCGGGAACCATCAAGAAGCGGTTCGACTTGATCGGCGTCGAGTCGACCGAGGACAGCCGGCGCGACTACCGCGAGCTGATGTTCCGCGCCAGGGACGCGATGACCAACCACATCTCCGGCGTGATCCTCTACGACGAGACCATCTGGCAGAAGGCCAAGGACGGCACGCCGCTGGTCAAGCTGATCGAGCAGGCCGGCGCGATCCCGGGCATCAAGGTCGACGAAGGCGCCCAGGCGCTGCCGGGCTGCCCGGGCGAACTGATCACCGTCGGCCTCGACAAGCTCGCCGAGCGGCTGAAGAAGTATTACGAGCAGGGTGCGCGCTTCGCCAAGTGGCGCGCCGTGATCGACATCGGCCAGGGCATTCCGAGCCACACCGCGGTGCTGACCAACGCCCATGCGCTCGCCCGCTATGCCGCGCTGTGCCAGACGGCGCAGATCGTGCCGATCGTCGAGCCGGAAGTGCTGATGGACGGCGATCACGACATCGACCGCTGCTACGAGGTCACCGAATTCGTGCTCAAGGAGACCTTCCAGCAGCTCTACTACCAGCGCGTCGCGCTGGAGGGCATGGTGCTGAAGCCGAACATGGCGATCGCCGGCAAGAAGAGCGCGAAGAAGGCGTCGGTGGACGAGGTCGCGACCAGGACCGTGAAGCTGCTCAGGGCCTGCGTGCCGGCCGCGGTTCCGGGCATCGCGTTCCTGTCGGGCGGCCAGTCCGACGAGGAAGCCACCGCCCATCTCGACGCCATGAACCGGATCGGCGGCCTGCCCTGGGCCCTCACCTTCTCCTACGGTCGCGCGCTGCAGGCGGCGCCGCAGAAAGCATGGTCGGGCAAGGCCGAGAATGTCGCCGCCGCGCAAGCGGCCTTTACCCACCGCGCGCGGATGAACAGCCTCGCCAGCAAGGGCGAATGGAAGGCCGAGCTGGAAAAGAAGCAGGCGGCGTGAGCGGCAAGCCGAAACCGGCTCCTCCCCGCCCGGCGCCGCGGCTCTACCTCGCGACACCCTCGGTCGACGATCCCGCGGCGCTGGCCGCCGAGCTGCCGGAGCTGCTCAAGGGCGTCGACGTGGCGGCGGTGCTGGTGCGGCTGAAGGCGCGCGATCCCCGCGGCATGACCGAATGCGCCAAGGCCCTGGCGCGGCCGATTCAGGCCGCCGGGGCCGCGGCGCTGCTCGATGGACATCCCGAGCTCGTGGCGCGCGCCGGCGCCGATGGCGCCCATCTCACCGGCGTCGCCGCGCTGCGCGAGGCGTTGCCGCAACTCAAGCCGGACCGCATCGCCGGCGCGGGCGGGCTGATCAGCCGCCACGACGCCATGGAAGCGGGCGAAGCCGGCGCCGATTACGTGCTGTTCGGCGAGCCCGACTCCAGCGGCCGTCGGCCGGCCACCGAGGCGATCGCCGACCGGTTGCAATGGTGGGCCGAGCTTTTCGAGGCGCCGTGCGTCGGCTTCGCCACAAATTTGACCGAGGCGGCGGCCTTTGCTGGCGCCGGCGCCGACTTCGTTCTGGTCGGCGACCTGATCTGGAACGATGCGCGGGGAGCACATGCAGCCTTGGTGGACGCATACCATGCGATCGGGCAGAATCCGGACGGCACATTCGGCCGAACGACGCCCGGAGCGTGAACCGAAGCATCATGCGCCCACGACACGGTGGATCACGACGCCCGTCCATGCCATCGCGGTCTGAGATGTCGACCATGGCCACCGTGGTCCGGCGCCTTGCGATAATCGTCGCCTCGAGCGCAATGCTGGCCGCCCCGGCGACCGCGCAGGTCTCCCTGGCGCCGCCGGCCGCGACACCGGCGCCCCCCGAAGCCAAGAGCAAGTCCCACGGCGCCGCGGCTGCCAAGAAGCCTGCCGCCCAACCTGCGCCCGCGGCACCGAAGGCGGCAGCACCGCAGCCCGCGCCCCCTGCCGCCGTCCCCGACGATTCCAAGGTCGATCTCGCCTATGGCGCCTACCAGCGCGGCCATTTTGTCGAGGCGTTCAAGATCGCGACCCAGCGCGCCAGCGACAAGGGCGACATCAAGGCGATGACGCTGCTCGGCGAGCTCTATGCCAACGGCCTCGGCACCAACCACGACGATGCCAAGGCCGCGCTCTGGTACAAGGCCGCGGCCGATCGCGGCGAGCGCGAGGCGATGTTCGCGCTGGCGATGTTCCGAATCAGGGGCCGCGGCGGGCCGGCCGACAAGAGCGAGGGCGCCAAGCTGCTCGCCGCCTCGGCCAAGCTCGGCAGCGCGCCCGCGGCCTACAATCTCGGCCTGCTCTACCTCGAAGGGCAGACCTTTCCGCAGGATCTCAGGCGCGCCGCCGAGCTGTTCCGCCAGGCCGCCGACGCCGGCAATCCCGAAGCCCAGTATGCGCTCGCGACCTTCTACAAGGAGGGACGCGGGGTCGAGAAGAACCTCGCCGAGGCGGCGCGGCTCCTGAAGGCCGCCGCGCTCGCCGACAATGTCGATGCAGAGGTCGAATACGCCATCGCGCTGTTCAACGGCACCGGGACGCCCAAGGACGAAGCCGCCGCGGTCCAGCTGTTGTGGCGGGCGTCGCGCCAGGGCAGCGCGATCGCGCAAAACCGGCTGGCGCGGGTGCTGCTGTTCGGCTTGGGCGCCCCGCAGAACAAGATCGAAGGCGCCAAGTGGCACATCGTCGCCAAGGCCGGCGGCGACGGCGATCTGCAGCTCGACAAGGTGGTCGAGGAGATGACGCCCGAGGACCGGGCCAAGGCCGAGGCGGCGGCGGCGCACTGGCTGCACCGGGACGTCGCCAAGACCACGGCAAACGGCCCTTGACGCGCCCTGCGCCGCAGGGCACGCACTCCCCTCGCGCAGGTCGCCTGCCGATCCTCGCTACGTCATTCCCACCAGGCCCGCCGGGCCGCCGTGAGCCCGACATGATTCACTCAGCCCTTATCAACGTGATGGTGAAGGCCGCGCGCCGCGCCGGCCGCAGCCTCAAGCGCGACCTCGGCGAGATCGAAAGCCTCCAGGTGTCGCTGAAAGGCCCCGCCAATTTCGTCAGCGCCGCCGACAAGCGCGCCGAGGAAATGCTGTTTGCCGATCTCTCCAAGGCGCGGCCCGGCTACGGCTTTCTCGGCGAGGAGGGCGGCACCCGCGAAGGCCCCGACAAGAGCCACACCTGGATCGTCGATCCGCTCGACGGCACCACCAACTTCCTGCACGGCATTCCGCAATTCGCGATCTCGATCGCGCTCAAGCGCGAGGACACCATCGTCGCCGGCGTGATCTACAATCCCGCCAACGACGAGCTCTACATCGCCGAGCGCGGCAAGGGCTGCTTTCTCAACGACCAGCGGTTGCGGGTGGCCGGCCGCCGGCAGCTCAGCGCCAGCGTGATCGGCTGCGGACTGCCGCACATCGGCCGCGGCGATCTCGAGCTCGCCCACAAGGAACTGGCGGCGATGATGCCGAAGGTAGCGGGGCTGCGCCGCTTCGGCGCGGCGTCGCTCGACCTCGCCGCCGTCGCCGCCGGGCGGCTCGACGGTTACTGGGAGCGCAACCTGCAGCCCTGGGACGTCGCGGCCGGCATCCTGATGGTGCGCGAGGCCGGCGGCACCGTCTCCGGCATCACCGGCAAGGACGATGCGCTCGCAACCGGCGACGTGGTGTGCGGCAACGAGATCATTCATGCCGAGCTGTTGAAGGTGCTCAAGGCGGTTTGACGCCCCCAGCCGCAGCCGATTTCCGGGATGCTATTGCGTCGCAAGGCACGTGGGACCAGCCCGCGGAGACGGCCGGCGCCTTCCCTCCCGTCGCCGCTGTGCCATAGTGGAGGAGCGAAGGTCCTACGCGAGCCCGCCGCAAAATGGTAGGAACTCCTAGTGTCCCGGTTCTGACATTCGCATTACCTTGCGGCTGGCTCTCTTGCGAATGTCAGAACCGAAGCACACTAGCAAAACATAAGATTCTAGTGCGGTTTTGGATTTGACATTCGCTTGGAGGACTGGCGGCAATACCGAAGCGAATGTCAAATCCACCGCACTAGCCGGCCGCATACGCGCAAGGACACGTAGACCGACCATGGCGCAAAGTTCCCCATCCCGCGTCGCCGACGAGATCGTTGCCTCCAAGCTTTCCGCGCCGCGGATCTTCCTGGTGCGCATGCTCGTCTTTCTCATCCTGTGCGCGCTCCTGGTGGTGATCCTCTACAAGCAGATCTGGCTCGCGTTCCTGGCCAATCCGGGACTGAACACGCTGATCTGCGCCGTGCTGGCGATCGGCACCGTCATGGCGTTCCGCCAGGTGATCCGGCTCTACCCGGAGATCGCCTGGGTCAACTCGTTCCGCATCGCTGATCCCGGGCTCGCCATCGATCGCCGCCCCCGCCTCCTGGCGCCAATGGCGGCGATCCTCGGCGACCGCGTCGGGCGCCTGGGCATCACCCAGCAGACTATGCGCCACCTGCTGGATTCCATCGGAACGCGGCTCGACGAGGCGCGCGACATCTCGCGCTACATGACCGGCCTTCTGGTGTTCCTCGGCCTGCTCGGCACATTCTGGGGCCTGATCGAGACCGTGGGCTCGGTCGGGAAGGTGATCGACGGGCTCAAGGTCGGCGGCGACGCGGGCGCGATGTTCGACACCCTGAAGGAGGGCCTTGCGGCGCCGCTCGGCGGCATGGGCATCTCGTTCTCGTCCTCGCTGTTCGGCCTCGCCGGCTCGCTCATTCTCGGTTTCCTCGACCTGCAGTCCAACCAGGCGCAGAACCGCTTCTATACCGAGCTCGAGGACTGGCTGGCCGGGACGGTGCGGGAGTACACCGAGATGGGCGGATCCGCCGCGGGCGGAGCCGAGATGCGCACCGCCATCGAGCGCCTGCGCTCGACCATGGAGGACATGGGTTCGAACCGCTCGGCGACCGCGGCGATGGCCAATCTCGCCGAGGCGATCCAGGGCCTGGTGCACCACATGCGCAGCGAACAGCAGATGATCCGCGAGTGGGCCGACGGACAGGGTGAGCAGAACCGCGAGATCAAGGCGCTGCTCGAGCGGATCGCGCGCCAGTCCGAGCAGACCTAGAGGACCTTCGCCATGGCGCTGGGCCGCGCACGCCGCACCGATTCCGGCTTCAACTACTGGCCGGGCTTCGTCGACGCCCTGTCGACGCTGGTGCTCGCCATCGTGTTTCTGCTGTCGGTGTTCCTGGTCGTGCAGTTCTACCTGTCGCAGGAAGTCAGCGGCAAGGAGAAGGTGCTGGAGCGCCTCAATGCCCAGATCGCCCAGCTCACCGAGCTTCTCTCGCTCGAGAAGACCGGCAAGGTCTCGCTCGAGGACGAGCTGGCGCAGATGCGGGCTGGACTGGCCTCCGCGGAAGCGGAGCGCGACCGCGTCAAGGGGCTCTATGAAGGCCTTGCCGCGTCGGGCAGCGACGCCGCCGGGCGCACCGCCGAGCTCAACCGCGCGCTGGAATCCGAGAAGCAGGTGTCGGCGCGCGCGATGGCCCAGATCGAGGCGCTGAACCAGCAGATCAGCGCGCTGCGGCGCCAGCTCGCCGCGCTCGAGCAGGCGCTCGACGCCTCCGAGCAGAAGGACAAGGAATCCCAGGCCCGCATCGCCGATCTCGGCTCCCGCCTCAATGTCGCGCTGGCCCAGCGCGTCCAGGAACTGTCGCGCTATCGCTCCGAGTTCTTCGGACGGCTGCGCGCCATTCTCGGCACTCGTCCGGATATCCGCATCGTCGGCGACCGCTTCGTGTTCCAGTCGGAAGTGTTCTTCGACACCGGCAAGGCCGATCTCCTGCCCGAAGGCCGCGCCGAGCTCGATCAGGTCGCTTCCGCCATCATCGAGCTCGACAAGCAGATCCCGCCCGAAATCGCCTGGGTGCTACGGGTCGACGGCCATACCGACGTGCGTCCGATCACCGGCCCGCAATTCAAGTCGAACTGGGACCTGTCGGCGGCGCGCGCCATTTCGGTGGTCCAGTACCTGATGTCGAAAGGCGTTCCGCCGCAGCGCCTGGTCGCCGCCGGGTTCGGCGAATTCCAGCCGCTCGATCCCGACAAGACCGAAGAGGCCTATCGGCGCAACCGCCGCATCGAGCTCAAGCTCACGGAGCGCTAAATAGCGCGGATTTGACATCCGCTCCAGTCGCGCCGCGAGGTATCGCGAATGATGGAACCGGGACACTGGCGATGATGCACGACGCGCCGATCACGCTGCGCGACTATCGCCCCGACGACGAAGAGGCCGCCATCGCGCTGTGGCAGCGCACCTGGCAGCTCGCCTACCCCGCGATCGATTTCGCGGCGCGGCTCGCCTGGTGGCGCGAGCGCTGGCGCACCGAGCTCGTGCCCGGCGCGCGCATCGTCGTCGCCGAGGTCGCGGACGACATGACCGGCTTTGTGACCATCGATGATGAAGGCTATCTCGACCAGCTCGTGGTCGCGCCCGAGGCCTGGGGCTCGGCCACGGCGACATTGCTGGTGGACGCGGCGAAGCGGCTTGCGCCGCAGGGCATCACCCTTCTGGTGAACGAGGACAATCTGCGCGCCATCGGCTTCTACCGCAAATGCGGCTTTGCCGACGAGGGCGACGACGTCAACCCGGTGTCGGGCCGGCCGGTGAAGCGGATGCGCTGGCAGCCGTGACCCTGAGGGGCCGCTTCGCTCGACGTCACGGCCGGGGCGAAGACGGCGGCCTCACTCTGCCGTCATCGCCCGCTTCAAGCGGGCGATCCAGTACGCTGTGAGGCTGATTGTAACCTGCGGAGGCCTGAGTTTACCGGGTCCCCGGTCCTTCGGCCGGGGGACGACGGAGGAAATTGGCGTAGCGTTGTGCGCCACGGCGCTCGCCGAAACTCTACGCGCCCTCGAACTGCAGCCGCGCCAGCTTGGCGTAGAGCCCGCCCGCGGCGGCGAGGGAGGCATGGGTGCCCTCTTCGACGATGCGGCCCTTGTCCATCACCAGGATGCGATCGCAGGACAGCACCGTGGCGAGGCGGTGGGCGATCACCAGCGTGGTGCGCTGGCGCATCAGGTCCTCCAGTGCGGTCTGCACCAGCGTCTCGCTCTCGGCGTCGAGCGCCGAGGTCGCTTCATCGAGCAGCAGCAGCGGCGCGTCGCGCAGGATCGCGCGGGCGATCGCGATGCGCTGGCGCTGGCCGCCGGACAGCGTGACGCCGCGCTCGCCGAGCTCGGTGTCGAAACCCTTGGGCAGGCGGCGGATGAATTCGGTGGCATGGGCCTGCTGCGCGGCCCGCTCGACCTCGGCATCGGTGGCGGCCGGCCGGCCGAAGCGGATGTTCTCGCGCGCCGTGCCGGTGAACACCACGGTATCCTGCGGCACCAGGGCGATGCGCGCGCGCAGGTCCTGGGGCGTGACGTCGCGGATCGAAACACCGTCGAAACCGATGGTCCCGCTCGCCGGATCGTAGAACCGCAGCAGCAGGTGAAAGAGCGTGCTCTTGCCGGCGCCCGACGGGCCCACGACGGCGACCCGCTCGCCGGCGCGGATGTTGAGCGACACGCCGTCGACCACGACATGGTCGGGCCGGGCCGGATAGGCGAAGCGCACCTTGTCGAAGGCGATGTCGCCGCGGGCCGGCACCGGCAGCGCGCGCGGCTGCGAAGGCGCCGCGATCGCGGGCTTCACTTTCAGGATTTCGAACAGCCGCTCGGAAGCGCCCGCGGCGGCGGCGATCTCGCCCCACACCTGGCTGAGCTCGCCGAGGCCGCCGGCGGCGAAGGCGGCGTAGAGCACGAACTGGCCGAGCCGGCCGGCGCTGATCTGGCCGGTCAGCACGTCGTGGGAGCCGACCCAGAGGATCGCGACCACGCTCGAGAAGATCAGGAAGATCACCACCGCGGTGAGGAAGGCGCGCGCTCCGGTGGAGCGGCGCGCCGCCGTGAAGGTGCGGGTGACCTCCTCGGCAAAGCGCGTCGACGCCAGGCGCTCGTTGGTGAAGGCCTGCAGGATGCGGATCGCGCCGATCAGCTCGGAGGCATAGGAGGACGCATCGGCGAGCGTGTCCTGCGCGCCGCGCGACAGCTTGCGGACCCGTCGGCCGAACGCCACCAGGGGCAGCACGATCAGCGGAATCACCGCGAGCACGAAGCCCGACAGCCGCGGGCTCGTCACCACCATCATGCTGGCGGCGCCGACGAACAGCATCAGGTTGCGCAGCGCGATCGACACCGAGGCGCCGACCGCGGACTTGATCTGGGTGGTGTCGGCGGTGAGCCGCGACACCAGTTCGCCGCTGTGGCTGGCGTCGAAGAAGGCCGGCGACAGCGAGGTCAGATGGTCGAACACGTCGCGGCGCAGGTCGGCGACGATGCGTTCGCCCAGCGTGATGACGAGGTAGTAGCGCGAGGCGCTCGCCAGCGCGAGCACCGCGACCACGCCGATCATGACGCCGAAGTAGCTGTTGATCAGTTCGACGCCGGTCGGGCTGAAGCCGAGATCGATCATGCGCCGCACGGCGACCGGAACCGCCAGCGTGGCGAGCGAGGCGACGATCAGCGCGATCAGCGCGGCGAAGGCCTGGCCGCGATAGCGCGCCACGTAGGGCGCGAGCGCCAGCAGCGGTCGCAGCCGCGAGCGGCGCGCCGACCTCGTCGCGGTCGCCCCGCGTGTGCCGACCGCTTCGCCCGGCA
>Ga0187771_10001560_pt1 | contig 15427 bp, 12 predicted proteins | sample 0116_SJ02_MP15_1_FD_133139 | JGI IMG/M metagenome (GOLD analysis project Ga0187771, IMG submission 133139) | Tropical peat soil microbial communities from peatlands in Department of Meta, Colombia - 0116_SJ02_MP15_10_MG | ecosystem: Environmental > Terrestrial > Soil > Wetlands > Peat | place...
CATCATAACTGGCAATGACATAAAGAACAACCCTTGTGAAGGCGTATATCTCCTCTACTCTTTCAATAACTGCATCTCTGATAACAGCATAACAAACAACGGTTTTGAAGGCGTCACTCTTGAAAATTCCTGCAACAACTCCATCTCTTGCAACGACATAACGAGCAATTACGGAGCTGGCATATGTCTTAGCATGTCTTCTAATAATTCCATTTTCGAAAACAATATAGCGAAAACACACGATCAAGGAATCTATCTCTGGCTTTCTCCCAACAACAGATTTTATTTTAACAACATCATAAATAACACTAGACAAATCGCTAAGTATGGCATGCCAAGCTATACCGATATTTGGGATGATGGTTATCCTTCGGGCGGCAACTACTGGAGCGACTATATAGGTGTTGACTTAAAAAGAGGTCCTTACCAGAACTTAACTGGTAGCGACGGAATAGGCGACACCCCTTATATTATCGACACGAACAATATGGACCATTATCCGCTCATAAGCCCATACTCCTCGCATGCTCTTTCAGTCGGCATCTCGCCTAATTCTGCCACCTTGGATATCGGTCAGTCTCAGTCTTTCAGTTCATTCGTTTCTGGCGGTACGTTTCCAGATACTTATCAGTGGTACCTTGATAGTAGTCTGATATCGGGCGCAAACGAATCCTCATGGATCTATGCGCCTTCCTCTGTTGGTAACCACACCCTTCAGCTCGACGTTACTGACGGGAAGAATTTCACTGCAACTTCACAAGTTACAGTGATTGTACATGGATCACTTTCCGTTAATCTCCAGTCCGCTTCAGCTACTTTGGACGTTAATCAGTCCGAGCTCTTTACATCCACAGTTTATAACGGTACGTCACCATTCTCTTATCAGTGGTACTTGAATGGTGTTGCAATCTCAAACGCGACAAAAACCTCTTGGATTTTTAAGCCCCGTTCCTCTGGCACCGACAATATCAATGTGAGGGTCACTGACGCGGTAGGCGTGGTTGCAACGTCTGACACTGCTTTCGTTATTGTGAACAGTAGGCTTTCCATTACTATCTCGCCCTCTTCGGCTACCTTGGATGTGGGTCAACCTTGGCCCTTCAATTGCACGGTTTCTGGCGGTACGCCTCCATATACTGGTCAGTTGTACCTGAACGGCACTGTCGTCGTTTCGCCAGATGGCATCAATCCTCTCATTCATCTTTCCCCAAGTTTTTACACAGTGTACATGACGGTCACAGACTCCCTAGGCTTCACAGTGACATCTAACACTGCCAATCTCACTTTGAATCCAGCGCCTTCTGTCAGCATCTCGCCTACTGCAGTTGTTTTGCACGTTGGTCAGTCGCAACTGTTTACGTCAGGCGTATCTGGTGGTACCTCGCCTTATGCTTATCAGTGGTGCGTGAACGATCTCGCTGTCATAGGCGCTAATAACTCGACTTGGACATTCAAGCCTGCCAACGCGGGAACTTACGATATCTACGTCGACGTTACTGATAGCAACGGCGCGACAGCAAAATCCAACGTCACCCTAATAACCGTAACAAAGCCAGCCGCAGTCGGCGGAGTCTCCATGTCGTTAACAGCGTTCAGCCTGGCACCCTGGCTGAGCATTATCTCTCTACTTGCTGCTGTAATGCTGCTGAAAGGATTTATTGCGAAGAAAAGCAGAAGATAGAACGTAATGCCGCGCTAAACCGCCTTGCAGCCGTTTCCAGCTGTTGTCCTGTTCCGCGTAAGGAACTGTCTTTGCCTAGAGAGCAGCCACTACACACGGCTCTGACGACACGCAGATTTGTTCTAACACGGTAGCATATCAGAGTCAAAGACGCGCCAAGGGTGCTCGCGCGAATACCACAGTTCAGCAGAAAGCTCCTGTGTTAGCCGGAGCACTGGAATAGTGGAGACGTCTATGCGCTTCCGCGCGCACTATATTTTGATAGCTTTTCCATGCTTTTAACGGCTTTTGCGAGGCGCGCGCGCCACCCGTACGGCTTTACTAGTAAATTCGTGCCAAAATCTCCTTCCCGGCGTCATCTAATTAGGCTTTTTTCTGGCTTATTTTAGTTAGCGAGGCTTAATTTGGGTGGATTCAAAAACATATGGTAAAATTTGAACACATGTTTACCAGTAGGCGCGCAGAAGTATTGCCCCATTTCAAAGAAACGATAGGATAATTGTCCTAAGAATGCATAAGTCGAGAATTTGGACCAAAATATAAACCCGTCTTCTGGCGCTGACTAGCATTGAAAGATCTATGATCAAGCTCTTTCTCTAAATAATTATATCCAATCGTCTTTTTTGTTTTAAGCTGTTGTCTTCACAAGTCGTTGACTATGCCAGGTATTTTAGGAAAGAGTTGAATCTCGCCTATGTGTTTGGCTCCCACTATCCAGCTAACAAGTCTCTCTACGCCGATTCCTGCTCCTGCGGATGGCTTCAGTTTTCCCTCGCCAGCCAGTTTCAACAATAATTCGTAGTTCTCCTTCCTCACGCCGTCTCTCTCCATCTTTCTAATCATCTTGTTGTATTCCCACTCTCTTCTAGAGCCAGATAGTACTTCTCCGTAGCCGGGCAACAATAAATCATAATTATCCCACCTACCCTTTTCAAAATCTTCAAAGTCGTAGAATTCTCTTGGAATACTGGTAACCCAAATTGGATTGTCGCTCTCAAAGGTTATTTTGGTTTCCCAGTCTGCTCCATACTTTTCTTCAAGCGTCTCTTTGTCATGAACCTTGAATGGAGTTTCGGGTATTCTCAGGCTATCGTACCTCCCCAAATACATTAGTTCTTCTCTCATGTTTCTCTTAACGACGCCCATTAATCTACAAAGAACGCCTTCAACAAGGCTTCGGATATCCTCAGAAGATGCATTTCTAACCTCGAAATCTAGCTGTGTAAATTCGTAGGCGTGCATTCCGCTGTTTGCTCTGTCGCTTTTTTCGATTCTTATGTTTGGCGAGAGTATGAACAGCTTGGGGTGGGCTAACGAGCAAGCGACCATTTTATGAACTATCATGCTCAACGTCGGTCTAACAGTGTTTCCATAGATTTCTACTTCAATCCTTTTCTCGATAGATGCTCCTGGATCTGGCCACAAGGGATCGGTTGACTTGGAGAATACCACGGGTAGCAACCATTCAAACCATCTGTTTACAAAATCTGATGTTAGATGTTTCAACACACACGTCATTACATGACTTATGCAGCGCTTCCTCTCTATTTCACTTTCAAGCAGCTGATCCAGAGATTTCGGTAACTCAGTCAACTTCTTTGCTTCAACACATAGGCTTTTTTGAGACGATATCTGCCTGCTCATTCCACTCAAACTTCCAGTGAAGCATGTCTATAAGACAAAAGCGGCATGGCTGGTTATAAATTTTTTACAGAAATTCTCGTAAAATATTCAAGAAAAGCCAAGTTTTATATCTGAATTATGTAATTATTGCAATTATGGAACATAGACTCAATGAAAAGGATTTAGACATCTTAGATTTACTTCAAAAAAACTGCAGAATGACGACGAAAGAGATCGCTCAAATCATAGAGGCTCCTGTCACGACAGTTTTCGCAAAAATGAAAAGAATGCAAGAGTTGGGGATAATAAAGGATTACAAAGCAGTGCTAAACGCTCAGACACTACAAAAGGGCACAACAGCTTTTGTTTTCGCCTCCTTTTCCTACAGGATAAAGGAAGATGTCTCTTTATCTCAAAGGAAAATTGCCAAAGAAATCGCCATGTTTCCTGAGGTTCAAGAGGTTCACATAATTACTGGCGACTGGGACATACTAATCAAAGTCAAAGAAAAAGACGTAGAGACAATTGGAAAATTCGTCATAGACAAACTACGATTTGTTAAGGGAATTGAGAAAACCCTGACCTGCATGGTTTTCGAAACCGAGAAAGAGACAACCGACATAATCGTTCGAGGAACAAAGCAACCACAACAAATCTACCCCAAATGAGTAGTATAATACATCCTGAAATTTGCGACAGTTCACTAACGCTTGGTGTAGTGGTGTTCCTAGAGCAAACGGAAGGGTTATCATTTGGTTGTTTTGTGCCACCGTGACATTTACTATTTGGCGCGTGAATCTATCTCGGCTACTATTTTCTATGGTGTAATGCATGATGCCTTAACAGACATTTTCATCGTGGTTATGCTCTGTTTTGGGAAATCAACTGCATGGAGATATTCGGTCAATGCTTCCTCAAACGTGGAATAAGCTTTTCCGCTAGAAGGAAAGCGCATGTGCCGTAGATTACTCCGCCCATTATGTCTATTACATAATGCTCTCCAAGATAAACTGCGCTGAACCAAACTCCTATAGGAAACAAGAGTATCGGTAATGCGTGTGTTTTTTTGATTTTCAAGGCGTAGAGTGAAATTATCCATGGATACATCGCGTGCAGGCTTGGAAACGCGGCAAATGGGTTAGATCCAACGTAATCGAAAATGGTTTTGTAGAACGGGGAGCCTATGCTGTTGTCCACTTGGAATAGGACTCTTACAACTTGAGGTCCGTTCCACAAAGGGTTCGCTGTACTAAGCCCGTACCAAGGTGGCGCAACGGGATAGAGTACAAAGGTGACGAGAGCGGTGTAGGTACCGATGGCGAATGCGATGAGGTATCCCTGATAGTTTTTCGGACTGTACTTCCATAATACGAACGCAAAAACTACTGGAGCTATGAAGTGAACAGAGTAAAAAAAGGCTGCTAGACCGTCCAAGAAAGGAGATCTTAGGTACTGTTGAAGGACAAGAGTCGGGATCGAGCCAAAGAGTTGCAGTTCAAGATTTATAGGTTGCTCCACATGCACGGTTCTAGATAGGCTGCCAACTATCGTGTTCATGGCTTCATAAGACAAGAAAATCGATATGAACGGGACCCAATCCCTAACAAAGCGAAGAGTCCGTTTATTGTACGCAGCATATATGAGAAAACATAACGCTATAAGTTCAGGGGTTGGCCACACCTTATATATGAAACAGAAAGCAAGAAGTATTGATACGTAGACTGCTGGAAGCAGAATTCCTAAGATGCGTGAAGAACTGTAGTCGAGCCTCGCGTTGGATTTTGTCTTGGTTTCGTTCTCTTCCATTGCTTTTCTTTCCTTGATCGTGGGCGCTCACTGCGTACTTCGCTGGTAATTAGATATTTCCATCATCTTGGCGGTTGTACTTTCTTATGATTGAGGTCAACCTGAGCTGAATCTTCAATACTTTAGTTTGCTCTATGTTGATTCATTGGGTTATTTAGTGTTTCTGGGCGTTGATGAAAAGCCTTTGTTTTATTTGGATCACCCACACAAAAACCCGCGTAGCTCTGGGAAGTTTCTAAGGTGAAGTTACAATCCCTATCGTGACTGCGATTGTCATGCTCGGCTGTTTTTTTAACTATTGTCACGTTGGTTTTCTGATTTGGCAAAGAACTCTCTTTAGCTATGCTGAGAGGCGGCTAGCACCGGCGATTCTTGTGTCGTTGACTTTTTGTCATGACGTCGCGCTGTTGCTTCCGATCAAGGACCCTACTTCTTGCAGTATAGTGTCTGAAGGGATTGCCATTCCCAACCCTTGGGCCGCTGTTCCTGAAGAAGTTTCTGCGGTATAAGAAGTTATACCAACAACTTCTCCTTGGTAATCAAGAAGGGGCCCTCCAGAGTTACCAGGATTTATGGCAGCAGTTGTCTGTATGCAGCCAGAAATTGTGTAGTCGACTCCTCCGATATTCACCTGCACTGTTCTGTTCAACGCGCTGACTATTCCTGCGGTCATTGTTCCATTAAGGCCCAAAGGACTCCCAACAGCAATTACAGGGTCTCCAACCTCTAAGGTTGAAGAGCTTACGATGGGTAAAGGCCGGAACTCATACTGCGGCGCATTTGTCAAAAGGACTGCGAGGTCAGCCTGAGGATCCTTACCGCTTACATTGGCTGCAAACATGTCGCCGTTTTCGAATGTTACGTTAATGTGAACCGCATTCTCGATAACGTGATAGTTTGTTAGAATCACAAGGTGCCCCGTTGAGTTATATACGAAGCCTGATCCTTGCACTCCCTCGTAGACCGGGTGTCCGAACCAGTCGTGGCCCTCTAATACTGCTCCTTGAACCACGACGACAGATTTAACGACCTTGTCATATAACTGTGACAGAGAAAAATTGTCTCCCAAGATGTAGGTTATATATTCGTAAGTAGTGTTCTTGGATGAAGGGCCACTTGATTGAAGGTCTGAAACTTGCTTCTCAAGAGTTGACACGCGGCTCTGGAGGTCGCTAATTCGGCTTGTCACGGTGAAGCTACTTACCGCGTAGCCTAGCAATCCTCCAATAAGCAAGCTGCCCACGATTATTGCGACTATGAAGACCGTCGAAATACGCTTTACTCCAATTTCTGGTGGGACGTTCACGATATTTCCTCCTCCGTCTTTGGCTTGGGTACGTAGAACTTCAAGAACACTTCTCCTAGGCTCACTGTTTCAACTGTTCTCATCATGGATGATGCCACTGGTTCTTCACAGTCTTTTCTTGCAAGAGGGGCATCTTTCGTCACTGGGGTGAATCTTGCCTCCGCAGTAGGGGCACATAAGCTTCTTCTTTGTCAAAAGAATCCCTTGCCTCTCCTTTGTGATTTTCCCGTCGTTGAGCAGAAGAACTCTTTCGGTATGTGTAGCTATTTGGCCATCATGCGTCACCATTATGATCGTCGTTCCTTGATCAATATTTAACTTGCCGAGCAGCCTAACAATCTCAAACTTGTTTTTTGTATCCAAGTTTCCGGTAGGCTCATCTGCCAAAACTATGGCCGGATCGTTTGCTAACGCTCGCGCGATAGCCACTCTCTGTTGTTCTCCAGCACTCAACCTCTGGGGCCTATGCTCTTCCCTTCCTGAGAGACCTACCAGTTCCAACAGTTCATGGGCTCTCTTTTTTCTTTCACTGTTCGATTTTTTCGTGGTTTCCATGGGTAATTCCACGTTTTCGATCGCATTTAGGTAAGGTAGCAAATTAAAGGTCTGAAAGATGAACCCAATCTTGTTTCTCCTGATTTCGCAGAGTTTATTTTCAGGCAACTTTGCGACATCGACGTTATCCAATATTGCTTTCCCGCTGGTTGGTTTGTCAAGACAGCCTAAAACATTCAGTAGCGTTGTCTTACCCGAACCTGAGGGCCCCATAATTGCAATAAACTCACCCTTATTCACTTGCAGATTTAACCCAGAAAGAGCAGAGATCTTACGCTTGCCCATCACAAAGGTCTTGGACAAACCCTCTGTTTTTAAGATGACTTCACTCATACCTCATTGCCTCTGCAGGTCTTGTTCTTGACGCTCTCCAAGCCGGATACAGACTGCCCAAGGCGCCGAGCACAATGGCACCAGCAAGTGCCAGCAGCATCAACTCAGGGCCCAGAACCGGTGTAGCATTTCCTACTAGCGCGGTCGCGCTAGGAGTACCGCGTACGACGTAACCCGCGCCGCCCACGCCAAATCCCGTGCCCCCTGAACCAGACGTATTTCGTGCAAAGGGCGATGAGAGAGGAAGTAGCAGTCCCGACAATGTGGGCGCTGCAACGATTCCTATCCCGATGCCAACTATGCCCGCCGCCAAACTCAGCAAGATTCCTTCGAGTATAAACTGACTCATAACATTCCAATTGCTGAATCCTATCGCCTTGAGCGTGCCAATTTCCCTAGTCCTTTCACGAACAGTATACATCATAACAAACAAGACGATCAAACACGTGGCGAGAATTGAGACGATGATTTCTTGAAACGCAACAGTTTGCATCTGACTGATATTATCAGCTGCCACCGTCGAATTGTAGATATCCTCCGTCCTTTGAAGCTGGTCTAGTTCTGTCGTAACGTGAAAAGTTGGAAAATCTGTAGATATATCATTTGCAATTGCATTTACGAGGGTGGTAGAGCTGTTTTTCGCATAAACGTCAAGTTCGCTTATTTCCCCTGTATGACCAGTTGCTGCCTGAGCGTTGGTAATGTTCATATACAATGTGCCTACGTCTGAACCTTGACCCCCCATGAATAACAATGAACCAGCCTCTGCATGAACCCCCACTACCTTGAAATTCGTCTCATTGATTTTGACTTCACCGCCAACACCAACCCCCCCAAAATAATGTGTATTGTTCTGACTTAGGACGACAACTCCGGTGTCTCCTTGTTGCAGGTTTCTTCCCGCAGTTATGTTCGTTGGCAGAATTGAATAATTGTCTATTAAGGATGAGTTTAACGGCACACCTTCAACCGTGTAACTCGACGCATTGAAAGTGAATGTTATTCCATTGAAGCGGGAGGTGAGTGTTTTAGTGGTCCACCCCTCACCCACTTCTATTTTAGGTGCTATGGCGTCAACACCTGATATTTTACTGATTGCAGCCATTACGATGCTTTCATTCATGTATATGGTCTGCCCGCCAAGCCTTGCAAACCCTATAATTGAGCCACCACCTGGAAATGAGCCGCCTGAAGACGAGGACGTGGAGGAGGAACTGTTGGTGCAAGTTATCAGTGTGAGTTGCTGTTCCATCTGGCTAACCGCCTTATTGTAGTATGCATTAAGGTTCTGTGTGGTTTCTTGGTTTGCCACGATGCCGGCAGGAACAGAAATCATGATTGCCATAGAAAAGCCTAGTGCAATGATAACCAATAACGAACGCATTTTTCTTCTTGAAATATTCCTAACTGCTCTTGTCAAGATACCCAAATACTACACCTATCCAAACATATCAGAACTGGACAACCAAAAAGGAAGCGGGAGGGTGCTTTTGTCAGAGTGTCCTTCGGCAATGGGATTGCTACATTGCCTCCAAACATTGACGCCATATTCCTTTTTGGTTGTCTCGTCATGCAAAAACCACACGGAGGATTATTAAAGGGTTTTTCAGAATTACGCCATAATCTATTCTTATTCCAGTCGTTGAGTTTGTGGACTGTCGTGGCGCATGCGTACGTTATTTTGTCACAAAAAAGCTCGGTGTCTTTTTGATCTTTGCCTACTCGGGCGATGTGGATACTTCGGCTTGCACCAAAACCGTCAATTAGATAAAGGCCAACTAGCGCGCTCTCTGCGTTCATCAACTCGCTCTCTCCGCCTTTTCATTCTTTCTCGGAAGGACATTCTATGCATTAGAGGCTCGGAACAGATGGGGAAGTCCTTGGCAGAATGTAAGAAAATTACGATTCTTAGTGCGCGAGTCACTTCCTGTAAATCTCTAACAACTTGAAGGCTAACTGTTTGAAGAGCACGTTTTGTGCGCTCCTAAAAGGAAAAGACAAGTTGTGACTCTCCACTCTAAAGCAGTCGAGAATGCGGTTGACATCTTAGTTCTGTTCATTCTTGTCGCCTCTTTCTACATTATTTCTTGTTTATTCTCTTCGGTTCTCGCTAGGGTCCAGAGCAGTTGAAGAGGGAAGGGAGAAAGGAAGGGGAAAAAGCAATCTTCAACTTTTCTGGGCACTTGCGAGTCCTTTTTTTGAGAATAGGGTGTTGCCGACTTGTTCTCAACCTCCAACAGGTTTAGGAATGTGGCAGATTATTAAGGGGTTTTTCAGAATTATGCCCTATTCTATTCCATATTTAGTCATATTCTCTCGTGAACAGTCGTTGAGGTATTGAGGTAATATTTATTATATTATTCAATTATTAAATATAAGCGCGCGCTGCACACACAAAAAAAGGGTAAAGTTTTATACTGGCTAATATAGCCAGAATAATTGTAGCATTATCCTTGTTTGTCTATAACGCGCGCGATAGCGCGCTTGAAACTTCGTGCCATCAGTAACAGTCACGTTTTTCTGGCCGCTAGGCGGATCCTGAGCCATGGTTGTCGTGATCACGTAAAAGTAAGGCGCATAATGCATAACGAAATCATGATAGCTCTGCGGAACAGTGCCCACTTTCATTTCAACCTATTCTTTACTCGTTAGTTATCTCTCTAGAATGTACGTCGCCATCGCAACCGCGAGTGTGCCAGGAATTGGACATAGAAGTTTGTTTCATAAATCGTTTAAGCAACATACCCCGAGATAAGAGGCTGCTGAGGGTGTAGAAGTTGCGGAGACTAGCTTCGAGCCTTGTAGTGGCATTAATGTTTTTGAGTCTGTTCATGTTTGCATTTACCGTTAGAGTTCGAGGTCAATCCAGCCCTGCTGGTAAAGCTTCGGACCCCATCGACTATTGGTCTATGTTCCACCACGACCCTGCGCACACGGGCTACTCAACTTCAGCGGCGCCATTAACAAACCAAACTCTATGGATCACCGCACTCCCTATCGTGTGGTCTGGTACTGTTGTTGCTGGTGGTGTTGTTTACGTGACTGCAGGTAACGACACTGTTTACGCTCTAAATGCTTCTACGGGCGCATTCGTATGGAGCTACAGGACCGGCAACCAGGCGACGACGACTACTCCTGCTGTTTCTGGTGGCATCGTTTACGTTGGCTCAGTTGACAACAATACTTACGCTCTTAACGCTACTACGGGCCATCTCATATGGACCTACACAACCGGCGGCCCGGTGTATTCTTCTCCTACTGTCGCTGGTGGTGTCGTTTTTGTTGGCTCAGATGACGGCAACGTTTACGCTCTTAACGCTTCCACGGGCGCGAAAATCTGGAACTACACAACCCGTGACGGCGTAGGTTCTTCTCCTGCTGTTGCCAGCGGCATCGTCTACAAAGGCTCAAGCGACGACAACGTTTACGCACTGAACGCCACGACGGGCGCCTTGGTGTGGAAATACACGATGGGTGGGCCTGTGGTGTGGTCTTCTCCTGCTGTTGCTAACGGCATTGTCTACGAAGGCTCATATGACGACAACGTTTATGCTTTGAACGCCTCAACGGGAGCATTGGTGTGGAGCTACACGACAGGTGGCCATGTGTGGTCTTCTCCTGCTGTTGCTGGTGGTGTGGTTTTTGTTGGCTCATTTGACGGCAACTTTTACGCTCTTAACGCTTCTACGGGCCATCTCATATGGAGCTACTACGCCGTCTACTTTGTGGAGTCTTCTCCTGCTGTTGCCAGCGGTGTCGTCTACATAGGCTGGTACAACAACCTTTATGCTCTTAACGCTTCTACGGGCCATCTCGTATGGAGCTACAACGGCGCTGGATATGGAACACTTGCAGGTCCAGCTGTTGCAGGCGGGGTAGTTTTTATGAGCGGATATTACCATGTTTACGCTTTTTATACGCCAGTGCTTCATCCTGCCATCAAGTTGACCAAGGTTGCAAGCGCGACGGCTGTTGTGAGCGGCGCCATGGTTACGTACACGTTCAACGTTACCAACACTGGGGATACTACGCTTAGTCACGTGAACGTTACGGACAATGTGTACGGGGTTATAGCCTCTCTGCCATCGTTGGCTGTTGGTCAGTCCAAGGTTTTCACCATTACTGTTACGATGACCTCTACCACTACTGACACTGCTACGGCTGTCGGGGTCGATCAGTTGGGTGATAAAGTCTCGGCCACAGCATCGGCTACGGTTACGGTCACAACACCACCCCCACCTGCGGTTGGCGGAATTTCAACATCAGTAAACGCCTTCAACTTGTTAGCGCCATGGCTAACACTGACTGCACTCTTCGCTGTTTTGCTGCTGCTGAAAGGATTCATCGTGAGGAAGAAAAGAAACTGCTGCTAGGAACATTGCGTTGTCGTGTCTCGCGTTGAAGCTAACGGTTTCTGCGAGAGCTCTTGCTTTCTCTTCATAATCAGTTTTTCCAGTGATGCGTGCAAGTCTGATCAGATTAGATAGCGCTACTGAATTGCCAGACGGAATTGCGCCATCGTTAAACTCTTGGTTTCTGACCAGTAGCCGCTCGTCACGTTTCGGTGCGAAGAAGAACACGGCATTGCTTTCGTCCCACAATTGCTTAATCATCATATCCTGCAACTCCACTGCCGCCTGGAGGCAAGATAGCAATAAAGTTGCTTCGTATGTTTCAATGAGACCCCAAATGAAAAAAGCATAGTCATCAATCATCCCTTCAACGGTCACTTCTCCGTCTTTGTATCTATGCATCATAACACGCTTCCGGGTTCTGAGCGTTTCAAGAATGAAGTTTGAAGCTTTCTCCGCGATTTTCGCATACTCATCAGAATTAAGAGCTTGGGCGCATTTGGCGAAAGCTGCGATCATGAGCCCATTCCAGTCTGTAAGTATCTTTCTGTCTTTGAAAGGACGAGGTCGCTTCTGTCTTTTTCTGTAGAGCGATTTAAGTGATTTTGAAACAGTGCTTTTCAGAATCTCTGGGTCCATTCTCATCTCACTAGCCAATTGGTCAAGGGGTTTCTTAAGATGCAAAATGTTGGCCTCAGCGCGGGTGTTGTTGCTTGGCTGTCTCTCGTTTTCGTTTCGGATATGTTGAATATTTTGCATATTAAATCTGCATCATTACCAAGGGCGTTCACTATCTCGGCTTTGGTCCATAGATAGAATTTTCCTTCTTGCCCTTCTGTGTCCGCATCCTCTGCGGAATAAAATCCGCCCTCTGGATCCGTCATTTCTGCAAGTACGTACTGAAGAATTTCTTCCGCTGTCTTTTTGTAGTCGTCTTTTTTTGTGACCTGGTATGCCTCGGTGTAAGCCATGCATATCATCGCTTGGTCGTACAGCATCTTTTCAAAGTGTGGAACTGTCCAGCTTGAGTCGGTGGAATACCGGTGAAAGCCGAAGCCTAGGTGATCGTATATTCCTCCCAGTCTCATTTTCTGTAACGTTTTTTCGACCATGTCGAGTGAGTTTTTTGTATGTTTCATGTCGTAGTATCTCAGGAGAAACATGAGGTTTTGTGGGAGAGGGGAATTTTGGGGCGGTTCCGAAGCCGCCATTAAAATCATCGAAGCTGTCCAGCAATGCCAGGTAACCTTCATCTAGGTGAACTTTGTTCACCGTCTCTTTTTGTTCGCTCAATCTGAAATGCTCTGTGAGATAGTTTGTTGATGTTTCGGCTAGGGTTAAAAGACTCTGTCGGTTGTTTTCCCAGCTTTCCGCAATCGATGTCAGGACTTCGATGAGTCCTATCATTCCTTCCCTTGTGGTTCTCGGAAAGTATGTTCCCGCAAAGAAGGGCCGTTTCTGGGGAGTCATCACTATAGTTAAGGGCCACCCGCCAACCCCTGTCATCAGGATACAGGCTTTCATGTAAATGCTGTCTATGTCCGGTCTTTCTTCTCTGTCGACTTTAACTGAAACGAACTTTTTATTGAGCAGACTTGCCACTTCTTCGTCTTCAAAAGATTCTTTCTCCATTACGTGGCACCAATGACACGTTGAATAACCAATTGAAACAAAAACGGGTTTGTCCTCTTCTAGGGCTTTATCAAAGGCTTCTTTGCTCCAAGGATACCAGTCGACTGGATTACGCGCATGCTGTTGCAGGTAAGGGCTTCTCTCGTTGACAAGGTGATTAGACTCATGTTTTACGCTAGACATTTCGATCAGACCAATTGCAGATCAACGTGGCTGTGTTTGTTCACGGAACGCACGTTTGCGGGTTATCTCAAGCTCTCGATGAACAACTCGCTTGTCGAATTTTGGACGCCAGTTGCTTCCCATCATTACGCGTCCAACATCGTAGCAAACTCCTTTCCTATTCATCGCGTTACTCTCTCCGATTCTCAAATCACGTACATTGACGACCATGTTATTATGGAGTTTCCTGTGGCTCCCACATCCACGTTATAGCGCGCGATTTCTCTTTTTGGCTTACTTCACTTCTGTCTGGTCGTGCGTTCTCTCAAGGACTCTTTTAATAGCCGCGACAACGCGATCAGGTCGATCCTCTTGAACAGAGTGTGAGGCATCATCGAGTACTTCAGTTTCATGCATCTTGAGAAAGCCTTGCCACTTTTTCAGCTCTTTATGTCCGAAACCTGGATCGTTCTTGTCCCCCCATAAAATTTGCGCTGGCAGGTCCCCGAGAATCGAGAGTTGTGACTCAATCTTTCTTAGCCACGCATGCGCTTTTCGGATCTGCGCCGGAAAAACATAGGTGGGTTTTCTTGAATCCACCGTCGGAAACGGGTCGGTATAGGCTTTTCTCAAACTAGGTGTAACCTTTTCCTTGTGGAAAATCCCATCGGGCAACATCGTTTTTGCAAAGTAATTTCTATGTGTTTGAAGCCAGTATCCTGTTGGCCATCCGCCCATCACGTGGGAGAATAGCCTTTGAAGAAAGGATGCGGGCCATGCCCAAGTGTTCATCACTACTAGACCGCGAAGGTTTGATCTATTCTGAACTGCATAGTTCATACCGATGGGTCCGCCCCAATCTTGAACCACAAGGACGAGGTTCTTTAATTTCAAGTGGCAGATCAATTCGATTACGGCCTCTGATTGTTCTTGTGGTGTAAACCCATATCTGGAAGGCGCTTTTGACATTCCGAATCCAGGATAGTCCAAAGCGATTAAGCGACATTCTCCTCGCAATTCCTTGATGATGTTTCTATAGATATACGACCACGTGGGATTTCCATGAAGAAGCAGAACAGTTGGTCCTTTTCCCTCATCAAGGTAATGGATGTAACCATCACGATAAGACAGCCAGTTGTCGTTGAAAGGATATTCTGAGATATCTACTTCGAATGGCCTTTTCATTATACTTTCTAATTTTTCAGTCATAACTCCTTGACCAGCATACGAAGACAGGCAATCTCAGAAGTGAATAGCCGTATTTTTGGTACCTCTTTGAGCTTGGCAGTCTCCATTCCTTTCATTTATACAATTGCGGTTTCAATCCGTAGACTGAAGTAGGTAAACTTGCGACTATAAATGTTTGCATTATGATGAGAATATGGCCTCTGACTATTGATTGCGTTCTTAAGACGAGGGCTTGCTTAATCTTTTAGGCGGTTCCCGCTGGATCCTCCAATTTTAGGTATAAATCAAACACAATCACACTAGCGCGCGCTTCCCCTTTGTTGCCTTATAATTAAGTCTATGCCTGCCTTCCTTGCTGTGCCTAGAGTTTGCCAAAATCGAGGATGTTTATTTGTCTCAAAACCAGTGCAGTGCGATCCATCGTCTTTATCATCATGTCGTAAACAATGCGTGCACGTTTTTCTGATCTCGATTATTTTAGGCAAAACACTAAGACAATATTTATTATCTTAGTTCAGATAGGTTTAATGAAAATTCGCTTAATGAGTGTGGAGCGGTATGGATGTCTACTAGTGGGCGTCCGTTGAAATATTTGCTTGGGTGGCTAATCGCAGGCACGAGGGGTGGTCCGACACGCGCTAAAATAATAGAGACTTTAAAAGAATCTCCACAGAACGCAAATCAGTTGGCAAACCTGCTAGGAATGGACTATAGAACTATAAGACATCATCTTCAAATCCTCGAAAAGAATCGAATAATCACGTCTGCAGGAGAAGGGTACGGCACCAC
>Ga0187771_10001561_pt1 | contig 15426 bp, 12 predicted proteins | sample 0116_SJ02_MP15_1_FD_133139 | JGI IMG/M metagenome (GOLD analysis project Ga0187771, IMG submission 133139) | Tropical peat soil microbial communities from peatlands in Department of Meta, Colombia - 0116_SJ02_MP15_10_MG | ecosystem: Environmental > Terrestrial > Soil > Wetlands > Peat | place...
CACGTCGTACCAGCGGCCCTCGAGCGGTGTATGCCTCTGGTGGACGCCGACTTCCCGCCATCCCGTCATTCGGCACAAGGTGCGGCCGGCGTCGTTGTGGGCCAGGAAGCGGCCGATAAGTTTGAAGTGCCCACGCGCCCGCGCCAGCGATTGGATCGCTCGCATCAACTCGCGACCCACACCGTGCCGGCGGTAGTCGCGATCGATGTAAATCAGCAATTCGGCAATACCGTCGATGCGCGGCCGCACGTGGTAGGGGCTGAGCGATGCCCAGCCCAGGATCCGGCCGCCCAACTCGGCAACCAGCAACGGATAATTCTCCGTGTGCTCTTTCACCCAGCGCTCACGCTCCTGGGGCGTGACCAGGAAATTTTCAAAGGTGGCCAGGTTATCCTGCGTCGCTTGCAGGTAGATGCGCGCCACTTCCGCCGCATCGCGCACCTCCGCCGCGCGGACTTGCAATTGAAATCGCGGTTTGTCAGGCTGGCCGAGGGCCGATGAACTCACGGGCATATCCGCTCAGAACCTCTTGGTGTCCGCGCGCACGCGATCCACGTACTTGCCGGAGGCTACCTCCACGCGCACGGTCTCGCCGGGCTTGATGAACTGCGGCACCATCAGCTCCAACCCGTTTTGCAAGGTGGCAGGCTTATAGGTATTGTCCTGCTGCTGATGAACGGGCTGGGCCGTGGTGTGCACCTTCACCTCGACGATTTCCGGAAAGACAATACTTACCGGCTGCCCCTCATAGAACTCCACAGGAACTTTCATTTCCGGCTGAAGGAATTTCGTGGCGGGGCCGATCGCCTCCAAGGGTATTGAAACCTGGTCGAAGCTCTTCGGATTCATAAAGGTTGCGGAATCCGCATCGCTGTAAAGGAATTCCATCTCCTGCTTCTCGAGTTGGGTGTCCTCGAGCCGTTCTTCCGGTCGGAAACGCAATTCCTTGAAAGTGCCTTTTAAGACGTGCCGGAGCTTGCTGTGGACGCTCCCCGGCATTTTCCCTTGGCCCACATGAAAACTGGACTCAAGGACCTTGAAGAGGTCGGGGCCGATCTTTAAGACCATGCCATTGCGGATTTGGGAAGCGAGAACCATGGGAACCTCAACTGCCTGTCCAAGACCAATGTGTCGCCTGGCCGGGCTTCAGCACCAGACGGCTGATTTCCAGTCACGTTGTAGGATTATTTTATGCTCTTGCCGCGCGGGCAAGTCAAGAGACACTACGCGCCGCGTCGGCATCGAGCGCCGGTCCCGCAGGCGCGGGACCGGCCATTGCAGCCCCTTCGCTGCACTTGGGGCAGGCTCAGACAAGCAAGGCGGCTGTCGGCTCACGTTCAAAAGCCCTTTACGAGGTGAGCCGAGCTAGTCCGACCAGGCCAAGTAGCCAGGCACGATGAGGTTGGCCACGGGGACGATCAGCAGGATACCCCACCAGTTCGGCTTGCCGCGCGCCTCTGCAATCGCCATCCACACGATGATCATGATGACGAGGTTCACCAGGGGGATCAAGCAAAGGATGATCCACCAGAGCGGCTTCTTGGCGATGTTCAACATCAGGATGAGGTTGGCGATCGGAATCCAGGCCAACCAGGGGTTCTCCGTATTGGTTTTCTTGGCGATGGTCATCAGGGCAAGGGCCATGTACACGTACATCGCCAGAAAGAACACCCCGAAGAACACCATCATCACGCCAAGAATAGCGATTCCTGCAGCGGCGCCTCGCTCGCCCTGCGCGAAGAGCGCGCGCGTGGTCAAGGACAACCCCAGGGCAACAGTCAGGAACGCAAAGAGCGTTTGCAACCACCAGCGTCGGCCGAAAATCTCCCGTTGCATCTTCATTAGAGTCCCCTCCAGAAGGTTTTTGTCGGATACCCACATTGAGCGCTGAAACGCAAACTGGCCTCTCGCCGGCCATACCGGAGCCGCCTTGGATCCGCGGCCTGGATGCTCCTGCCAATGTCCGAGAATGACCTCCGAGAATTCAGCGAAAGATATTTCAAACCACGTCGTGTGTCAAGTGTTCCATTTGAGGGTTTCGGCGAGCTTCGGAGCGCGCCACATAGGCCGCCGCAGCCATGTCCCCGGTGACGTTCACGACCGTCCGGCCCATATCGAGAATGCGATCCACCCCAATGACCATCGCAATCCCTTCTCCCGGCACCCCCACGGCCTCCAAGACTAGGACCAGAACCTGAATCGCACCGCTCGGCACGCCTGCGGCACCCATCGCCATGATGATCGCGGTGATCATCACCACCGCTTGCCCCGACAACGGGAGGTGAAGCCCAAACACCTGGGCAATGAACAGCACGGTGACGCCCTCGAACAGCGCTGTACCGTTCATGCACATGGTGGCGCCCAGCGGAACGACGAATCCGCAGACGTCGCGCGGCAGGCCGAGGGACTTCTCGCAGACTTCGAGGGTGGTCGGCAACGTGGCGTTGGAGGAACTGGTTGAAAAGGCAGTCAAGATGGCCATCCAGGCCCGGCGGAAGAATTCCGCGGGACGCCAGCCCGCCAGCCAACGGATCAGCAGCGAGTAAACGCCGAACTCGAAGATCGCCAGGCCCAGAAGGACAGTGAGCATGTACCAACCTAGTTTCGCCAGAAGGTCCAATCCAAACCGCGCCGCGACGGTAAAGATGAGCGCGAAGACGCCCCAGGGCGCCAGTTTCATGACAATTTCGATGATGACGATCATCGCGTCCCCAAACCCACGGAGGAGCTCGACGAGCGGCTTGGCGCGCTCAGGCGGCAAAAGCGCCAGCGCCACGCCGAAAGCCAGCGAAAAGAAAATCACTCCCAGCATGTCGCCTTGCGCTGCGGCCGCGAGGGGATTTCGGGGGACGATGTTTACCAGGGTCTGAATTCCGAACTGGCCGCGCCCCATGCCCTCGCGGGCGGGAGCGGCGGGCGCTTGATAGGTCGCCAGAAGGCGCTGCCGCACTTCGACGCTCAGCCCTGCCCCCGGGTGGAGGAGATTCACCATCGCCAGACCCAGCAATGCGGCCAGGGTGGTGACGAGGAGAAACACCCCCAGAGTCTTCGCGCCGCCCCGTCCCAGCTTGCGTAAATCACCCATCCCCGCCACGCCCAAGCTGAGCCGGCAAAAAATCAGCGGAATCACTACCATGATGAGCCCGCGCAGCCAAAGTTGCCCGGCGGGTTCGGTAATATAGTGGACGAGCTTCTCAAGCCAGGCCTCCCCGCCCCAAAGCAGGTTTACCCCAACTCCCCCCAGCGCGCCTAGAAGCAAGCCCGCAAGAATCTGGCTGGTCTTCGGGCCTCGCAGCCGGTCGGGAGGCTTGGTGGTTGCGGAGGGTTCGTTCATTTTGGATTTTGGATTTTGGATTTAAGCCCCTCTGCGGCTCCTCTTTCTTCAATCCAAAATCCAAAATCTAAAATCCAAAATTACTTCACCGTGCGGGCGGCGGAATCTGAACCACGACACGACAGGGAGCATGACGGGTCACATATTGGACCGTCGATCCCAGCAACAATTCCCCCAAGGGATAAGGATGAGGTTTATGGTGACCCATCACGAGTAATTCCGCGCCTTGATCGCGAGCCTCGCCCACGATGGCCTCACCCGCTTCGCGAGCACGCAGGAGTTGCGTGGTGATACTCCTGGAGAACCGATCTCCTACTTTCTTGGCGGCCGCTAGGATCTCCCTGCCCGGATGGTCCAGGACCTCGCCGGCATCGAGAGGCGTCGCCATGGGCACCTCCACCACGTGCAGCGCGATCACCTCGGCATCCATCCCCTTCGATAATTGGCAGGCCAGGGTCACCAGGCTCTCGACCGAGTGCAAATCGCGCAACGCCACGATGACTTTGGACTTGGCCATCGACACCTCCACTCGCTGTCAAGCGCGCGAAAGGATATGCGGTTGTCAGAGGATTTGCAAGCAGGAGGGATGTATCCCCGCCGCGCGACCCAACTTTCGGCCGGCTCCGTCAGTTGAGCGTACGAAGCCCACCGCTAATACAGGAGTTCCCCCCGTAGCACGGTCACCGCTTGGCCACCGAGTTTGACGCGGTCGCCCACCAGCCTGACCTTCACAATTCCGCCGCGCGCCGAAATCTGGTGGGCGAGGAGTTCTTGCTTGGCTAGTCGCTCGGCCCAGAAGGGGCCCAGGCAGCAATGCGCAGATCCTGTCACGGGATCTTCGTTGACGCCGGACTGTGGCGCGAAGAAGCGGGAGACGAAATCGAATTCCGGCGATTCGCTGCGACTGGTAACAATGATGCCGCGCGCCGCCACCTGCCCCAGACGGTTGAAGTCTGGTTGCAGGCCTCGCACCACGGATTCCGATTCCAGCTCCAGCAAATAGTCGAAGCGGCCCTTGCCAACATAACGAACGGAAGCACCGAGCGCCTCGTCGAGGCCGGCGGGGAGGGATGCAGGCTCCGGGGGGTCGGCGGGAAAATCGAGCTCAATCCATTCACCGCGGCGTGTCGCCGTCAGGATTCCGCTGCGTGTCCAAAATCGCGCGGGCTGATCCGGTTGCAAGTTCCCTGTTTCCCAAAGAATGTGCGCGCTGGCGAGTGTCGCGTGGCCGCAAAGATCAATCTCCACCGTGGGGGTAAACCACCGCAAGTCGTACCCGTCGCCCTGGCGTACCAGAAAGGCGGTCTCCGAAAGGTTCATCTCCCGCGCCACGTTGCGCATCCAACCGCCGTCACGCGCTGCGGGCAGCAGGCAGACCGCGGCGGGATTCCCGGCAAACGCCCGGTCCGTAAACGCGTCCACTTGATAAATGGTCAATCCCATAAGTCTTCTAAGATTTGGGCACAGCCCGGCGAGAAAGCAGGTAAGCCTGGATGATGGGATCAAGATCGCCGTCCAGGACGCGGTCGGCATCCCCAACCTCGAACTTGGTCCGATGGTCCTTAATCAGCCGGTAGGGGTGCAGGACGTAAGAGCGAATTTGGCTGCCGAAGTCGATGTCGGCCTTGGAAGCTTCCAGCTTCTCCGCCGCCTCGCGCCGCTTGCGCAATTCCAACTCATACAGCCGAGAGCGGAGGAATTTCATGGCCATCTCGCGGTTGCGATGCTGGGAGCGCTCGTTCTGACATTGGACGACGGTGCCGGTCGGTAAGTGCGTGATGCGAACGGCAGAGTCCGTCGTGTTGACGTGCTGGCCGCCTTTGCCGGTCGAGCGGTAGGTTTCGACTTTCAGATCCTCGGGTTTGATGTCGACGGTAATGGTCGCGTCGATCTCCGGGCTGACGAAAACGGAGGCAAAAGAGGTATGCCGCCGCTGGTTCGCGTCAAACGGGGAAATGCGCACCAGGCGATGGACGCCGCTCTCCCCGCTCAAGAGGCCGTACGCGTAGTCGTTGGCCACCGTGAAGGTGGCTGATTTGAGGCCGGCCTCTTCGCCCGCCTGATAGTCGTTCAGCGTGAACTTGAAGCCGCGCCGCTCAGCCCATCGCCGGTACATCCTCAGAAGCATTTCCGCCCAATCCTGCGACTCCGTGCCTCCCGCGCCCGGATGAATGGTGACGATGGCGTTGAGGTGGTCGTGTTCGCCTCCCAGCAGGGTCTCGGTCTCCAGGCGGTCCACTTCCTGGCGAAGCGATTCGAGTTCGCCACGGAGTTCTCCCGTAACGCTTTCCCCCTCCCGGGCCAGCTCGAAATAAGCCTCAACGTCCGCCATGCGACGCGCCAGCTTTTCGTCCGCCTCCAGGACTTCCGTCAGGCGCTTGCGATGCGTGAGGATTTTCTGGGAATTTTCCTGGTCCTGCCAGAATTCGGGTTGGGCTATTTGTTTCTCGAGGGCCTCGAGTTCCTGTTGTCGCCGCGGCGCGTCAAAGAAAGCTCCGCAAGTCGGCCGCGCGCCGCCTCAGTTCATCGAAGTCTTTCTGCAGTTCTTCAATCATAGTCGGTCCTTCCCGTCGCCTGACGCTCCTTGCCTGCGCCTAACGGTGATGCACCAAACCCCTATCAGCATTGCGACTGCCACACACAACCATGCGAACACATCCCCGTGCGCCGTATAGAAGGTTCGCGTACCCAGATAGCTGAACCAGCCGGTCAAAACCATCAAGCGATGCCGCGGCAGGCTGGCAAAAACCCTCCCGTAGGGGTCAATGACGGCGGTGATGCCATCATTCGTCGCCCGAAGCAGATAGCGGCGATTCTCAATGGCCCGCAGGCGAGCCATCTCCAAGTGCTGTGCTGCCGCCGCCGAATCGCCATACCAGGCGTCGTTCGAGATATTCACCAGCACTTCAGCGCCGGCCAACGCCAGCCGCCGCACCAGTTGCGGGAAAATCGACTCGTAACAGATGAACACGCCGATCGTCCCCTGCGGCGTTTTGGCGACGCTATAGCTGGATCCGGGAACGTAACTCCCCACCTCCGAGGTGATCTTGCCGATTTTGCCCGGAAACGCCCAGTCCGGCACGTATTCGCCGAAAGGCACCAGATGAATTTTATCATACGTCATCAGTACCCGTCCGTTCGGATCCAGAATCACGGCGCTGTTCGTCGCTTTCTCAGCAGAAGGCCCAACGAAGTTCACCGTGTTGACAACCACATATGCGCCGGCCTTTTGCGCCATTGTTTCCACAGCCGCGCGAAACACTGCATCGCGCGTAAAGAAAAAGGGGGCGGGATTTTCCGCCCAAATGATGAGTGGCGGCCCTCCCGCCAGAGTTTCCCCTCCCTTCTCATCGTAACGGCTTGGCAAGGGTCCCCGGCGCCCCTCTAGGGCAGCCGCGAGGCTCTTATCAACCAATCGCTGAAGAGGTGCTGCGTCCCGCCAGGGTTCCCATGCTGCCAGTGACGACTCTTCCAGCGGGACATTGGGCTGGAGCAGGAAAGCCCGCTGCAAGCCAGGAAGCGGACCCTGCGGCCGCAGGGCATAGTGCGCGATAATCAGGAGCACGATCCAAGAGACGGCCGCGATCATCGCCGGCTTGCGAGCTCGCGCCGCAAAGACCCAGGCCAAAAGCGCGCTGCTCGCGACAGCCAAGAACGATAGCCCATACACCCCCGTCACAGAGGCCACCTGCCTCACGCCCGTTGCCTGGACGGCGTAACCCAAGAGATTCCACGGGACCCCGGTAAACAGATATGTTCGAGCCAGCTCGGCGGCGACCCACAAGAAAGGGCTCGCGGCCAACGCTACGCCGGCCGACGCCCGAGCCACCCAACCCACCGCAAGCCCGAAGGCGCCGAAGAAAACCGCAAAGAGCAGCGCGAAGAGCGCCAGGACTCCCAAGGCGAGGATCGGATGCAAGTTTCCGTATCGCACCATCACCCCGAAAAACCAATAACAACTTCCTCCCAAAAAGATCGCGCCACTCAGGTACCCAAGACCGAACGCACGTGCCAAGCGCGGTCGGGAGGCAAGCGCGGCCAGTAACGGAGAAGTGGCAACCCACACCAGGGGATGTAAGTTGAATTTGGGGAAACAGAAGATAAGCAAGAGCCCACTCAAGGCGCTGGCGGCCCAACAATGGGTGGAGTTTGGGAGCGGTCTGGGAAGGCTTAGGACCTTAAACGCGTGCCTCGCTTTGAAGAAATCGGGAATAGCGAATAGGGAGTAGCGAGTCGGGAAAGTTGAGCGGCCTTACCTACTTCTCCCTATTCCCTGGTCCCCACTCCCTACTCCCGCTCTCTTGTTTCAATGCTTTATGAAGGGCTTGAACCCTTCTGCGAGAAGCTGCTTGCGCACCTTTTCCGCATCATCGCGCGATTTGAACGGTCCCACCTGGACTCGGAAAAGGTTGTCACCGGCGTGCGCATACTCCGGCGCCACCATGAATACCGGGTAGTCGCGAGCTTTCAGAATTTTGACCAACGACTCTGCATCCTCTTTCGCCCGCGAGGCTGCAACCTGAACGGTAAACCCGACGCCGACCTCACCGGAAGCCGTCGAGGACGATTCGGGGGACGAAGCGGCTTCTCGCCTCTCCCCTTTAGGAGGCGGGGCCGGTGATGAGGCCGAACTCGAAGCAGCACCCTCGGCGGCGGACTTCGATTCCCCGGTGACGGCCGGCGGTTTGACCGAAGTCTCAGCCGGCGTGGTTGCCACTGGAGGAGATTCGGACGGCGGATTAACTACGGGCGGCGTCGGTGCGGGGTTCGCAACACGTTCAGTAGCCGGCGTCACCCGCGCTCCCCGCTCGTTGTAGCCCACCAGGAAACCCAGGGAGAAGAAAACCCCGCACACCGCGACGCCCACCAGGAAAAGCAGGATGAGGTGTCGCGCGGAGAGTCCGCGGTCATCGTGCTCTTTCTGGGTTTTCTCGACCATGCTCCTCACCTCGATAAGGTCGTCCCAAGCAGGCTTGCCAAGGACCCGGCGCTACTTAGTTGCACCTCCGCCCGCGGCCGGCTCATGGGACTTGCTCAGCAGTATGCTCAGCAACTCGACCGGGATTGGGAAGACAATGGTGGTGTTCCTCTCCGTGCCGATTTCCGCCAGGGTCTGCAGGTAGCGGAGCGTCACCGTAATGGGCTCACGGGACAGGATGGCGGCCGCCTCCGCCAGCTTTTCGGATGCCTGAAATTCCCCGTCGGCATTGATGATCTTGGCCCGGCGTTCGCGCTCGGCCTCGGCCTGCCGGGCGATAGCCCTTTGCATCTCCTGCGGCAAGTCAACCTGTTTCACCTCCACCTTCGTCACTTTGATGCCCCAAGGCTCAGTATGCTCATCCAGGATGGTCTGCAGGCGCGAGTTGAGCTTTTCGCGCTGGGAGAGCAGGTCGTCCAGTTCCACTTCGCCCAGCACGGAGCGCAGGGTTGTTGCAGCCAACTGCTCAACGGCATAACGGTAGTTCTTGAGCTCGACCAATGCCCTCTGCGCGGTGATCACGCGATACCAGAGCACCGCATTGACCTTCACAGAAACGTTGTCGCGAGTAATGACGTCCTGGGGCGGCACTTCCCAGGTTTCGATCTGCAGCGAGAACCTCCAAATGGTATCGATAGGCCAGAGGATTAAAATGAGACCCGGCCCCTTGTCCTGCGCCAGGACGCGCCCCAATCGCAACACGACTGCTCTTTCCCACTCATTGAGAATGTTGATGCATTTGACGATCCAGACAAAAACGATGAACACTGCCACAAAGATTGCCGTTATCATGGGGACCTCCTCCGCATGATCCAGGAAATATCGTCATCTGGTATTGTCCACCTGACTGCCACAACTCAGCTTTCCGCAGAAGCCCCTGGAGGGGGCTTAGTGCCTACCCAGGGCGGCCACAAGGGTGGCCCCTACTTGTGCGAGTCAGGCGCGGGCTCCACAACCAGCGTCAGGCCTTCAACGGCTTTCACTCGCAAGAGGGTTCCCTTTTGCACTTTTCCTGGCGCGCGGACGCTCCAGAGTTCACCTCGAATGAGAACCTTCCCCTTTCGATCGAAGTCGGCCTCCGCCACGCCGACAGAGTCTATCATTCCCACGTCACCCGTGACGGCCTTTCGTCGCCTGGCCAGAATCGCAAGGCGGAGGAGAGTGACGGTAATAGCTCCCAGAGGCAACGCGACGCCTAGCGCCGTGGACAGGTGAATGCGCGCCTCCGGCCAGGGCGACTTCACCAGAATGAGGGCGCCTATAACCAGCGCAACGGTGCCTGTAGCCACAAGGACGCCGTGCGAGGAAACCTTGGCCTCTAGCACAAACAACCCCAAAGCCACAATGATCAACAAAACGCCCACGTAATTAATCGGAAGCAGATTAAACGCGTACAAGGCCAGGACCAATGCCGCTGCACCCACCACACCAGGAGCCACAGCCCCCGGGTGGGTGAACTCAATATAGAGGCACGCCACGCCGACCGCCCCAAGAACGAAAGCGATGTTCGGGTCGGCCGTCCAGGCCAAGAACATTTGCAGCCTGGACATTGTATATGGCTCGATCGAGGCGCCGGCCAAGTGCAACGTCGTCGTGGTGTCATTGAATCGCCGGATGGTCATTCCGTCGAACTTTGCAAAAATGTCGTTGGGGGTGCTCGCCACGGCATCAATCAGCTTGAGGTCAAGCGCTTCCTTGTCCGTGTAGGAGGAACTCTTACGCACCGCCTCTTCGGCTTTCTCTGGATTACGGCCGCGCTTTTGAGCGATGGATCGAATGCGCGCCGCGGCGTCGTTCTCCAGCTTGGCTTCCATCGTCTTGCCTACTTCAGTGCCTCCCAAAACGACCGGGTGAGCTGCCCCCGTGTTCGTGCCCGGCGCCATAACCGCCAGGTCCCCCGCCAGCAAGACGAAAAAACCGGCGGAGGCTGCGCTCGCCCCGCTTGGGGAAACGTAGGTGATCACCGGCACGCGCGAGTTGAGGATCGCCTCAACAATTTCGCCCATAGAATTCTGCAGGCCCCCCGGGGTGTTGAGCTCCAACAACACCGCATCGGCATTCTCCTGGTTGGCATAGCGGATGCCCTGCGCAACGTATTCGGCGCTCACATGATGAATCATTATGTTCAGGCGAATCTCCACCACACGCGGCCTGGCCTGGGCGGCCGCGACAACAGGAAGAATTCCCGATGCGAGGAGAAGGAAAAATGCGCGTGAGGAACCAAAAGGTTTGGGTGTCAAGGCGACTTCCTTTGCGGCGGGTCGGCGGCAAGTTGCTTCATCAATTGCTCGGCCTCCTGGTTGCCCGGCTCGATTTGGAGCGCAGCCTCCCCTTGCTCCCGCGCCTGCTGCGGCTGTGCGAGGGAAACATACACCCAGCCCAGAGCCACATGCGCGGCGGCACTGTTCTTGAGTTTCAGGGAGGTGTCCAATTCCGCCGCGGCCTCGCGGTGATGACCTTCCGCGTCCAGGACCTTGGCCAAGGCCACGCGCGCCTCGCTGTCGCCGGGGACAAGCGACACGGCTTCGGTCAGCTCCCGCTCGGCCTCGGGCAAACGTCCCTCGACGAAAAACTGCTTCCCGCGGGCGACGTGCACCTGACTATGCTGCTCGGCGGGCAGGCCGGCTAAACGCTCCTCGAGCGCATTATGAAGGGTAAGGGAGAGCAATTTGAAGGCACGTCCATTGTAGTCCTTTTGCAATCGCGTGCGCGGGAGGATATCCCGAGGCACTTCCGCCGCCAAGCCGACCTCGTGCTCCGCCAGCCACTGGGTTTCCCGCTTCTCTCCGGCGGTGTCTCCCAACTTCCTCAGCACCACGGCCAGCAAGCTGTGGGCTTCTGAATCGTCATCATTGTCGCGGACCGCCTCCTCCAAGGCCTGCGCCGACTCGCGGTAACGGCTGAGATACCACAAGCAGACGCCACGGTTGAAGCTGAGATCAGGCTCGGTGGGATCGGATTGGTATGCCCGGTCGAAGTTCGCCAGCGCTTCCGTGTACTGCCCGCGGCGGGCTTTGAAGACGCCCAGATTGTTGAATACCTCGTTCAGGGGAAGCTGTCGCGCCAGCGTTTCGAAGGCACGCTCCGCCGCCTGTTGGTGGCCGAGGAAATACTCGTCGACTCCCAGCAGGAAGAGCGACTCCAGGTAATGCGCGTCGGGCTCCTGGAGTTTCTGCAACCACTTGGCCGAATTCGCGTAGTCCTTTTGGTCGAAGTAAAGTCGCCCCAGGGCGAACGCGGCTTGGTGGTCAGCGGGGCTTAGACGGTCGGCTTCCTGGAAAAAGTGTGCGCGCGATTCGTCGTCGGCCGCCAGGATGCCGCGCACATAGTTCTCGAAAGCGTCGAGGCGAACTTCGGGAAAGAGGCGAAGGAAGTCCCCTTCCTTGCCTACCGTGAATTCCGGGTCGTAAGTCCCCAGCAGGCGCCAGGCCAGCCGGCTCTGAAGGTCCACGAGGTCGGCCAGTTCTCCCGCGACCTCCATGGAATCCGTGAGCTTCACAGGGCGCATGTCCAACAAGCGGGCGCGTGCCGTCAGCCGGTCTCCGGTCGCATTGAAATCCCCGACAATCGCCCAATCAACGCCCAGCGTCTGGGCAATCTTGAACTCACTGGCCAGCGTAAGCGAGGTGTCGGAAGGAAGGCCCAACTGCATGCAGGCCGCGTCCCGCTCCTCTCTCCCCAAAATGTAATTCTCGGGCCGCGCCAGCCGCAGAGAGAGCATGGTCGGGAAACTCTCGGAAATCCAATTCAGATCCGGTCGGGTGCTTTGGTTCTCGAAGGGAAACACCAGGATCGTGCGGATTTCTCCGGCAGCTTGGAGTCGCAGGGGCACAAGTAACGCGCACAACAACACCCAGGCCAACTCAGGTGCCCACGACAAAGGTGTTTGCCACCTTCGCGTAACGGGCTGCGCAAAACGCCGATCTTCTCCGAGGGGCATATCGAGCGGGAACGGCAATGGGGTCTTTCGCATTCGACCCTCAACCAACGCCTTCATTATAACACCGTCGGTTTAGCTCGTTGCGCCGCGCCCACACTTCATCTGCTTCCCCCCACGCGGTATACTCCGGGCGTATGCCTGTCGTTATCTCCCTGCTGCGTGGCCTGAACGTAGGCGGCCGCAACTGGAACACTGTCAGGGGCTTAAGGCGATGGCGGTGCGCTGCTGGTGCCGTTCCAACTTTTTGGGCCAAACTCCAGTGGGCAGATTGCGGGCGACCTTTGCGAGGTTTCAGCTTGAGGCGCTCGGTCAATTGAGTTGGAACGGCACTAGTCTTTAATCGCGACCGGGCGGTTCTTCATCAACTCGATGAAGGCGGGATTCTGGGCGATCTTCTGGAAGTCGGGGTCCTCCTCCACCTTCTTCTGATCCTTGAATCCATCCTCGAAAGCGTGGCGGAGATAGCGGACGGCCTCCTCGGGGCGGCCCAGCGAGGCAAAAACCTTCGCCAGGTAATAGTAGTACTCAGGATCGGCACCTCGGGCCTGGACCACGGTACCTACCGGCGACCGCTCCAGCAGGATGCTGGGATCAAGGCTCAAAGCGGTCCGGTATTCTTCGACGGATTCCGCGTATTTCTTCATGCGGTAGTAGGAGGTCCCCAGGTTCAGGTGGAACGAGGCTGACGTAGGAGAGATTTTCAAAGCCCGCAGGTAATACTTCACGGACTTGCTGAACTTGTTCTGCATGTAGTACGTCGTGCCGAGATTATTCAGGGGTTCGGCGTAGTGCAGGTCATGTTTGATCGCCTGCCCGTACGCCCTGCGCGCGCCGCGATAATCTATCTGCTGCTGGTAGGCGATGCCCAGCTTGTTCCACACCACGGCATCCGAGTACCCGCCCTGTTTTAAGGCACGCAAGTAATAGTCCACAGCATCGGCATAGGCTTTGCGGGCCATGTAGATATCCGCGCGCTCTTGCAGGCTGAGCGCCTGCGCGCGGCCTGTCCCAGGCGAAGTCTGGGCCGGGCCAGGAGAAGGGGCAGGAGATTGCGGCGGGCTCGCCGCAAGCCCGGTGGGCAAGCTCCAGTTTCCGCTCATGCACATTAAGAAACTTCCCCAACCAACCAACAACACAGTCCGGGTTCGGGAGTGTGCCATGGTGACCTCACTTGCGAGGAACCTTCGGACCACCTTTCAAGGGTCCTACCCTTCGGGCTCCGTCTTCTTCTGAGACTCAGCCGGAGGCTCAGTTTTGGTGCCCTTTCCCTTGAAAATCGATACAAACCTCTTCAGGACGCTGCCTTTTGGTCTCTTCTGCGCCGGAGTTGAGGTGGGATCCGCCGGAGCCGGCGCGCCGACCGGAACCACCACAGCAGGCGGCGTGGCAGCGGCGGGCGAGGCCGCGTCGCCGCGCGGGTGGAAGAGCCTGCTCAATATACCACGCACTTCCTGACTAATGCCCGGGGCGGCGGGCTGCGTGCCGTCAATGAAAAACTCGTTGCGCACCACCAGTGTTTGTCCGGAGCCGGGCAGATTCGCTTTCTCCTCCACCTGAGCGGTGACCACGCCGGTTGGGGGCTCAAAAGGTTTTACGTCACGATAGCTTGGGACCTGCGCAGCCCTCTTCATAAAATCGGTCCAGACAGGCAGCGCGGAACTCGCTCCTGGAAGCTTCAGCTCCCGGTCGTCATCATAACCCACCCAGACGACACACAGCAGGTCCGACGTGAACCCGGCGAACCAGCCGTCGTGAGAGGTGCCGGTCTTGCCGGCTGCCGGTAGCGTAAAGCCTCGGCTGCGGACCCCTGCGCCCGTCCCGTTATTGATAACGCTTTCCATCAAGCTCACCATCAGATAGGCCACGCGGGGGTCCAGCACCTGGCGGGTCACGGCTGGGCTACGCCAGAGCGTGCGCCCCGCGGCGTCGTTCACCGCCAGGATGAATCGCGGCTCAACATACTGGCCGCCGTTGGAAAAGATCGTGTACGCCCCTGCGATTTCCATAGGCGTGGCGACGTAGGCTCCCAGTGCCAGCGCGGGCGTAGCGAGTAAATCCCTGTTGATCCCCGCGCTGACCGCCAGGTTCCTCACCTTGTCGTATCCAACCATCTCAGCCAAGCGCACGGTCGCCACATTTAGCGAATACATCAGGGCCTCGCGGAGGGTGACCATGCCGTGATATTCCTGCTTGTAATTCTCCGGCTCATAAACCTGGTCGCCCCACTGGAATGTGGTCGGCTCATCGTTGAGCTCGGTGACGGTGGTAATAAGCGGCTGCGAACCATCGACGCCGGAACTCAGCGCGGCAGCGTAGACGAAGGGCTTGAAGGACGAACCGGGCTGCCGTTTGGCCAAAACATGATTGAGCTGGCTGAGGCCATAGTTGCGTCCGCCCACCAGCGCCTTGATTTCGCCCGTGTGAGGGTCCAGGGCAACTAAGGCAACCTGGGGCTGGTTCGGGTCAGGAGCGGGCGCCCCTTTCGGGCGCCTGGTTCTTTTCAACTGCTGGTCAACTTCCACCAGCCCAGTCCGTACACCCTCAGATGCCGCCTGCTGTACATCCAGGTCGAGGGTGGTATAAATCCGGTAACTTTGCGAGAGCAGGTCGCGCTCCGAAAACTGCGCCAGCAACTGGTCCTTGACCATATCGACGAAATACGGCGCTTGCTGGCCCTCCGCGTTTTGACCCGCCACGCCCAGGGGCGCCCCGGAGGCCTGCTCGGCCTCCGCCGGGTTAATCAGACCCATTTCGAGCATCTGGCGGAGCACGTAATTCCGCCGTTCCAGAGCGCGGGCGGGATACTTGTAAGGCGAATAAAGGTTCGGGCCGCGAATCTGGCCGGCCAACAACGCCGCCTCCGGCAACGTCAGGCTGCTCACGTCCTTGTTGAAATAAGCGTTGGCGGCCTCGCCGAAGCCATAAATTGAAAAACTGCCGCGCTGGCCAAGATATATCTGGTTAGCGTACAACTCGAATATCTGCTCCTTAGTCAGTCGCTGCTCCAAAAGCAGGGCCAGGAAGATCTCTGCCACCTTTCTTCGGATGGTGCGACGAGAGGTGAGGAAGAAATTCCTCGCCAGCTGCATGGTGAGGGTGCTGCCGCCCTGCAATTTCTCTTCCGCCCGGATGTCTGTCAGCGCGGCAGCCAGGATGCGGTACACATTCACGCCG
>Ga0187771_10001562_pt1 | contig 15425 bp, 6 predicted proteins | sample 0116_SJ02_MP15_1_FD_133139 | JGI IMG/M metagenome (GOLD analysis project Ga0187771, IMG submission 133139) | Tropical peat soil microbial communities from peatlands in Department of Meta, Colombia - 0116_SJ02_MP15_10_MG | ecosystem: Environmental > Terrestrial > Soil > Wetlands > Peat | place...
GATGGGCAGATCGTGGAAGAAACGCAGTGATTGACGATTGACAATTGTCGATTGTCGATTGCAAGACCCGCGGTAACGGTTGAGTGTCGACCGGCGAATTCCGATTTCCAGAGCAACCATGACACGTGACCGTCCACTTCATTCACGGGTAGTTGAAAGAAGGCTATGATCCCGAGAGAACTGCAGGCAAGGACGAAATCGTTCGCCTTGTGCGTTATCAAGGTTGTTGGTGCTCTGCCGCGGACCACGGCAAGTCAGGTCGTTGGTCGTCAACTCTTGCGTGCTGCGACATCGGTCGGCGCCAATTATCGCGCTGCTTGCCGTGCGCAGTCACGCGCGGAGTTTGTGGCAAAACCATCCATCGTTGTCGAGGAGGCTGACGAAACCCTTTACTGGCTTGAACTGGTCCAGGAGTCAGGCCTGATCAAGCCGAGCAAATTAGCGGAACTGTTGGAAGAGGCGAATGAGTTGGTCGCGATTGTTGTCGCTGCCCGCAAAACAGCGAAGCTGGCTGCTTGAAGCAGGGAAATCTTCCTGCACTTCAATCGCCAATCGACAATCGTCGACCGACAATTGTCCAATCAAGGAGACTCTCTTTGATAAATCTAATACAAGATTTGCGCTACAGCGTACGAGTTCTGGCAAAGAATGCGGGCTTCACGGCTGTGGCGGTGCTGACTCTGGCTTTAGGCGTGGGGGTGAATGCCGCCATTTTCAGCATCATCAATTCCACGCTGTTGACTCCCTTGCCGTATAAGAACCCCGATCGCCTTGTTTGGCTTGGCACCATGCATCCAAGGTTCAATCATCCCATCCCGATTTCAGCACCGGATTTTCTGGATTGGAAGAGCCAGAACAACGTCTTTGATCACATGGCGGCCATCTGGACAGATGGGTTTACTCTAACGGGCAAGGGTGAGCCCGAAATCCTCCCTGGTGCCTTGGTGTCCGCAGACTTTTTCGAGTTGTTCGACGAGAGGCCTGAACGAGGTCGAAGCTTTGTGGAAGGGGAGGACCAACCGGGCCACAGCCATGTCGCGGTGTTGAGCTACGATCTTTGGAAAAACCGCTTTGGCTCTAACCCGAATGTGATTGGCAGCAGTCTCACGCTCGACGGTGAAAGTTACACCACCGTGGGGATAGCGCCACGAGGATTCGCCTACCCCAGTTGGGTCCAATTTTGGTCGCCTATTGTCATCGACACCCAGCACCATCCAAGAGGGAATCACTATCTGAGAGCAATAGGACGTCTGAGGGCCGGAGTGACTCTGTCAGCAGCTCAGGCGCAAATGAGCACCATCGCCCGCCGCATTGCCTCCACGTACCCGGACTCGAACCAGGGTGTTGGAATCCGACTCGTTCTGCTCAAAGAACGCCTCGTGCAATTCATTCGTCCCGCCTTGCTCGTGCTATTCGGCTCCGTTGGGTTTGTCCTGCTGATCGCCTGCGCCAACGTCGCCAATCTGTCGCTGGCGAAGGCCACGAAAAGACAAAAGGAGATTGCACTTCGCACAGCGCTGGGCGCCGGCCGTTTCCGGCTGATTCGCCAATTCCTTACCGAGAGCCTTGTTTTGTCTTTCCTTGCGGCAGGGGTTGGGGTCTTGGTTGCAACCTGGAGCCTTGACCTCCTCCGCGCGCTCAAACCGGATAGTATTCCTGATGTGAACAGCATTCACCTCGATTTACACGTTCTGGGCTTTCTGCTTGCCATCGCCTTTCTTGTCGGAATTATCTTGGGGTTGGCGCCGGCCTGGCACGCCTCCCGATTGCACGTTAACGATTCGCTGAAGGAGTCCGTCGGGGTGGGGGCAGGCGGAACGAGTGGCATACAACTCCGCAATGTCCTGGTGGTGGCGGAGGTCGCCTTATCCCTCGTCCTGCTGGTTGGCGCCGGCCTGATGGTTCGCAGCTTTGCTCGCTTGCTCAGCATTGGTCCCGGTTATGATCCTGACAAACTTTTAACGTTTCAGATTTCGCTCCCTGACAGTAGGTACCCTAAGGATTCCAACGTAGTTGCTTTTTATCGCGAGGCCCTCGAGCGAATCAGCGCGTGTCCTGGGGTCCAATCCGTAGCAATAAGCAACACTCTGCCACCGAGCGGAGGCGAGACTGACGCCGCCTTCTACGTGGAGGGCCACAAACCAGGCAATCTCAACGAAGCTCCGGGCACAATTTACGATCCTATTAGCCCAGGTTATTTCCAAACGCTGAAGACACCCCTCATCGCAGGTCGATATTTTACTGAGCAGGAAAACAGCGACAAATCACGGGTTGTCATTATTAACGAGACCATGGCCCGCGAGTTCTTTGGCGGTCGAGAGGCTGTAGGCAAGCGGATGAATGCCGAGGCCTACGGCATCAAAGGCTGGTTGGAGGTCGTCGGGGTCGTAGCAGATCAAAGGTTCTTCGGGTGGGACAACGACTTGTATCCTGGCACTTATTTTCCCTACGGCGTAAGTCCGGTAAAGGGCATGGCATTCGTGGTTCGCACGAAAATCGATCCCATGGCCGTAAGTTCTTCCGTGCGCCAAGCGATTTGGTCGATCGATAAGGACTTGCCGTTTACGGAAGTCCAAACCATGGACCAGCGGCTTTCGCAATCATTCGCAGGGCGACGCTTCTACATGATCCTGCTGGGTATCTTCTCAGCCTTGGCGTTGGTTCTGTCACTGGTTGGAATCTATGGTGTGATGTCCTATTCCGTGGCCCAACGCACCCGTGAGATTGGCGTCCGTATGGCGCTGGGGGCAGAACGGCGTCATGTGGTGAGCCTCGTCTTGGGACGCGGATTGGTTCTGACCCTTATTGGAACCGTGGCGGGGCTGGCTGGGGCCTTCGCGCTCACGCGTTTCTTGGCAAGTCTTTTGTATGACGTTCATCCGACGGATGTAGCCACGTTTGTGGTCGTCTCATTGTTGCTGGCCGCGATTGCGACCCTGGCTTGCTACGTTCCCGCGCGCCGGGCAACGAAGGTCGATCCGCTGGTGGCGCTGCGGTACGAATAGGTGTCAGGTTACAGGGAACCGAGAAGAGGCGACGGGGAACAGGAAGACACGCCGCGCGGTCAAAACAGGAAGCTGCCCTCTCCTCTGGGGAGAGAGTGGTCTACGACGCCGCTTTCTCCCGCCGTCGTTGGTCGAGTGGGAGGTCACTTCTGCCTCGGGGGGCGCACGACATTAAAGTGGTAAGGGTCATGCCGCGAGGATCGGTTGGACAGGCTCGACCGAACTCGATCACCCGAAAGGAGGACAACGATGGGCACTCTGCTTCAAGATTCGCGTTACGGATTGCGCATGCTGGCGAAGAACCCTGGCTTCACGGTAGTGGCGGTGCTGACGCTGGCACTGGGCATCGGGGCCAATTCGGCGATTTTCACCATGCTGGATGCCGTCCTCTTGCGCCCGCTTCCCGTGGCCAGCCCTGAGCGGCTCGTGGAGCTCCAAATCAAGAGCCCCCAGGGGCTCGAGACTGGTTTTTCTTACCCCGACTACCAGGACCTTCGACAGCAGGTGAAATCTTTTTCTGGCGTGGCGGTTTACTCACGTCAGTCACGCTTCGTCAATTCCCTCGATGAATCGAGCCAGGTTCTCGTGGATGAGGTTTCGCCCGATTACTTCAAGGTCTCGGGGGTGAAGCCTCTGCTAGGACGTGTTTTCTCGCCAGAGTTGGACAGCACACCTGAGTCGCAGCTCGGTGTAGTGATCAGCTACCGCCTTTGGCAGGGGCGTCTGGGCGCGGTTCCCGCAATCGTCGGCAAGGAAATCAAGCTCACCGGTCACACCGCAAAGGTCATTGGGGTCACGCCGCCGCATTTCCAGGGTTTCGCGCGGATTGTCCCAACGGATATCTGGATCCTGACTTCCGACGCCGTCGCATTCGACGCCGCACATCCTCCTAAACGGGGGGACCGCTGGTATGAAGCCGTGGCCCGCTTGAGGGACGGCGTAACACCCACGCAAGCTTCCGCCGAGCTGGATACCTTCAGTCGCGGCTTGGCCGTGATTTACCCGGAGACCAATCGCGGCAGAACCTACCAGCTCAACCCCGAAACGATGGACGAACGCAAATTGCTCCTTGCCAGCCTTCTCGCCATGGCATTGCCGGGCCTCGTTCTGTTGATTGCTTGTTCGAACATAGCGGGCTTACTTCTTGCCCGCTCCGAGACGCGTTGGCGCGAGTCGGCCGTCCGGGTCGCTTTGGGCGCCGGCCGGTGGCAGCTCATGCGTCAGTTTCTCGCTGAAGGCCTTCTACTTTCTGCCGCTGGGGGCGCCGTCGGCCTCATGTTCACTGTCTGGCTGATGAGCTTCCAGAGGGCGCTTATGCCGGCCGCTTACTCCTTTCTCGGGCCTGACATGCAAGTTGACTTTCGCGAGCTTGGGTTCACTGCGGGCGTTGCTCTTCTCGCCACGGTGTTGTTTACGCTCACTCCTGCTCTGCGTGCCTGGAAGGTTGGTCTGGCGGGTGTTCTCAAAGGTGAAGAAGTAGTCATCGTGCGAGGGAGTCGCCGCTTTACGGCGCGGAATCTGCTCGTGGTAGGTCAAATGGCCCTCTCGGTTGTGGTGATGACGGTCTCGCTGCTTTTCTTCCGCAGCCTCTCGACCGTTCGCGACCTGCCGGCCGGGTTCGACAAACACAGAAACCTCGCAGTCGTGAACGTCGGCGGACCACAAGGAGTTCCCTTCCTCCCCGATCTCGCGCAGCGTGCCGCGGGCCTGCCCGGAGTCAAGCGCGTCACTTACGCGATGCGCATGTTGCTGAGCGGCTCAGGCGGAGGAGCGAACCAATCGGTTTCCATTCCCGGCTTTCAGCTTCCCGAGGGACAGTCGAGCATTCCCATCTATTTGAATGCCGTCGGCCCGAACTACTTCCAGACGATTGGGACGCACATCCTCGAGGGGCGCGACTTCACATCTGCGGACGGTCCCAAGTCCCAAAAGGTTGTGATTGTCAGCAGGTTCATGGCGCGGCGCTTCTGGCCACACGACGATGCGCTGGGTAAGTTCATCAAGATTGGCAAGGATGACACGTTGATCGTCGGTGTCGCCGAGGACGCCAAAATCAACTGGTTACGTGAAGAACCTACCCCCTACATGTACCTCCCTTACGCGCAATCGCAATACAACGGGGGCGCGCTGATCGTGGAGGCTTCGCTGAAGCCTGAGGCCGTGATCTCCCTGCTGCGGCGAGAAATCCACGCCTATCGTTCCACCCTCATCATCGTCGGCGTCGATACCGTCCGCAGCCTGCTTGACCTCTCCACCTTTGACTTGGTCTTCGAATCTCGCTTGATGGCCGCCCTGAGTCTGCTGGGAGCTTTTCTGGCCGCTCTGGGTCTTTATGGCGTGGTCGGGTTCATCGTGCGAAGCCACACTCGCGAAATCGGCATTCGCTTGGCCCTGGGCGCTGGTCTTCGTCAGGTCAAAAGGCTCTTTTTGCTGCGCGGGCTCAGGCTGGCTTTGGTGGGTGTGCTCGCGGGCATGGTTGCAGCCTTCGGCACCGGCCGCCTCGTGGCCGGCTTCCTATACGGCGTCAAGCCGTACGATCCCCTCTGCCTGGCCACAGGCGCCGCAGCCGCGGTGGTCATCGCTCTGTTGGCGTGCTACCTCCCTGCCCGCCGAGCTACCCATGTCGATCCCATCGAGGTGTTGCGTTACGAATAGTTGTCAGGTGCCAGGGTCTAGGGAAAAGACGACAGGGAACAGATGAGGAGGGATGATGAATACTCTTCTTCAAGATTTTCGTTACGGCCTACGCATGCTGGCAAAGAACCCCGGCTTCACGGTTGTGGCGGTGCTGACTCTAGCACTGGGCATCGGCGCCACCACCGCCATCTTCAGTGTGGTTTACGGTGTGCTCTTGCGCCCCTTGCCGTATCACAACCCCGACCAGATCGTGGAGTTGTGGGAATTGAATGCCAAGGGGGGGCGAATGAGCTTCGCCGATCCCAACTTCACGGACGTCCGCTCACAAAACCACACGCTTCAGGGTGTGGCGGAATTCTCGGCCTGGCTCCAATCAGTGTCAGGCGGCTCTGAACCCACGCGCACCATGGTGGCTTCAGTTTCCCACGATTTCTTTCTGCTCATGGACGTGGAACCGGTGCTGGGGCGGGGTTTCGCGCCGGACGAGCAGCGCTTCGGCGCCGCTCCCGTGGGGCTCGTGAGCTACGCTTACTGGAAACAATATTTGGGCGGCTCGGAAGACCTGGCCAAGGTCAAGCTGACGATCGAAGATCACTCGTGTTCGGTCATCGGAGTTCTCCCACCCGGCTTCCGGTTCCCCTTCGAAAGCGACATCTGGATTCCGCGCGAGTTGTGGGAGGTCCTACCCAGCCGCACTGCGCATAACTGGCACGTTTTAGCCCGGCTGCGCGAGGGCGTCCCCCTGGCCCAAGCGCGCGCCGAGCTTTCCGGAATCGCTCAGCGACTCAAGCAGCAGTACGGCCAAGACACCAACATGACGGCCGTGGCCGTGTCCCCGCTGCGCGATGCTCTCACCAGCGACGTTCGCCCGGCGTTGCTCGTGCTGCTGGGTGCGGTTGGCTTCCTGTTGCTCGTCGCCTGCGCCAACGTGGTGAACCTGCTGCTCGCCCAAGCGGCCGCGCGCGAAAGGGAATTGGCCATTCGTTCGGCGCTGGGCGCTGGGCGAAATCGGCTGGTGCGCCAGTTCCTCACCGAAGCCCTTCTGCTTTCCGTGGCGGGCGGCGCGCTGGGCATTCTTGCGGCGCTTTGGGGCGTGGACGCCTTGGTGGCAGCGGCCCCGGCCAACCTGCCGCGGCTCCAGGATGTCGCCGTGAACCTGCCCGTTCTCTCCTTCACGTTCGCTCTTTCGGTGGCAGTGGCGGCCGCCCTGGGCGTCTTCACGGCATGGCGCGCCACATCCGGAGAGAGCCACGGGCCTCAACACCGGCGGTCCGTGCTACACGAAGCGCTGTCTGAGCGCGGCCAAGGACACGCCGGCACACTGCGCGGCCAGCGCCTCAGCCGCGTTATTGTCACCGCGCAACTGGCGATTACGGTCGTGCTGCTGGCCGGGGCGGGGCTCCTGGGTCGCAGTCTGCTGCGCGTCCTCTCAGTCGATCCGGGCTTCCGCACTGAGCACATCCTGACCATGGATCTCTCGATGCCCTACGCCGAAAAGGTGGCGGACAGGACCCACCGCGTGGCATTCCTGAACGAATTGTTCGCGCGCGTGCGCGCCATTCCCGGCGTTCACGAAGTCGGCGGCGTCAACGGCGTGCCCTTGACGGGCGGCTTGGCCGACGGCACCTACATCTTGATGAGCCCGCAAGAGAAGACGCCGAGCATGAATGACCTTGACCAGTTGTACCATGATTCCACCCGCACCGGCGATGCCGACTACTGCGTTGCGAGCGAGGACTATTTCCGCGTCTTAGGCATTCCGCTGCTGTTGGGTCGGCTCTTCGACGAGCACGACACCATGGATGCCCCGCACGTTGCCCTCATTAGCCAATCGCTGGCGCGCGAAAAGTGGCCGAACATGAATCCGCTCGGCCGCACCATCGAGTTCGGCAACATGGATGGCGACCTGCGTTTCCTCACTGTGGTGGGAGTTGTGGGAGACATCCGGGAAGATAGCTTGGAAGCCAGACCGTACCCGACCATCTACGTCAATTACCGGCAACGTCCTCAGGCCATGGGCCGCTTCACGCTGGTGATGAATACCGACGCGCAGCCTGCCGCCGTTTTCGCGGCCGCGCGCCAGATTGTGCGCAGTCTTGATCCCAATGTTCCGCCCAGCTTCAGCACCTTCACGCAAATCTTCTCCGCCTCGCTTGCCACACGCCGCTTTAACCTGACTCTGGTGGGAGTCTTCGCCGCTACAGCGCTATTGCTTGCCGTCGCGGGCATCTACGGAGTGATGGCATATTCCGTGGCAAGGCGGACGCACGAACTTGGGGTTCGCATGGCGCTGGGGGCGGGCGCGCCGCATGTCCTGCGCCTTGTACTCACCCAGGGAATGCTGACCACGCTAATTGGCCTGGCGATTGGAATTGCCGGCGCTCTCGTTCTGACTCGCGCCATGCAGTCGCTGCTGTTTGGGGTGAGCGCGACTGATCCCCTCACTCTTGCCGGCGTCGTGTTGTTGCTGGGTTCTGCGGCGCTTTTGGCCAGCTACGTTCCCGCGCGCCGAGCCACCAAGGTGGATCCCCTGGTGGCACTTAGGCACGAATGAACGGTGCTGCCCATCAAGCTGCACGCGCCCCGCGCGTCAGATGAAAAGTGATTTTTCGATTGGCGGCGGAAAAGGCCGGATAATTCGACGTGAGGAGGTACGTTCAACGTGTTCGGTGACATTCGGTTCGCGGCCCGGATGCTCGCCAAGAATCCGGGTACGACTGCCGTAGCAGTGATCTCCTTGGCCGTTGCCATTGGCCCTAACTGCGCACTGTTCAGCGTAGTGGACCGACTGATTCTCAAGCCTCCGCCGGTCCAGGGCATCGGGCATATTTTCTATATGGAAGTGCGCACCGACCGGCCCGGCGAATGGCAACGAATCTCATATCCCGACCTCCAGGAGTACCAAGCGCAGGCGGGTGACTTCGCCTCGTTTGCCACCACGTTTGACAGAGAGGGCGCTACGCTGAATTCCGCCAGCCAGCGGCAAACCGTGCCCATGGAGATTGTATCCGAAAACTATTTTTCAGCCTTGGGAGCGAGAGCGATGGTCGGTCGGACTCTCCAGGAGAGCGATGCGCATTTTGAAGGCCAGCCCCCGGCGGTGATCAGCTATTCCATGTGGCAACGGTATCTTGGAGGGGCTGCTGACGCCATCGGAAAGACGCTATTTCTAAGCGGCCACGCCTACTCGCTAGTAGGTATCATGCCGCGCGGATTCATCGAGCCCGGCCTTCAGTTGCTTCCCATGGACGTGTGGGTTCCGTTCAACGCGTGGCCGGCGGCGGCACAGCAGAATTACATGCAGCGGGGGCGCTCTGGCGTGGGTGCACTAGTGCGTCTGCGCGACGGCGTGGACAAGGCAAGGGCCGAAGCGCTGTTGACAGCTATAACAAAGCGTATCGCCAGCCAGTATCCGGATACGTTTAAAGGGAAGGAGGTCACCCTCAGAGACCCACAAGACATGGGCGTGCTTGGCGAGATCATCCTTTCTCTGGCCGGACTGGTGATTCTCATCGCCTGCGCCAACATCGCGGGCATTTTGATGGCGCAGGGAGAAGCGCGGCGGCAGGAGTTCGCCGTGCGCGCGGCCATGGGCGCTTCGCGAGTCCGCTTGGTTCGGCAGTTAATCGTGGAAAATCTGCTCTTATCGCTCGCGGCCGGCGGCGTGGGCCTGCTCGCAGCGCTTTGGCTGATTCGGGCCCTCCCGGCGCTTCAGCCGCTTTGGGTTTTGTCGTTTGATTTCGACTTTCAAATGGACAGCAGAGTGCTTGCATACGCGCTGGCAATAACGCTGCTGACGGCCGTGGCCGCGGGACTGCTGCCTTCGTTGCGAGCCTCTCGGCCCGATCTGGTCCCCACGCTAAAGGGTGATGCGCCTGCCCGTGGACGGCGCTTCCGATTTCGTGGAGCACTGGTGATCGGACAGATCGCCATATCCCAGTTCCTGCTGGTCGGCGGTGGACTGTTACTCCGGAGTTACCAGCAAGCTCAGCGGGCACGGCCCGGGTTCGACCCGGAGAGAAAGGTGCTGGTGGCCTTCTTACAGTCCACAGCGGAAGATAAGACGGTCGACTTCCCCCGGCTGGTGGACCGACTTCGTGAGGTTCCTGCGGTCTTGCGCGTAAGTTCAGCCAGTTCTCTGCCTCTCAGCGGCATAGGGGGAGGAAAAAGGCGAGTCTTGGTTGTGGGGGTGACCCCGGAGCCCGTGGAAATTGGCGGCAGGGCCGCAGGCGCCGATTACTTTGCCGTCATGGGAACGCAGCTTCTCTGCGGGCGGGACTTCAACCGAAGCGATGCCAGGGATGTCGTGGTGGTGAACGAGACCATGGCGCGCCAGTTCTGGGGCAGCCCCGATGCGGCCGTGGGCAGGGTTTTCCGCATGGACGATAACGACTACAGGATTATTGGGGTGGCGGAAAACGGCAAATACGAATCTCTTCAGGAACCACCTATGCCCTTCGTGTTCGCTGCGATGCCGCTTGAGAAGCGTGACTCTGGCGAGCTTCTGATTGAGACTGCTGCCCCACCCTCGGCCATGACTGGAGCAATTCGCAAGGCAATTCAAGACACCGATCCCGACGCACTCGTTGTGAGCCTCGCCACCTTGCGGCAGAGCATGCAGATTTCTGTTTACCCTTACCGCATCGCAGCGGGCCTGATAGGGACCATCGCCATGCTGGGGATATTCCTGGCAGGCGTTGGGCTGTACGGGCTCATCGCCTATAGCGTTGGCCGGCGAACCCACGAAATCGGAGTTCGAATAGCGATGGGCGCGGAGCGGACGGACGTGTTAGCGCTCATCTTCCGGGAAGCGGTCTCGCGACTAGCCGTCGGGGCAGTGATCGGGCTCGGCGTGGCGCTGGCAGCGGGACAGATTCTCAGGTCAGCACTATACGGGGTGAGTCCAGCCGACCCGATCGGCCTCGCCGCCGCTGTGGCGGTGGTGGCTGCGGTAGGGCTGCTTGCCGTCTACGTTCCTGCGCGGCGGGCCATTGGCGTGGATCCGATGGTGGCGCTGCGGCACGAATAGTGAATAGTGAATTATGAATAGTAAGTTGTAAAATATGTAAGAACGTAACGTTTCACAACTCGCTATTCACCATTTGGACGCCCTCGCAGAGATAGAACGTGAATACATTCGTTCAAGACATCCGCTACGGAATTCGCATGTTGGTGAAGAATCCCGGCCTTACTGCCGTCGCGGTCCTCTCGCTCGCGCTCGGCATCGGCGCCAACACGATCATCTTCAGCGTGATTAACGAACTGTTCCTGCACCCCACGGGCATCAGCGATCCCGATCACTTGTTTGCCGTGCGGGTGAAGTACGACAAACTGAATCTCAAGAGCATCGTGATTTCGACCCCCGGTTTCAAAGATATCCGGGACAGCAAACAGATATTCACTTCCGCCGCCGCCGAATACCAAGAGAGTTTCAATTATCTCGCCCAGGAGGGTCCAAAGCGACTGACGGTAGCCAAGGTCAACTGGCAATGGTTTGACGCTTTCGGCGCTCGCCCCCTCCTGGGACGCATCTTCAGGCCGGAGGAAGACCAGCCTCACGCCAATCAAGTTGCCATGCTCGCGTACGACACCTGGCAGCAACTCTTCGGCGGCGACCCCGCGATTGTCGGTAGAAGCATTCAGTTGAATCGCGTGGACTACCGTGTGGTCGGAGTGATGCGGCGGGACTTCGACTGGCCTCGCCGGACCGCGCTTTGGGTACCGCTGGGCCTCGCCGCCAGCGAATTTTCGCTTGATAATTATTTCAATGAAAACTTCTTCGTTGTGGCCCGGACCCGGCCGGAGGTTTCACGCGCCCAGGCGGAGGTCTTTGTCCGATTGCTAACGCAGCGGCTGATCCAGTCTAACCCTCAGGCGGGCAAGTACGCCAAGGACTCCGGTTGGGGAATGTTCGTGCTCCCGTTCACCGAGTATGGCGCGGGCAACTTCCGGACGCCGATGCTGATCCTGCTCGGCGCGGTGGGATTCGTCCTGCTGATTGCCTGCTCGAACATTGGGGGCCTGCTCCTCGCCAGGGCATCTGCCCGCGGCAAGGAGTTTGCTGTACGCGCCGCTTTGGGCGCGCAAAAGCGCGACTTGCTTCGTCAGTCGCTGGTGGAAAGCTTCTTCCTTACGGCTTGCGGCGCCCTCACCGGTGTCGCGGGAGCTTACAATGGCGCCGGACTGTTGCCCCGAGTGGCTCCGGGGAGCTTTTCCTCGAGCTTCGTGGTGCACGTGGACGGGCATGTGCTCGTGTTCGCGGTGCTGCTGATGGTCCTGAGCGGATTGTTTCTCGGGGTCGTGCCCCTCGGTGAGGTTTTCAGCCATCGACATTACGGAATACTCAAGGAGGAGGCGAGAGCCGTTACCTCCAGCCGTGGCCGCCTGCGGCTCCGAGAGTGGCTTGTCATGGGACAAGTGGCCCTAGCCTTGGTCCTGCTGGTCGGCGCAGGGTTGTTGCTCAAGACCCTCACCCGCATGGGAAGAGTCGACGCCGGATTCGACCCTAACGGAGTGATGACCGCAACCGTCCAGCTCCCGGAGAACCAGTACAATACTGAAGAGAAGCAGGTGGCCTTCTACCGCGCAGTCCAGGAAAAGCTGGCGGCCGTTCCCGCAGTTACATCCGCGGCCGTTGTGGAGGCACTGCCGTTTACAGGATTCGCTCCTTCCTCTATCTTTTCCATCGAAGGGCGGCCGCTCGGTCCAGGCGATCCGGGGCCGCATAGCGGGCTGAACTGGATTACGCCTGATTACTTCGAGGCAATGCACATTCCCCTCCGCAAGGGGCGGTATTTCACCGCGCAGGACCGGCTGGGCACACAACCCGTAGTCGTTATCGATGAGAATCTCGCCCGCCAATACTGGCCCAACCAGAACCCGGTTGGTCAACGTCTCCGGCGGGGCTCGGATGCGCCCTGGGCCACAATTGTGGGTGTGGTCGACCACGTGATGCAGTCGGCTCTGGTGGGCGATTCGGGCAAAGGGGTGTGCTACTACCCCATGCTTCAGCAGCCGCTTCCGCAGGCGTTTCTCGTAGTTAGGACCAAGACCGACCCGGGAAAACTAGCCTCCGCGATTCAGGGGGCCGTGGCCTCGGTTGATTCGGGGCAGCCTGTGGCGGATCTCAAGACAATGGCGCAGTATGTTGCCGGCTCGCTCGGCCCGCAGCGCATTGCTGCCTCTCTGCTCGAGATTTTCTCTGCCCTCGCGTTGTTCCTGGCAGCTATCGGCCTTTACGGAGTCATCAGTTACAGTACCGCTCAGCGTACCCAGGAAATTGGCATCCGCTTGGCGCTCGGCGCGCAGCGCCGGCAGGTGTGGGGCATGGTGTTGCGCCAGGGACTGAAGCTGGCGCTGGTCGGTGTTCTGGCTGGAGCGGTTGTCGCCTCGATCTTGGCCCAGTTGCTGCGAAGCCAATTGTTCGAGGTTAGCGCCCTCGATCCATCGACCTTCGCATCGACGTGTCTGATTCTGCTGGTGGTGGCCCTGGCCGCTTGCTACTTCCCAGCCCGGCGGGCGACGCGGGTTGATCCTATCGTGGCGCTGAGGTATGAATAGGTCCCAGGTACCAGGTGCCAGGGTATCACGCTGAAAGCTACGGGATGAAACCTTGTTTGTGAATAGTGAATTATGAATAGTGAATTATGAATGGTAAAGTAAAAAATGGCCAAAGTTTGCATGTCGCAATCTAGCAATTGGCATTCACTAATTGTCAAGCTCACACGGCCATGCAGACAAACTATAAACGCATTACAAAGGCGCAGAATTTTCGCTACGGAATGGCAAGCTGGCGCTGTATGCTGATAGCTGACGGCTGAGAGCTACTGACAACTGACCACTGACGACTGACAACTAACAATGAGGGAAACGCAATGATAACTCTGAGGAATCTCGATAAGTACTACCCTGTGGGGCCGGGAAGATATTACGTTTTGCGGCGTATTACCATGGATGTTGCCGAAGGGGAATTTGTTACCATCATGGGCCCATCCGGCGCGGGGAAGACCACGCTCCTGAGTATTATTGGAATGCTGGATGGAGACTGGGAAGGTGAGTACTACCTGATGGAGCGCCCGGTCCACAAAATGAATCTGAAACAGCGGGCAGAAATCGGAAAGCAGACCGTGGGCTTTGTTTTTCAGCAATACCATCTTTTGGATGGCCTTACCGTCGCTGAGAACCTTGATATCCCCCTGTCTTACAGGAATATCAAGGCTTCGGAGCGTCAGGCCCTCGTGGCGGACGCACTGGACCGGTTCCATATTGTTGGGAAGAAGGACCTCTTTCCCAACCAGCTTTCAGGAGGTCAGCAGCAATTGGTGGCCGTGGCGCGGGCTGTGATTGCGAACCCCAAACTCATCCTGGCCGACGAGCCGACGGGTAACTTGCACTCCGACCAGGGCCGCGAAATCATGGAACTGTTCACGAAACTAAACAAGGAGGGCACCACCATCATCCAGGTGACGCACTCGGAAACCAATGCCGCTTACAGCCACCGCATCGTCCGTCTGGCGGACGGCTGGATCGTATGATGGTCGATTGACGATCAATCGTCCATCGACGATCAGACAATCGTCAATCAACAATCCTATGACTCGAATTCTCATTGCTGATGATCTGCCCGATGTGCTGGAAGCCCTTCGGTTGCTGCTCAAGGGCGAGGGTTACACCACGGAGTCGGCGACTTCTCCGGCTGGGATCCTGGCGGCGCTTGACACCCAGGATTTCGACTTGGTGTTGATGGACTTGAACTTTGCGCGCGATACCACTTCCGGTCAAGAAGGTCTCGACCTGCTGAAGCGCCTCCAGGCAATTGATAGCACTTTGCCGGTGGTGGTGATGACCGCTTGGGGCAGCGTGGGAGTTGCAGTGGAGGCCATGCGCCGGGGCGCTCGGGACTTTATCCAGAAACCCTGGGATAACGCCCGCCTACTCGCAATTCTCCGCACCCAAATCGATCTCAGCCGCGCCTTGCGGCAGGGTCTTCGCTTGGAAGCGGAGAACCGCCTGCTCCGCGCCGAGGGGCGCCCGACCCTGATCGCGGAATCGCCCGCCATGCGCCCGGTGCTGGAACTGATCTCGCGCGTGGGCCCTTCGGATGCCAACGTTCTGATTACAGGTGAGCACGGCACTGGAAAGGAGGTCATTGCGCAGACCCTCCATACCCTGTCCGGCCGGGCAGCGAAGCCCATGGTGACCGTAAATGCTGGGGGGCTTTCCGAAGGCCTGTTTGAGAGCGAACTCTTTGGGCACGTCAAAGGGGCTTTCACCGATGCCAAGATAGATCGCGTGGGCCGTTTCGAGCTTGCGGACGGCGGAACTTTGTTCCTGGATGAAATTGCCAATGTCCCCATTAACTTGCAGGCCAAGCTCTTGCGCGTTCTTGAGACCGGGCAGATGGAACGGGTAGGCTCCTCTAAGACGCGGCGCGTGAACGTGCGCGTGCTCTCGGCCACCAATGCGGACGTCATCCAGGAAGTGCAGGCCGGCCACTTTCGCGAAGACCTTCTGTTTCGCCTCAACACCATTGAAATTCGCCTTCCCGCCCTGCGCGAACGGCGCGAGGACATCCCGCTGCTCGCCAATTACTTCCTGCGGCGTTATGCCGAGCGTTACCGCAAGTCCCTGACCGCCTTTGAACCTGCGGCAATCCAATTTCTTCAGGATTATGCTTGGCCCGGCAACGTGCGCGAGCTCGAGCATGCGGTGGAGCGGGCTATCCTGATGGCGCAAGGCGATGTGGTCCGGCCTAGTGACTTTGGCTTGCGAACAGAGCGGGAA
>Ga0187771_10001563_pt1 | contig 15425 bp, 11 predicted proteins | sample 0116_SJ02_MP15_1_FD_133139 | JGI IMG/M metagenome (GOLD analysis project Ga0187771, IMG submission 133139) | Tropical peat soil microbial communities from peatlands in Department of Meta, Colombia - 0116_SJ02_MP15_10_MG | ecosystem: Environmental > Terrestrial > Soil > Wetlands > Peat | place...
AATGAAGAACTCTATATATACATAGCACAGGTAGATACATCAGGATCGATTTTCCCCATATTTCCAAATCAACAATTCAGTTCTGTCAATAACCCCGTAAACCCGAATTCAGAATATAGATTTCCACATGAAGGATATTTTGACTTGGATGCCAGCACGGGGAAAGAACACATATATGTTATTGCATCTAAGGGACCCAACCAACTGATAGAGGACATCTATCAGCAGCTTGCCTATGCTGACGCCACAAGCAACAAACAACTTGAGGAGGAATTCATGACGGTGCTAAATAAGCAGGATTCGGCTAATGTCAGGAGTATTTGGTTTTGGCACAGATAGTTTGTGTACCATCTCCAGGTGCTAATATATGAATTGTTCGTCAAGGAGGAGATATCCATGAAAATATTAGCTTATGCAGCTGTGATTTTTGTTTTCTGTTTTGTTGCAGGTCCTGTTTCAGCACAGGATTGTTCCGGCGTGAAGGATCAAATTTCAATTAATAAGAACAGCCCCAAGGAGTTGCACAGGCTGGCGGACCAGGCGCCTCAATGCGGCGAGGTCTGGGAAGCTCTGGGAGACTATTATTATGGTAAAAGAGTATGGAATGAGGCCCAGGAAAGTTATCAGAAGGCGCTGAAACTTTTGCCCGGCAAGAAGAAGATCATATCCAGGCTTGAGGAGATTCGCCCGAAGGTTACCGCCCTGATTGAAAACGAAAATGATATGCTCGCCTATAGGAGGGGCCTGGGTGGAAAGACACAGACGCTGTCGGGCCCGGCATCAGGCGAAGCTTCGCCTTCTTCCGGGGCCCGGGGAGAGGAAAGGTTGACGATAGCGAGCACGCAGCAAAGCATGTCCGGCGCCTCGGAAAAGCCAACCGCTCGCCAGGCTGAGCAGGCAAAGAAGACCGGCGTTGCGGGAAAGACAACCGAGCATCGCGTCAAGACGGCAAAGAACGCTGGGGCGCCGTCTTTGCAAGAGCAGGGTCACCAAGCGGAAAAGGTGGGTTTGGTAATCAATTTTGATTTCAACAGCACTGAATTGACCCCGCAGAGTAAAAAGCTTCTGTCGCAATTTGCGGAGGTGCTCAATAGCGAACTCGCAGGCAGAAGTTTTCTCGTTGAAGGCAATTCCGACAATGTTGGGGAGCGCCAATACAACATGCAACTCTCCATAGCGCGGGCAGAATCCGTCAAGAACTATCTATCGGGCAGCGGTGTGGCGCCTGCCCGGTTGAAAGTCCGTGGCTTTGGTTTCGACAAGCCGATATATGACAATGCCACCGAGGAAGGCAGGGCCAAGAATCGACGCGTGGAATTCGAGGAGCAATAATATCGGAGGCAATATGAGAGGTTATTAAAAGTGCCCATAAGAATTGATATCCTCAAATATCAAGGGCAACCCACCCCGAGAAGGTCTTCCGTGATTATCGACAAGGGCGGAGGCACCATAGGACGGGCTACGGATAATTCCGTCGTTTTACATGATGAAACCGCATCACGCAGACATGCGCGAATCAGCTTTGAAGAAGGCCGCTATTACCTCAGAGACGAAAGCGCGAACGGCACTCTCATACATAATCGGGACTTATTCATTCACCATGAGAAGGTGCAGCTTATAGACGGCGACATTCTCCAGATAGGAGACCACGAACTAAGAGTGAACATTACGCCGGAGGAAGATGCTCTACCCAGGAGACACACACCCGTTGCGCCACCCATTGGAAATTCGGTCTCAGGCCCATCGGGCAAAGAAGAGATCCGGGAATATCCTTATGCAAGAACCAGGGCAGATGCCGCCAAGGGGCCTGCAAAAGAGCTTAGTATAGACGATTTTTTCAAGGATACCGACGAATTCTTTAAGGATGCAGGTGAAATCCCTCTCAGCGGGCCGGCGCCTGGGCACAGTGAAGTAGAGGAGGAGGAAGCCAAAGTCCACGAGGCATCATATCCGGCGTATCGGTCTGAAGCAGAATTGCCTGCTGGAGACACAGACGGGGAAAGAAAGCCCGCTTCAATAATCCCGAAGATTCCAGAGCAGGGAGGACAGGCTCGCGAAGAGGTTTACAGAGAGCTTTGGAACCGATTCCTTAAAGCAGCGGGTCTTGAGAATGCATCTTACAGCGATGCGGAAATTCCGGATTTGCTGGAAGGTCTTGGCGGCGTTTTCAGGGAATTGGTCAACGGTCTGTGGATGGCTCTAAGGGGCCGTGCCCAAATGAAAGCCGAAATTCGGATCGCGATGACCATGGTGCGTCCCACGTCAAATAACCCCGTTAAGTTTGCGCCGACTGTTGAGGATGCCGTCAAACACCTTCTGAAAAGAGATCATCCGAGCTTCCTTAAACCCATTGATGCAGTCCGGGAAAGCTACGGCGATCTTATGAACCACCAGTTAGCCCTGGATGCAGGCATCCAGGCGGCACTCGTTGATGCTTTCGATCGATTCGATCCCGAACGGTTTTCCGAGAAGAACAAAGACGGTTCGCTATTGCATACCAGAGGCAAAATTTGGAAGGCCTATTGCGAAGCTTATCCGGAGCTGAAAGAGGAAGCACTGGAAGGGATATTTGGGAAGGCCTTCATTCGGGCGTATGAGGAGCAGTTGGAGAGATTGCGCTTAAAGAAGACGGCAACTTAGACCACATCGGGAAGTTGGCATATGAGTTTCAGCAACAGAGTCGTCTGGTCACAAGGGATGTTCATTCTCCCTCAGCACTTTCAGCAGCATGACCGTTATCTGGAAAACATGGTCAACGGGCGTTGTCTTGGGCTGCGACCCTATTCGTGGGGTCTATATTCATTGACGGTGGATGACCATCTGCTGAAAATAGGCAAATTCGGACTGACCGAAATCAGCGGGATTTTCCCTGACGGCGCGCCGTTTCATTTGCCCAATGACGATCCCCTGCCCCTTCCGGTGGACATTCCGGAAGGGATTCAGGATGAAATGATTTTCCTCGCTTTGCCGGTCAGGCGCGCAGAAGCGGTGGAGACCGACAGTGAGAAGGGCGTTGACAGCCTGGCAAGGTTTCGCGTACAAGAGCGCGAGGTCAAAGACTGCAACTATGGGGCGGAAGGGCGAGCGGTTCTACAAGTCGGCAGCCTCAAGACACGTCTTATGCTGGAGCGCGATGACAGGTCGGGCTTTGCCTGCATTGGACTGGGGCGGGTTTTGGAAATGCGGGCCAACAAAGAAGTCGAACTGGACGCCAGATATATTCCCTCCAACCTGAACTGTCTTGCAACCCCGGTACTTGGCGCATTTCTGCGAGAGGCGCACGGTATCCTGAACACTCGCGGCGAAATGCTTGCCCGTGATTTGATCGCTCCCGGCCATGGCGGCGAGGGAGAAATCCATGATTTCCTGGTGCTTCAGTTGATCAATCGCTATCAGCCTCTGGTAAAACACTTCTCCGGTATGACCGGTCTTCACCCGGAGGATTTTTTCCGGCTCCTGGTGCAGTTGGTGGGAGAACTTTCCACTTTTTTCCGGGATTCGACGCGGCCCATCGGTTTTCCGACCTATGACCACGACGATCTCCAAAACACGTTTTTCCCTTTGATGGAGGAACTGCGTGACCTGCTTGTAAAAGACAGGATGAGAAGAGCGATCCAGATTCCTCTAAGCAAACCCAGAGCCGGAGTTTATGTGGCCAGGCTGCCCGATGTTAACTTACTGGACACTGCGGTGTTCGTGCTGGCGGCCAAAGCGCAGGTATCTTCGGAGACACTGCGCAGTGAATTTCCGCATCAGGTGAAGATCGGTCCCTTTGAAGAAATCAGGGCACTTGTCGCCTCACATCTGCGCGGCATTCCTACTGATCCATTGCCGGTGGCGCCCAAGGAAATTCCATATCGAACCGGTTTCACTTACTTTGAGCTCAACAAACATTGTGAGCATTGGGCAAAAATGCGCAGTTCAGGCGGCTTTGCAATATGGATAGGCGGAGATTTTCCCGAACTCACCATGGAGCTTTGGGCTATCAGGGAAGGTTAGTCGGCCATGAGCCAGGATGATCCCTATTCAGGGTATGGAACAGGGGGCAGGACCGTTGTTCGCCCTACTCCGGGCGGCCGCAGGCGGCAGGAGCCGGCGGTTGTCGAGCCTGCGGCCGTTCCGAGACGCCCGGGTCCGCCGATCGAACGCCGCGCCGGGCCGGAATTCATAGCAAGCGCCAATCAGCTCACCGCCAACGCTTTGTCTTTGCTCATGCTTGTTCCGAAGCTGAGGAAGATTACGTTTCACCAATCAGTCAAGGACCTCCAGGAGCGCCTTGTTGCGGAATTGGGAGCATTCCAGAACAGATCGCTCCAGCAGGGTTATTCGGAAGAACAGGTCAGGACGGCAAGCTATCTGATTTGTTCGCTGATCGACGAGACGGTCCTCAATACTCCCTGGGGAAGTGAGTCCTTCTGGGGGCACGACACGCTTCTGGTAAAATTTCACCGGGAAGCCATCGGGGGGGAAGAATTTTTCCCCATAGTCGATCGTCTTATGCGACGTCCCAGCGAGAACCTGGACCTTCTTGAGCTTGCTTATATGTGTCTGAGCCTCGGGTTTGAGGGAAAATACCGGTTACTGCCCAAGGGCGAACGAGCTCTGGAAGAGTTGCGTTTGGAAATATATACGGAAATCCAAAGGCTTAGAGGTGAATCCGGACTCAGCCTTTCGGTCAACTGGCAGGGGCTGCGCGATTTGCGAAGCCCGCTGACGCGATATGTTCCGATGTGGGTCCTGTGGGCCGGCGCAGGATTGGTGCTTCTGCTGGCCTATATTGGGTTGTCTTACAAGATAAATTCGATATCCGACCGTATTTACGGCAATTGGATGACCATTGCGAGCGAAGAGGTGAAGATAGCGGAGCCGCCGCCTCCTCCCCTGCCCCCCTCGCCCCACCTTCCCAAATTCGCCGATCTATTGGCAGATGAAGTTTCCAGGAACATGGTGGTTGTTCTCAACGGTCCGATACTTCGTCTGACCAATGCCTTCGACTCGGGCAGCGACCAGATTCGGAAAGAATATATGCCAATGCTGTCCAAGATTGCCCAGGCGCTTAAGAATGGAACAAGCAGCGTAGAGGTAATCGGCCACACTGACAACAAGCCTATTTTCACGATCAGGTTCCCGTCGAATTGGGATTTGTCTAATGCGCGCGCAAGGCGAGTAGCGGAAGCGCTTGATGCGGAAGGCTCACTGGGTAAGCGCCTCACTTACAAGGGGCGGGCCGATCAGGACCCCATTGCACCCAACGACACGCCGGCGCACCGAGCGCTCAACCGACGTATTGACATCCATATCAGGTGAGACATGTACTACCTCCTGGATCTTTTAAGACAGAAGCTGCCTGCGGAACTGGCAGGGGTTGCCGCCGTTTGTGCACTGGTCTGGTTTGTTGGTCCGCTGATCTCGTTTGGAAACTGGAGGCCACTTGGTTCGGAATTCAACCGCCTTTTGGCCATTCTGGTCGTTGTGGTGATCTGGGCGGCTTACAACCTGTTTAAACGTGTGCGCGCCAGCAAGCAAGGTCAAAAACTCATGACCAACCTTTCGGTTCCGGCAATGGGGGCGGAGCGAGAGTCCATCGAAGAGGCGCAGGGCGAGGAAATAGCGGCCCTTCGCGGCAGATTTGAAGAGGCGCTGGCGCTTCTGCGAAAGACCGGCAAGAAGGGCAGACGCGAGACCGGCTTTTTGTACGAGCTTCCCTGGTATGTCATCATAGGTGGCCCTGGTGCCGGCAAGACCACTTTTCTGCGCAATTCAGGGCTCAAGTTTCCTCTCTCCGAGCAGCTTGGGGAGGGCCCCGTAAAGGGGGTAGGGGGGACGCGCAACTGCGACTGGTTTTTTGCTGATGAAGCCGTTTTTCTGGATACCGCTGGCCGCTATACCACGCAGGACAGCTATCAGCCGGTTGATAAAGCCGCCTGGAGCAGCTTCCTGGGGCTGCTTAAGAAGTACCGGCCCCGGCGCCCCATTAACGGTGTTCTGCTGACAATGAGCATGTCAGAGTTATTGGAGATGAGCGAAGAGGAACGAAGCAGGCGCGCCAGGGAACTGCGTCTGAGGGTCAATGAGCTGCACGAAATTCTGTCCCATCGCTTTCCCATCTATATGGTGTTTACAAAGTGCGACCTGATAGCGGGCTTCAATGATTTTTTCTCCGATCTGACTCAGGAAGACAGGGCCCAGGTGTGGGGGGAGACATTCCCATACAGTGCTTCGAGACAGCCTCTTGATAAATCCATCGCCCTTATGGAGGGCAATTTCGATGAAGTCCTGCGAAGGTTAAATCACTGGACCCTCAGGAGGATTCAGGAAGAGCGGGACACCAACAGCCGCGGCACCATCTTTTGCTTCCCGCAGCAGGTTGCGCTCCTCAAGCCGATTGTATCGGCCTTCCTGCGGGATATCTTCGGCACCACCCGTTTCGAGAAAGAGTCTCTGCTGCGCGGGGTCTACTTTACAAGCGGCACACAGGAGGGCACGCCCATTGACAGGATCATGGGCGTGCTGGGCGGTGTCTACGGCGTGGAACGCCAGGAACTTCCTCCTTTCCGGGGCCGGCCCAAGACCTTTTTTATCAGCCGCCTGCTCAAAGACGCGCTTTTTCCCGAGGCCGAGCTCGCCGGCCTCGATCCCGGGATCGAGCGCCGGCAAAGACTGTTAAGATGGGCGTCATATGCCTCTCTTATAATTTTGAGCGCAGGTCTGCTCACCATGTGGTCGGTCAGTTATTTCAAGAACAGCCAGGCCATAGCCAGGGTTGAAGAAAAGGTCAACGAATACCGCAACGTTTCCGGAAAGCCGGCCAGCCCGGACGAGGCGTTGAGAATGATGATCAGGCGCCTCGATGCGATCGTCGCGGCACAACGAGTGTACAGCAGGCGCTCATGGGCCATGGGATTCGGTCTCTACCAGGGCGACAAGGTGAGAGCTGGTGTAAACGAAGTGTATGAGCAAAGACTCCTGGACGATCTTCTGCCTGAAATCAACAAGCGGTTGAAACAGCAGATGCGGGAAATCCTGGTTCGAGGGAGCGATGCCGACTCTGGTCTTCTCTACGAACTGCTCCGAACGTACCTGATGCTCGCGCTTCCCGAAAGAATGAATACCGCTCTGGCTTCAAGCTCGATCAGGGACTGTTTCGAACGCATTTACCCCAGAGAACCGCAATTTCAGCAACAAATCGGCGTCCATTGCGACGCGCTTTTTAAAATAATCAATAAACCCATGCCCATAGACCAGCAGCTTGTTGACAATGTCCGGCAAAAACTCAAGTCGGTTCCACTCGGGACCCAGCTGTATAATCAATTGAAAAGCATCGCGCTGGCCGACCACTCGGATGATTTTCGGTTGATGGACGCATTCCCCCGGCTGAGCAAAGAGGTCTTTACTACAGCAGACGGCAAGGATCTGGAATCGATCACAATTCCAGGGTTTTACACGGCGCAGGGCTACAATGCCTTTTTCAGGAAGCAGGGTCAGGACCTGGTTAAGCGGACCCTCGAAGAGAATTGGGTGCTCAATCTATACTCCGAGCCGTCGAGCAACCTGACCCTTTTGTACGACGATTTGCAGAGGCAGTATTTTGCGGAATATGAACTGCTTTGGCGCAAAATGCTCCTCAATTTGAAGATCAAAAAGCCGACCGGTATATACGAGACGATCCGAATCCTCGATCAGCTCTCCGGTCCGGATACTCCTTTGCGGCCTCTGCTCCAGGCGGTTGAAAAGAACACCTACCTCGTGGATTCGGCTGGTTCGATTCAACCGGCGACAGTGGAGAAAGGCTCCCCATTGGCAACCCAGGGCAAGCCTGACGTGGTCTCTACCGGTCCGGTTCGCAAACTTGGCTCCGATTTCCAGGCCGTCAACAGGCTGGTGCAAGCCCAGGGCCAGGCCCCGCCCCCCATAGAAGGAGTGATCAAGCGCCTAAATGAGGTTAGAGACCTCATGATGGCAACCACCAGCGGAGCCAATAGCGAAGAGCAGGCGCTGAAGTTTGCAAAGGAGCGGATGAGCGGTTTTGGCGCGAAAGATGTCATGAAAACGGCGAACCTGGAATTTTCGCAACTGCCGCCCCCCCTTGGTGACTGGTTCAATACGCTCATCAACTCCGGCTGGCAAATCACGCTTGAAAGCGCGAAATCGGAGATCAACAGCATGTGGCGAACCGAGGTGGTAAATTACTATGCCGCGAGCCTGGATGGGCGATATCCACTGTTTGCAAACAGCCGCAATGACGCAACGATGGCCGATTTCAGCCGGTTTTTCGGCCCCAAGGGAATAATGGACCAGTTTTTCCAAACCTACCTCAAGTCCTTTATCGACACGGCTACCTGGCGCCAGGTGTCCCTGGACAGTCAGGGAGTTCGTCTTTCCCCGCAGGTAATCACCATGTTTCAGTATGCGGCAAAAATCCGCGATGCTTTCTTTCCCGGGGGAGAGTCAACTCCCAATGTTCAGTTCGAGCTCAAACCTATAGACCTGGACCCGAACGCAGCCAGTTTCCGAATCAACATCGAGGGCCAGACCGACGAGTATGCTCATGGTCAGGCTATTGCCAGCAGATTTCAGTGGCCGGGACCTCATCCCAACCTTGGGGTGGTGCTCAGCTTCATGACATCTGACGGGAAAGCGGTCAGCGAAATGGAGGAGGGTCCATGGGCGTGGCTCAAGGTGCTGGACAAATCCAACATGGAGCGCACCAGCCTTCGGGATGTTTTCAGGGTCAGTTTCCAGTTCGGCGGCTACACGGCGAGATACGAATTACGGGCCAACAGCGTTTTCAATCCCTTCAACCTGACGGAAATGCAGAAATTTCGATGTCCGGGGTCATTATGAGCTCGTTTGCCGTGTCTCCAGGATTTTACGGTAAATTGCCCACTGTGGGCGATTTCATTTCACGCAGGCTTCCCGCTTCGTTTGTGCATCCCTGGGACGCATGGCTCCAGGATAGTCTGGCCACCAGCCAGGACAAGCTTGGATCTGACTGGCTGGAGATATACCTCACAAGCCCCATATGGCGCTTCGCCCTGAGCGCGGGAACTTGTGGAAACAGCGCCTGCGCGGGTATTCTGATGCCCAGTGTGGATAATGTCGGGCGGTATTTCCCCCTGACGCTAGCGGTCCTGATCGAACAACAGACACTGCTTCCCCGATTGTTAATCGAAGGGGCCGAATGGTTTGGAAAGCTTGAAGGCTTTGCCCTGTCTGCACTTGAAGACGATTTCAACTTCGATGAATTCGATCGAGGGTTGCAGAATCTGGTGTTGCAGCCGGTTTTACCGCTTGAAGAGCTTCATTTTGAGGCCGATGGGCCTAACTGGGAAAGCCGCCGTGCTGTTTTCCGAACCGGCGTCAGTGAAATTGCGCAGATCCGGGATGCTTTTATCGACTTGAGCGGCCGCATGCTGAGCAGGATTTCGCCAGTCTACAGCCTGTGGTGCACCGGCGGTTCGGAAAGGGTGAGGCCGTCTGTAAGGGCTTATGGTGGATTGCCGCCGCCCTCCGCCTTTGTGGAGTTTATCGCCGGGAAATCGCAGGGCGCAGAGTCACAAAGCTATGACGACTCATCGCTGGCCATGACCAGGCAGGACCGAAAAGCAATGCAAGCCGAAGCGCAACCCGGCCTGCGAGGGGATAGCGTTCCGTTAAAATGGCGCTCGCGTGGTCGCAGCATTGTCGGCAGTGTTCGGAAAATAAACGAGGATTCATATCTGGAGCGTCCCGAAATAGGGTTGTGGGCCGTTGCGGACGGAATGGGCGGTCACAAAGGCGGGCAGGCCGCCAGCAAAGCGGTTGTAGATGCTCTTAACGCCGTTCCCCAAGCCGGCGGCATTGCAAAACTGACTCAAGAGGTGTACCGATGCCTGCACAGGGTTAATGCCGATTTGCTCGAAATGGGGCGGTCATTCGGACAGGGTGTTATAGTGGGAAGCACGGTGGTGGTCATGGTGGCCGGGGGGAACCGCTGCGCCGCCATCTGGGTCGGTGACAGCAGGCTCTATCGTTACCGCGACGGAAACCTGCAGCAGTTGACGCAGGATCACTCTCTGGTTTACGAGCTGTCCGGCAAGAGGTCGGGCATCCGTGAGGAACTGGCGCAGAGTGAGTTTGGCAATGTTATTACAAGGGCCCTGGGGGCCGAAGACAACCTGATAATCGACAAGGTAACCTGGGAAGCCAAGGAAAAGGACCTTTTCCTCTTGTGCAGTGACGGTTTGGTGCGGGAGGTCGGTCACGCAGAAATTGCCGACATTTTGAGCAGGACCGATATAGAGCAAAGCCCCCAAGCCCTGGTTGACTCTGCTATGGCCCGGGGCGCCAGGGATAACGTTACCGTTATAGTGGTGGAATTTGGTCACTGAGTGATTGAGGAGCTGGGACATGCCCGCCATTCAACTCGAAAGCCTGCTTAAAGAGATTTCGCCCCGCCATCCGTCGGGTGAACACGATCTCGAGCACGACCCCGTTTTCATGGAGTTGGAGCTAGATATCCAGGGCACATCTCCAGTGGAGGTGCAAGGCAAGATCGTTCAGGAGGGCAAGGACCCCAACTGGTCGGAATGCGCGGAGAAGGCGCTGGAGTTGCTGGGACGGGCGCATGACTTGAGGGTGGCGGTTTTGCTTACACGCGCCCTGCTGAACACAGATGGACTACAGGGGCTTCATTACGGCCTGAAACTAATCTGCGGGTACCTTGAACATTTTTGGGAAACGGTGTATCCGCAGCTCGACCCGGATGAGGATAACGATCCCACCGAGCGCGTCAATATCCTGGAGTCTCTGAGTGACTGGGGGCTGGTAATAGCACCTCTGATGAAGGTGCAGCTTTGCTTCTCGAGGGCTGCGGGCAGCGTAACTCTCAGGCATTATCGGATTGCTTCCGCAAAGACGTCCGAGCTCACGCTGAGCCCTGAGGAAGTAAGTGCTCCTCCGACCCTGCCGTCAATAGAAGGGGCTTTTGCCGACAGCAGCCTCGAATCCATTCAGTCCACTTTCCATGAGGCAAGCGGGGCTCTTGCTGAGGCCAAGCGGCTGGAACTTTTTATGAATCGAAAGGTTGGCTCCGACAGGGCCCCCGATCTCAAAAGACTTATTCGGGTGCTTGCAGAGATAGAGGGTCTGGTGCAGGAATATCTTTTCAAACGTGCCCCTTTAGTGAGCGCCACGGTAGAAAAGCCGGGTAAAGAACCGCTCAGCCCCGAAAAGTATGAGCGGACCACTACCACGAGTGTCAGGAGCTTCGACATGATTGAAAAACGAGAAGACGTTCTCGAACTCCTGGAGCAAATCTGTGCTTATTATGAACTGTTCGAACCGGCAAGCCCCGTTCCCCTGCTGCTCAAAAGGGCGATGCGGCTGGTCACCATGAACTTTTTGGAGATACTTGAAGACATGGCGCCGGAAAGCCTCGCACAGATCAGGACGATCTGCGGCACCCCCGAGGGGCCTGAAACGTAGATGGACCAATTATCGAGGCAGTTATGTACATTACGTTTAGTTGAATCTATCTTTTTCTTTAGGTGAAGAAGCATCTTTCACAAGGAGGAGAACCAAATGCCCCAAAGCAGTCAAAAATTCATAGCACGCAACAGAGCGCCTCGAGTCCAGATCGAGTACGATGTGGAATTATTTGGCGCTGAGAAAAGAATCGAGCTGCCTTTTGTGATGGGGGTGCTCGCCGATCTGAGTGGAAAACCTCAACAGGGCGAGTCCCCGGTCCCCCTGGCTCAACGTAAGTTCCTCGAAATCGATGTCGACAATTTCGACAAAAGACTCAAATCCATGAAGCCTCATGCGGCCTTCAGAGTTCCCAACATGCTCACCGGCGAAGGCGAGTTGAGTGTGGATATCACGTTTGAGAGCATGGACGATTTCTCACCCGCCGCCGTCGCGCGCAAGGTTAGCGGTTTAAAGGAGCTGCTGGAGGCGCGTACCCAACTGGACAATCTTTTGACCTATATGGATGGGAAGGCAGGGGCCGAAAAGCTCATCGCGCAGTTGATTTCGGACCCGTCGCTGCTCGCGGCCCTGACATCGGCCGCCAAACCGCCCGAACCTGCCGGCCCTGATGTCTCGACTGAAGTCAAAAGCGAGGTCCCGCCTGAGAAGAAAGAGGGGTAAATTATGGCCGCAAACCAAATTGATGTGCAAGATGTGCAAAAGGAGAAGGAAGCGCAGGCCTTGGAGCTGAGTGACTTTCAAGAGCTGCTCCAGAAGGAGTTCAAGCCAAAAAGCGACCGGATGCAGCAGGAAGTCGAGCTGGCAACCCGCACTCTGGCCGAATATGTTCTCAGGGATGTCGGGTTTGTTTCTGCCGATGCGCTACGCACGATCGAAGCAATAAAAGCAGCTATCGATCAGAAAATGACCGCTCAGATGGACCTCATTCTCCATCATCCTGATTTTCAACAGATCGAGAGCGCATGGCGAGGGCTGCATTACCTGATAAGCAATACGGAAACAGACACCATGCTGAAGATCCGCGTGCTCAACGTGAGCAAGAACGAGCTTCGAAAGACGCTCAAAAAATACAAGGGCACGCTCTGGGACCAAAGCCCTATTTTCAAGAAGATATATGGGGAGGAATACGATCAGCCGGGCGGCGAGCCTTATGGCTGCCTGGTGGGGGACTACTTCTTCGACCACACCCCTCCTGATGTCGAGTTGCTGGGCGAAATTGCCAAGATTTCCGCCGCGTCGCATTCGCCCTTCATCACCGGGGCTGGGCCGTCAGTCATGCAGATGGAATCATGGTCGGAACTCAGCAATCCAAGAGATCTGGCCAAGATTTTCACCACTCCCGAATACGCAGCCTGGCGTTCTTTGCGCGAAGCCGACGATTCCCGGTACATCGGTTTGGCGATGCCCCGTTTTCTTGCACGCCGACCTTACGGGGCCAAGACCGAACCGGTGGATGAGTTCGATTACGAAGAGGATACGGAGGGAGCGGACAGCAACAAATACACCTGGGCGAACTCCGCCTATGCGATGGCAGCCAACATCACTCGGGCCTTCAAGCTCTGGGGATGGTGTTCGCGCATCAGGGGCCGCGAATCCGGAGGCATCGTGGAAGGTTTGCCACTGCATACATTCCCTACCGACGACGGCGGGGTCGATATGAAATGTCCTACCGAAATCGCCATCGGGGACCGGCGCGAGGCCGAACTTGCCAAGGTTGGATTCATGCCGCTCAGCCATTGGAAAAACACCGACTTTGCCGTATTTATCGGCGCGCAATCTTTGCAAAAGCCTTTTGAATACGACGACCCGGACGCCACATCAAGCGCCAATCTTTCCGCGCGCCTGCCCTACCTGTTCGCCGCCTGTCGTTTCGCTCATTACCTTAAGTGCATAGTGAGGGACAAAATCGGCTCCTTCAAGGAGCGCGACGACGTACAAAAGTGGCTGCAAAGATGGATTATGCAATACGTGGATGGCGCACCGGAGCATTCCACCGAGGAGACAAAGTCGCGCAGACCGCTTGCAGCCGCCGAAATCGTTGTGGAAGAAGTGGAAGGCAACCCCGGCTATTACACATCCAAGTTTTACCTGCGGCCCCACTACCAGCTCGAAGGAATCACCGTCTCGCTGAGACTGGTGTCGAAGCTGCCGTCGGTAAAAAAGGGTGGCTAAGCAACATAAAGTCGCATTAGAACAGTTCCGAGCGCAGCCTTGAACGGCGGTAAGGCTATCACCGTTACAGCTGAAAAAAAAAGAGAGGAGAAGAAAATGGCTGTCAACATGTTTCTGAAGTTCGAAGGCCCGGATGTCAAAGGGGAATCTGAGGTCAAGGGGCACGAGAAGGAAATCGATGTCCATGCATGGAAATGGAAAATGACCCAGTCCGGCGATATGCACAGGGCTGCCGGCGGCGGCGCCGGAAAGGTAGATATACAGGACATTCAGATTATCAAAGATGTGGACGCAGCCAGTCCGGTCCTCATGGCCTACTGCTGCAGCGGCCAGCATTATGATAAGGCAACGCTGATGGTATACAAAGCGGGCGGCAAGCAGCCGGTGGAATACCTGAAACTTGTGATGGAGAAGGTGATAATTTCCTCTGTCAGCCAAGGCGGCGATATTGAGAAAGATATAGTCCCCGAGGAGCTTTGGTTGAACTTCTCCAAGTATAAAATCACATACACGCCGCAGAAAGCAACCGGTGAGGCTGGCGCACCGATTGACCAGACATGGGATATTGCGAAGAATGTGGCCGGCTAAACCGGCTGCCTACGGGTCTGGATCCTTCGATCGTTCAAGGAGGGGCGATGCAGGCAGAACAGCTGGTTCGTGAGGGAAAACTTCAGGGCGCGCTCGCGGACCTGAAAGAACAAGTCCGCAGTCAGCCGGATAACAGCCGCTACCGGACTTTCCTCTTTCAGTTGCTCGCGGTGGTCGGCGACTGGGAACGAGCCATCAATCAATTGAACGTTTTGAGCGACCTGGATGTGGCCGCTCTGCCCATGCTGCACATATACAGGGAGGCGATACTGTGCGAGTCTCTGCGCAACGAGATTTTCGCAGGCCGCAGAAAACCTCTTCTCCTGGGCGAGCCTCCCGGATGGGTAGCGGCTCTGTTGGAATCCGTGCGGCTGCTGGGGGAGGGCCGGTATGAGCCTGCCCTGTCCCTTCGAGATCAGGCTTTCGATCAGGCGCCGGAGAGTTCGGGAACCGTCAATGGGCAACCCTTCAAATGGATCGCAGATGCCGATTCCAGGCTGGGGCCGATGGTCGAGGTGATTTTGAGCGCCCGATACTACTGGGTCCCGTTTGAGCAGATCGCCACCATCACGATACCTGAACCAAGTGACCTGCGAGACAAAGTATGGTTGCCCGCCCAGTTTACATGGGCAAACGGAGGACTTGCTCATGGGTTGATTCCGGCACGCTATCCGGGCTCTGAGAATTCGAAGGACCCGATGATTCAGTTGGGGCGCAGGACCGATTGGGTTCCGCTGGCCGATGGAGTCTATCAGGGTCTGGGACAGAAGATGCTGGCAACGGACCAGGATGAATATCCCCTCCTGGATGTTCGGCAAATCAATATAGAGTGATGGATTGCAATGGCGGATCTGACTTCAAAGGAACATTTGCAGCCATCGCTGCTGGACAGACTGACGGATCTGAATCCTGCGGGCAAAACGGACACCTTCGAAGAGCGCGTCATGTCCTTTCGCCGCCTCAGAGAGTCTGTCATACGCGACCTGGAATGGCTGCTCAACACGGGGCGGCTTGAAATATCAATGGAACTGGACGGCTACCCCGATGTCAGAAAGTCGGTGCTCAATTACGGCATTCCGGACATTTCGGGTATGTCGGCAGTAAGCAAAGACCGCATGTCAATCGAGCAGGACATCCGGCAGGCGATTCTGGATTTTGAGCCCAGAATCATCCCCGGAACACTCAAGGTAGGCATT
>Ga0187771_10001564_pt1 | contig 15424 bp, 11 predicted proteins | sample 0116_SJ02_MP15_1_FD_133139 | JGI IMG/M metagenome (GOLD analysis project Ga0187771, IMG submission 133139) | Tropical peat soil microbial communities from peatlands in Department of Meta, Colombia - 0116_SJ02_MP15_10_MG | ecosystem: Environmental > Terrestrial > Soil > Wetlands > Peat | place...
GCTGGCCTGCGCGCTGGCGGGGCTTTGTTACGCCGAGCTCGCGTCCATGATCCCCATCGCGGGCAGCGCCTACACCTATGCCTACGCGACCCTGGGCGAGATCATCGCCTGGATCATTGGCTGGGACCTCATCCTGGAGTATGCCGTCAGCAACATGGCGGTGGCGGTGGGTTTCTCCGCCTACGTGGACAGCCTGCTGAGGGGGTTCGGCATCGCGCTGCCCAGCAAGCTCATTCACCCCGTTTTCGTCTCAGGACGCGCGACGGGCGCGTACTTCAATCTGCCGGGCTTCCTCATCGTCGTGATTCTCACCGTGGTCCTGGTCATCGGCATCCGGGAAAGCGCGGGCGCCAACGATTTCATGGTGACCGTGAAAATCATCGCCATCCTAATCTTCGTGTTCACCGCCTCGCGTTACATCCATGTCTCGAACTGGAAGCCCTTTTTCCCGAACGGCTGGCAGGGCGTCCTGACCGGCGGGGCCATCGTATTCTTCACCTACATCGGGTTCGATTCGGTGTCCACCGCCGCCGAGGAATGCAAGAACCCGCAGAAGGACGTCCCCTTCGGCATCATCGCCTCTCTGATCATTTGCGCGCTGCTTTACGTCACCGTGGCCCTGGTGCTGACGGGCATCCAGCACTGGCAGATGCTGCGCAACGCCGCGCCCGTCGCCAACGCCCTGGTGGCGATTGGTCTGAACAACGTCATGAAGTGGGTCACCCTCGGCGCGCTGACGGGCATGATCAGCTCGCTGCTGGTGTTCCAGTTGGGCCAGGCGCGCGTGTGGTTCGCCATGTCGCGGGACGGGTTGTTGCCCGCGGTCTTTTCCCGCGTGCATGCCCGATTTCGCACGCCCCACGTCAGCACCGTGGTGGCGGGTTTCTTCGTCGCGATCCCGGCCGGCATTTTCGACATCGGCACCCTGGCCGACCTCTCCAACATCGGGACCTTGTTCGCTTTCGTCTTGGTGTCCTTAGGCGTGCTGGTGCTCCGGCGCAAGCAGCCCGCACGCCCGCGCTCGTTCCGGACCCCCTGGGTCCCGTTTGTACCGGTGCTGGCGATCTTGTCTTGCCTGATCCTGATGGCCAGCCTGCCCGTCGAGACCTGGCTGCGCTTCCTGGTTTGGCTGGTTATCGGGCTGACCATCTATTTCACTTACAGCCGACACCGTAGCGAGTTCGGCCGGTCGCCGCGCGTCGTCTCCGCGCCCCGCACGCGCGAGACCTTGAACGGGAACTCTACCGCCGTTCCGGCGGGTTCGCTCACGCCGGGCGGGCCCGCCCGATAATTCAACCGTTGGAAAGCCAAAAGGCCTTATCCACGCGTGAGGCGAAATGGAGTAGAATCAGCCCTGCCTGCGGCAGGCAGGCGAGCCGTCTTGAGTTGTGTGGAGCTCATCCAGATGAGATCCGCTCGCATGGTGTATTCGTTGGTGCCGTTCGCGGCGATTCTCTACGCGGGCGCGGCGTACGGCTGGGGTCCCACGGCCCATGACATCGTCAACACCTGGGCCATCCAGACGCTGCCGCCGGAAATCCGGAGCTACTTTGGTGCCAATGGCCCATTTCTGGTCGAGCACGCCAATGACGCCGATCAATGGATGAGGAAAGACCGTTACGAGCGCAAGCGGCACTACATTTATCTGGAAAAGTACGGGATCTTCCCTTTCCTGGACCTCCCGCACAACTTTCAGCGCGCGGTGGAGAAATTCGGCTCCGGACGCATCAACCGCGATGGCGTGCTGCCCTGGCAGGTCGGCGAGTACAGTAAGCGGCTGACCGACGCCCTGCACGCCGGCAACTGGGAGGAAGCCAGGCTGGATGCCGCCGTCCTGGCCCACTATGTTGCCGACACCCACGATCCGCTCCACATCACTCAGAACTATGACGGGCAGTTGACCCACCAAACCGGATTGGCGGACCGGTACGAGATCCGCATGGTGGACCGATACTCGCGGTTCTTCATCATGCATCCGGAGAGCGCCGCGAAGATCGATGATCCCACGGAATACGCTTTCCAGAGCTGCCTGGAAGCGCACACCTGGGTCGATTCGGTGATCCTGGGGGATCTGCGGGCCCGGGAAGGCTTGGCGGACTACACCGACGAGTACTTTGACCGCTTTTATTCCCAGGTCGGTCAGACTGTGGTTCGGGAGATCAATGAGGCGGCTCACGACGCGGGGTCATATTGGTACACGGCTTGGCTCAATGCCGGGCGCCCGCAATTGCCCGCGCGGTGACGTAGGGAATAGGGTACAGGGCACAGACGATTAGCGGAAGTAGGAAGTCGGAAGTAGGAAATAGGGAAGACCGACTTTCTGATTCTGCTCTTCCAGATAGCTGAGGGCTAAATGCTGGTACCCGACACCTAGCACCTGACACCTAACACCTGACACCTAAGACCTTCTCCATGCCCGCAACGGATTCTTCCCTCCCGTCGTTCATCTCTCGCCTGCCCAAGGTCGAACTGCACGTTCACCTGGAGGGCAGCGTCCAGCCCGAAACTCTGCGCGAGCTCGCGGCGGCCAAGGGGCAGCAGATGCGGGAGACGGAAGATTGGATCAGCGCCCGCCTCCACCAGGGTTACCGCTACGGCAATTTCCGGGAGTTTCTGGAGGCGTTCAAGCTGGTGACGCTCTTGCTGGAAACTCCGGGCGACTATGCGCTGGCCACCCGCCGCCTGCTCGAGGGACTGGCAAAGCAGAACGTGAAATATGCGGAGGTCATCTTCGCCGCGGGCGTCGTGCTCTGGAAGAAGCAGCCGCTGGACGCCATCTTCGAGGCTATCGCCGCGGCGGCTGAAGAAGAGCGCCAACGCTGCGGCGTGCGGGTGAACTGGATCTTCGACGCCATCCGCCACTTCGGCGCCGAGCACACGCGGGAAGTGCTGAGCTGGGCCGCCCGGCTGCGCTCGCAAGGCGTGGTGGCGCTGGGCATCGGCGGGGACGAGGAGCGCGGCCCGGCGGAACTTTTCACGGACGTCTTCCGCGAAGCGCGCGACCAGGGACTGCACGCGGTGGCTCACGCCGGCGAGGTCTGCGGGCCGGAAAGCATTCGCAAGGCGGTTGAGCAACTGGGCGCGGAGCGGATTGGCCACGGGCTGAGCGCCGCGCGCGACCCCGCCCTGCTGGCGCTGCTGCGCGAGCGGCAAATTCCTCTCGAAGCCTGCCTGACCAGCAATGTGGCGACCGGAGTCCTGGCTCGGCTGGAGGACCACCCGCTCCCCAAATTCCTGGATGCCGGCGTGGTCGTCACTCTCAACTCCGACGACCCTGCGATGTTTGGGACAACCTTAGAGCGGGAATTTGAGCAAGCTGCGAGCCTGTTCAGCCTGTCCCGCGCGGCGCTCGCGCAGCTTTGCAAGAACGCCGCAAATTCGGCGTTCCTGCCTGAGGAAGAGAAGCAGGGTTTGGTTGCGGAGATTGCCGGGGTCGAAGCGGACTGAGCGGACGCCGCTCCCTCAGCGGCTTCCGCTCAACGCGTTTGCCGAGGCGGGGGCGAGGGCTTCGCGGACTTTCTTCTCGACGGTCTCGACGAACGTGCCGGGGTCCAGCCCTTCCTGGCGGTACATCACGCGGCCGGGGGGATCGAAGATGAGCAGGGTGGGGAGGGCGCGCACCCTCAGCAGGTGGTCAATCCCCCGGGCGTAAGCAACCGGCAGAGTCCAGCCTTCCTCTTGCAGGAAAGAAGGCACCGAGGTCCTGTCCTCATCCACGTTGACGGCCAGAAACACGGCTCGGGGGTTCTGGCGAAACTCCTCGCGCGCTCGCTCCAGCAGCTTTCCTTCCAGGCGGCACGGTCCGCACCAAGTCGCCCAAAACTCCATCACCAGGACCTTGCCGCGATAGTCGGCCATCTTCATCGCCGAGCCATCCAGGCGCTCCAGCACGAACTCGAAGGGGTCTTGCAGGTTGGCGTTGGAGTCGGCCTGCGATTTCAGCCGCGGGGCGAGCGTCTGGGTCAGCTCGTCGTAGTGCTTCAGGATCAGGTCGCCCAGCCCGGCTTCCGATCGGTGTTGCGCGAGGTACAAGCTGCCGAGCTTGCGCCGGAGCTGTTCGCGCCGGGCCGGATCGGCCTCCTTTTCGGGAAAAGCAAAAGCCGTCGCGTAGAAGTCAATGGCGCGCTCGGTCTCGCCGAGCCGAGCCAGCACATCGCCGAGCTGCTGCGCGGCTCCGGGGGAGGGATAAGCCTCATAGCTCTTCTCGAAGTCGGCGCGGGCGGCGGCGTTCTTGCCCGTGTCGGCGTAAAGCTTTCCCCGCGTCACATAGGCCCGGGCGCACGTCAACGATTGCGTCTCAGCCCATTTCTCCGCCGGGACTCCGGGCGGCGGAGGCACGTTTCGTGCTTTTTCCGCCCACGCCACCAGCCGTGTGGCGTAGTCAAGCGCTCGTTCCTGGCTGTGTCCGTCGGCTGAGGCGTGCCGCGCGAGGAGGTCCGCGGTGGTCAAAAGCAGGTTGGGATCGTCAGGGGTGATCTCCAGCAATCGCTCCCCGGCGGAAATAGCCTGCGCGGGGTCGTTGGTTGTGACCGCCTGTTGGAAGATGGTGCGCAGGACTAGCTCGCGCCGCGGGCTCTTCGGGAAGCGGACCAGGAATTCTTCCAGTTGCTGAATCAGGGTTTGGGGATTGTCCCCGGCTGAGCGGATGGCATTCTGCAAAGCCTGCGCTTCATCGGCGTCCAGAGAAGATTTATCCGCGCTTTGAAGAGGGGAGGCCGGAGCGGCAGGAGGCGCCGACTGTGGCGCCGCGCCCACGCGCCGCGGACACACCAGAATCAGGAGGCACAAAAGAATGGCCAGCCACAGGAATCGCCTCAGGGCTCGGGCCGTGTGCACATCCATCGCTTGCCGTTTCTCCAATGCACCTACTCTAGAGGCAAGCGAAGAAGCGGTCAAGCAGATTGGGAAAAACAGATTCTTCGCTCCGCTGCGCTACGCCCAGAATGAAACTTTATTTTACAAAGGCATGTCATCCTGAGCCCTTCGCCTGTCATCCTGAGCGAAGCGAAGGATGCCGCTCTGGCTGCTCAGGGTAGACTCCGCGAAGGATCTCGCCCTGAGTGCTCAGGGTATACTCTGCGAAGAATCTCTCCTACTTGATCTTCAACAGCTCCACGTCGAAGGTCAATGTGGCGTTGGGAGGGATCGCGCCCGGATAGCCTTGTGCGCCGTAAGCGAGGTCGGGAGGAATAATCAGCTTGCGCTTTCCGCCCACGTGCATCGAGGCGACCCCTTCATCCCAGCCCTTGATCACCTGTCCGCGCCCCAGCACGAATTCGAACGGCGCTTTGCCGACGGAACTATCAAACACTTTCCCATTGAGGAACCGTCCGGTGTAATTCACCACCACGGTTTGCCCCTTTTGGGGTTGTGGGCCCTTGCCCACCACCACGTCCTGGTACTTCAACCCGGAAGCCGTGGTGACGATCTGGGCGGCGCTGGCTTTGGGCGCGGGTTTCTTGGCGGCGGGCTGCTGCGCGGCTTCCTGGGCGAAGCATGTTTGGGCCGCGAAGAGGGCCAGAAGGAAGAGAATGACGGCTGTCTTTTTCATATCATGTCCTTTCCAAGCAAACGAGCGCGGGTAAGTTATCAAGCCCCGCCAGTCAAATCAAGCATGGCGGTCCTTTTGCGTCTTGGCGCCTTTGCGTGAGGTTCTCTATCGTGGTCTCAAAAGCGAAACGACCCCTCGCCAAGGCGCAGAGGCGCAAGGGCGCTTACAGCCAAGTGCCGTCGGGCGGTGGAGAACCGGCCGCTACTGCGATTTCTCCGCTATTGCGGGAAGCTCTGAGGTGGGGCGATCTTCTGCCAGCCTTCGCCGTTGAGCGAATCGAGAAACGCCAGTAAATCCTGTTTGGTTTGCTCGTCCAAGTAGAAGGGTGTGAGGCGAGTGTCCAGGTGCGGGTTCGGCAGCCCTCCCTTCGCGTAGATGTCCAGAACCTCGCCGAGGGTCTTGATGCTGCCGTCATGCATGTAGGGAGCTCGCCGGGCGAGATCGCGCAAGGTGGGGACTTTGAATTTACCAAAATCGCCGCCCTTGTGGGTGACGGCTTCGCGCCCGGGATCGGGATGGGTCCGGTCCATGCCAATTCCGAGGTTGGCGAATTTTTCGTTCGTGAAGTTCGGGCCGGAGTGGCACTCAGCGCATTCGCCCTTCTTGTTGAAGAAGTCCAGGCCGTCCTCCTGCTGTTTGGTCAGCGCGGACTTATCTCCGGCCAGGTAGCGGTCGTAGGGAGAGTTCCCGGACACGATCGTGCGCTCGAAGGTCGCGAGGGCTTTGGCGATGCGCTCAAAATTGATCGTGCTGTCCCCAAAAGCTGCGGCAAAAAGCGGCGCGTAACCCGGCAAGCTGCGGATCCTTTGCACCACCAAGTCCGCGGTCATGCCCATCTCGTCGGGGTTGGTCACCGGGACGATGACCTGCGCCTCCAGCGTGGGCGCCCGGCCATCCCAGAACTGCGATTTGCCCCAGGCGCGGTTGATGAGCGTCTGCGCGTGCCGGATACCCGACTTGCCGTTCACCCCTTTTGACAGCGGCGTGCTGGCCGCAAAGGCGCGGCCCGGCTCATGGCAGAAGGCGCACGAGACCACGCCATTGGCGGAGAGGCGGCCATCGAAGAAGAGGATCTTGCCCAGCTCGGCGCGCGTCGGCGAGTAAGGATTGTCCTTCGGCCAGGGCAATGGAGAGAGGCCCGCAGGGGTTGGGAAATCCCCTGAGCGGGGTTGAAGCTTTTCGGGGCGCACGGAGACCGGCCAGAGGCTCAGCAGCACGAGCACGCTCACGCGCGCGTAAGCCAGGGGCGACCGCAATCACCCCTCCCCGCCGGCGGGATTCGTCTTCAGGATGCGAGGCACATGCGGGGTGATGAAGCGAAACCTCCGCCCGATAATCATCTTAAGAAGGAGGTGATCCGTGCTGCGCGTCACGCCCACGCCCATCCCCAGATTGAATTCCCAGTTGGGGCCAAAATCATAGTCGACCGTAGGATAGAACTGCTCCTGCTGCATATAAAAAGGGCTAAACCCCGTAATTGGCCCCAGCGACCCATAGTATTCCAGCCCGGCGCTGAGTTTTCGCGTCACCGAATAGGCGACCTTGAAGTTGGGGGAGAAGCCGACGCCTTCTGAGACGCTCGGCCCGTGAAACGAGCGCTCAAGGGCAGGATTGAAGGCCAAATACCAGGACTTCCACTGCTTATCGACGATGGGGCGAATCTCCCAGGTCCAGATGTCCGCGGAAAAAATGGGCCTCTGGTAGCCAAATTCCGTCGAAAGGCTGACCCCGACGGGCCAATGCCATTTCTCCGGGATGCGCACCCGGGGACGGATGTGATCGCCGACCCATTTGTAGCCCTGATGAGGGCCATAACTGGTAAAGAAGTAGAACCCCGTTTCAAACCAGCTCGTCCAGCCCTGCGTAACTTCGACCGTTTCGTGGAGTTGATGTTCGTCCGGAAGCACGCCCTGCTGAGTGGTCTTGGAACCTTCGAAGGTGAAGTTGCTGTGCAGCTCCACCATGGTGCGCCCCGGCGCGACCGTGTCGTATGAATACACCTGAATCTCGTAGTTGCCCTGCGCCCTGACGGGAAGGCAAGCCATGAACACTAAGGCCGCGAATAGGATCCCTCGCACAACGGTTGAATTCATAGACAACGCTAGGCGCTACGGAGCCAGGCGGCGCTTGCACTCCTCCAGGATTTCCGCCGTGCGGCTGGCGCCGATGCGCGTCGCGCCCAGCGCGCGGAAGAGCAGAAACCGCTCCAGGTCGCGGATGCCGCCTGCGGCCTTGACCTGCACGTGGGGGGGCGAGTTCCGGCGCATTAGGCGGACGTCGGAATCCGTGGCCCCGCCCGAGCCATAGCCCGTCGAGGTCTTTACCCAGTCGGCGCCCAGTTCGCCGCAGATCTCGCACAGCTTGATCTTTTGCACGTCGTTCAAATAACAGTTCTCGAAGATCACCTTAAGCTTGGCCCCGCGCGCGTGCGCGGCCTCGAGAACCGCCCGGACGTCGGCCTGGACGTAGGCCCAGTCGCCGCTCACCACCTTGCTGATGTTCACCACCATGTCCAGTTCTTCGCCCCCGTCATCGAGCGCCTGGCGCGCTTCTGCGACTTTGACCGCCGTCGCATGGCCGCCATGCGGGAAGCCGATGGTGGTGCTGGCTTTGACGCCGCTGCCGCGCAGCAATTCCGCGCAACGTTTCAGAAAGTACGGCAGAATGCAGACGCTGGCCACCTTGTAGTCCACGGCCAGGCGGCAGCCGCTTTCCAGTTCCCGGTCGCTCAAGGCCGGGCTGAGCAGCGAATGGTCGATCATCTTGGCGATGTCTTCACAGGTGTAGTCCATATTCCCTCTTCTCGTGGATTACCGTATCAGGCGGTGGGCGGGAATTCAACGGCGGGGTGAGCGTGCCATGCGCTGTAGCGGCGGTCTGTGACCGCCGTGTTTGCTTCAAGGAAGGACCGGCGCTCATGGAGCGCCGCTACAGGTCGCAGCGCCATTGTACGACCTGCGATTTATTCCGCTGGTTTGTACCCCAGGATTTTGCTTTGCACGTTCGCTCGCTTGAAGGCGGAGTTTTCGAGCGATACAGCAATGTCGCGGTTGATGAAGAACAGAAGATGCATTCGGAACTCGGTCCCGAAGCTCACCGGGAACCAAACGCCCTCGTCGAATCGCCGGTATTCCACGTTAAATCCGAATCCCGGAAGGTCCGTGCCCAGCAGAGTCCGGACGGCAAAGGGAATCCTGCGCGATAATTGTGTGAAGACCGAAACCGGCTGAAACTCTTCCGCATCAATCATCGCGTCTCCCGCGCAGCAAAAGTCCTTGTCAGTAGGCCGGAACCTGACGCGATACGCCTTCCTCCCGCGGAAGGTTTCATCCCCCGCCAGGACAAAGCTGTATTTCTTCTGCTCCCCGGAAGTCAGCGGGAAGAGGTCGCGGCCGATCCCGTCTTTGGAGTCGTCGTTGACCAAGTCATCGCGAAAGCTCTCAACAAAGTCAGCATCCAGGCTGCCGGCGTCCGGAACAGGCTTGCCGCGAAAGTCCAGGTACTGGCCTTTGTGCCAGTAGCGGCCCTCAATCTGCTTCAGCTCCCTTTGGGTTCCCGTCGGGGTGGGGGCAACCAAGTAGTCTGCGACCTCTTCGCGGGCCAGCTTCCCATTGGTCCGGCGGGAGGTAACGCGGATGTGCTGTTGATAGATGTATTCGGCGCGGACTTTCTGGGCGCGGTCTTGATTGGCTGCCACGCGCGCCATGATCTCCTCGGCGGACGGAGCAGCTTGGTCGCCTGAGGCCAGCGCGCCAAGCGGCGCCAAGATCAGGACTGCAAGGAGACGCAACATTGCAGAGAATCCCCTAACCTGTTAAACGCAGAAACTGCCTCCCAGGATGCACAAAATTGCAACGGCCTGTCCCCCCTGAGGGATCCCCAAAGTCTTAACATGCTCACGTGGCGTATAATGCCTCACGCTGAGGCCGCCCGTTACCACAAAGGAAATTCGCGGCCTGTCCTTCGCCAGGAGGCCCACATGTGCAGGCTAACCAGGACGTGCGTCCTTATCGTATTACTCGCCATTATCGCCAGCGCGCAACCACCAGCCGATACGAAGTCAGCGCCTGAAGGCTCGAACGAGCCGGGCCGGGTCCCCGTGAAGCGCGTCGTGCTTTACAAAAGCGGCGTCGGCTACTTCGAGCACTCCGCGCGCGTGCGTGGCACCCAGGAGCTCAACATCGGTTTCACCACCGCCCAGCTCAACGATGTGCTCAATTCGCTCACCGTGGTGGACCTGGGAAAGGGGCGCATCTCCGGGGTGCGGTTCAACTCCGTGGCGCCGCTCGAGGAACGGCTGCGCGCCTTGCGCCTGCCGCTCGGCGAGGACACCTCGCGCGCCGACTTCCTCAACGCCCTGCGCGGTACGCGCGTGGAGGTGAGCGGCGAGGGCACGCCGGCCGCGGGACGGCTGCTGAGCGTGGAGACCCAGAAGAAGATCACCGACCCGCGCGGGTCGGAGACGGAGGTCCTGGTGCTGTCGCTGGTGACCGACAACGGCGAGCTTCACAGCTTCGAGGTGCAGCCGGGGATGACCGTCCGCATCGCGGACCGCGATCTCAGTGAGGAGGTCAGCCGCTATCTGAACCTGATCGCCTCGGCGCGCGCCCAGGATTTGCGCCGCATGACCATCTCCGCGGCCGGGGAGGGCGAGCGCGATATTTTCGTCAGCTACATCAGCGAGGCGCCGGTGTGGAAGAGCACCTACCGCATCCTTCTGCCCGACAAGGCCGGCGACAAGGCGCTGATGCAGGGTTGGGCGATCGTGGATAACACCACGAGCGAAGACTGGAACGACGTGCGGCTCTCGCTCGTGGCGGGCGCGCCCCAATCGTTCATCCAGGAAATCTCACAACCTTACTACGCGCACCGGCCGGTGGTGCCCATGCCTCAAGCCTTGACGCTGACGCCGCAGACCCACGAAGCCGCCATGATGAAGCCAGTTCCAGCACCACCTCCGCCCCCGCCGGGAGAAGGTCAAGGGGTGGGTGGCGGCGCCTTCACGGTGACGGGAACGATGACGGCTAACCTGCAAGGCGTGGTCAAAGACCCTACCGGCGCCGCCATCCCGAACGCTCTGGTGACGGCTCGACACGAAGCAACCGGCGCGTTAAAAACCACTAGGACGGATGATCAGGGCCATTACGTGTTCTATAACCTGCCGTCCGGAAACTCGACCTTAGTCGTCGAGGCTCCCGGTTTCCGAACATTCACAATGACTAACATCAACGTCCAAGCCAGGAGGATGTCGGAGGCTTCCGCAACCCTCAACGTCGGGACGGTCGCAGAGACGGTTACGGTGTCGGCTGCGGCTCCCAGAGCAAACCTGGAGACGGCCGAACTTTCGTCAGCCATGGAGGAGGAGGAGCCGGAGGCGGAAGCAAAGGGCGTCGGCGACCTCTTCGAGTACGACATCAAGCAGAACGTCACGATTGGCAAGAACCAGTCCGCGCTGGTGCCCATTCTTCAAGCCCATGTTGACGCGGAAAAAGTGACGGTTTGGAATGACGATTCCGAGGCGGCCCGCCGCGCTCTCTGGCTGACCAACACGAGCGGCGAGACCCTGGACGGCGGCACCTTCAACGTGCTTGAGAGCGAAACCTTCGCCGGCGAGGGCTTGCTCGAAGCCGTGCACCAGGGCGAGCGGCGGCTCATCTCCTATGCCGCGGACCCCGCCGTGCGGATCAAGATGGAAGAAGAGTCCTCCGATAAGCCTGTCAGTAAGGTAGTCATCATCAAGGGCATGATGACCACCATTCACGAGCAGCGCGAAAAGAAGACCTACAAAATCTCCAACTCGGACGTGGCGGCGCGCCAGGTGGTCATCGAGCACCCGGCGCGTTCTGGCTGGAAACTGGCTGACAACTTGAAGCCGGAGGAGTCTACGCCGTCCTTCCACCGCTTCAAGGTCCAAGTGGGCCCCAAGCAGAGCGCCGATCTGGCTGTTGAGGAGTATCACCCCAAATACTCCCAGGTTGCCCTCACCAACCTGACCAGTGACTTCGTCGCCGTGCTGACGAAGCAGCAGCGCGTGACGCCCGCCATGGAGCGGGTGTTCCGCCGAATCCTGGATCAGAAGAACGGCATCGCCGGCCTCGAGGCGCAATTGAACGCCCGCCAGCACGAGATAGAGGAAATCTCGAACGACCAGGCGCGCATCCGCGAGAACATGAAGGCCCTCAAGGGCAGCGCGGAGGAGAAAACCCTGGTACAGCGCTATACCGGCCAACTGAACGCGCAGGAGGACCGGCTCGCCGCGCTGCGCAGCCAAATCGCCTCGTTGCGCGAGAAGCATCAACAAGCGCAGGAAGCTCTGGACCAGGTGCTGAACGAAATCACCCTGACCGAGACGTTTTGAGCTTCCCGAGGCCTCGCCCCGATCTGTTAGTGTTGGACCCCTAGGGAGATTTGCGTTTCCTCAGTATAATTTCTGAGGGCGCTTCTTCGAGCCTTCAGTTTCCGCTGCGGTGGCGGTCCTGTGCGTGCGAGATCCCGATTCTAGCCCGTCGCCGGGGCAGGTCCGCCGCCCCAGGAGTCACATGAAAGCCTCGCGTATTCGCGCTGTTTTCTTTGATGCGGGCAACACGCTGATTTTTCCCCGGCTGGACCAACTCGCGCAGGACTTGACCGCGCAGGGTTATCCGGCCACGGTGGAAGACTTCCACGCCGCCGAGCGCGAGGGAAAACAGAAGCTGGACAAGTGGGTGTGGCCGCAGATTCGAAGGGGAGAAGTGCCTCGCACGGTGGACCCCTACTATTGGTCCGCGTACCTCGAGGCATTGATGGTGCGCGTCGGCGTGCCAGAAAGCGAGCGGGGGCGCTTGGTGCGGCGAGTCGCGGACGGCTTTCGCGACCTTCAACTCTGGTCAGTGGTCCTGCCGGAAACCCGGCCCTTCCTGGAGTGGCTGCGCCCGCAGGGTTATTACCTGGCTGTGGTCTCGAACTCGGTGGGGACGATGGAACAGCACTTGATGCGGCTGGGGCTGGGGCAGTATTTTCAAGCGGTCCTGGATTCCGGTGTGCTTGGAGTCGAGAAGCCGCACCCGGAGATTTTCAAGATGGCGCTCGAGCGCGCGGGCGTCAAGGGCTCCGAGGCCGTCTTCGTGGGCGATACCCACGCCACCGACATCGCCGGCGCTCAACTCGCCGGCCTCACCGGCGTGCTCATGGACCACGTCCACGCCTACGCCGAAGTGGAGTGCCCTAAGATTAGCTCCCTGCCGGATTTGCGCGGGATCCTGGAAGAATTGTAAGCCGCTTTTCGGGCGCGGGGTGGGGCCCCACCGTGTGCGTGAGAGCGCGCCAGCGCCTGTCAGCGCTCTTTTCCGCTCGCCGCTGCTGTGATAGACTAACTGGCGTCCATCAGGGCAGATCATAACAACTCCAATTCATGCTTCCGTCGAAGTGGGCGCACTGTTTCTATCAAATGCAACTACCTTCTGAAGGAGGTTTACCATGGAAATCGATCGCGGAAAGCTTGATAAATTCCTTGGGCAAGCAGTTGGAGAGATGGGCGCGGCGATGAACGCCGCGCTGGTGATCGTCGGCGACAAGTTAGGCCTCTACAAAGCGATGGCCGGCGCGGGACCGTTGACCCCGGGCGAGCTGGCGAAGAAGACAGGGACTACCGAACGCTACGTGCGCGAGTGGCTCTGCGCGCAGGCGGCGGGCGGCTACGTGGCGTATGACGCCGCCACGGGCCGTTACACCCTGCCCAACGAGCAGGCCTTCGCGTTGGCGGTGGAAGACAGTCCGGCGTTTCTGCCCGGAGCGTACCAGGTCATCGCGTCTCTCATCAAGGACGAGCCCCTTATCACCGAGGCCTTTCGCACCGGCAAGGGTGTGGGATGGCACGAACACTGCGCCGACCTTTTCCAGGGCACGGAGCGCTTTTTCCGGCCAGGGTATGCGGCGCACCTGGTCAGCGAGTGGATTCCGGCGCTGGAGGGCATCGAACAAAGACTGAAGGCGGGCGCCAAGGTCGCCGACGTGGGCTGCGGGCACGGCGCCTCCACGGTGCTGATGGCTCAGGCCTATCCAAAATCGAAATTCGTGGGATTCGATTATCACGCGCCTTCCATCGAGCGCGCCTGGCAGATTGCGCACCAGTTGGGCCTGGACGAGCAGGTAGGCTTCCAAGTGGCGTGGGCCAAGGGCTACCCGGGCAAGGGCTACGACCTGGTGGCCTTCTTCGATTGCCTTCACGATATGGGCGATCCCGGAGGCGCGGCGGCCCACGTGCGAGAAACCCTGGCCCCGGACGGCGCTTGGATGATCGTCGAGCCCTTTGCCCACGACCGCGTGGAGGAGAACCTGAACCCTATCGGGCGGGTGTTCTACAGCGCTTCGACGATGATTTGCACGCCCGCATCCCGCGCACAGGAGGTCGGCCTCGCCTTGGGCGCCCAGGCGGGCGAAGCGAGAATGCGCGAGGTCGTGATGAAGGGCGGCTTCAGCCGCTTCCGCCGCGCCGCGCAGACGCCTTTCAACTTGATATATGAAGCGCGGCCGTAAGAAGAAAGCAGTAGGCAGAAGGCAGTAGGCAGAAAGCAGAAGGCAACCCGAGGGGGCGAGTGTCTCCAATGGGCCCCCTCATAACGACATTAAGACACCTCCCGCAAAAACCCCATACGTGCCTAAGCCCTGGGTGTGCTATGGTCTTTCACAGCGTGAGAATGCGCGCACGGGAGGTGTGTTCATGGAGACCAGCCGCCATCACCGCAAGAAGGAAGACTACAAGCTCCGCACTCACTTGATCCACGGCAACTTCGAAAGCAAGAAGTGGGACTACGATCATCACGTCGTTCCCCCCGTGTCTCACTCCACCGCGTATCGGCTCAGTACGCTCGAGCGCGGCGCCAGGGGCTTCGTGCAGTTCGCATCCGCCGACGAAGCGTTGAGCGCCCACATCCCGATCTATATTTACGACCGGCTGGATGAGCCGACGCGCGCCATGCTCGAGGAGAACCTGGCTTACGCGGAGGGCGGCGAGATTTGCGCGACCTTTGCCAGCGGGATGGCGGCGATCAGCGCGGCGCTCGGCGCCGCCCTGCGGCAGGGCCAGGAAGTGCTTGCCCACCAGATGCTGTACGGTTGCACGTACAGCCTGATGACCAACTGGCTTCCACGATTCGGGGTCGGGGCGCGTTTCGACAACTTTCTCCAGCCGGAATCGCTGCTCCAGAAGGTGACCCCCGCCACGCGCGTCCTGTATTTCGAGACGCCCATTAACCCCACCATGCAATTGATCGACCTCGCGGCCGTACGCGCGGTTGCCGATCAGGTGAACGCCCACCGCGACGAAAAGGAAAGGCTGCTCGTCGTCGTGGACAATACCTTTGCCACGCCCTATTGCCAGCGTCCCCTCCGGCTGGGAGCGGACATCGTGGTCGAAAGTCTCACCAAGGGACTGGGGGGCTTCGGCACCGACATGGGCGGAGCGCTCATTGCACCCCGGGAGTGGTACAACCACATCATGCTTTTCCGCAAGGATTTTGGCGGCGTGCTGGCGCCGCGCAGCGCCTGGAGCATCATGGTCTACGGCCTGCCCACCCTCGCCGCGCGCATGGCCAATATGCAGAAAACCGCCCAGCGCGTGGCCGAGTTTCTCTCCAAGCATCCCAAAGTCGCCAGCGTCAGTTATCCCGGCGGAGACTGCTTCCCGCAAAAGGCTCTGGCCCGCAAACAAATGGTAAGCCCCGACGGAAAGTTTGCTCCGGGGAGCATGTTGTATTTTGTGCTGAAGCCCTCGGAAGGGAAGCCGACCCGGGCCGAGAAACTCGTGGACTACCTCGCCGAGCACGCCTACTCGATCACCCTGGCGGTCAGCCTGGGGCAGATCAAGACGCTCATCGAGCACCCCTTCTCGATGAC
>Ga0187771_10001565_pt1 | contig 15401 bp, 21 predicted proteins | sample 0116_SJ02_MP15_1_FD_133139 | JGI IMG/M metagenome (GOLD analysis project Ga0187771, IMG submission 133139) | Tropical peat soil microbial communities from peatlands in Department of Meta, Colombia - 0116_SJ02_MP15_10_MG | ecosystem: Environmental > Terrestrial > Soil > Wetlands > Peat | place...
GAGTTTACGCCCAATCGAACCGTTTACTGTACGACGAACCAATCGATATCGAGGTCCTAACGAGACGAATTGGCGAGATAAAGCAACTCTACACACAGCATGCAGGGGTACGACCATTCGGTCTTTCAATGCTGTTCGGGGGATTAGACCGTAAAGGTAGCCGACTTTTCTGGACCGATCCCAGTGGGGCGTTCTTTGCTTTCAGAGCTCTCGCGATCGGGGCCGGGGGAGATGCAGCAAACGAAATCCTCGAAGCCGAGTACAAGGATACAATGAGCCTTGATGATGCAATCCTGCTTGCTATCAAATGCATGAGCAAAGTCTTGGAAGACAAATTGGACGCGCAAAAACTGCGCATCGCGACTGTACCCGCAACGACAAGGAAGTTTGCTAAACTGCCGCCGGAAGAAGTAGAGAAGCATATCAAACGGCTGGATTCCTCGAAAAAGGCCGCTAGCCGATGAGTGAAAAATTCACTACGGCTCGAATTTCAAAAAGCGGAGAAAAGTTCGAAATCCTAGTAAAACCTGAACCAGCTTTAGAGTACAAAATGGGCAAGCCCGTCGGGCTGTCGCAATTTCTTGTCATAGAGGAAATTTACAGCGACGCCGGAAAAGGGACGCGGGCGTCGGCCGAGAAACTTGAGACGGCATTCGGCACAGTAGATCCGGTAAAGATCGCCGAAGAGATAATGAAACATGGTGAGCTTCAGCTCACAACAGACCAAAGGCGACAATTGGTTGAGGATAAGCGCAAACAGATAGTCGCGTTCATCAGCAGGAACTGCATAGACCCACGAACAGGAACCCCTCATCCGCCAATAAGAATCGAACAAGCATTGGCTCAGGTCAAGTATTCAGTCGACCCTTTCAAGAGTGCGGATGAACAGGCTAAAGATATTATCGAAGAACTTCGTTCACTCTTGCCAATCAAAATGGAACAGATGCGTGTTGCGGTGAAGATACTCGCCGAATTTGCACCTAAAGGTTATGGGGCTCTCAAGGGCTACGGAACAATCTCCAAAGAAGAATGGCAAGCCGATGGCGCACTAGTTGCCGTTGTTGAGATGCCTGCCGGAGTATACGGCCCGTTCATCGAGCGGCTCGGTAAGATTACGCAGGGGACCATCCAATCGAAGGTGTTAAAGTAGAAAGTAGAAAGCAGCTGTCGAAACAAAAAGCAACGTAGCACAAGAAACAATTGTGCGAAGAAGCACTCGCGATCGCAACTTTCGGCTAACGGTTCCCACGTTCAGGGAGGTTTGACTCTTCCGCTTCTTTGCCTGCGCGTAGCGACCACGAGGGCGAGAATCAATAATGCTGCAACCGCTGCCACGATGAGGACAAGGTTCTCGGACGTTGCTGGTGCAGAACTAACACTACTGCTTGGAGCTGGCATCGTCGTTTGAATGTTCTGAATTGCGAATGTAGTAGTCGTTACGTATGTCTGGGTCGTGCTTTGAATGGCAGTATTCAAGGTGTAAGCAGTGAAGTGAACTGGGAAGACCTCTCTTCCTGCAAAGACGAAGGCATATTGGCCGCTCTGCGGCGCTGTCCAGTTCAAGTCTGAAGAAGATGCAATCGTGCGAACCGGTGCAGGCCAGGACCCATTATTACAGGCAAAGTTGTCCACGTAGTCCAGTTGCCTTGGATTCATTATATAAAAAGAAACTATCTGTGGCGCGTCGAAGTGTAGGAACACTTCTTGTGCTCCTACCACGTCATAAATGAAGAACTCATAGTGAAGGCAAGTGTATACATCAATTTCGGGATAGGGGTTCTTCTTATCGAAACTGTGTAAACGACCGACGATCCTCACCTTGTCTTGGTCGAGCAAGAATGAATTCGACTGCTTGTTGTAGGTTGGCGGTGCAGCCATTAATCGCAGGGGCTGGGTAACCGTGGAGGTCAGCACAAGCTGTGAAAACTCGCTGGTAGTTGACGTGGCAAGAATTGTCTGGATCTCTGTTGAAGCGGTTTGATGAGGCACCGACTGAGTTGCCAGCAAGGGACTGAGTGATGACACTAGTAGCAGCGCTATTACCAGGAACTTTGCCATAGTTGTCGCTCTGCCATGCACATGTACGTACCGATGCTGGCCTACATTAGTCTATACTCGAAAACCTGAGGCAAGACGGGTGTGTGAGGCGTTGAAATGTCGCCGGATTGTGTAGCGGTTAAAATCTTAGAAAATGCATATAGGTAGAAACTATCGTAATCGCGATGTAGGCACCACTGTTGAATTCAACCATCAAAAACTGTTCAGGCCTTATGCTGGTATTGGCATTGTTAGTTCTGCTCATGACCGTCTCGGGTGTAGCAGCGCTGCCGCGTTGCCATGTTAGTAACATATCGTACGCCTACCCACACCAAGCTGACCCCAACCAGCAAGTCACCGTCTACACGACCGTGACTGGTTCGTGTGTTTCGGATGGGGAGGCCTACTATACGCTGAGGGTTGACCTCGCAGACATGGCGTCTAACTCCCTAGCGATCAACAGCACCCGTATCGGTTTCAACGCAAGCAACTTCACGGTAATCGGAGAGGATTCCGCAATAACCCCCTCAGTTAATGGAACATGGCCTCTGCAAGTCCACGTGTATGTGATACGTGCTGGCGGAACGAGCGGGTCGTTTTTGCTCGATTATCAAACCGTCAGTAATGTGACAATCCTGGTAGGCGCAACTCCTGTGCCAGAATTCAATATTGGCCTAGGGTTCACCGTTCTCGCATCCTTGATGATGGCGGTCATGGTACTTTCGAGGACGAGCTGTCGCAAACGAACTTGGTCTTGACTTCGGTACTCAGGCGTAGGATAAGGAACTTGTCTATGGTTTAGGTTCTTACCGGGAAATCAACAACCTATATGTAGCAGTTTCCTTGTTTCTGCTCGAATTCGATTGCGAGTTTGAGTTGGAACGGTTGACAATACACGCAGAAAACAAACAATTAGTGGGCCCGGGTGAACTGTTGGCCGAAGGCCCCTATTTTGCTGGCGAGAACACATACCGTGAGGGCACGAAGGTCTTCTCTGCGCGCGTAGGATTGGCAGAGGTAATTGGAAACAAGCTAGTTGTAGTCCCAATCAAGGGCGCGTACATTCCACGTCTCGATGATATCGTGCTTGGGCGTGTAACGGATATAGGAATGTCCGGTTGGCAAGTTGACATTGGTGCGCCTTACCCGGCGATGTTGCCCGCCTCGGAGACTCCGCTACAGCACGGCCGAGACTCTGTGCGCCGTGATTTAGGGCACATCTATGGCGTCGGCGATCTCATGATCGCACAGGTCATAGCTTTCGACCGAACGCGAGATCCACTCCTGACCACGAGGGGAAGGGGTCTCGGTAAGGTGACCTCGGGGCACGTGGCTCGTATAGCCCCTGCAAAGATACCGCGAATCATTGGAAAGAAGGGTTCAATGATAACAATGTTGAAGAAGGAGACTGGGACCGATATCATTCCAGGCCAAAACGGCGTTATCTTGGTGACTGGAAGAAACCCAGATAACGAAAGTGCAGCAGCAGAAGCAATCTACATGATTGAGCGCGAGGCTCATACGACCGGCCTTACGGATCGCGTAAAAGCAATGATTGTGGAAAGAATGAAGGGAAAAGTAGTTGGGTAGATCAGAACAAGTTCGCCTACTCGATAAGAACGGCCTTCGTGTGGACGGCCGGCGCCTTGATGAACTGCGTCCACTGAAGCTGGAGGTTGGCATTCTAGACAAGGCCGATGGGTCCGCATACATTGAGCACGGGAAAAACAAGATACTCGCAGCAGTGTATGGCCCGAGAGAGGCCCACCCGAAACATATAGCCCTTGCAGACCGGGCTGTAGTCAGATGCCGCTACCACATGGCCCCTTTTTCAACTGACGAACGAAAATCACCAGCCCCCTCTAGACGAGAGTTGGAGCTGTCGAAGGTGATCAGGGAATCGCTGGAACCCGCCGTAATGTCAGAGTATTTCCCGAGGGCTACGATAGACCTATTCATCGAGGTGCTGCAGGCTGACGCAGGAACAAGGTGCGCTGGAATAACGGCTGCCTCGCTTGCTTTGGCGGATGCCGGGATTCCGATGCGCGAGCTGGTAGCGGCTTGTGCGGCTGGGAAGATAGATGGTAAAGTGGTTTTGGATCTCTCGGACATTGAAGACAAGCAAGGAGACGCAGACTTGCCCGTGGCCTACATGCCAAAATCAAACGTGATCGGGCTTCTACAAATGGACGGTTCCCTGACAGAAGATGAATTCAAACAAGCCCTAGATTTAGCGACCGATGCGTGCCGACGAATCTACGACATGCAAAGGGAGGCACTGCGCCAGAAATACCACGTTGCTAGGGACGAGACAGAGACGGAAGTCGCGGAGGTCCACGCCTAATGTCAGCAACGCACCAACTTTCTCCAGTGGCCAAGCTAGAGCAGAAGGCCGTTCATGATCTAATAGTGAAGGGAAAACGACTCGACGAACGAGGCCCGCTGGATTACAGGTCAATAACGATAATGATGGGTACAGTTGAGAAAGCAAACGGGTCAGCCTACGTATACCTCGGGAAAACCAAAGTTCTAGCTGGGGTGAAGATACAAACAGGGACGCCGTTCGAAGACACGCCTAACGAAGGAATTTTGACCGTCAACGCGGAATTCGTACCCATGGCCTCGCCGACATTTGAGGCTGGGCCGCCTGACGAAGACTCAATCGAACTGGCCAGGGTTGTTGATCGTGGCATAAGAGAGTCGAAAGCCATAGACCTGAAGAAGCTGTGCGTTCAGCCCGGCAAAAAGGTATTCGTGGTTTTCGTGGACCTTTACATCCTCGACCACGACGGCAACCTAATCGACGCCGCCGGGATGGCCGCCCTAGGAGCCCTGATTAGCGCTAAGATGCGTGAATTCGATGTCAAAGACGGCGAAGTAACGTACAAGGACAAGACAATGCCGTTGCCCATACTCGACTACCCAGTTCCAATCACATCGGTAAAGATCGATGGTTCGATCGTCCTCGACCCTTGCCTAGAGGAGGAGCAGGTAACAAGCTGCAGGTTAACTGTCACGACCGGTAAAGACGATCGGATCTGTGCCATGCAAAAAGGGGGCCTCGGGGTCTTCACTCCCGACGAGATCAAGAAGATTGTTTCAACAGCCATAAGCAAATCACGGGACCTGCGTCAAAGGGTTCTATCAAAAGTGAACTAGTGTGGGCAGGACATACAAGGTCGGTCCGTCGGGTAGCTTCGGAGCCCGCTATGGAACGGTAGCTAGGAAGAGGTACTCAACCGTCGTAACCACACTAAGAGCCGCGCACGAATGCCCCAATGCCATCTAACCGCCGTAAAACGCATGTCCGTCGGAATTTGGCTCTGCGGCCGCTGCGGTTTCAAATTTGCTGGTGGCGCATATGCCCCAATCACGAAACTAGGCCAGGTTGCCGAAAGAGCTGCACGCGCGGGAGTCGCGTCAAGCTTAGCCGCCGAACTCAAAGCGGAGAAAGCAAAGGTGATGGAAGCCGAGGCCAAAGCTAAGACGGCTAAGAGAAGGCGAAGAAAGGTTGAGGCAAAGAAACGCGAGGAGGCAGCGAAGGGGTCCGAGGCGGGTCCTTCCGCTGAGGACAAAGCTGCCTAATCGGCAACACGACTTGGGAAATAATCGGCTAACTAGGGCTCGGGCTACCGTAAGCGTGGTTTTTCGTACAAGGCAACAGATGACCGCCATTGCTCAAGGCCTGACTCCTGAGCTCAGGCATTCGGCCGGTGAGAGGGCCGCAGTAAGAATTGTCATCCGGGGTAGGAAATTGAGCCTTCGATTCGAAGCGAACGATTCAGCGGCACTCCGAGCGATCATGAGTTCCTACATCAGACTGCTGGCTGCTTCGCTGAACGTCTCTAACTCTCTTATGCAACTTGAACGCTCACGTGTCCCTAACAAAACCGATAAGAAGGTTGATTGACACCGCAGTCAGATGGTCGCTTATGATTCAGGATTTAGACAAGGAGATGCGGAAGCGGGATGTTGGTGCAATCGTGGTTCTTGGGGACACAACTCTCGCTGATCCCGACTTGATTTATGCCGTGGGCGGTAACCTCGCGCGGGGCGGAATCTACTTCAAACGAGAAGGAAACAAACCGCTGTTACTCGTGGGGAGTATCGATGTTGGCAGTGCTAGGAGGCTTGGACGCGTTAACAGAATTCAGACTTACTCGAGCTGGGGATTTGAAAAACTTGCAAAGAAATATCGCGGAAGGGACGAAGCGATGCCGCACCTGATTTCCACTGTCCTCAAGCACGAAGGAGTCTCAGGGAAGGTAGGATTGTTCGGCAGAAATGACCTAGCTTCCGGACTTCACTTGGCGCATCGGCTGAGAGCGCTCGGCGTGAAGGTTGTTGGCGGTCAGTCGCCAACTGTTCTCGAAGCCGCGCGAGAAACGAAAGACCAGAAAGAGGTGGATGAAATACGAAATGTTGGAAGAAAAACGGCAGAAGTAGTCCGCGAAGTCGTTGAAGTTTTGAGGAATATGAAAAGAACACGCGGACATTTCCAAATCGGCAAGAAACGGGCCACAATCAGACTAGTCAAATCTACAATTGCAAGCAAGATTGCAAAGAAGGGTTTGGCTACGCCAGAGGGTACGATTTTCGCGATAGGGCCGTCCAGCGCTGACCCTCACAACAGTGGAGTCAACTCGGATGAGATAAGAGAAGGCCGGTTGATTGTCTTCGATATATTTCCGCAAGGGGAGACGGGATACTGGTTCGACCTCACACGAACCTATGTTGTGGGCAGGGCAGATGCCAAAGCTAAACGTCTCTACGAGACCGTGCACGACGCACAAGCTACCTCTCTCGATTTCGTGAAGGCTGGACTTAAAGGAGAGAAGGCAATGGCTGCGGCTTGTGATGTCATAGAACGGGCGGGCTACAGAACCGTGAGGGAGGTTTACGAGGGTAAAGCGAAGAGCTTGTTCTCAGGGTTCAACCACGGTCTTGGGCATGGAGTTGGCTTAACAATAGGTGAGAGGCCAAACCTTAGTCTCTTGAGCAAAGACCCGTTGAGAGCTAACGGAGTAGTTACTGTTGAACCGGGTGTCTACTTACCCAAGTATGGGGGCGTCAGAATTGAAGACACCGTGAAGATAACCCAGAAAGGGTACGAGAACTTAGTGCAGGTTGAGAAAGAACTGGAGGTCGTGTAGGGGAGGCCTTAAGGTTGAACACGAGAGTTGTCGACGTAAAGGTGCCCGATGGGTGCAACGTCATATTGGGGCAAAGCCATTTCATCAAGACCGTTGAAGACCTATACGAGGCCCTCGTCAACGCAGTTCCAACCATAAAGTTTGCCTTGGCGTTTTGCGAATCGAGTGGACCATGCTTGGTTCGAGTTGACGGTAACGACAGTGAACTGAAGGATTTGGCGTCGAAAAATGCTTTCGCCTTGTCAGCAGGTCACAGTTTCATAATTTTCATGCGGAATGCATACCCGATAAACGTTCTTGATAAGGTAAAGGCGATTCCCGAAGTATGCAACATTTTTTTGGCCACAGCTAACCCGTTCCAGGTAATCCTTGCCGAAACAGAGCAGGGCCGAGGTATCCTAGGCGTCGTGGATGGTTACTCGTCGAAGGGAATCGAGACAGAGAAGGATGTGCATGAGCGGAAGGAGTTCCTCAGGAAGATAGGCTACAAGCTTTCAAGTTGATTCTTGCCTCGGTTTCGTTGACGCACGATACCAACGCATCCCGCTTGGCGTGTCTTCCAAGCCTATTCCTAGGTTCGTAAGACTATCACGGATAGAATCGGCGCTTGCCCAGTCACCTTTCTTTCTCGCGTCCTCCCGCATTTTCAGGAGCAGTTTCAGGAGCCCTTCGAACTGCTTGTCTTGCGAGGCATTAGTTGGGCGCAAAATGCCGAATACACTGCCAAAGTAGTCGAAGGTCTTGATTATCAAATGAACAGATCCGCGACCTATTGGTCGTGAAGCGTACGGCTCAACGTCTTTGGAATAGGTTATTACTGCTGCCAATGCGCGTGGTGTGTTGAAATCATCATCCATTGCCTCTACAAAGCGCCGAGTTGCTTCAGTTGACAACCGCTCAATTTCTCCGTCCCGTTCTTCGCCAAGTTTCATGGCCTCTGCTAAGGCCTTAAATTGATTGTATACCGCCCGCAGTTTGTCGAGAACTTGTTCTGCTTGAGTGATATCGGATTCGTCAAACTCTAATTGGCTTCGGTAGTGCCTCATACCATAGTAAAGTCGGAGAGCTTCGGCGTCATGCGTGCGAAGAGTCTCTTCTATCGTTATGAAATTGCCCATCGAATGTCCCATGCGTTCGCCGCGCGTCATGAGTAATCCCCCGTGCACCCAGAATCTAACGAGCGGCTCGACACCCGTAGCCGCCTCAGCCTGAGCAATCTCCGCCTCGTGGTGCGGGAAGACCAAATCGAGTCCACCCCCGTGCAGGTCGTAGGTGGGGCCGAAATAGGTAGTTGTGATTGCGGTGTCTTCAATATGCCAACCAGGCCTGCCGCTGCCCCACGGGCTGTCCCAGGAAGGCTCACCAGGTTTCTGGTTCTTCCATAGGGCGAAGTCAACTACGTTCCGCTTCCTAGAATCGGGGTCGATCCTGTGCATCACTAGCTGCTCAATCTTTTGCCCCGAAAGCTCTCCGTAACGAGGAAACTTCGTGACATCATAGTAAACATCCCCTTCCACCTGGTACGCAAATCCCTTCTCGATCAGCGTAGCAATCTGCGCGATTATCTCAGGGACGTGCTCCGACGCCTTCGCGTATAGGTTAACGCTGGTAATTCCAAGGGCTTCCATATCGCGCATGAACTCCTTCGTAAATCGATCTGCCAAACGGAGAGGGTCTTCGTCGGATTGGTTAGCTCGGGCTATGATCTTATCATCGATGTCTGTTATGTTCATCAAGTAGAAGAGGCTGAAGCCTTTAGCCCTTAGATATCTCGCGATTATGTCATACGCCAAATAGGTTCTCGCATGTCCGATGTGGCTGTGGTCGTATACGGTAGGCCCGCAGACGAACATGTAAACGCGGTTGTCTCGCGCCGGCTTGAATTCCTTGACCGACCGCGTTCTAGTATTATAAATCCTCAACCCCAAAGTGAATTCCTCCAGCAATATCGAAAAAGTTCTGACGGCCGCGATAGTTCGTGGTCAGTTAAGCGCAAGAGCCTGGGTTCCTTCGCAAACGCGTTCACCCATATTCCTCGCCGTCTTAACAGACGAAGCTTCTTGACATCTAATTAATCTTATGATGAGGTACGTTCTTGCATCTCGAACTCTGTAGGGCCGAACATGGGTGCGAACTTTTTCGAAATCGCTTACTGTGATTGCCAGAGTTTCTCGGATGGTTCGTTTCATTTTACCCTCACACATATATTGAACGGAATGTTTCCACTCTGCAAAATGGATGATTTTCGGCATGGCACAAGCGATTCTCAAGTCGGAGAAGAAGGGGGATGAGCTCGTGGTTCAGCCCGAGGTTAACATTGGAACTCTCGGGCATGTTGACAACGGTAAGAGCACGCTTGTGCAAGCCTTAACGGGTGTGTGGACAGCTCGGCATTCAGAAGAACTTCGTAGAGGAATTACGATCAAGATAGGGTACGCTGACGCATTCATCTACAAATGCCCAAAATGTCGTGCCCCAAGCAATTACACAACACGAACCAAGTGCTCGAACTGTGGCAGCGAAACCAAGTTCGTTCGGGCCGTAAGCTTCGTTGATTGTCCTGGCCACCACAGCCTAATGGTCACTATGCTCTCGGGATCAGCCTTGATGGACGGAGCACTTTTCGTGTTGGCTAGCAACGCTAAGTGCCCCCAAGCACAGGATAGGGAACACCTGTTGGCGGCCGAGAGTGTAGGGATCAAGAACCTGATATTTGTCCAGAACAAGATCGACGTTGTGGCAAAGGAAAGGGCAATGGAGAATCACAAAGAAATTAGGGCTTTCGTGAAGGGAACGATCGCTGAAGACGCACCAATCATACCAATATCAGCCCAACATGGAACTAACATCGACGTTTTGTTGCAGGAGATTCAGGATCGGATACCTACCCCCAAGCGCAACCTTGCCGCGCCTGCGCGCGCATACGTGCTGAGGTCTTTTGAGGTGAACAAGCCGGGGACAGAGGTCGATGACTTGGTCGGAGGGGTGATCGGTGGCTCCATAATCCAAGGCGCCTTCACGGTCGGAGATGAGGTCGAAATTAGACCCGGAATTCCTGTGCAGGAAGGCGGAAAGAGTAAGTACGAACGCTTAGTGACGAGAGTTAGGAGCCTCAGCGTTAGCAGAGGTCCGGTGCAAGAGGCAAAGAGTGGGGGCCTGGTTGGAATAGGTACGGACTTAGACCCGTCTCTTACGAAATCGGACGGACTTGTCGGTAGCGTGGCAGGAAGAATTGATACTTTACCCCCCAAATTGGGAAGTATTACGCTGGATGTCAAGCTCTTCGAGAAGGTCGTCGGGACGGAACAGGCTGTGCCAGTCGACAAGATAAGAACAAATGAAGCACTGGTGCTGAACGTAGGAACCACTGTGACATCGGGCGTAGTGACTTCTGCCCGCGAAGACGTAGCTGATGTTGCTCTGAAGAAGCCTGTCTGTGCCGAGGGCGGGGCGAAAGTAGCCATAAGCCGAAGAATAGCTGAAAGTTGGCGTCTCATTGGTTTTGGAACGCTGAGGGCGTAGATTTGCCCGTAAAGGTTATTCTCGATTCTAATTTTCTTATGATACCATTCCAGTTCAATCTCGACGTCTTCCAGGAAATCGAATTTCTTCTTCAGAAGAAAGTGGACTTCATAGTCCCTTCCGCGGTCAAGAGTGAGCTGACCGGTATCTCTTCGAGGGGTGGCGAGGGGGCCCCCGAAGCTTCATTGGCTCTTCAACTTGCCTCACGCTGTCGTGTCGTAGAAGTCACTCTTGATGCGAATGAGTCCGTTGATGATGCGATAGTTAAGGCATCGCAAAAACTTGGAGCGGTCGTTGCGACAACCGATATTGCGCTCAAGAAGAGGCTAAGAGATTCTGTAGCTTCGGTAAGCCTGGAGGGAGCGCCTTGGCATCCTGTTCCTGTCATTTTCTTGCGTGATAAGAGTAAGTTGGAAATTGAGGGGCTCGACCGGGAATACATCTGACACCTCTCAGGTCCCAGTATCAGTCGCCTAGTTTTCATTGGTTAAAGCTATTAGAGGGCCTGTTGTGTACCTGCGCGAGAAATTAAACTGTAAGTCAACGAGCCTGCCTACCTGTAAAGGAAATTTGCGTTGAGGTAAGTCAAATGTTTCGATTAGTCACCGTTGAGGATATAGTTAGAATTCCCCCTCAGAGTTTCGGGCACCCTATCGATAAGGCAGCTAAGGAACAAATCAAGCTGAAGTATGAGAACATCGTGGATGAAGAGCTAGGTTACGTAATACTTGTCGTTGACGTAGATGTTGACCCGGTCGGAAAAATACTTCCGGGCGACGGTTCCACTTACCATAAGGTCCACTTCAAACTCCTCTCTTTCTACCCGGAGATGCATGAGGTTGTGGAAGGCGAAGTTGTTGAAGTTACCGATTTCGGTGCTTTCGTCAGAATAGGTCCCGAGGACGCATTACTGCATGTATCGCAAATCATGGACGATTACATATCCTTCGATGAGAAGCACGGTGTGCTCGTCGGCAAAGAATCTCAAAGAAAACTAGGCAAGGGCGACATGGTTCGGGGCCGGATTATCGCCGTAAGCTTTCCACGAGGGGGTGCCGGAGGGAAGATAGGTATCACGATGCGTCAACCTTTCCTCGGGAAGCTAGATTGGATAGAGGCTGATGTCAAACGAACGAAGGTTGTGCGTGAGGAGAAGGCGGCTTGAGTGATAAGGCCTGCAAGAACTGCAGGTTCATCAGCAATGGCCCAGTTTGCCCCAACTGCAAATCGACCAATCTCAGTGACGACTGGAGCGGCTTGGTTGTCATCATAGAGCCTTCGACGTCGGAGGTTGCGAAGAGGATGGGGATCAAAGCGGCCGGCCGATATGCCATAAGAGTCCGCTGACCATTTTGAGCAGTAGAAGCTGACAAGTGTTTACCACGTGGCAACACTAGTCTTGACCAAAGCCCAAAGGGGCTTACTTAAACGACCACTTGGAGAGTTGATCTCTGGGACACCCGCCGACTGCATTCGCAGACTCATGGAAATTGTCGCAGAAGAAAAACCAGCACGGCTGATTCTGGTCGGCGATACCGTCGCTCGAAATGTCATCCAAATGGAAATCAAATCAGACGTGATCATTATCGATGGCATGGAGAAGAGGCAGAAGGCTGCTGAATTCAATTACACAGCCGACAACATCTTCCGAACACAAAACTCGCCCGGAACAATTGAGTCCGGGGCATGGAGAGTTATCGAAGAAGCCGTTCGGAGGGGGAACAGCGTTGTCAAGGTGGATGGCGAAGAGGACCTGCTGACCCTTCCCGCTGTCTTATCCGCACCAGAAAGGTCCATCGTGAACTATGGACAGCCTGGAGAAGGAATCGTTCTCGTCCGGATCTCTGCCGAAAAGAAGAAAGAAGTCAGTAGATTCATGGAGCAGATGAAGAAGAGAAACTGAGCTATTTCGTAGCCTTCACAAAGTCGGTAAAGCTACATGACCCGCATGTCCAACGTTCGACAGGGCTTTTGTGAAACGCCATAATGTTGCCACATCGTGGGCACTTTCGATTCTTGAGTTTGACCGTTCCTTTCTCAGAGTCAACCACGTAAAGGCTATTGAGTCTGCTCTTCGGCTCCTTTTTCTCGCTTACTTTCTCGCTCGCCTTGTCGCTCACTTCGCTTCGCTCCCCTTGGCTTTCTTAGGCGCTTCCGTTTTTGCTTCCGGTTTGGGCTTCTCTTCCTTAACCTCTTTAGCTTCCTTAGGTTCTTCCTTCGGTGCTGCTGGCTTTACCTTTTCCGCTTTCGGTTTCTCCGCCTTCGGTTTCGGTTCCTCCTTCTTAGCTTCCTGTTCTCTTACCTTCTTTCGTTCCTCCGGCGGAAGGTTACGAACCTGAATGTACTTTGGAACTGTCCTTAGGGCGCTCTGCGGATCGTCATAAACCTCCACCGCACACGAGGCGCTCTGCGTGCCGGTTTTCGTTTCAACATCCAGAATGTAGACATTCTCCGGTTTCGTATTGAATTTTGTCGCGATCGCTTTCCTCAAGTCAAGCCTTGACGGAGTCCCGGCCCCATCATGGTCAACCTCTATCTGAGCCTCCTTTCGCTTCAGGAGAGGGTTATACGTATCTTGCCTAACTTTGACATCCAATGACAAACGCCTCTTACTTCTTCTTACCTGCCTTCTTTGCTACCTTCTTTGCACGGGGTTTCTCAGAGGGCTTGGCGGCTGGTTTAACCAGTTCGATCGGGGGTTTGGCTTCGGCAGGTGGCTTGGGTTCCTCTCCAGCTACTTGCTTTCTAAGAGTGAAGTTGATCTGGTAGGTTTCATCCGTTATCGTTCGGCCGCGCACTAGCTTTCTTCTTCTTTCACCGTGCCGGGTCTGTATGAATCCCGGCCCACTAGTGAGAACGATATATTTCTTTACGCCACCGTGAACGTCAGGTCTCATTGGAATGCCATTCTTGTCGCATCCTCCGGAAATGAGCATCTTGCTTGAACCGAGCCCCAAGGCTGACCCATCTATCGTTTCACCCAAGGAGCGACCGATGAGTGCTTGTGCCCTCGACCCTTCTATTTCACTTGCGGCAGACTTGCCAGTAGTTGGGTCGGAAATAATCAGTTTGAACTTTGCCATCACACTGACCTGTCTGAAAGCGCGGAGCGATACTACGCCTAAACTGCCTTTTATTAACGTTGCCAGAATTTCCTATCGAGCTGTATGCCCTCGGAAGAACGCTATCAATTCCGAGATGCTCATGAACCCCTGCTCCCTTCGTTCTGCACCACCCGTTTCAAGCCAAATGTGCTTGGCCTTCTTGCCCTCGATTTCCCGAAGAAATTCTTCCAGGGCCAGCGATTTGACTGATTCGGGGATTGCGCCGGAGTAAATCATCTCAACCAGCTTGTTCCTCTCTCCCCGGTCGAGTTTTCCCTGAAACCTGAAGTAAGTCATCCTATCGCCGTCGGAATGCAATATTCCAAGAGTCGTCGCGTCTCTGAACTCAACAAGAAGCATCGAGTATTGGTGAATTTCGCTTATTATGTGGAGCAGATCGCTCGGGGAGATCATCGTCAATCATTATCCGGTACGGCGACGAAGGTTCTCAGATTGTGAGCGCTAAAGTGCCTATTCAAGTTTGACAGCTGCGAGTAACGCTGTGGGACCGGGGACGCTGACGGTCCACAGCTTTCGAGGCCAATAGCAACTCTAGGCGCGACATTTTGCGCAGAAATGTTCATAAAAGGCTCACAAGTGCTTACGCTTGGCAAATGTGCGGTGAAGCGAATGCCAAAATCGTTCTACGTTAAGTTCGAAGTCCCAAAGGAATTGGCCGACAAAGCACTCCAAGTCGTGCAAGTGGCTAAGGATTCGGGAAAGGTCAGAAAGGGAACCAATGAAAGTACCAAGGCCGTTGAACGCGCCGTTGCAAAGCTGGTCCTGATAGCGGAGGATGTTGACCCACCACAGGTCGTTGCGCACTTACCCATTTTGTGCGAAGAGAGGAAGATCCCTTTTCTCTTCGTGCCGAGCAAACTTGACCTGGGTCGGGCTGCCGGTATTGACGTTGGGTGCGCCGCGGTTTCAGTTCTCGATGGCGGCGAAGGTTCTAAGGCTCTAAAAGAAGTGGCGGACGCAACCCAGCAATTCAGAAAGGGCGGAGCCAAAGGTCAGGTATGAGTGCAGCGAAGGAACGCGCTGAAGAAGCAATAACGCCAGCCGAAGTTACGCAAATTATCGGACGAACCGGCGTAACCGGCGAAGTTATCCAGGTACGCGTCCGAATTCTAGAAGGCCGAGATAAAGGCCGAGTTATCACACGGAATATCAAAGGGCCCATCAGAACTGGGGACGTCCTAATGCTGCGCGAGACTGAGAGGGAAGCTAAGAAGATCAGGTAGGGAGACGCGTCTGCGACTTGCCCAGAACATTCACCTGTTCATTTTGCGGAAAAGACTTTCCGCAAGCTACTGGAATAATGTTCGTCCAGAATGACGGCTCGATTATGTACTTCTGCTCCTCAAAGTGCAGAAAGAGCCTCATGGTCTACGGAAGAGATCCCAGGAAGTTGAAGTGGACCGTTTACCACGGCAAGAAGGAAAGAGGCAAGTAAGGGAAGTATTCTTGCAGCCTGAGCAAACCTTCTCATTTCTCAAACCCGAGAGCGTCATGCGCGGCCTCATAGGCGAAATAGTCTCTCGTTTCGAAAAAAAGGGATTAGTTCTGCTCGGCGCTAAGCTCA
>Ga0187771_10001566_pt1 | contig 15400 bp, 17 predicted proteins | sample 0116_SJ02_MP15_1_FD_133139 | JGI IMG/M metagenome (GOLD analysis project Ga0187771, IMG submission 133139) | Tropical peat soil microbial communities from peatlands in Department of Meta, Colombia - 0116_SJ02_MP15_10_MG | ecosystem: Environmental > Terrestrial > Soil > Wetlands > Peat | place...
GCCTGAACCTAGGACTCCGCGCGAGCATCGTTGCTCCGGCCATGGAGAGCGCCATTGCCCCGTTCGGTTTTATGGTAGCGAAGAGCTTCCCGTCATGGAAGACAGTCTTCACCCTCCCCGACCTGCGCGAGTAGTAGAGCCGGAAACCCTCCTTTGGGAGGGCCCTGCTGACCCCGCTGCCGAAGAGGTAGTCGACCATTATGGCCAGGCGCCTGACGTCGGCATGGGAATCCAACGAAGCCGAGGGCCTGGCCACCCCCGATAAAGGAGTGGCGATTTGTCTACGCGAAGACTGCGCTGCTGACCATGAAGATCAGTGCCAGGAACAACAGAAGGGCGACCGCCATTGTTGCCATGTTGGCCCTCTTGAGCAGGTTTGGAAGCTCAGGAGGGGGAGGCCCTGGCGGTCCGCTCATCAGCTGGCGGGCGATTCCACTCAGCTTCATGATGGTTGGAATTGTCACAATGACGGCAATGAGGTAGGCTATCAGCCCGAAGCCCAAGCCGGCTTCTATGTAACTAGGCCAGGACGAATAGTCGGTCCCGAAGGCCGCGAAGAGCAACACCAGCCCGAACACTATCGTTCCGGTCGCCACTCCTGCGAAGAACCTAATCTGCTTGGGTCCCACCTTTGTCAGGAACTCGAGCAAGGCAGGCGGCGTGAAGGCCTTTACGGCCGGTCCGACAGCCGACAGAAAGAAGATCACTCCTCCAAGCCAGCCCATGGCAGTGACAATGTGGAGGAAGGTCAGAACCGCGATGACAGACTGGTCAGCCAACTGTCCTCCTGTGGCGCACTGGATAGATAAGACTGAGCCTCTTTCCGTTCCGGACAGCGCGCTTCGAGGGCTCGAGCGGGACTCTAATCGTTCATCTAGTCGGTTTGGACGCGGTCAGGCCGCGGATGAAGAGCATCAAGGTGCTCCGTGTGGGGCAACGCTACGTCCGGGACGATAGGACACTCACCCATCTCTGCCTTGTGTCCAGGGCACTGGGGGCGGAGTCGATTTACCTGGAGGATGCCGAGAAGGACGTGACGGGTACCCTCGAGGAGGTCAACAGGGTCTGGGGAGGGAAGTTCGAGGCGACGCTGGGGGCGCCATGGAGGAAGGTCATTCAGGAGGCCAAGAGAGAAGGGCGTAGCGTGGTGCACCTGACGATGTATGGCCTTCCCATCCAAGACATAGTTCATGACCTCAGGAAGCTGGACAAGATCCTGATTGTGGTGGGAGGTCCAAAGGTCCCTGGAAGGGTCTACCATGAAGCGGACTTCAATGTCGCTGTTACTTCGCAGCCTCATTCGGAGGTAGCCGCACTCGCGATAGCGTTACATGAAATCCAGAACGGGGAAGAGCTTAAGAGGGCGTTTCCAAAAAGCAGGCTCAGAATCTTGCCCACTGCCCACGGCAAGAGAGTTGTAGAAAATTGAAGATTGAATATGAGGACACGTTTGTAAAGGTAGCCGGCCTTATCGGCGGCCCCGACTACGTCAGGGTTGCCAGGGCCCTCCTGAACAACGAGAACGCCACCGATGAGGAGATCGCCTCCGCGACCGGGCTAAAGATCAAGACTGTGAGGAAAGCCCTCTACGACCTGTTCGGCCGGAGCTTGATCACTGGGGTCAGGGTTAGGGACCCGAAGAGGGGATGGTTCGTCTACAGGTGGAAAGCCCAGCGGGACCAGACCGACGGTTTCATTCAGACTCAAAGGAGGAAGGTCCTCACTAGGCTGAAGCAGAGGCTGGAGTACGAGGAGATGCACGAGTTCTATCACTGCGGGACCCCCACCTGCCAGACTAGGACCTTCGAGGATGCCATGGAGAATTTCTTCAAGTGCCCGACGTGCGGAAAGCCGCTCAACCGCCTGGACAACACTGAGCTGAAGGAAGCGCTCCGTTGGAAGATCAACCAGCTCGAAGAGGAACTGGCCAAGTGACCCCCTCCGAGGGGGAGGCCATGGCGATCCATGCCAAGTACAAGACGGGAGTCTACATCGTTAGGCACTGCCAGGCCGTGGCGATGGCGGCCAAGATAATGGCTGACGAAGCCGAGCGCAGGGGTCATGCAGTGGACAAGAAGGCAGTAATCGCCGGAGCCCTCCTCCACGACATCGGGAGGACAAAGTCACAGACAGTAAGGCATGGCGTTGAGGGCGCCGAGATTCTCGAAAAGGAGGGGGTGGACACGAAGGTGGTGGAGATTGTGCGGAGACACGTCGGCGCGGGCATATCATCCGAAGAGGCGAGGAAGCTGGGGCTCCCGGACTTCGACTACGTTCCCCGCACCCTAGAGGAGAGGATGGTCTGTTTCGCCGATAAGATGGTCGACGCCGACAAGGTCAGGCCCTTCGGAGAGGAGGTCCACAGGTTCACCTCCAAGTCCCACGACGTGGGGAGGCTGCTAGCGCTGAAACGGGGCCTGGCGGAGAACCTGGGGGCGGACCCGGAGAAGCTCATATTCGACAAAATTAAAGAATCCGAGTCGAAGGCGGCGAAATGATGGCCTCCTGCATCTGCAGGATCTGCAGGCACAAGGACTATGAGAGTTGCTCCAAGTGCACGTGCTGCAGATACTACAGGGCAGCATGCATGCAGTATCCTACTCCTGCGTGACGTCGGGCCAGCGCATCGGGGCTCATTAGCTGCAGTAGTATGTGATACTACGAAGCCATTTCCGTTAGAGAACGGCGATGGGTATGAGATTGGGTGGCTGGCGGGATTGGTTGACGGAGAAGGATTCGTCCACATTCGCTACCGCAGTGATAGGGGCACGATGTATCCCCGGCTTCGAATCTACGGTACCACCAAGCCTATAATCAACGAGGCGGCATGAATAATGGGGGTCAATCCGTGGCCTAGACGCGACCATGGAGTTCTTGTTGGCTGGTATGCCTCGGTTTCCCATTTGAAGGCGCTAAAGGTGATGCGGATCATATTACCATACATTAGAGATCCTTCAAAGCGTTGTCGAATGGAGAAAATTCTCAAGACTTTTGGAGAAGTGGGGACCATCCACTGTGGACTCTCTACACCAGAGTTCTTCCATGATTGCCCCCCCCGCCAACAAGAATCAGAAAGTCGAGAAGCCTATTAAACCGCCAATAAGTCAGGTCGCTTCAGCGAGGTGGGGAAGCCAGACCCCTGTGGGGGTAAGGATCATCCCGGCGGGCTCATAAGCGAAAGCCGAGAGACCCGCAGAGCGGAGATCGGGCCAAAAGCCCGACCGTGCGTTCAAAAGGGGAGAGATCCCCGGAAAGTCCTCCCCTCGCTACTCCTGACATTAGCGTCTGGATTGAATTCGGCCAGCGGGTGAAGCCAACTGGCCCGTGCAGGCGCACCGTCAACCGAATCCGCAATAGACATGGCGTTGGTTGGGTTGGTTTCCTTATCGCAGCTGGCGCCGATTACGACTACGCTTAATACATCTCCAGCCCAAGATAGTTACGTGACAAAGAGAGACCTTTCCAGAGTGCAAGTGGAAGACCTTGTTGCGGGCGCGACCATCCTCGGAGTGGGGGGCGGGGGGAGCCCGGCAGAGGGACTCGCCAGCGTCACCGCAGTCATGAACCAGGGCCGCCATCTTTCCGTCGCGGGGCTCGATGATTTCGGCGACCAAGACCTTCTGGTCAGCCCCTACTTCGTTGGGTCAGTGGCACCTTCCAAGAAGTCAAAGGCCAAACCGGCGCCCGTGGTGGAGGACCCAGTTGCTGCGGCTGTTTCGCTTCTTGAATCCAAGCTGGGAAAGAAAGTTGCCGGGACGGTTGCCACGGAAATAGGAGGGGGCAACACGGCCGCCTGTCTGGCGATAGCGGGCAAGCTTGGGATTCCTATGGTGGATGGTGACCTGATGGGGAGGGCCGGCCCCGAGCTGCACCAGAGCACTACACAGATCTTCAGCCGGTCCATGGCCCCTTCAGCCCTAGTCAGTGAGACGGGCAACAGGATCCTGGTCGAGTCCTATGCGAGAATCGATGACTATGAAGCGATTGCCAGGTACGTGAGCGTAGTTGCGGGGGGGCACGTCGCGGTGGTCGATTCTCCCCTTACCATGAGCGCGGCGAGGGACTGCGTTATCAAGGGGACTATCTCGAAGTGCATCGCAATCGGCAGGACGAGGCGCATGGCAGTCGAGAAGGGCGAGGATCCGGTGGCGGCCGTTCTCGATGAACTGGAAGACGGAAGGCTACTCCTGAAGGGAAAGGTGACGAAGTACACCTGGAGAGACGAGAAGGGCTTCCTATTCGGTGATGCGACGGTCTCCGGCGAAGCCGAGTGGAAAGGCAAGGAGTTCAGGACCTGGATAATGAACGAGCACATCATGGGTTGGACGAATGGAAAACCATCCGTGATGCCTCCCGACCTGATCATGCTGCTCGAGCCCTCGAGCGGATCAGGGATAACGAACGACAGATTGGAGGAAGGCATGGAGGTTTCGGTGGTCGGCGCGAGCGCTCCGAAAGTCTGGAGAAAGCCCTCCGGGCTCGCAGTCTTCGGCCCGCGGCACTTCGGCTTTGACTACGACTACATCCCCTTCGAGAGTCTGAAGTCCTAGGAAAAACTCAACAGTACCGAGATTCTAAAAAAGGTCTCAATACTTTTAAAACAAAACAAGTTGCAAATCTCTACGGAGGCAACCTGGGAAGTAGGTCAGGATATTCGGATGACTATCGCCTGGTGCAGTCATTGGGACTAGCAGGATTCGTAATCAGAAGAGCAGTCTACTCCGTCCTATTGGTCATGGGGGCGGTGGTCCTTGTGTTTCTGCTGACCCACGTCGCGGTAGCAAACCCTGCCGCACTCTGGGCCGGACCAAGAGCGCCCCCCTCAGTGATTCAGGCAGTGGTCAAGGAGTACCACTTGGACCAGCCCCTCTACATTCAGCTCCTCTACTATCTCGAGGAGATCTTCACCTTCAACTTTGGGATTTCGCCTTTCTTCAAGCAGCCGGTAGCTAGCCTGGTCTCTCTCTACTTTCCCAGAACTCTAGAGCTCACCTTCTTCGCGATGGTGCTCACGGTAATAATCGGCGTCGTCAGCGGCGCCTACGCGGCAGCCCACCAAGAGAGGAAGGGAGACTACGCGGTGAGGGGAATCTACCTCGTGAGTTGGGGCATGCCCCCCTTCCTAGTGGCCCTCCTGCTGCAGTTCTTTCTTGCGTACCAATGGGGTCTGCTACCTTCGAGCCTGCTCGCCGACCCGACCATGACCCTACCTAGGGTGGTAACGGGCTTCCCGCTGATCGATTCGCTCATCGCGGGAGATTTCCCCTTCTTCTACTCGACACTGGCCCACCTGTTGCTCCCCGCTCTCGCGCTCGCTCTGATCTCTTTCGGGCTAGTAACCAGAATCACCCGGTCCGCGATGCTCGAGTCCCTGCAATCAGACTACGTCAGGACTGCCACCATGAAGGGGGTGGGCACGCGGAGAGCGGTCTATGTCCACGCCCTGAAGAACTCCCTTCTGCCTGTCATAACCATCATCGCCCTGACCTTTGCCTACGTCATCGCAGGGGCCGTGGTCGTCGAAGAGATATTCGGCTACGAGGGAATGGGGTACCTAATAACGGAAGCAGTTTACAACTACGACTATCCTACACTCATTGGTTCCACGATAGTAATCGTGGTCGCTGTCGTGATAATCAATTTCGTGGCCGACGTCCTCTATGCGGTGGTTGATCCTAGGGTTCGTCTGGGAGATTAGAATTGAGCTTTTTTGGGACGCTGAAGAAGCTGGCTTCGAAGCCTGGCCCCCTTCTCGGCTTGGCAATCGTCACAGCCTTCTACGGGTGGTCCCTTGTGGAGGGTCTGCTGCAGCTGGTGGGGAGCCTGATTCACACTCCCAGCCTTGGTTGGATTCTGCTGCAGTCAAATCCGTTCACCCCTTCACTCTCCAATTCGCTGCTTCCGCCCAGCCTTTCTCACATCATGGGAACTGACGATTTGGGCAGAGACATATGGACCAGGGTGCTCTACGCGGCTCCTACAGACGCTCTAGTCTCGACGGTGGTGGTTGGAGGGGGAGTGCTTGTGGGGGGCCTGATCGGCATACCGGCTGGATACCTTGGAGGGGGAGTGGAGGAAGTCAACATGCGCTTCACCGACCTCTTTCTCGCATTCCCAGCCCTTATACTCGCTGTTGCAATCGAAGCGACTTTCGGGCGCCAGCTAATCTATGCCATCCTCGCCCTGGTCATAGTATGGTGGCCGTCATACGCCAGACTCTTCAGGGCAGAGGCCCTAAGAATAAGGGGCCTCAGGTTCATTGATGCCGCCCTCCTATCCGGGCTATCCAACAGAAGCATAATGACGAGGCACATAATACCCTCCTCGCTAAACACTGTGCTGTCGTATGCCACCCTTGACCTGGGAAACTCGATCCTGGTCTATTCCATTCTCAGCTTTCTCGGCCTTGGGGTTCCCGCCCCGGCTCCCGAGTGGGGCGCCATGACATCCCTGGGGCTTTCCTACTTCCCTCAGTGGTGGTGGTATTCAATGCTCCCAGGCGTCGTGATAACAGTAATTGTGATTGGAGCCGCGCTCTTGGGGGACGGTATTAGGGATATTCTTACAGGAGTTGAATAGCGGTGGAAGTGCTTCGGGTCGAAGGGCTTACAGTGGACTATAAGGCAGGAGGAGGCCAGGTCCACGCCCTGAGGAACGTATCGCTCACCATCCAGGAGGGGGAAATCGTCGGGGTCGTGGGGGAAAGCGGCTCAGGGAAGAGCACGCTGGCGCTCGCCGTCTCGCGCCTGCTCCGCTCCCCGCCCGCAATTCAGAGAAGCGGCAGGATAGTCTTCAGGGGATCGGACATAGCGGAGCTGCTCCCCGCCAAGATTGACAACATCCGCGGCACGGGCATCTTCATGGTGTTCCAGGACCCCTTTCTCAGCCTCAATCCACTCATGAAGGTCAAGGACCAGATAGTCGAGGCGATATTCGTGCGGTCGAAGCACGGCTCGCATCACCTCGAGCGGGAGGAGGCGGAACGCGAAGCGATTTCTCACCTGAAGACCGTCAGGATTGGGGACGCAGAGGACGTCGCGGAGCGCTACCCTCATCAGATTTCTGGGGGGCAGATCCAAAGGGTGATGCTCGCCATGGCCCTTGCGGAGCGCCCACAGCTCCTGATAGCTGACGAACCGACCACGGCCCTTGATGTAACCACCCAATCGCAGATCCTTGCTACACTGAAGGACATCGTTGAGGAGACGAAGATGGGAGTCCTCTTCGTGACCCACGACCTGGCGGTCGCAGGAGTAATCTGTAACCAGATGGCCGTGTTGTACGGCGGGATGGTTCAGGAAGCTGGGCCGACCAGCAAGATCCTATTCGAGCCGAAGCATCCTTACACCATAGGGCTGATAGACAGCGTGCCATCGAAGACAAAAAAGGAAGGGCCCCTTACTGCCATAAGGGGTTCGTTCAATCCAGTCGGACTGGAGGAGATTTGCCCCTTTACCCCAAGATGCCCCCTGGCGCGAGGCGAGTGCAAGAAGGGGGTTCCGGCGCAGAACACTGTCGATGGCACCATTGTCCGTTGCGTCAACTACGGTGAGAACTACGAGTCGTAGGCCGGAGTCGCTGCTGGAGGTCGAAGGAGTCGCGAAGCAGTTTCCTCTCGGCAAACGAGGGCTCTGGGACAGAATTACAAGAAAACGGCTGAAGTATGTCCGGGCCGTGCGGGAAGCCACCATCCGGGTGCGAGGAGGGGAGACACTGGTGGTCCTCGGGGAGAGCGGATCGGGGAAGACCACCCTTGGCAGAGTCATCGTGGGTCTTGAGAAACCAGAGTCGGGCAAAGTGGTAGTGTCAGGAGACCAGGTGCGCCCGGTCAGAGAAAGCGGGGCCATGAGAGGGAGGCTGCAGATGGTCTTCCAGGATCCTGGGTCATCTCTCGACCCGTTCATGAAGGTCAGGGACGTGGTAGCGGAGCCTCTGGTCAAGAGCGGCCTCTCGGGTGCGGCCAGGACAGAGAAGGTCCTTCGGGCAATCAGCAGTGTGGGTCTGGACCAGTCAGTACTGGACAGGCGAGCTTCGGAGCTGAGCGGGGGACAGAAGCAGAGGGTGTCGGTGGCCAGAGCGCTAACGAGCAACCCGGAAGTGATCGTGCTCGACGAGCCGACTTCCTCTATTGATGTTTCTATCCAGGCCCAGGTTCTGAACCTGCTTGTAGATCTACAAAAGCAGAACGGCTACGCCTATGTCCTGATTACCCACGACCCCAACGTGGCACGGTTCATGGCCGACAGCATAGCTGTGATGTACCTGGGGAAAATCGTTGAATCGGGAGAGGGGGGCCAGGTGCTCCAGCAACCGAAACACCCCTACACCCAGGCCCTCCTTTCCTCTGCGCCCAAGCTAAGGGATACCTCAATCCCAGATGTGATCAGAGGCGAACCCCCGAGCCTGATCAACCTCCCTCCAGGCTGCCCATACGCCCCACGCTGTCCCAGTGCCATGGATGTCTGCAGAGAGCGAGAACCCCAACTGCATCTTGTGGAGGGTGCCTCAGTGGCGTGCTACCTCTACGACGAAGACGTCGTTAGCAGGGCGGAATCAATACGCTAGCCGGACGTGTAGTAGACCAGGGCATAGTAGGTCCCCAGGATTCCAGGGTTGTAGAACAAACCTGCGACGTAGTCCCTCTGGGCCCAATTGGGGACCACTGCGTAAAGCCAAATGTACGGGACCTGCTGGTAGACCATCTGGTAGACCTCGTTTACGGAGCTGTTGTACTGGGCGAGGTTGGTCTCAAATGGGAGGGGAGTAGTCAGGGCGTCCACCGTCGAGTTGGTGAAGCAGGCTATGTTTCCGCTGATTCCACAGTAGGTGCTGTTGACCTGTGTGACCATGTCCTGATAGACCGGGTCCAGCCAAGACGGATACCAGTACCACAACAGCATCTCGGGGTATGAATTGGCTGTTGCTGGCTGGGAGAGCTCGGCGGTCTCTGTCTGGTCTGTTATGCCAGTCAGGGTCATGGTAAGACCGATGTTGGCCATCATCGATTGAACCAGCTGTGCTATCTTCACTTGCGCCGTGTCACCTGAAATGTACGACAGGCTGAGGGTGACCTTCACCCCGTTGGGGTTGATGACTGTCCCGTTGGGCAAGTTCAGTGCGAAGCCCAGATTCTTCAGCAGGGTTATCGAAGTGTTAGGGTTGAAGCTGTATGGTGGAAGGTTCTCCGGATTGTAGTATGCAAGCCCCGGACTTATGGGGCCCACGTAAGGTTTACCGTACTGGAGAGCAACTGTTGATTGTATCTCGGAGTAGTTCACTGCGTCGGCCAGGGCCACACGGAAGTTGGTGATGTTGTACGGATACTTCTGCGTGTCAAGGGTGATCATCAGGAAGTTGAACGTAGGGGCATTGGGGAGGCTGACTACCTTGATGCCAGGAAACTGCGCCAGGGACTGAAGGAACGAGGGGGCAAGCGCAGGGATAGGGGGCCCCTCGGTCAACTGCGCCTGGTTGCTTTCTATTCCCTGGACTAAGGACGACGACTGAGTCACGTACTCGATTGTGATTGTCGGGATGCGAGGCAGGGTGAGCATAATGTTGGTCTCCGACGTGGGGAGTTTCGCTGCCCAGTAGTTCGGGTTCGCCTGCATGGTGACGTATTCAGACGCGACGTAGTTCTTCACGTAGTAGGGGGCGGTGCTCATGGTGTGGGTGTTGACGAAGGTGTTCTGCGCATTGGGCTGGACCCCTCCGTTCTCGTCCACGAAGGCTGGATCAACCATCCCAGCACCGGGCACCGCCATTACCTGCAGGAAGAACCTGTAGGGGTACAGCAGGTTGAACACTACCTGATAGTTGCCCGTGACGACTATCGCCTGGTCAGGGTATGACATTATCTTCTGAATCGTCGAGTTAGAAGGATTGAAGTTTGAAAGGACCAACGCAAGGTCGCTGGCAGTCTGCTTAGCAGCCAGGGTAGCGTTGGTGCTTGATATCGAGAAGCCTCCCGCCGTCAGGGCGCCCGCGACGCCGTCGGGCAGGGCATACGACGTGGCGAAGGCTGTCGTGCCGTTGTATAGCGTGCTGGTGAAGTAGAATGCGCCGATTTGCTGCATGAGGATTGTCCTGTATATGTTGAACCACACGACGGAGGCGTTGAAGGGGTGCCCGTTCATGAACCAGGCGTCGGCCCTCAGGTTGAAGGTGTATGTGTTGTATCCCGAGTTCGATGTCCAGCTGTCCGCAAGAATGGGCGCGAAGGTCGATGCGCTGGTGTAGTTGAACATGAGAAGAGTCTGATATGTGTTTGTCATGATTTCGTCTTCCCCTGCGAAGAAACCTGAGGCAGGGTCAATGGAGCTCGGCGGCTCGTTGTTCAGCTCTACAAGCTGGCTGGAGTTCTTTGGACCGGGGAGGGAAGTGGAGGAGGTTGTGGAGGTTGTGGAGCTCGAGGTGGTTGTAGTGGAAGTTGTGGAGCTGCTCGGTTGGGTGGGCACCGTCGTCGAGGTCGTGGAGCTGCTCGAGGCCGGCCCAGAGACGGAGACGAAGTAGATGGCCGCAGCAGCAGCTACGATAAGCAAAACAACAACCAGGGCTGCCTGCATTCTCGTGACGGCTCTGCGGTTAGAACGCAAACCTAGCTGTGTTTCGGCTTCCATTGTGATTTAAGCTTTGATGGAAGCCTACGAGTCACCGATCATGCGGTTAATTTCTCGAATCATACATTGCTTTTGTGCCTTGCAGCTCCCGCGATAGCGGTCAGCTCCGGGTGAACGTACTCTCCGTTACTGATTATGAGCTGGCCCTCGGCTTCGAGCGTCGGTCTCAGAGTGATTCCGTCTGAATGCGACGCGGCCCTGGTGTTGCGAGCTTCGAACGTCTCGCTCTGGTTGCCGAGGCCCCACTCGAGGACTCCCCAAATCCTTTCGTCTTCGAGCACGTTCCCGGTAAGCTTCGCCCCGGGGTTACAGCCGTAGGATATGTGAGCTGGGACGTACATGTTCCTGTCGTTGAAGCTCCGGAGCCACTTCTCGTAGATCTTCGCCGACCTCCCTCCTTGGACGCTCTTCACCTCTCCATTCTTGACTTCCAGCCTAACAGGCTCTCTGAGAAGCCCGAGCTCGTCGGGAGGATTGACCGAGCCGTCATACACTATGCTCCCGTTTATCGTCTCCTCTATCGGTGCCCAGTCCACCTGCCCCAGGAGCATGTACTCACCGGGCCCGGAGACATCCCCCTCAACGAGGACCGGCCTCCTGGGATCATTCTCGAATGTGACGTCAGACCCGGCAGGGGTGGTGTAGTGCATTAATCGCGACGACTCTGTTATCTTCTTCAAGGCCCTCTGGAATTCCAGGACGGCCGGAACGTCCACGTTGCCAATGCACCTAACGGCCATGTCCCTGTTCATCCCGACCAAACAGATGTACCTGGTCCGCTTCCGTCTCATCGCTTCCTCGTACACTGAAGAGTACAGCAGCCACTTCCCGTTCAGCTCGACCCATACATCAGAGTTGGAAACGACACCTGTCAGGCTGTCAAGTGGGAGAAAGGGATCTGCGGCTCTTCCAACGTGGGGGGGCGCCCTGTTCCTGACGAGGAGGGGCTTGGAGTCCATCGCAATCGCGGCCCGTTCGAGTTCTGTGGCGAAAGCCCAGTCGCTCTCCGTGTCGCACGTAATTGCGACGGTCTCCCCCGCCTTCACCTTCATCAGGTTCCTGAGGAGCTTATCTGCGGTTCGTGAGATTTTCGAGCCAGCCATTAGAGAACCCTGTCAATGGTCGGTGGACTGCTTTTTCTATTTAAACGCCCTGATGACTGGCTGATTACAGAAAACGCCACACCGCAGTGATGTTCCTGACCCTGTCGTCTCCTGTTATGCGGACCTGGCTAGCTCACACCCTCTCGGATTCCGCGATGTTGATGGAGAGGACCAACCTTCCGGCATTCTTCGATTATGATTCCAACCTGGCAGCCGCCGGCACTCTCATAGCGACTTTGCCAGGACGAATCTCGACTACGAAGCCAGACCTGACTCCAAAAGCTCCACGACTTTCATTGCTGAGTACCTTCTTCTGTCTTTTGAGGGGTCGTAAGCGACTACCTCGACCACCCTCAACTTGCCGGTTGCGTCGAGATTCCGGATGACCTCTGCAGCTTCGTCGAGGGTCAGCCCTCCGGGAGTTGGATAGTTCACCCCGGGAACGAACCTGGGGTCCACAACGTCGACGTCGAGGTGGCAGGCTATCCAGTCCGACCTGTTGTCGAGGTGTCTGGCAGCTTCCTCAGCCACATCAGCCGCCCCTATCTTCTTCACCTGCTGAGCCGTGAAGAGCTTGGCGGGAGAGGAATTGAAGGCCGCCACTTCGGGCGGGTCGAGGGCCCGAGATCCCACGTGCACGAGGCGCTCCCCTGCGAGGGGAGGCGGTGCACTAGCGGTCCCCAGATCGAGGCCAGGAGCCATTCCGCATGCCATGGCAAGGCACATGCCCCCGATGTATCCCGAAGTTGAAGTCTCTGGGATGTTGAAGTCACCATGGGCGTCCAGCCAGAGCATGCCTGGCTTCCCACCGTAGGCTTCGGCGAGCCCTGCCATTGCACCGACGGTCTCGGAGCACTCCCCTCCAACGATCAAGAGGCGTTTCTGCTTCAACGCCTTCGTCCGAGCGTAGATTAGCGAGGTTGCATGTCTGAAGTGTGCTAGGTTCTTGATTCTTCCTTCTGTCGCGTCTTTCTTCAATGGTGGGATTTCCACGTCGCCGAGGTCAGTCGGGGACTCAAAGATTCCCGCCAGGCCCGCCTTCCTGAGTGCTATCGGGGCGTCTCCCGTCCCCTTGTAGCTGGAAAGGGTGTAGATCGGCACGCCCAGCAGCGCCCATTCACTCACGCCTCCAGCAAACTCGCGGTGTCTTATGAAGAGTCTCCACTTCGCTACCTATTTACGCCGCCCATCTGAGGCGCCCGCGACTTGCCCGGGGACTCAACCAGGTCGGTCCACGAGGCCGAGCCCATCGACGAGCATACGGGATCGGTGACCATCCCAATCTATGAGACATCGACCTTCGGATTCGCCCGGGCAGCCAAAGTCCCCGAGGTCGTCGCTCATTCCGGGGTGAAGGGGTACGTCTACTCGCGATGGGACAACCCGACCGTCGTCACGCTCGAGAGGAAGCTCGCTTCATTCGAGCATGGAGGAGACGGGGCTGCCTTCTCGTCAGGCATGGCCGCAATCTCCACGGCAGTCTTCTCTTTCCTAAAGAAGGGCAGGCATGTGCTTGGTATAAGGGACCTTTACGGGGGGACGTACGCGCTCCTTCGCGATATACTCCCCGACATGGGGATCGGTACGACCCTCGTCGAGAGCTCAGACTCCGCCCTGGAAAGGGAGATGAAGAGGAACACCGGCATTGTCTACATCGAGAGCCCGACCAACCCGACGCTGAAGCTAGTGGACGTACAGAAGGCAGCGAAGCTCGCCCACTCGAACGGAGCAGTCCTGATGGTGGACAACACGTTCGCGTCGCCCATCAACCAGAACCCCATGGAGCTGGGGGCGGACGTTGTTCTCCATAGTCTCACGAAATACATCAACGGCCACGCGGATCTTATCGCAGGTGCGGCTGTAGCAAACAAGGGTAACGCCGGTAAGATCAAGATGATGAGGAGGGACCTCGGGGGGACCCTAGACCCGCTCCCTGCCTGGCTCATCCTCCGGGGGATGAAGACGATGGCCATCAGGGTGAGGCAACAGAACGCCACGGCGATGGTCCTGGCGGAACTCCTCTCGACCCACAGGAAGGTGTCAAGGGTCCACTATCCCGGCCTGAAGACACACCCCCAGTATCAGCTCGCAAAGAAGCAGATGAAGGGCTTCGGGGGCATGCTCAGCTTCGAAATCAAGGGCACGACGAAGGACGCCATGAAGTTCACTGAGTCTCTGAAAGTCGCCACCCTTGCCGCGAGCCTCGGAGGGGTGGAGACCCTGGTGTCACAGCCCTACAACATGACGCACACCCAGATGTCTGCCAAGGAGAGGGCCCTGACAGACATACCTGAGACTCTCGTGAGGGTGTCGGTCGGCATCGAGGACACCGATGACCTCGTGGAGGACTTCAGGCGCGCACTAGCGGCCGTGTAGGCGCACCCTCAAGCCACCCCTCGACCACCTTCTCGTTCTCGTAGTTTTCGCGGCCGTACCTGATCAGAGGCTTGGTGAGGTGCCTGTTCGCACGCGGCGACGAAATGTAAGTTCCCCGGGGCACGACGTGTTTCGTTCCGACCGGCGTGACAAACTCGAACTTCTCCAAGTTAAGCACCGCAGGATGAAGAGATGTCGGTCTTCTTACGCCGCCGAACGCTCTAATCCTGTTCCCCGGTAGGAGAAGCTTGGCTGTCCTCCTAAGGTCTCCGGTGGGCTCGTATGCCGCGACGTGTCTGTTCTTCCCGCCCGTCCTTAGCGCGATGTACACGTGTCCTCCTGCGCCCACCTTTACTTCCTAGACGGTGCCGTCGAGCCAGCCGGACGAGTAGACCTTCCATTCGAGCTCGCGTTGAAGGTGAGCGTCGGTGTGCTGGTTGGAGACGTATACCATATGGCCCTGCAGAGGCTCGTCGTACCGGAGCATGCCGAAGGCTTCGATTGCGGCCCGGGGCGAGTCGCCCCTGATGCCGGCGAAGACGGGATCGGGCCCGTGTGGCGCAATCAGCACCTTCCGCTTCTGGTAGTCGTAGTTGTTGAAGGTGTGAGGGAAGGTCTTCGCGTCCATGTCCCTGACCGAGGAGCTGTCGATTTGGCGCCTCGTCCCCCAAAAGTCCTTTCGCCTATAGGCGATGAGCTCGAAGGTGTGGTCGAACCTCATGCTGAATCCGAGAGAACTCGCCGCTCCGACCAGTCCCATTCCGTTCCCCAGTTCCAGACTCCTTGCCCCCACTTCCCTAACAAGCCGCCTGACCCGGTGGGGGTTCACGAGCCCGGTCAGCGCATCGAGATACAGGGGCTGGAACCTTGAGGCGACGGAGGTGTCGTCCAAGAACACCACCCCCGAGTTGGCGCCGCCCCGCACGTCTGATAGCTCCTTCACCTTGGATGAAATAAGTTCGAAGGCGCGGTCGGCGTCTTTGGTTTCTACGAGAAGAGAGACGGCTGCGTTCCCCCTCGTCTTGAACGGGATGTTCGGGTTCAGCCTCACGAGCTTGGGATATGGTAGCACGGCAGCCTCGGGGCGAAGGTCGCAGGAGATCCTGTAGGCTAGATAGGTCGTGCAGTATCCCCGGGACGAGTCGGTGTCATCTACGCCCACCAGGCAGCGCATGAAACGGACTGGGGCGTACGGCTTATTTTAACGTGGGAAGGCTGCTTCTACGCTTCGACCACGATCATGGTGAGGGTGCTCCTCACCTTGTCGAGGCGGCGTATGTGCCAGGTGATGGTCTCCTTGAC
>Ga0187771_10001567_pt1 | contig 15393 bp, 14 predicted proteins | sample 0116_SJ02_MP15_1_FD_133139 | JGI IMG/M metagenome (GOLD analysis project Ga0187771, IMG submission 133139) | Tropical peat soil microbial communities from peatlands in Department of Meta, Colombia - 0116_SJ02_MP15_10_MG | ecosystem: Environmental > Terrestrial > Soil > Wetlands > Peat | place...
CTGGGACCTCAAGACTGGGAAAGTGGTCTTCGATGAGCCTCTCGAGGATATGCTAATCTACGACGTTAAAGTCGAAGATGGTTTCATCTTTGTGAAGAAGCGCTAAGAGCTTCCAAACTCCACTACTTCTCCAAACTATTCTTATAGGATAGATAGAGGGTCCGAAATATTGAAGACTCCGCCCGGCTCGTCCGGCTCGACCCCTTTCAGGAAGCTCGGGAGTCTAGTCTACAGGCGGAGAAAGTACATCATCGTCGCGTGGATTCTCGTATTAGTAGCCGTGCTGCCCATCATCGTTAACGTGGGGAAGTCGACCTCACTACAACTCGGTTCAGCAACCGGAAGCCAACTCGAATCTGTAAGAGCTGACGACATCATCTCGAATCAGTTCGGGAAGACCGTCCCAAACAGCACCCTCTTGGTCGTAATTTCCGGACAGAACGTCTCTATGCCAGCGACCCAGGCATTCGTCATGAACCTTGTTGACTCTCTGAGTTCAAACAAGAGCATCAACGGCCTAACACAGGTCCTAGATGTCTATTCGCGCCTCTACACCACAATTGCTTCAGTCAACAGGGCCGTTTACTTAACACTCGAAGAAGCCAACTCAAGTGGGCAATACCGGGGCCCGCAGGCTGTCTCTCAGCTGGACAAAATTGCGGTCGAGAGTGTCGCAGGGAGTACTTCCTTTTCGGTCCGATTCGTCAATGCAACGCTCTTACTAGGGCAGACCTATACGAACTCATCTCTTTACGCACTTGCAGGCGAGATGGTGACTAATCCTAGCGGATTTGGCGTGGATCCGGGTCTATTGTCACTAATCGACTCTTTCGTCTCGCCCTCACGCAATCTGACCATAGTCTCCCTCGGTTTGAACCAATCCTCGAACCAAAACCTCATCATAATAAGGGCGATAGCTCATTCCGAGTTATCGTCAGCAAGTCCCGCATCTGAGGTATCATCAGTGCTCGTGACAGGACAAGACGCCATCTCGTACGACTTCGGGAACTCCATCCAAGCGGACATAACAATCATCTTTTTTGCTTCAATCGTCCTTCTCATCGTCGCAACCGGACTCTTCTTCCGCTCCGTCTTGACACCTTTCGTCACACTCGGAACCATCGGTGTCGCGCTCGGAATATCTCAAGTGTTCATCGTCGCTGCCTCTACTTACGTAGCAAAGGTCGACTTCACAGTCCCCGCCATTCTTCTGACGATTCTAATTGGTGTGGGTACCGACTACAGTGTTTTCGTAATCGCAAGGTACCGCGAGGAGAGGGTGAGGGGGCGCTCAGTGCAGGAGGCGGTTGAGACATCTGTAACTTGGGCGGGTGAGAGCATTGCCACCAGCGGCGCCACCGTGATAATATCCTTCCTGGCGCTCGCCCTGACCTCGGTTGTTCTTCTGAGATCCATGGGGGTCGTGGTGGGTCTGGGCGTCCTTGTTGCACTTGCGGTCGCCCTCACGCTGGTGCCCGCGACCATTGGCATCGTGGGCGGGCGGGCCTTCTGGCCAAATTCCGGGGAAAGATTCTCACGCTACTCTGCTTCAGTGATTTCAAAGCTTGAAAGGAAGAGGGGCTATTTCTCCAGAAGCGGAGCCTTTGCAGTGAAGAGGGCCAAGGTCCTGATTATCCTGGCAATCCTGGTCTCGGTCCCCGCCGTGTACGTGTATTCGACGACGATCCCGACCTACGATTTCCTCTCGGCTGCGCCTAGCAGTCTGCAGTCAATCGCAGCATCGAACGATTTGGCCGCCTCCTTCGGGAGCGGGACGCTCTTCCCGACCTACGTTATCGTCACGTTTGCTGGCCCTTTGGTGATAGGACATTCCTTCAACTCGGTCGAGATGGGGACTGTCAGTTCCATCTCTGATTACTTGGCAAGCTATCATGACGTCAGCAACGTCACCAGCCCAACCCGTCCCCTCGGGAGCCCTGTTCCTTATGGAAGTCTCAACTTCTCCAACGCATTTGGAGCCCGGACCTTCTCTTTGATCATGGACGAGGTCGGGGCCAATAACAGGACGGTCCTGATAAGCGTCAACTTCAAGGTCGACCCCTTCCAGACGGCCGCGATAACAGACACGCAGGAAATGCGAAACTACCTCCATGCGGAATTCGGCACAACCGCGGGCGTGACTGGTATCTATGTTGGAGGTTCCTCGGGTTCTATACTCGACACCAAGAATGTCTTTGATTCAGAATTCAACTCTGTAGTGCCTGTCGTGGCCGTGGGAGTGGCCTTAGTCCTCCTCGCGGTCCTCGGATCTCTCTTCCTTTCTGTCTTTGCAGTCCTTTCAGTGCTGATGAGCATCATTTGGACGCTCGGAGCTACTAAATTTGTCTTCCAGACCTACTTCAGCTACCAGATTCTTTTCATTACTCCGTTCTTCCTTTTTGTGACTCTACTTGGCCTCGGCATGGACTATAACATCTTCATCCTGACGCGAATAAGGGAGGAAGCCACGAAAGACGGGAGCCTCAACGACGCAATCATCCGTGCCATTGAGCAAACCGGCGGCATCATCACGGCCGCGGCGATCATTCTGGCTGGCTCGCTTGGTGCCCTCATGCTCTCGAGTGACCTATTGTTGAGACAACTCGGATTCGCATTCGCCTACTCAATTCTGATAGACGCCCTCATTGTCAGAACATATCTCGTCCCGGCGGTTATGTCTACCATGGGAAGGTGGAACTGGTTCAGTCCCATTCCGCGCCTGAACCGATCGCGTTCCCTGTTCAAGCGGGCTGACACGGAATCGAGGTGAATTCTTTAGAAAGGCGCGTCCTGCGGACAAGAGTATGTCATTTGGCGACGACGACGTGAGCCGCGAGATTCTGGAGGAGGGCTGTTACTACCTTTCCCAGCTCGGCCTGCCTGACGAAGAGATAGCGCAGCACTTTGAGACTTCACTAGGACACGTCAGGGAGTTCGTCAGTTCCTACTCGTCAAAGCTGAAGTCAGGGAAGGTCACTGAGGGAGCTTTCGACAGGGCTTTCTGGGAGGGAGTTAGGAAAGAGGCTGTAGGCGACCTGAAGCTGACGGTAATCTCGGACAAGGGTTTCCACCACGTCTGGAAGTCGGAACTGCAGAAGCTTGACGGGCGCGCCCTCATGGTTATCTATGAATCTAGCCGTGACTTTTTGGGAGCCGACCCCAATCAGAAGTTCCTCGACTACCCCCCACCGAAGGGATACGACCCACTCGCGTTGGACCGGGAGATCAGGAAGGCTCTAGGAATCTTGGGGGAACTTCTCGAGGGGAAGTGGAAAGAAACGAGGTCGCAAAAAGGGTAAGAACCCACCCACACTTAAGTAGGGCCAGGTAAGGTATCAGTTCGAAAAAGAATGCCGCTGGAGACGGTGGACAGGGAGAATCTCGCAAAGCTCCTGCGGCTCTTTCAGGGACGGAGAGTGCTCGTCATTGGCGACCTGATAGTGAGCAGGTTCGTGGAGGTCGCGGCTCGGAAGCTCGCACGAGAGGCGCCTGTACCTGCCGGAGACTACGTGGGGGAAACATTCCTTCCCGGCGGGGCTGCGAACCTTTCACGCGAGCTCGTGTCGCTGGGCGCAAGTGTCAGCGTGGTTGGACTAATCGGGTCCGACGAATATGGAGCTTGGTTGAAGGCGGAGTTTTCGCGGAATGCAGTATCACACGAGGGTGTGGTCTCGGACGCGACACGCCCCACTTCCCTCAGGACTTGGATTATGGTTAACAAATTTCATTCACTCCGCATCGACAGGGAGGACCGACGTGACGTCCCGTTGGCAATGTCAAGGAGACTACTCTCAGAGGCAGAGCCACTGATCAAGAATGTCGATTGCATCATATTGTCGGACTACGATCGCGGTGCAATCACAAGCTACTTGATTAGTGGGGTGGTCAACGCTGCCCATGCCTCTGGGAAGATCGTGGTGGCGCAACCGAAGATGCATCACTACCTCGACTTCTCAGGCGTGGCTTACGTAAAGTCAAACATGGAAGAGGCGTCCCACGCCACTGGAATGGCGATTGTTAATGAAACGAGCCTAAGGAACATGGGAGTGAATCTTCTTAGCCGCCTCGAATGCAAGGCGATTCTCCTCACGAGAGGCGAACAAGGTGTCACGCTATTCGACACCGAAAACGTCACGCTATTCCCACCGATAACAGGCAAGAAGAACCTCTTCAGCAAGGTAGGGGTTAGGGACGCCATGACGGGAGTCTTCGCGATGACCGTAGCTTCAGGAGGCAACGCGTATCAAGCAGCCGTTCTGAGCAATGTTGCCGGGGAGGTGCGGAGCGAGTTGCCGAGGAACGTCTCGCTATCGCTCCACGATCTAGAGGTAAAGGCAAAGGAGACGGACGAATTCGTGCACAGGATAGTTCAGGCACCAGTGAGGAGATAATGGAAGCCGCGCAGGAGGTCATAAGGTTAAAGGAGACGGCGAGAAACACCAGAAAACTGATTCTCGAGAGCCTGGCTGAGGCTGGCTCAGGCCATCCAGGCGGTTCCCTCTCAGCTGTAGAGCTCCTTGTCACTCTCTTCTTTCACACGATGAAGTACGACCCCAAGAATCCCTCATGGCCCGACAGAGACAGGTTCTTCCTCAGCAAGGGCCATGCGGCGCCGCTGCTCTATGCGATACTGGCGCAGGTGGGCTATTTTCCGATCGAGAAACTCATGTCGCTGAGGAAGATGGGCTCTATGCTTCAGGGGCACCCTTCAATGGGTATACCCGGCATCGAGGCCCCCGCAGGTTCGGAAGGAATCGGGCTCTCGCTAGGGGTCGGTGCCTCACTTGCAACGAGGATAGACAGGCGGGCGAGCCGCACCTATGTCCTCATGGGAGACGGAGAGCAACAGGAGGGCGAGGTTTGGGAGGCGGCGATGGCGGCCTCCAAATACAGGCTAGATAACCTCACTGCGATCATAGATCGGAACGGGATTCAGCAGGACGGACTCACGGAGCAGATCATGCCGCTCGAGCCCTTGGCCTCGAAGTGGAGAGCGTTCAACTGGAACGTCATCGAGGTGGACGGTTACGACTTCCATCAGCTAATCGATGGTTTCGATCTCGCGGCGAGCACCAGGAACCGTCCGACTGTCGTCATAGCCCATACCGTCAAAGGGAAAGGCATCTCATTCATGGAGTGGTCCCCGCACTATCATGGAACTGCCCCTTCAAAAGCCACCTTATCGGACGTACTAAGCGAACTGAAGTGATTGGTTGAAGTCCATACGGATAGCCCCCTCCATACTCGCGTGGGACTTAGGTGACCTTCGTGAGGCGGTCGACATCTGCGTACGTGGAGGTGCAGACCAAATCCATCTGGACGTGATCGACGGTCACTTCGCTCCCAACATCACATTCGGACCCGGCACCGTGAAGGCCCTTAGGAAACAAAGCGACCTCAAGTTCGACACCCATCTCATGATTGACCAACCTCGACTATATGTCGAGAAATTCCTTGAAGCTGGATCCGACCTCCTTACATTCCACGCAGAGGTCCTCGACGGGAGGCGGTTCGATGACCTTTACGACACGATCAAGCGGCGAGGAAAGGAGATTGGGCTGGCGATCAAACCGTCCACCGCGCTTCCTGAGTGGGTATTGTCACGCTTGGACAAGTTGAGCGCACTGATTGTCATGACTGTCAACCCCGGCTTCAGCGGGCAGGCAATGGATATGTCGACAATGCCCAAACTCAAGAGGATTAAGGAAGTCCTCGACGAGAAGGGCTCTAGGGCAGACATCGAGATAGACGGTGGAGTCGAGCCAGACAATGTCCACGAAGTGGTTATGAGAGGGGGGAACGTCCTGGTCGCAGGTGCGGGTGTCTACGCAAAGAGTGACCCTGTCAAGGCAATCGGGGTTCTCAGGGAGCGCGCTGAAAGCGCGTCGGGGGTGAACTGATGTCCGGCAAACAGGGAGCAATGAGGGACGCTTACGGTGAAGCGCTCCTCGAACTTGGCGTTTCAAACCCGAAGGTCGTCGTCTTGGGAGCTGACACGACAGGCTCTCTAAAGTCGGGCGTTTTCGCAAACGACTTCCCGGAGCGGTTCTTCAACTTCGGGATAGCTGAACAAAACCTCATGGGCATCGCCGCTGGCTTCGCGCTAGCTGGCAAGATCCCCTTCGCTGGGACGTACGCCATCTTCGTTCCGGGCAAGTGCGTCGACCAGATTCGCAACAATATCGCCTACCCGAACTTAAGCGTCAAGATCGTCTGCTCGCACGGTGGCATCTCGGTCGGACCCGATGGCGCTTCTCATCAGCAGGTGGAGGACATCGCCATCATGAGGACCATCCCAAGGATGAATGTGATCGTTCCATCAGACGCCGTCTCGACCAGGGCCATAGTCAAGGCGATTGCCGAGATTAATGGGCCGTTCTATGTGAGGCTGACAAGGCCTTCAACTCCGATTGTCTACGAAAACGGATTCGAATACCGGCACGGCAAGGCTACCGTCGTGGCCGACGGGTCGGACGTCTCGATCATCGCATGCGGGATAATGATACCTGAGGCCATCAAGGCGGCCGCATCACTCAAGAGGAAGGGCGTCTCCGCTGCAGTCTTGGACCTCCCCGCGATCAAGCCGATTGATGCAGAGACGATAGTCAAGTTCGCGCAGAAGTGCGGGAGAGTAGTCACCGCCGAGGAGCACAATGTCATGGGGGGAATGGGCTCCGCGGTGGCCGAAGTTCTGTGCGAATCGAGGCCGACACCAATGAAAAGGGTTGGTGTGATGGACACCTTCGGCGAAAGCGGGGAGGCGAGCGAGCTATTGAAGAAATACGGATTGACATCCTCAGACATCGAGGCTGCCGCCGAACTTCTCATGCGGGCAGGGCACTAGGATTCAACGGCGTTGAGATACAATACGTCGCAGGTGATTCACCAGGCGCATATTCGTTATGCGAATTCACGTTCCGAGATGGGAGCCAGACGAAAAAAGGATCTGGTCCATTCGTGTGGTCGTTCAATACATTCATGGCTTGTTTAGTCAAGTTCACCGCAGTTCACACTCAGTTCGGCAGATTCAATCGAATCAGGCGTTCAGCAGGCAAGGCGCCTAGAATGTTTGAAATTCTTGTCCCCTCTGTAGAGCGGGGGGCAGCCAGCAACATATCTGAGGGATAGCATAGACTACGGTACCGAACCGAATCACGATTAGCAGAGGAAATCGATGAACGAAGTGTTGGGAACGGATACTTCGAGGTGGTCTTGACCTAATCTATTTATAGCAAAAGGCATCGACTTCATGGGAATTGAAGTTCTTCCTCGACACGGCCAACCTTACATGGATTAAGAAGCTGAATCAGATGGGTTTAGTCGATGGCGTTACCACCAACCCTTCCTTGGTAGCGAAGGAGCCAGGGGAGTTCGAGGAGATTATCCTTGGAATCTGCCGGGAGATCCCGGGAGATGTCAGCGCCGAAGTGGTAAGCACTGTTCACGACGGGATGGTGGCTGAGGCAAAGCACCTCTCGTCCCTTGCTTCGAACATCGTAGTGAAGATTCCTGTCACGCCTGAAGGACTGAGGGCAACCAGAACTGTAAGCTCGACAGGGACGAGAGTCAACGTGACACTGGTCTTCTCTGCCAACCAGGGCCTCCTTGCGGCAAAGGCTGGAGCTTCGTTCATTAGCCCCTTCATCGGCCGGCTCGATGACATAGGCCAACGTGGCATGGAAGTGGTTGACGACCTCGTTAGAATCCGCGATAATTACGGGCTAAGAGCTGAAGTCCTTGTGGGCAGCATCAGGCATCCTCAGCATGTTCTCGAAGCGGCAAAGGCGGGGGCGGACATCGCGACTATGCCACCTGAAGTGATGGAGAAGATGATACAACATCCTCTCACAGACTCCGGACTGCAGCGCTTCTTGGACGACTGGCAGAAGGCCAAGAAGACAAAGCCCTCGATCTCGCGCTAACCCAAGGCAAGTCTTTTTACTGGGACAAGTCCGAGCTTCTCCATGGCTAAAACATATTCACTTCCACCACTTCCATACAAGTACTCAGACCTCCAGCCTCACATCTCTGAGAAGACGATGACCCTTCATCACACCAAGAATCACCAGGCGTACGTTAGCGGCGCGAACGCGGCGCTTGAGAAACTTGACAAGTCGCGAAAGGGAGACCTACAGATCGACGTCAGAGCGGTTCTAAGAGACTACAGCTTCAATGTCGACGGTCACATACTGCATTCATTCTTCTGGCCCAACATGGCTCCTCCTGGCAGAGGAGGAGGAAAACCGGGCGGGAAACTAGCAGATAGGATCAACCAAGACTTCGGCGGGTTCGAGAAGTTCAAGTCTCAGTTCACCGACGCCGCGAAGACGGTTGAGGGGGCAGGCTGGGCACTGATGCTCTATGACTCCGAGACAGACCAGCTTGTCTTGACCCAAGTCGAAAAGCAGAACAACATGCATCTCGCCCAGATGCCACTCATTCTCGGGATCGATCTATGGGAGCATGCATGGGTGCATGATTACCTCACCGATCGACCGAAGTACATCGAAGCCTGGTGGAACGTCGCGAATTGGTCAGATGCCGATGCAAGGCTGGCGAAGGTCGCAAAATGACCTTCGCGTCCCTATTTTGCTTTCTCTAACCCATCCAAACAGCCGAACTCTCTGCTTTTCTGAACCAAACTCTCGATGTCGCGCTCCGTGTGGCAAGTGGATATCCCCCCGGCATGAGAGGGCAGGAGGAATATTCCCCTTGACATCAGAAAGAGTGCGTACCTCCGGACAAGCTCTCCCTCTCCCCTGAGCGCCTCCTCGGCGCTCCTCGGGTTGACGCCGAAGTGCGTGAAGAAGAGTGACCCAATGCCGGTAGTGTGGGCCTCCACCCCACCTTCCGCGAGTGCTGAGTCGACACCCGCCCTGAGCTTTGCGCCTAACCCTTCAAGCCGGGGATAGATTGTACTAGCGTTCAACCTCAGGTGCCTCAAGGTGGCAAGGCCAGCTGTCACGGTGAGCGGGTTCTCGGAGAACGTTCCTCCCCCTATCGACACGAATCCTTGTTTGCAGGAGGGGTCGGCTAGCGATATGATCTCTTTCCTCCCGCAGATCATGCCGATTGGAAGGCCCCCACCAACGACTTTGCCGAAAGCGGCGAGGTCAGGAATTACCCCGTAGTATACCTGGGCGCCGCCTAGCGCAACTCTGAAGCCGGTGATTATCTCGTCGAATGCGAGAAGGGCGTCGCTCTCGTCAGCGAGCTCTCTCAGGCCCCTCAGATACTCTCTCTCGGCGGGGATGCAGCCTCCAGCGCCAAGGACGGGCTCCAAGAAGATCAAGGCGACATCGCCCTTCGAAGCGTTCACTGCCTTCCTCGCAGCTTCGAAGTCGTTGAACCTTACATTCCTCACGTAAGCCTGTTCATAGTGCAGGATTCCTGCCCCCTCCGGCTTGTCGAAGGGACTATGAACCCCTTTGTTAAGCTCGGTGTTGTACCCGTGCCATCCCCCTGCCATCTTGATCACAATCTTCTTTCCGGTGTACCCCCTCGCGAGCCTGACCAGGTACATGGTTGCCTCCGCGCCTGTGTTGCAGAACCTGAGCATCTCCGAGCAAGGAACAATCCGTTGGACCTCTTCTCCTAGTTCGACGGATTCCTGGCTCCCCATCCCGTAGAGAGTGCCTCTCCCAACTTGCCTCCTCAGAGGCCCTGTCACCACCGGCGGAGAGTGTCCCAGAATGAGCGCCATGTGCCCCATCCAATAGTCAGTATACCGGTTGCCGTCGAGGTCCCAGATGTGACTGCCTCTGGCTTTGTTGATAGTAAGGGGATAGGGCTCGTAGAGTCTGGCGTTGTGGTTGACTCCGCCCGCGAAGATCCTCCTTGCCCTGCCGAACATCTTCCTAGAGTCTGTCGTCTTTGCCTCGTATCCTGAACTCAACGGTTCCGTCGGGCCACGGGTGCCTATTTCAAACCTGTCCCGAGGCGAAGAGTCAATTAGAGGCCTCCCCAAACTGACACCAAGAACATGCAGTTCACCCTAGGGCTTGGGTCGCCTTTCAGCCTCGAGTACACGCTTGAGAGTGGTCAGGTCTTTCGATGGCACAACCAAGGGGAATGGTGGTACGGCGTCGTCTCGGGTGACGCGCTCAGGGTCAAACAGGAGGGGGACACGCTTCGGTGCGTCTCTAGTTCGGAACACATAGACAGCGCATTCGTCAGACGATACTTCCGCTTGGACGTTGAGCTCGAAGAGATACTCTCCTCTATGATGAAAGACGAGACAATCTCTCTTGCGGTCCAGACCTTCTATGGGCTGCACCTCATCAGGCAGGATCGCTGGGAGTGCCTAGCCTCATTCGTACTCGCTACCAACGCAAACATTCCTCGGATCAAAAAGATGGTCCAATCTGTCTGCATGAGGTTCGGCGAACCGATCCAATTTGAAGGAATCGAGTATTACACCTTTCCTGCGCCGGGAGTCATTTCCGGGGCCTCTCTCGCAGACCTGAGTGCGTGCGGACTAGGCTACAGGGCGCCTTACCTGAAACGGGTTGCCGCATCTGTAGAGGAGGGAAAAGTCGACTTCAGCCAGCTCTCCCTTCTCAGTTACGAAGAAGCTAAGAGAACACTGGTGAACGAGCTGCAGGGCGAGAAGCCACTTCCAGGTGTGGGTCCGAAGGTGGCAGACTGCGTCCTCCTATACTCCTTTGACATGGATGAAGCATTTCCTATTGACGTATGGATCGCAAGGGAGATCGTCAGGTCGTACCCGAACCTTTTGGACCCCCTTCTAAGGAAGAAGTTCTCACCCGGAAGAAGCGCCAAGATAGGCCGAGGCGACTACGACAGAATCTCCGCCAAAGTGAGGTCGTACTTTGGGCCTAACGCGGGGTATGCACAGCAGTACCTATTCATGATGGCTAGGTCATCGAGGTAATAAGCCACTCCGTCCCCTATTCTACTCTGGACCAGTCTGTAGCTGTTCTTCTCCCAACGAGGCAGGTCGGGAGCCATGACCTCACTATGCCGAGGTAACGCGAATTGCCTCTTGGAACCCTGGAGTCTCATGCAAGCCTGACTGCTATTTCGATTCTGGCGTTCGTAGACCCCATGCCAGCGAGATGGCGCCAGCTGTCGTAGTAAGTGCGCCTGCCAGCTCGTACCAAAAATTCCTGTAGATGAGATAGGCTGGGACCAGCAGAGCGTCGACTCCGACAATTAGTAGGATAATACCGAGGGCAAACATGTTCGCACTTAGAATTTGTACTGGTGATACTACATGTTCTCTAGGCCGCCCCGTTCGCCCCGGCGCTAGAGGACCTCTTCGGATTGCAGGCAAGCCTCCTTTCATCAGTCCCATCGGGAAGAAAATCAACCCCAAGACGAGAAAGATACTGGAAGTCCCTTGGGCCGCTGAGGGTTCGGGGCTCGGAATGATGCAGTAGCAGGAATCTCCTGATGGCGTGAGTGCTCCGTTGAAGAGAACTATGCCGGCGGCACCCAATAAAATGAACACAAAGGAGAGAGCAAGGAATTCAGAATCCAAAGCTTGGTTTTTCAGCCTTTCTTCCTTTCTTAAGCGTTTCGAGACTTTATGGACTACTAGGGCGGTGGGGTCGCTCGCCTGAGAATGAGCCCTGCGGAGATGATCCCAATTACGACTGCAACTAATCCGACCGAGTTCACTAGTCCGAAAGAACTACCTCCCCCGCCCTCATTATGGTTCAGATAATAGACGAGCGCGTAGGCAAGGAAGACGACGGCGCTGAGGGCAACGGGAATCCAGACCTTCATCGAGTCTGTCCTTTACCTCCTGAAGATTGGAGCTGCAAGGTTCATCGCACGCAAGGATAGCGCTTAAAGGAGTTGCGAGGACTTGAGTGCATGGCAAACGGCAAGGGTAGGATCATTGTCGTCTCATGATGTCTGGCTGTCCAAGCGGATTTATCGACTTTCTCGGTCTTGGACAAGACGCGCCAGACATACAAACGGGGACTGTGGTCGATAGCCTTGAGAGTGTCCCGCAGGTCGGATTTGAGCCGACGACACTCCGGTAACTGTGGCCTGAGTAGGCTGGACGGGTCAGCCAATAGCCGACCACTACAGCCGGAAGCTTTTGGCACCTTTTCAGGTCTACCAGGCTGAGCTACTGCGGGACAAACGGTCGAGAGTCGAAGATTTCTTAAGCGTTCCGTACTCTAAGCAAAGCCAAAATACACGGCTGCGGTCGAGACGAGAGTCCTGGTGAGAGCTAGCTTCGAACATCTCTAACTACATCGCGTTGACGAAACCTAAGATCATACCTCTCTTGTTGATCGTCGCATTCGGATCCGCCATCGTCGCCGCGAGAGGTCTTCCTCTTGGTGTGACTCTTGCGGGGATCATCGCCGCCGGATCAATCGCGTCTGCGGGGGCACTCACTTTGAACAGCTACTTGGAGATAGATGTCGATTCTAAGATGAGAAGGACAAGGAACAGGCCCCTTCCCTCTCAGAGGATTGTCCCGGCATCGCATGCCCTCGTCATGGGGCTGGTATTGGTTGCTATGGGCGTCGCTATCGCGTTCCTGATGCTGAATCTGCTAGCTACTTTCTTCATAGCCCTCGGTGCTTTCATCTATGTTCCGATTTACACAGTTTGGTTGAAGCCTAGGACGAGTTGGAACATAGTCTTGGGCGGATTCGCTGGCAGCTGCGCGGCGCTTGCCGGGTGGTACGCGGTCAACGGATTAGACCTGACCGGCGAAAGTTTCGTGGTGGCCTGGACGTTGGCGGCTCTTGTGTTCGTTTGGACCCCAAGTCATTTCTGGAGTCTAGCTGTAATCACCGAACAGGATTACTCAGCGGCCGGGATCCCAATGCTCCCATCTCTTCTCGGTTCAGCCGCCGCATCCCGATACATCGTGGCAAATACTCTCCTGCTCATACCCGTAAGTCTTCTCTTCTCAATCTACCTCAATGGGGTGGGACTTTGGCTGTACATTATCCTTACCGCCATCCTTGGCCTACTCTTATTGTGGACAAACTTGAAACTTCTTCGCTCACCGACCAAGGAGAATGCCTGGCTCGCATTCAAGTTCTCCAGTCCTTACCTTGCTGTAATCTTTCTCGTCGCAATGGTTGCTGCTATCCTTTAGAGCCTTCGCAAGTGCTTTTCACGGGAAACTTTTTCTGAACAAGGTTCCACGCGCATTCGAAAATGGCTGACACTTATGTCGTCCACTACTCGGAAGTCGCGCTTAAAGGAAAGAACAGACCCGAGTTCATGAAGATCCTACGACACAACATCGCAAGATCATTAGTCCAATTTCACCCAAATGTCGAATCCAGAGACGGCAGGCTTTTCGTTGCAATCGACGCCGACCCAACTCAAGTCGCCCTCAGGCTTTCCAAGGTGTTCGGAGTTGCTTGGTTCGCGAAGGCTGATGTTGTAAACGCAGAATATGGAGAGATCCAAGACGCGGCACTTGAGATGGCACGAGTTTCGAAAGGTCAGACGTTCATGGTTGACGCCCGGCGCGCAGACAAGGTGTTCCCAATCGGCTCAATGGAGCTCGCCAGAAAACTGGGCTCAGCCGTCATTAACGAGACCAGAAAGCATGTCGACTTGTCAAACCCTGATCTCAGGATCCATGTGGACGTAATAAGAAGACAGGCTGTGGTCTATGCCGCCAGGACCTCTGGTCCGGGGGGCCTCCCCGTCGGCACCGCGGGACACACAATGCATCTGTTCTCTGGTGGCATTGACTCGCCCGTCGCTGCCTGGCTCCTGCTGAAGAGGGGAGTCCGTCCCGTATACCTGCACTTCTACCTTGCGCCAACCTCGGAAGGCCCAGTCAGGAGCAAAATCACTAGGCTCGTCAAGGTTCTTTCGGCGTGGGGCGGGAAAAGCACTCTGGTCATGGTTCCATTCGCGGAGTATCAACTCGCAACTGCCGAGGTCCCAAGGGAGCTTGAACCTTCACTGTTCAGGAGATTCATGAGGATGACAGCTGAGCGTCTTGCACCCCACTTCAGGGCTTCCGCCATCTCGACCGGAGACGCACTATCCCAGACTGCCTCCCAGACCCTATGGAATCTTGGTGTCTTCGACAGCGGGTCATCACTCCCCGTCTTGAGGCCACTTCTCTCCTATGACAAAGAGGATGTGGTTGGCTTGGCAAAGAGGATAGGGACCTACGAACTCTCTTTGGAGGAATACAAGGACTGCTGCGCGATTGTCACAAGGCACCCAAGAACGCGAGTTAAGCGGGCCGAGATCGAGGAGTTCGTCGAGGGTTTAGAGTTCGGCGCGTTGATCTCAAGATCGTTGGTGTCTGCAAGTCTAGCCTCATACAACCCTTCTAGCGAGGAGATGAAGGTGGCACCATTGCCGGAGTCAATGAGCCACGTCGTAGCCAGGGCCAGCCCTTAGTGCTCATCAAGGCCTGACTCTCTGAACGATCACTTGCCAGACAGAATTATAAGCAGGCGCACGTCAGGATCTTGAGAGCACCTAATTGGATCAAACGGTCGTTCATATCGATGGCAGTAGGTTCCAGGACGAGGTTGTGCACTCTAATCAGCCTGTTTTGGTGGATTTCTACGCCGACTGGTGTGGCCCGTGTAAGGTCATCGAACCGGTCATCGCTCAACTTTCCAAAGAGTACATGGGGAAGGTGAAATTCGTCAAAATCGACACCGACGCAAATCAAGACCTCGCGATGCAGTTCGGAATCATGAGCATCCCGACAGTAATGTTCTTTGCGCATGGCAAAGTCGAAGACATCGTGGTAGGGGCAGTTCCCGCGTCAATCTTCAAGACCAAGCTCGATTCGCTCGTCAAAAAGGCCTAGAACCCTTTAAGACGAGAATCCCTATGACCTGTATCCTTGCAGACCAAGTACTTCGTTCTCTTTCTCACAGTTGCCTCTCTGTTCGCGTTACTGACTGTGGGAGCTTACGTGACAGTAGCTGGCGCCGGTGATGCATGCGGCAATAACTTGGGGCAGGACTATCCATTGTGTCTCGGTCATCTCTTCCCGCCGCTTCAACTGGCCCCAGTAGCTGAATACACACACAGGCTTCTCGCGTCATTGTCTTCTCTTTTCCTCTTTATTGCAACCTTCCTCTTCTGGCGGACAAAGGATTCTCCGGTTACCGTTCGGAGATCCTTGTATCTCGCCTCCATCCTGATTGTGGTGGAAATTGTACTCGGGGCGGCCGTAGTGACAACCACCGAACCTGCGTGGCTAGTGACACTCCACCAGGCAAATGCGCTCCTCGTTTTCGGGTTGACTGTCTCAGCACTTGCCTTAGACCGTCGAGCTCAATGAACGGCTTTATCAGCTCGGAACTGGGAAGCAATAGCGTTGGACCTCGAAACTAGGCTCGATCATGTTCGGAGGGTAGGCGAGGAGATAATCACCGAACCAGAGCTTCGCACTCTCCTTGAGAC
>Ga0187771_10001568_pt1 | contig 15393 bp, 12 predicted proteins | sample 0116_SJ02_MP15_1_FD_133139 | JGI IMG/M metagenome (GOLD analysis project Ga0187771, IMG submission 133139) | Tropical peat soil microbial communities from peatlands in Department of Meta, Colombia - 0116_SJ02_MP15_10_MG | ecosystem: Environmental > Terrestrial > Soil > Wetlands > Peat | place...
CGTCACCGAGGACGGCGAGCTGCTGCGTGAACTGACGCTCGATCCGACGCGGGACTATCAACGGCTGCAGGAATGAGGAACGATGTCGCGAGACAGGTGCGAACTGTGTCTCGCGACATCACAAGCGCGGAGAGGGAGGGATTTGAACCCTCGGACCCAGTTTCCCAGGTCAACTCATTAGCAGTGAGTCCGATTCGGCCGCTCTCGCACCTCTCCGGGTTTCGCTCGGGCCAGCGCGTCGACCACGAGGACAACACCAAGGGTAGCCAAGTTGAGCAGGTCCGGCCGCGAGTCGAGGACTTGCCTGGATTCTGAGCCGGTTATCGTCGGCACTCGCGGATTGATCGTCGCGTCGAACCCGAATACGAGGAGATCGGTCGTCGAGACGCCATGAGGGTTCCGACACGGGAGGTGCGATGACGCGTTACGGCATAGGAACCTTGCGTCGCGCAGCGCGTCGATCCGCTCGTGCAGCCGTCTGTCTGGGCCTGATCACGGCACTCGCGGGTTTCGTTACCCCGGCGTCGGCAGTATCGCGCCCAGTCAACCGAGCGATTTCCTCGGTCGGGACCCTCGTTGCTGTGGGGAGTGTACCGAGTCGTCCAATTGGAGCTCAGCGCGTCGGGTTGCTTGCAACCGCGCGTGTAATCTCGCTCGGAGTCGTGCTTGTTCCGCGCGATCCAGTCGCGCTCAGTGCTTTCGCACAGGCCGTCTCGATGCCTCGTTCACCCCTCTATCACCGCTATCTCGCTCCAGGGAAGTTCGCGGAGAAGTTCGGTCCCTCGAAGGCGGCGATAGCGGCGGTCGAACGGGAGCTGCGGACTTCTCGTCTGCGCGTCGGGAAGGTCACGGCGAACGGTCTCATCGTCCCCGTGACCGGAACTGTCGGCGAGATCGACGCTGCCTTCCGTACGCGCCTGGTCTCTTACCGTCTGATGGGAGGGATGGAGGGTTGGGCCCCAGCGACTGTGCCTCGCCTTCCCGAGCGGATCGCGCACTCGGTCTCGGCAGTGCTCGGCCTCGACAACCTCGCCGTGCCCCACGCGCTCGCGATGAGTCGACGCAACGCGCGCTCAGCAATCACTCCGGCAGCCGTGGCTTCGGTCACGAGACCCAGGGAGCGAGAGGCGCCAGAGGCGTGCGCGGCCGCGACGGCGACGGCGCGCGCCAACGATGGCTGGACCGAGGATGAGATCGCGCAGGCCTACGGGCTAAACGGGCTGTTCGCCTCCGGCGGTCTCGGTGAGGGACAGACGATTGCGGTGCTCGAACTCGAGCCTTTTGACCCGAGCGACCTCGTGACCTTTGACCAATGTTTCTTCGGTCCAGGTCATGCGGCCGCGATCCAGACGATCCCAGTCGACGGGTTCGATCTACACGGCTCTGGCACGGGAGAGGCGATCATCGACCTCGAGGTACTCACCGCCCTCGCACCGGAGGCGCACCTCGCCGTCTACGAGGCACCGAACACCTCGTTTGGACCCATCGACGCCTATAACGCGATGGTGAGCGCCGACAAGGCGAACATCATCTCGACGAGTTGGGGCGCCTGCGAGACCTCGCTGCAGGTCTCTGCCCCGGAAGCCCAGCAGGTCGAGAACTACATCTTCGAAGAGGCAGCAGCCCAGGGGCAGACCGTGTTCGCTTCGTCCGGCGACACGGGATCGGACGACTGTGCCGGGACCCAGTTCTCTTCCACGAGAGCCGAGCGGCCCTATCTCTCGGTCGACGACCCGGCGTCGCAGCCGTATGTCGTCGCGGTCGGGGGAACCTCGCTCCGTTCCGACACGTCGCCGCTTGGAGGCGACGCCGAACGTGTCTGGAACGATGGCGCCTCGGGAGGAGGGACCGGCGGCGGGATTTCCAACACCTGGGCGAGCCCCGTGTGGCAGGCGCAATCCGGTGTCCCGGGTGTCGGGAAACCGGTGGAGCGACTTGTTCCCGATGTCAGTTCGGCCGCGGACGAACAGCACGGGCTCACCTTCTACAGCACCATGTTCAAGTCATCGTCGAGCGCATCGGCACCGGCGTCCAGTTCGGGGTGGTCGACGCTCGGCGGGACGTCGATCTCCGCGCCAACGTGGGCCGCGATCATCGCGGACATCGCGTCATCGGGCGGCGCCTGTGCTTCACTCCCGGTGACCGCGGGCGGGCGCGACCTCGGTTTCGTCGCGCCTGAACTCTATGCGGTCGCCGTCTCGAGCTACGGGACGTCGTTCAACGACATCACGATCGGCGACAACGACGTGTTCGGTCTTGGGCTCGGCTACGCGGCCGGCTCCGGGTATGACCTCGCCTCTGGTCTCGGTTCTCCGAACGCCACGGACGCGTCGGGCAGTGGCGGGCTGGCGACTGCGCTGTGTGCCGTCGCCACCGCCAGCGCTGGAACCATGCCGACTCCGTCCGTGACGGGGATTACCCCCGACTACGGTCCGACGTCCGGCGGCAACGTCGTGACCCTGACGGGCACGGGCTTCGCGACACCAGGCGTTTCGCTCCACGTTGAGTTCGGCACTTCAGCTGCCGCGGTCGACAGTGTTTCGCCGACATCGATCACCGTCACCGCGCCTTCGTCAGCCGTCCCTCCGCGCGACCCGCCGGTGGACGCCGCCGGAGCGGTCGAGATCTCGATCACTGCCACGGACGGGTCGACAGAGGCGACGAGTCCTGCGACGGAGGTGTCGCTTTACGACTATGTCGCGGAGAACAGCTCGAACGTGACGGTGCCAAGCGTGGCGGCGATCGGCCCACCGGCGGGGAATATCCGAGGCGGCCGCCTGGTGACGATCTGGGGGAGCGGTTTCGCCGCTGGCGGCGCAACGTCGGTCAGCTTTGGCGGGGTTGCGTCACCCGATGTCAGGGTTCTGCACGCGTACGAGATCAAGGCGCGCGTTCCCGCGGAATCATCGGCAACCGCCTGCGCGAACGGAGCCGGCTTTGACCGCTCGATCGTCTGCCAGGTCCAGGTCGTCGTCACGACGCCAGAGGGCACGAGCGCGACCGCGTCGATCCGGCCTCCGCAGCTCGGCGCGGTCTTCTTCAATTCCCAGGGGGTGATCGAGCCGAGGCCGGGAAGCGAGGAGGCGCAGGCGGCGACGGAGTACGACTACGTCCCCAAGCCGAAGGTGACGCTGGTCGCGGAAGGCAAGTCATCTGGATCGCCGGTGCGCATCTTCGGATCGGGTTTCTCCGTCCTCACGTTCGACTGGGTGAACCTCGGACCGGCCTCGTCGGTCGACAGCGAACAGACGAAGATCGATTACGTCACGCCGACCTCGATCATCGTCACGCCGACCTCCGAAGACCCGACGGGTTCCTCGTCGGCGCCGCTCGGAGGTGGCGTCTCCGTGCAGACCGCCGGGGGACTGAGCAACGTCGTCGTCCCCCCGCGACACGGGACGCTGAAGGTGAGACGCCTGTCGGCCCTCGGAGGTTCAACGGCGGGGGGGACAGAGCTCCGGATCAGTGGCTCCGGACTTGCCGCAGTCAGGTTCGTCGCCTTCGCGGGCAAGTTGTCGCCTCCGACGCTCGCGGTCTCTTCGCGCGCGGTCGTGACGCGGGTTTCGGGGAGCGCGCTGACAGTCCGAACTCCCGCGCACGCCGCCGGACCCGTCGACGTCCTTCCGTGCTCGGCGACGTCCTGCGCTCTCGCCGACAGCTCGACTGACACGTACGTCTACGTCGGCCCGGCGGTCCAATCGCTGGTGGCGGTGTCCCGTTTGTCGGGCCCCGCTTCTGGCGGGACCCGGTTGACGCTGTTCGGCCGGAACGCCGACGAGATCTCGGCGGTCCTGTTCGGTTCGGCCCGCTCCACTCCGGCGAGGCCAGCACCCGGCTATCCCAGGGATGATCCGTACGTTGCACAGGTACGCACGCCGCCGGGCACTGCGGGGGCCCGCGTCTCGGTCACGACCCTCGTCTCCGGCCGGCGCGGCGCTTCGCTCAAGGGGGCGACGTACCGCTTTGTGCCGAGCGCCCCGAGCCCCCCACGGTCCGTTGGAATGGTGCGCCATGGAGCGGTGGTGATCCTCCGCTGGTCGATTCCGGCAAGCGACGGAGGTTCTCCGATCACCTCGTACACCGTCGCGGCCTCGACGGTCGGTCTGCCGGCGCGCACGTGGCGCTTCGGCCCCGGGATTCACGCCGCGCGACTCGCGGGGCTAGTGCCCGACCGCTCTTACGTGTTCGCGGTCGCGGCGTGGAACGCGACACATGGGCGGGGATTGCCCGTGACCGTTCGCGCCTCTGCCGTCTAGCCGGGCTGAGTCCGAGCCTCTTTTCGCCGGTGGCGCCGGGTCGCACGTGGCCCCCGCCCATCCGGGCACGCCGAGAGGCCGACCGCGTTCCTCGCGCGGACCCGCCATGCACGCGAGTACCGGCGTTGTGACCGCCCGATGGGGTCACCTGGAGCGGCGGTACACTGCCGTCGCTTCGTGACGAAACTGTGAAAGGCGTGGGCGGCACCACTTGGGCCGGTTGGACAAGGAGGGTGAGTCTTCGATGCCAGACGAGATCTGCTCCCGGGTCGTAACGGAGGTCGGTCACAACGGAGATCCGATCGAGGCGTACTTCACGAGTCCGGTCGGCGGCGAATCGACTCCCGGTGTCGTCGTCGTCCACCACATGCCGGGCTGGGACGAGTGGACGCGCACGGTCACGTTTAAGCTCGCCGTCCACGGCTTCGCGGCCGTCGCACCCCATCTCTACTCGCGTTTCGGCCCGGGTCGCTGGGACGAGCTCGCGGCCGCCGCTCAGGCACAAGGCGGGGTGCCCGACGCCCAGGTCGTGGGCGACATCGAAGGGGCCGCTGCCTTTCTGCGTTCCCAGCCCGGGGCGAGCGGCAAGGTCGGTGTGATCGGGTTCTGCTCGGGTGGTCGTCACGCCTATCTCGCGGCCTGCACGAGCACGGCGCTCGACGCCGCCGTCGACTGTTGGGGAGGACGCGTCGTCATGCCCCCCGAGGCGCTCAATCCGTTGCAGCCGGTGTCGCCGATCGAGCTGACCCGGGAGATGCACTGCCCGATTCTCGGCATCTTCGGAAATGAGGACCAGTTCCCGAGCCCGGCTGAGGTCGACCAGATCGAGGCCGAGCTAAAGCGCCACGGCAAGGAGTACGAGTTCCACCGCTACGACGGGGCGGGGCACGGTTTCTTTGCAACCGACCGTGCGTCGTACCGACCTGAGCAGGCGCTCGACGGGTGGGGGAAGGTCTTCGAGTTCTACGGAAGACGCCTCGGCGCGCCCGCGGGGCCCTGACTGGACGCGACCCGAGACGATCGGGGCGAAACCCAGCGTCGGGACTCGCTGGCATTCCGCCGACGAAGACGGCAAGAAGCACCGGTCGATTCGGTCCTACATGTCGGTTCTTTTATCTGCTCAATCCCTGTTGCCGGGGGTCGCAGTTCACATCCTCGTGAACGGCTGCGCGCGCCACCCGGTGACCCGCAGCCTCGGGCTGAGCGCGGCGGCGACCGCCGAGTCCACGGGGCGATCGACCAGACGGGAACGATCCCGCCGACGGACGAGAACCTTCGGCGACTGCGACGGCCGCGTCGGACCGCGCTCACCCCGCCACGTCCGGGCCGCCGTTGCCGGACGCGATCAGTGACGGACGACGACGACCGGGCAACTGGCGTGGCACACGACGTGCTCGCTCACCGACCCGACCAAAAGGCCGGCGACCGCGCCGTGACCCCGGCAGCCGACGACGAGGAGGCTGGCCTCGTGCGACATCTCGATGAGTGTCGCCGAGGCGTGGCCTTCGACCACGACGAGTTCCAGCGGGATGTTCGGATCTTCACCGAGTGCTTCGGCGATGGTGTCCTTCTGCACGGCCCGGGCGTCCGCCTCGGGGTCGAAGTCCTCCGGGTATGGCGGCGTCCAACCCACGGTGGCGGGGAAGGCCCAGGTCGTCACCACCCGGAGTGTCGCGCCGGTCAGTTCGGCCTGGTGGGCCGCCCAGCGCAGGGCGTTGACCGACGAGGGGGTTCCGTCGACACCGACGATGACCAGGTTCGTCGTCCCGACATCCGGTGCCATGCCATTACGTATACACCAGCGTGCGTCGCGGCCCTAGGGGCCAACGGCCCGACCGGGTGAGGACAGCGGGTGCGCCCGAAAGAAGCTGAGCATCACCGAGTCGGCGTTGACGGCCTCCGATTGGGCGCCGAGCACCTTCGTGATCGCGCGCGGAAGGATCGGACCGCCCGGCCACTCGTGACCCTCGCCGACGAGCGCGTACAGCTCGATCTTGGCGCCGTTCCGACAGTTCCCGTAGGCCGTGAACACGACCTTTGCGGTCTTCGTCGTCTTCGGAGTGCTCGTGCACCCGTCATGGACGGCCCAGAGCCTCGCCGCGGTCGGCACGCTGTAGGTCCAGTAGGAAAAGCCATGTCCTTCGAAGGGGTCGACGGGATCGGCTGTCCCGTGGAAGGCGATCACCGGGACGGCGCGCGTCCCGGGACAGGGCGACGGAAACCGCAGGCCGCTCACCGCGGCCACGGCGGCGAAGACGGTCGGCGCGTCACAGGCGAGCTGACTGGCCATCCGGGCGCCGCCTGAAAAGCCGGATAGGTAGACCATGGAGGAGTCGATGCAGTAGCGGCTCTCGAGCGTGATGACGAGCTGTTCCAGGAACGAGACGTCGTTAGGGGCGTTCTTCGGCGGCAGGGCGCCGGACACCAGCGGCTCGTTCGGCACGTTCCAGTCGTAGCCGGGTCCCGAAGGGATGTCGGCCTGGGGGTACGCGACGATGAACCCGTCGGTGTCCGCGGTCGCGTCCATCCCGCTCAGCGCTTCCTGTTGTGCGGCGTCGGACTCGCTGCCATGGAGGTTGAGCACGAGCGGTACCGGCTGACGTCCTGTGTAGCGCCGCGGGACGTGAACCAGGACGATGCGTTCGTGCGAGTCGATCCTGAGCGAAAGGGAGATCGTTCCGGCCTCGGCCACTTGCGCGCAGCCGCCCCGCAGCAGGGCGGGGGCATCACCCGATTCAGGGTCGTGGGCCATGGCCGCGGGCACGTGAGCAGGCGCCACGGCGGGGGTGCCGCCGGCGCTGGCGACGAGCGCCGCGCCGACGAGTGCCGCGGCGCAGGTCGCGCGCCGCCACAAGGCGCTCGTCATCGCCTGCCTCGGACTTCGGGCACTGCCGCGGACCTCCTGGGCGTCGCGCGACGGTCGGGCAGTCGACCCCGGGGACCCGTCAGGTCCAGCGTATGCGTTGAGCTTGCAGGGGGTGTCACGGGGACGGTGACGCGCCGCAGATCCTTTCAAGAGGCGTCCCGGCCGGAGGCGCTCCTGCGAAGCGTGTGACTGATGAATGGCGACCGCTGGGTTTGCCGTGGCGGCGCGGCTTCGAAAGTCCGGTCGCGTTTCAGGCTCGGCTCCTAAGGTCTGTACGGATGCGAGGTCGAACGGAGCGCGTATTCATGGAGCCCGTGATCACAACCGAGCAGTTGAGCAAGCATTTCGGGCGCACGACCGCGCTCGACCGACTGACGCTCGAGGTGGGCCGAGGTGAGGTCTTTGGCTTCCTCGGCCCGAACGGGGCCGGCAAGACGACGACGGTGCGACTCCTCATGGGTTTGTTGAAGCCGACTTCGGGCGCTGCTCGGGTCCTCGGTCTCGACGCGTGGGAAGATCCGACGAGGCTCCACGCCCGTGTCGCCTACGTGCCGGGTGAATTCGCGATCTGGCCGCAGCTCACGGGGGGCGAGATGCTCGAACTGCTCGGTTCGCTCCACGGATCCGCCGATATCGGGTATCGAGACGAGCTGTGCGAGCGATTCGACTTCGACCCGACGAAACGGGGGCGCTCGTACTCGAAGGGCAACCGTCAGAAGATCGCCGTCATCGCGGCGCTCATGACGCGGGCCGAGCTGTTCGTGTGCGACGAACCGACCGCCGGCCTCGACCCGCTGATGGAAGCGACGTTCCGCGACTGCATCGGCGAGGCGCGCGAGCGTGACCAGACGGTCTTTCTCTCGTCGCACGTCCTCGCCGAGGTGGAGGCGTTGTGTGATCGCATCGGCATTCTCCGGGGCGGGCGTCTCGTCGACGTCGGAACGCTCGCCGAGCTGCGCCACCTCGAGGCCCACACGGTCGAAATCCGATTCCAAGGCGAGGTGCCCGATCTGTCGGCTGTCGAAGGTGCTTCGAACATCTCCTGGTCGGGCGAATCGGTCCGGCTCGAGGTGCGGGGGAGCACGGCGCCGCTTCTGAAGGCGATCGCGCCCTACGACGTCGTCTCCCTCGAAAGCCGGGAGCCGACCCTCGAAGAGGTCTTCCTCTCACACTACGGACCCGACGGGACGTGAGCACGCCGCGGCACACGTGGGTGCGGGCCCTTCGGCACTCGTTGCGCCTCCAGTGGCGGCAGGCCGCGACGTGGACCGCAGTGTTCGCGGTCACGGGTGTGGGAACCGCCGAGGCATTCAAATCGGCGTATCCGTCCGCGGCCTCGCGCCTGGCTCTCTTCCGCAGCGTCCGGGACAACTACGGCCTTCAGGGGCTCTACGGCGTGGCCCGTCGCATCGACACAGTCGGTGGTTTCACGACCTGGCGCATCACCTGGATGCTCGGTCTGCTCGCCGGTGCGTGGGGCCTGTTGTCGAGCACGCGGATCCTACGAGGTGAGGAACAGGACGGACGGCGTGAACTCGTCCTGTCCGGCGTGATCACGGCGCGCGGCGCCCTCCTCGCTGATGCAGCCGCGCTCGCGGCGTTGCTTATCGGCAGCTTCGTCCTGTATGGGACAGCGCTCGTCGCCGTCGGGCTGCCGGTGACGGGCGCGTTCGTCGTCGCTGGTGGAACCCTCGCCGTGGGTGCGCTCTTCGCCGGCGTCGGCGCCGTGACGTCGCAGCTCTTCGCCGACCGGCGCCATGCACTGGCATCGGCGGGCGCGTTGCTCGGCGTCTCATTTCTCGTTCGCGTCGCCGCCGACGGAACCCGCACTCTCGGATGGGTGCGGTGGATAACACCGCTCGGCTGGCTCGAGAACACCAGGCCGTTCGCGGGGACGAACCCGGCCGCCGGGCTCCCGCTCCTCGGCGGAGCGGTCGTGTTCCTGGCTGTGGCCTCGGGGCTCGTCGTCGTTCGGGACCTCGGAAGCGGGCTCCTCGTCGAACGCGACAGGATTCGTGTCCGCGCGCGCCTGCTCGGGGGAACGGTCGGATTCACCGTGCTGACGGCGCGCGGGGCGGTCGTTGCCTGGTCGGCCGGAATCGGCTTGTACACGTTCGTCCTCGGACTTCTCACCAAGGACGTGACGAACGTCATCCGTCAGCAGGCGTCCGTGCACTCGCTGCTGGGGCGCCTCGGGATCGCGAGCTTCACCCGGCCTGAGGATCTGCTCGGGCTGATGTTCGTCTTTGCCGCGCTACCGATCGCGCTCTTTGCGGTAAGCCAGGTGAGCTCGGCCCGTGAAGAGGAGGCGAGCGGACGAGTAGACGCGATCCTCGTTCGCACCGTCGGGAGGAGTCGTTGGATGCTTACCCGCCTTGTCGCTTCGGTCGTCGGTGTGGCGCTCGTCGCGGTCGTATCCGGCGTGCTGGCCTGGGCCGGCGCCGCGATGCACGACACCGGCGTCCCGCTCCCATCGATGCTCACGGCTGCGATCAACTGCGTTCCAGCGGCGGTGCTCTTCCTCGGCGTCGGTGCCGCCGCCTTCGGGATCGTCCCGCGCTACGCCCCGGGGGTGGGCGTCGGGGTCGTCGTCGTTTCCTACCTCCTTGAACTCGTCGGAGCGCTCACGAAGGCTCCCGGCTGGGTGCTCGACCTGTCGGCGTTCCACCACGTCGCCCCGTCACCAGCGGCTCCCGTCGGCGTCACCGCGGCGGTGGTCATGACGACGATCGGTCTCGCAGGTGTTGCAATCGGCACGGTGGCATTCCGCCGACGCGATGTCGCGGCGGCCTGAAAGGCGCTGCTCCCGCGTCGCCGTCGAGTTCGGTATTCCCTGAGTCGGAGACCGTGATGAGGTCTTATCGCAGGGCGCGGATCGAGCTCGAAAGGTCCCAGGCGCATCGACAGAACCCGCGGACACCACGGTTTGCAGCGCACGCGGGGGCACTACGATGACCGCGTCTGGTGGCGCCGGGCGGTTGGTCGGGCGGCCCAACGAGATCGACGCCCACCGGGCACCGATGGCACCCGAGGGCTGAAGAGCCTTCGGACGAGGAGGAACATGTCAAGCGTTGATGCGAGCATCGACATCGGGATCCCTGCCGACAAGCGCGAGGAGATCGTGCGGGGGCTGTCGGCGGTTCTCGGCGACACCTACACCCTGTACCTGAAGACGCACAACTACCACTGGAACGTGACCGGTCCGATGTTCGAGACCCTCCATCTCATGTTCGAGACCGAGTACAACGAGCTCGCGCTGGCCGTCGACGAGATCGCCGAGCGCATCCGGGCCCTCGGCGCGGCCGCTCCCGCCACCTTCCGCGAGTTCGCGCAGCTCTCCTCGATCTCCGAGGACACCGACTCGCCGGACGCGACCGAGATGATTCGGCGTCTCGTTGCTGGGCAGGAAGCGGTGGTGCGCACGGCCCGCACCGCATTCGCCGTCGCCGAGAAGGCAAACGACCAGCCGACGGCCGATCTGCTGACGCGGCGCATGCAGATCCACGAGAAGACGGCCTGGATGCTGAGGAGCCTGCTCGCGTAGGCGACCCGCGAGTGGTGCCGGGCCGCACCCGCGGTGACGAGGCCTGTCGCCGAGCCGCTCGCCTCCACCGCGCCGACGTTGCCGTTCACGCCGCGACTGGCGCGGACTTCTCGGCTAGCGCTTGGGGGCGATCGAAAGCGGGGGCACCGTCGTCGCCGGCAGCGTCACCGGACCGCTGCCGCCCCCGCGGGGGATGGTCGTCGTGGTCGTCGTCGGGACCCTGCCCTTTACCAGGTGGAGCAGGACCTCGAGCGTGCCCTGGTTGGCCGTCGTGACGAACCCGCCGACGCTCGGGTTCTGGATGTGCCAGTCGGCGAAGATGACGGTCGCGTCGGCGAGCACGTAGATCGAGCTGCCCGATCGCTTGGCGCTGATCTTCACCCGCAACGCGTGCGTGACGCCGTGCATCGTCAGCTTGCCCTCGGCCCGGGTCGCGACGACCGTATCCGGCGCGGGCGGCCGCCCGAACGAGATCGGCGATGTGAGCGTGAACGTGGCGGTCGGCCAGCGGGCGATGTCCATGATCCGGCCGTCGAAAGCGGCGTTGCGCTCGCTCTGGTCGCTGACAACCGTGGCGAGCGGAACGCTGAAGCGTGCCGACCGGAGGACGTTCCCGTCGAGGACGAGCGCACCGGAGACGTCGGACGTGCGGCCGACCGCAGTCGCGCTCTGGCCGAGCAGCACCTCCTGCACGCGATAGCCGGCCTTCGACCCCGAGGTGACGTTCCAGGTTCCGCTGAGCGGGACCCGGGGCGCGGAAGACGGGGTCGTTCCTTCTGATTTCGGTAGAGCGAGTTTTGGTTTCGGAGGACCCTCGATGAAGTGGATGAAGACGTAAGGGCCGCCGACCACGAGCGCGACGACGAGGATCAAGCTGGCCGCCAACCAGCGGATCCAGCGGTGCCGCGCCATCAGTCGGCCCGCTCGCGGCGGCGCGGGCCACGCCACTCCGCTCGATGTATCACGGGTGCGACGCTACAGAAGACGACGTGGGTGGAAGCACACCATGAAATACGGTGCGCAGGCCGGTTTGGATCGGATGACGCCCGATGGCGCGATCGCCCGCGACCCTTGTGGCGCGGTCTCGTGAGCAGCGCATTCGGGAGCCGCCGGGGAAGCCGGGAGACCGTAGGATCACGTCCGGTGGACAGATGATCCCCGATCGCTACGCGCTGCGCGGCACGGCTGTCACGATCCCATTGCTCGGCGTGGGGACCTGGGCGTGGGGGGATCGTTCCACTTGGGGAATGGGCGGTTACGACCCCGCACTCACGCGTGAGTCGATTCAAGAGGCATGGGACGCTTCGATCGACGCCGGAGCCACGTTATTCGACACCGCTGAGGCCTACGGCCGAGGCGAGAGCGAGCGTCTCATCGGCACGATGCTGTCACGGGACCCCCAACGGGCCGCGTCCGTCGTCATCGCGACCAAGTTCCTGCCATACCCGTGGAAGCTGCAAGTTCGCAGCGCCCTGTGGAGGTCCCTTCGAGCTTCTCTCGACCGTCTTGGCCTGGCGGCGATTGACCTCTATCAGATCCATGGTCCGATCAGCCTTCGCTCGCACGCCGCGCTGGCCGACGCCCTGGCAGCCGCCCACGAGAGGGGCCTGGTGAAGGCAGTAGGCGTGTCGAACTACTCCGCGAGGGAAACTCGCTCTATGGCCTTGGAACTGAGCAATCGCGACCTGCGACTCGCCACCAACCAGATCGAGTTCTCGTTGCTGCGACGTTCCCCTGAGACGAGTGGCCTGCTCGCGGCGTGCAAGGAATTAGGTGTCGTGCCGATCGCGTACTCGCCACTCGGTCAAGGACGACTCACCGGCAAGTACTCGGTTTCCCATCCTCCCCCCCGAGGAAGGAGCTTCGGCAATTACCCGATGGCAGTGGTCGACGGCGTCGTCGCCGAACTTCGACGTGTCGGAGAGAAGCACGGGGGGAAGTCGCCGGCCCAGGTCGCTCTGAACTGGGTGATCGCGAAGGGCGCGGTTCCGATTCCCGGAGCCAAGAATCGACTTCAGGCCCGGGAAAACGCCGGAACACTCGGTTGGAGCATCGACGATGAGGATCTCGCTCGGCTTGACGGAGTCGCCATGGTGGGCGTGCGCCGCATCCAGGCACGGATCTGGCAACACGGCTGACGCCGAGAGCACCGATGGGACGGATCCCGGGAGAAAGCGCCCGCCCGAACCGTCCCACGCGATCACAGGGGTAGGAGACAGAGGCCGCCGAAACGCGACAAGCCTGGATCGCATCTTGGCTCCCTTTCCCTGGGGTTGCCCCCGCCAACCCGGGGCCGGTGAACACCCCAGCTCGGACAACCAGCCTCCGGTGGTTGCTGTCCGTTACAGGTCCTGGTAGGGGCGCGAGTACCGAACGTGGCGGCGCGTCAGCGAACGGCCGGCGGACTTCGGGGCGGAGGCGGAGTGGACAGGCGGAATCGAGTTCTGCCTTTCACATCGTCCTCTCACCAGGGTCACGTGTGATTGCATTGCCGGGGCTCTCGGCCCCGGACCCCCAAGAGCCCGCCTTGCTGCGACAATCGCGTGCCGTCCTCGATTGGCATGCCAGGTTCGCGACTCTCATTGTCTGAAGCGCAGCCGTCGATTCGCCGTCTTCCCCACTAGCATTTCACTTCGTGATCGCGCGCCAAATGATCACGAATCTCGTCAGACACATCTGATCGCGAGCCCGCATCTGGTTTTCGATATAGGTGCCCGACGAGGGACACTTCATTTCCCTTGATCGGGAATGGTCATGCGTCGGATCTTCGCTCCACTGTTGGTCGCGTTTCTCGTCGTCGGTGCGTCAGCGGCGGCGGTGTCCTCCGCAGGACCACCGGGCGCCGACATCACCCGGGGAACACCGAGCGAAGTCGCCGGATCGCTCAACATCGGCGGTGACGCGCACATCTCTTCGATCTCGTGCCCCTCGGACGGGAACTGTGTTGCCGGTGGGGACTATCTAGACGGTTCCAAGCACGAACAGGCCTTCGTTGTCGACGAGGTCAACGGCGTCTGGAAACCGGCAAGCGAGGTCGCCGGGCTGTTCAACACCGGCGGCCACGCGCAGATCAATTCGATCTCGTGCCCCTCGGACGGCGACTGCATCGCTGCTGGGTCCTACAGCGAAGGCCCCGGGCAATTCCAAGCCTTCGTCGTCGACGAGGTCGGAGGCGTCTGGAAACCGGCGGGCAAGGTTGCCGCCTCGCTCAACACCGCTGGTCTAGCCGCGACTCAATCGGTCTCCTGCCCCTCGGACGGGAACTGTGTTGCCGGTGGGTCCTACAGAGACGGCTCCCAGCACTTCCAGGCCTTTCTCGTCGACGAGGTCAACGGCGTCTGGAAACCGCCACGCGAGGTCGCCGGATCGCTCAACGCCGGTGGCTACGCGCAGATCAACTCGGTCTCGTGCCCCTCGGACGGGAACTGCGGCGCCGGTGGGTACTACACCGACGGCTTCAAGCACCAACAGGCCTTCTTCGTCGACGAGGTCGGAGGCGTCTGGAAATCGCCACGCGAGATCGCCGGATCGCTCAACGCTGGCAGCTACGCGCAGATCAACTCGGTCTCGTGCCCCTCCGACGACAACTGCGGCGCCGCTGGGTCCTTTACCGACAGCTTCGGACACTCCCAGGCCTTTGTCGTCGACGAGGTCGGGGGCGTCTGGAAACCGGCGCGCGAAGTCGCCGGATCGCTCAACACCGGCGGTATCGCGGGGATCTCCTCGGTCTCGTGCCCCTCGGACGGCAACTGCGTCGTGGGTGGGTCCTATAGAGACGGCTCCGGGCACTTCCAAGCCTTCGTCGTCGACGAAGTTGAAGACGTCTGGACACCGTCACGTGAAATCGCCGGATCGCTCAACACCGGCGGCTACGCGCAGATCAACTCGGTCTCGTGTCCCCCGGACGGCGACTGCGTCGCCGGTGGGTCCGCCACCGACGGCTCAGGGCACACCCAGGCCTTCGTCGTCGACAAGATCGGAGACGTCTGGAAACCGGCGCGCGAAGTCGCCCGATCGCTCAACACCGGCGATGACGCGTGGACCCAATCGATCTCGTGTCCCCCGGACGGCAATTGCGTCGCCGGTGGCTACTACACCGACAGCTCCAACCACCAACAGGCCTTTGTCGTCAATGATGGACGGTCGCTCCCTCCTGCACCGTCACCTTCCGCCCCAACGTCGGGACGGGGACCATGAGCGCCGAGCCCCACACCTCGGGCGTTGCCGAGGCGCTCAGGGCCAATGCCTTCCCGCGCACCGGCTGCGCCTTCGCCGACTGGAGCACGAGGACCAACGGCTCGGGTACCGCCTACAACAAACCGCGGGAGGATCACGATCGACGCCTCCCTTTCCTTCTACGCCCGCTGGCACGCCGTCTGACACGATGAACGCAACCGCGGCCGCGTATGGCGGCCACGGATCAAGACGTGCCGCAATCGCCAGTCGGAGATTGCGGGCGATGAACCGCCGACACATACCCCTCGGCCGCTGACTTCCTTCAGTCGAGTTGGAGGCGGGCGCCCCCGATCGACGTCATTGATGCTCGCCAATCAATGAGGTGTTGCGACGATCAGTTGAGGACACACCGGTTAGGAGTCGCTCTGGAAGGAGGGCACAGGCATCGGCCGACCCCAGATTGAGGGGGCAGCGATGGGAGAGACGGCTGAGAACCTGTCCGTGTTTGTTGCGTCTTGGCGGCCGCTATCTCTTATCCCCCCGCGCGATCA
>Ga0187771_10001570_pt1 | contig 15390 bp, 13 predicted proteins | sample 0116_SJ02_MP15_1_FD_133139 | JGI IMG/M metagenome (GOLD analysis project Ga0187771, IMG submission 133139) | Tropical peat soil microbial communities from peatlands in Department of Meta, Colombia - 0116_SJ02_MP15_10_MG | ecosystem: Environmental > Terrestrial > Soil > Wetlands > Peat | place...
AGTGAAACGGATCGCATTGTGGCGTAAAGAACTCGAGAACCGGGCTGGGACGCTTGCCGCAACCTTGGAACCAGTAGCGAAAGCAGGAACGGACTTGCAGGTAGTGATGGGCTATTGCTATCCCGGGGACCGCACCCGGGCAGCGGTGGAGTTGTTCCCGATTGCAACTAAGAAGGCAACTGCTGCGGCGCAGAGCGCGGGCCTGACAGCCGCGGGCGTTCCCGCGCTTCATGTGGAAGGCGACAATCGAGCGGGCGTGGGGCACGCCATCACACGCGCGCTGGCTGATGCCGGAGTGAATCTGGATTTTCTTGTGGCGCAGGTGATCGGCAGAAAATTCTCGCTAGTCGTCGGCTTCGAGAACGATGCCGATGCCCAAAAGTCAGTCGCTCTGATCAAGAAAGCCACGGCCAAAAAGAAGTAAGCAGAAGCATGGCCACGCGAAGCTAGCCTAGCACGGCCTAGCGAGACTCTGATTAAGTTCGAGCCAGACAGAAGCAGGTTTCTCGCTCCGCTCGAAATGACAAGAGTTGAGTTAACCAGAGCTTCCGTGGGGTGCCGGAGGATTTCCACCGACGCGCACTTCTGGCTTCTCGCCACGGAAGACGCGCGAGATGCCGCGAACGATGCGGCGCATGGGAAGTTCGCCTTTGGCGTCGGCGAAGAAGATCTCGCCGGCCCGGCTGCTGCGGTAATACCAGCGTTTGAGCAGGGCCAAGTGCTCCATAGTTTCGAGGGAGGACTTTGCTTTGGCGGGGACCCGTGACGCCAGCGTTTCTTCGACGCGCGATTCCATAGACTGGGACTTGGTGTGCTCGGCAGGCTCAATGGCAAAGGGAATCGGCCCGGAGATTCGGCCGGACTCGATGCGGAAAAAGACGACCGAGCCGGCAAGATGGCTGCGCTGAATCATCAGCGCTGACGTGCGGTCGAGCCGCTGCACAATCTCAGGAAGTTGGCCCAGGACGGGCTTGAGTTTTTCCACGCGGGCGTGAAGAGCAGCGGCATCCTCAAATGCCAGGTTCGCCGATGCGGTTTCGCGTTCGGCAGAAAACTGGCGCAGAAGAGAGTCTCCGGCAGAATCAAAATAGGCTTGCACGCGGCTCACCTCGGCCGCGTACTCTTCGTCGGTGCATCCCTTGAAACACGGAGCCAGGCACATTTTCATTTCAGAATAAATGCAGCCCGGGAACTTGGGATCGGGATGCAAATCGTCCACGCAGCGGCGCATCTTGAAGAAATCGAGCGAGTCGTTCATGAACTTCTCGGCGGCGACGCGCGAGACGAACGGGCCGTAATAGAGCGAACGCCCACTGAGGCGCCCCAGCCGCGTGGTGACGGAGGCGCGCGGATATTGGTTTTCGAGATGCAGCTTGACTAGGGGGGCGAAGCGGAGGCGCAAGCGGGCGGAGTAAGTCTTGGGAAAGGTGGAGCGCAGAACGGTATAAAGCAGGAAGCCGGATTCGAAATCGGATCCGGTGGGCGAGTACTCGATCGAGCGGACGCGATCACGCAGATTGAGTTTTTTCGTGCGCTCTTCGACCGGCCCGAGAAGTCGCTGCAGTCTACGGCGCAGATTGGCCGTTTTGCTGACATAGGGCTCGACCTGAGCATCCGCGCCGCGCAGCATAAACACCGCCGGTGCAGCGGGGACCGCGGCGAAGATTTCGGCGTCTCGCTCCGGCGCAAATTCCAGGCGTTCGGTGAGCACGCATTTATTTTAGTGGGTTGGTCGCAGGAGTGTTGTCATCCTGAGCGGCGTTCTTTGCCGCGAAGGATCTGTGCAATTTGTCGGCAGCCGCAATGGCCCAGACCAGTTGCATAGGTCCTTCGCTTCGCTCAGGATGACAAGGTCGGAAATTGATCCACAGCAAATCTGAGGAGACGTAGGCTATCGAAAGCTGGCGCTGCGGTATTTCTGGCGGAAGTCGCTGCCGTCGAGGGCGACGATGCGGCACATCTCGTGCAGGCGGGAGCGCATGCGTTCGCCGATGCGATCTCCTAGAGTTTCCACGCGTACCGCGGCCCTCGCCGGCGAGATCGAGCCGGCCACGGCGGCAGCCGGCTGATCCTCAAAATTCGTGGTAATGATCGTCGTGCGGTTATCGTTATAGCGCGTGTTCAGTATGAGACTGACCGTGTCCCACACCCATTCCGTCGGTTTCACGGCGCCCAGTTCGTCGAGCACCAGAACGTCGGTTTCGAACACGGGGCGGAGAACATCCAGTTCGGTGGTTTGGACGGTCGAGTTGTAGGAATTCTGGATTTCCTTAAGCAGTTCGCGGTAGTCGTAAAACAGGCAGGAAACCCCGCGCGTGAGAATCAGCTCTTTGATGATGCCGACCGCCAGATGAGTCTTGCCGGTGCCAATCTTGCCGATGATCAGCAGGCCTTTGTCGCCGCGGGGGTCGCACTTCTTGGCGAAATTGGAAGCGACAAAATGAGCCTCGGCCAGCGACGGATGGGCGCCGGGGAAATCGGTGTCGAAGTTCCCGAGCTCGCAGTGCTCGTAGCGGCGCGGGATGCGGGCTGCGGCCAGCAGCGATTCCGACCGCGCCTGCAGCTGGCAATCGCAGCGCGTGACCCGGCGTTCGCCGGCGTTGCGGCCGTTGTTGACGTCGGCAGTCACTGGCTTCCAGCCGGTACCTTGGCAAAAAGGGCAGATTTCGACGGTCGGCTTGATCAACTGAGACCCTCCCATCTCCGAATGATTCTCCCTACTCTGACTTTGCACCCGCTGGCGCGTTACGCGCAAGCTGGAAAAGCTGACGGGCTGTGTACATCCTGTGAAGGAGCTGCGCGACCTGTGGAGGGCTTTGGAAAAGTCCCCCCGAGCAAGGCCAAAACCCGCCCGGGCAGGCCCATTTCGGGCCCAAGGAGTACAAAACAGGCTTCCGGTGCGGATTTTCACAGTTGACATTCGCCACTTAGGGTGGACAATACGAGCGATCAGGTTTCCCAACTCAGCCCGAACCATTTGCCCTCCCGGTGTGGGCTGGGCACGAATGAGACCTGCGAGGAGAAACTATGAACAAAGCCGATCTGGTTGATAAGATCGCAGGCGCGTGTGAAATCAGCAAAGCGCAGGCTACGACTGCCATTGATACGGCGGTGGATAGCGTCACGTCCGCCCTCCGCAAGGGGGATCGCGTGGCTTTGATAGGCTTCGGGACGTTCTCGGTGTCGCAAAGAAAGGCGCGGAACGGGCGCAACCCGCAAACCGGCGCCACCATCAAGATCGCAGCCCGCAGAGTCGCGAAGTTTACCCCTGGGGCCGAACTCAAGAAGGCTGTGAACAAGAAGTAAAGCGAGAATTCTAAACGATTAAGAAGCGGCAAGGGGTCGGCCCTGCCGCTTTTCTTCTGCCCGCCTGAATCAGCGAGCTTGGCCTGGCAGGCCTGGTCGAGGGCCCTGCATTCGGCGTGACGCGCGCCTGAGCCCGAGTCGGGTTACACTCAATCAACAGTGTTCTTGTGCACGGGCAGATGCATGAATTATCCATCGCGATGGGCATTGTGGATGCGACGCTGGACGAGGCTGAGCGTCGCGGCGGCTTGCGGGTCAGCGCCGTCCACCTCCGGCTGGGCGCGCTTTCCGGCGTGGTCAAGGACGCGCTGATGTTTTCCTACGAAGTCGCGTGCCAAGACACCGCGCTGCAGGGCTCGCGGCTGGTTGTGGAAGACGTTCCGGTGGCGGTGTTTTGTCCTCAATGCCACGAGCGGCGAACGCTGGATTCGATACAGTCGTTCGCTTGCCCGGAATGCGGCGCGCCCACCAGAGACATTCTGCAAGGCAAGGAACTGGAAGTCTTCGCGTTGGAGGTGCAGGAATGAGCGAACCGCGCCTGGTCGAAGTTCGTAGAAATGTTCTCAAACAAAACGACATTATCGCGCGTGCGTTGCGCGAGCAGTTTCGCGCCGCAGGAGTGTTCGTGATAAGCCTGGTTTCAAGCCCGGGATCAGGCAAGACGACTTTTCTTGAGAAAACGCTCACCCAATTGCAACCGCGCTACCGCGTAGCCGCGCTGGTGGGAGATCTGGCAACCGAGAACGACGCGCTGCGGCTGGCCCGGAGCAAGGCGCCGGTGAAGCAGATCACCACCGGCACGCTCTGCCACCTGGAAGCAGCGATGGTGCAGAACGCGCTGCGCGACTGGGATTTGCATTCAATGGATTTTCTCTTCATTGAGAACGTAGGGAACCTGGTGTGCCCGTCTTCGTATGATCTGGGTGAGAATCTGCGGCTGGTACTGATGTCAGTGACAGAAGGCGAAGACAAACCGCTGAAGTATCCGACGATCTTCAACAGCGCCGACGTCGCGGTTGTGACCAAGAACGACTTGGCGAGCGCAGTGGAATTCGACTGGAGCGCGGCGCAGGCGAATATTCAGGCAGTGCGCCCGGGAATGCAGATCTTTCGCCTGTCGGCGAAAACCGGCGAAGGCATGGCGGAATGCCTGAGTTTCTTTTCTCAACAATTGACCGAACAACGAGCGGTCGCCCACACCTGATCCAGCGAACATAAAAGGCCCAATCCTTCCATGCCAGCCTCTGATCTGCAGCCCACTCCAAACTCCGCCAAGGCACTAACCTTGGCAGCCTACGCGTCATTCGTTCCGGTTGGCATCGTGACCGTGCTGCTCGGCCCCATGTTGCCAACGTTGTCGGCCCGCTGGTCGCTGAACTACTCCCAGGCGGGCGCGCTGTTTACGGCGCAGTATGTGGCTTCGACAGTGGCAGTTGCGTTTTCCAGCGCGCTGACGTCCCGCCGCGGATTCCTATTTCCGATGAAAGTCGGCCTTGTACTCACGGCCGTCGGCGTGGTCTTGCTGCTGGCCGGCCCGCGGTTGCTAGGGATGGTTGCAATCGCGACCTACGGAGTGGGCATAGGGCTTGCGGTTCCGCCCTCGAATCTGCTGGTGGCGGAGGTCAACCCACAACGGCAGAGCGCGACTTTGAGTCTGCTCAACTTCTGCTGGAGTGTGGGAGCGGTGTCGTGCCCTTTTCTGGTGGCCGGTGCCGCAAAGAGTCACCACCTCCCGCTTCTGCTGGGCGCTGTGGCGGGCTTGTCTTTGCTGGTGGCGATTGGCATCGCGGCCATGCCCTCGTCAATTATTGAACCGGTCAGGTCAGAAGCCAGCGGTGACGAGAGGAACCAGCGCATTGACTGGCGCCACGGCGCGTTGCCAGCCTTGGCGGCGCTTTTCTTTGTTTACGTCGGTACGGAGAACGGGTTTGGAGGCTGGGTCGCATCCTACTCGAAGGCGCTGGGCGGCATGACGCCCGAGATGGCGGTGATCACGCCCTCGTTTTTTTACGCGTCGCTGATGCTCGGACGATGGCTCGCCCCGCTACTGCTCCGCAAAATCTCCGACGTTCGGCTGACGCAGGCGGCGCTCCTTGTGGCCTGTGCAGGGATGGCCGGACTGGTGCGGTCGCATGACTTGCGTGGGGTGGGCGTGAGTGCCTGCTTCGCAGGATTAGGTCTTTCGGTGGTCTATCCCATCACAATTGCCCTTCTGTCGCGGGAGTTTGGAATGAAAGCCTCGCGGGTTGGCTCAGTCATGTTCACGCTGTCGTACCTGGGAGGAGCTGCGGTTCCCTGGATGGTCGGTGAGGTATCGAATCAGTTTGGGACGCTCAAAGCGGGACTTGCAGTGCCGCTAGTCGGATGCGTAGCGATGTTTTTTCTCTGCCTGCGAGACTGGAAAGGCAGCACCGGGGCAACAGTCGGCATGGGTAGGGGATTGCAGATCACCCTTTGACTAACTTCGCCGCGAGGCGGGAAAGCCGGACTAGCGGATACAGTGGGGCCAAGGGCGTCGGGAGGCGAACAGCCGCCCATTCACTGGGACCTGGCGTAAAGACCAGGCGCATCATAAATCGCAGGCGCTCGGTGTGCCTTTCGCGCAGGCGCATCATCAAGCGAAAGTAGGCTAGCGACTCGACGTTAAAAGCCGACTCACCAACAATGTGCGCTTGAGTCTGCTTCGCCAACTCAGGCGTTGCAGGGTCTGCCGGTAGAGCCTGCTCGGCCGCAGCAGGAATTGCGGCACCGAGAAGCTGACTTGCCGTCAGCATGGTTACTCGCAGGATGCGCACGATGCCAAGGTTCTGCGCCTGCGACCCGATCCAGTCCCAGTCGAGGCTGGGCAAGCTCATCAGTTGCGCGATGTCGCAAAGCCAGACCAAACGTCCCCAGACGTGTTTCGCGGCGTGGAGCGAGAGCATCAGAAACAGGTCGGATTGAGATGGCGTCCGCATAGGCCGACCGGCAACAGGGAGCGTCAGTGCGCGCTGGAACACGCCGTCCATGTCGAAATCAACGGCATAAAATCGCGGCAGGATCGCCCACTGCAACTCCAGAAGATTAGGGCCAGCCACACCATCGAAGGCACATTCGTATCCCGATTTCAGGTACGCGCGCTCTTCCCATGCGAAAAAGTGCTCGTGCGGCGTGTAGCCGAGTTCGCGAACCGCGTCGCGAATGCGAGCGAGGTCCCGCGCATGGATCAGGAGGTCAATATCCCCAGATTGCCGCAGGGCGATGTCGCCATAAAGCAGTTCTGCCAAGGCCGGGCCCTTATAGGGCATGACTTCAATGCCAAGCGCGGCAAGATGGTCCACGATGCGAATCAGCTCGCCTGAAAGCAACAGAGTCTTGCGCAGATTGGCCTGGCAGCTTTGCCCGATGACCTGCATCACGTCGCGCGGGACCCCATCGTCGAGCCGTGAGAGCGCCTGGCCTAGAAGGGGCTGGGCGCGGTGATGATCGGCGAGGGCAAACAGTTTCTCCCAGTGAACCGGCTCCTGAAGCAGCGGCAGAAGACGGCTACGTTTTTGTTCGGGAAGTGTCGCGGAGCAAGCGGCGAGCAGGATGGACCATTCGGTATCGAAGCCGCCGTCAGTCATCAGTCAACAGTCATCAGTCCGGTGATGCGGTTGCGAACGGATGACTGTTGACTGACGACTGCATCAAGCAGAAATGGTCGCCGGAGCGGAAATCGGCCGAATCTGTACCAGACTCGGTGGTCTGCGCGCTTTGGCCAGCATGTTGGCCGATGGCACTCCGGTCCTGGCGAATGACTTCTCGCAATCCTGCGAGGACGGCCCGCGCATGTTTCCCTCCATGAAAGCCAGTCCCGGACAGCGCGTGCAGCGCGAGACATGCGTGCACTCGGAGCAGGTCGTCAGATCCTTCACCCGGATGGAGCGAACTTCGTTCATCTCATCCGAATAGCGCCAGATGTCGATGAACCGCCGTTTCCGCACATTGCCGGTGGGCAACGGGAACTGAACGCAGGGAAAAACGTCGCCATAGGGCGAAACATAGCAGGCGGTGTGACCGGCGCTGCATGGCAACGCCGCCAGAGCACTCTCATCGGCTGGGCCGGGGATCGCGCAAAACTCGTCCACTCTGCCCACCAGCGCCTCATCGTGGAGGACCTGTCGCAGCGCATTCTGGTCGACGCCCAGGCTCATGACGGAGCGGCTGCCGTCCATCATGGGCGTGATCGTCGGGTCAAGCGTGCACTCGACCCCCAATTCATGGGCCAGGGCGCGAACGGCGGGATAGTCCTGGGCGTTCATGGTCATCAGCACATTGGCGATGATGACGCGCAAACCCTGAGACTTGAGAAAGCGAATCGCCTTCAGAGAGCGCTCAAGCGAGCCGGGCACCAGCGTAATGGCATCGTGAACTTCCGGGCGGTGCGAGTAAATGCTGATTTGAACCGACTCAACGCCCAGATCGCGAATGCGCGCGGCCTCGCGCTCACGAATCAGAATGGCGTTGGTTTTGAGCTTCACGCAGAAAGTTAGCTGCAGGCGGGCATACTCAAGAATCTCGAAGAAATCCTTGCGTAAGAAAATTTCACCGCCGCTCAGCGTAAGAATAAAAACGCCGGCGTCGGCCATTTCCTTGAGCAGATGCTTGATTTCCGCGGTCGTCATCTCGCCGTGGTCGTCGTGGTCGAGATAACAGTGAACGCAGCGCTCATTGCAGCGATAGGTCAGGTCAAGCTGCACGCTGAGCGGAATGTTGCGGGCCAATGCCTTTTCGGTCATCTCCTCGAGCAGGCCGCTCATCGGGATCCTCCTGGCGAGTCCGCGGGCGGCACACTCCGTTGCGGAATGGGTTGCTCGGAAATTTCGAGGATCTGGTGACCGGCCAGCTCGCGCGCCATATCCTCGGCGTCTTTTAGCGCCTCGGCAGGCTCAACCTCGAATTCCGGGCAGATGCGGGCTCGCACGATCTCATCCAGCGGCGTAGTGCCGTCTGCCGCTTGCCAGAGGATAGTAGCCGTACGATTGAGCGTGAAAAGAGTGGAATCGCGGCCGGACATAACCATCATTTCGCCGTCGAGGCAACGCGCCGCCACGCGCGGATTCCGCGCCACAAAAAGCCTGCTCATCGAATCAACTCCCACACCCGGGCGTCGGGCACAAACGTGAGGCGTGCCACCGTCACTCGGCTCACGAACTCGAAAGCGGAATGAAACACAGCCTGCACCAGTTCTTCATCTTCCGCGAAAAACAAGACGTTGGCAAGGAGAGACCGGGCGGCGTCGCCAGGGGCGATCGGGACGATCCGGTTCTCCGGACCCTGCGCGAGCAGGTAGAGCGCGGCGACCGGCGCAGATACGTTTTCGCCAATCTTGGCCAGTTCGCCCGTAAACGGAGTGCCGAAGGCAATATAGCCGCCGTTCTGCTTGCGGACGTAGGAGATCTCGTCGGTGAGGAGCGTGGCGTCGGGAGGCGCCAGGCGCGAAATGGTGGTCTTGCCCGCGCCGGATACACCGGCGAAAAGAAACGCCCTCCCATTGCGGATGGCGCTGGCAGAATGCAACAGGAAACCTCCCTGTCTAGCCAGAACGAGCGAATGCACGATGCGAAAGATGGAGTCGATCGAGTACGGATAGGCCGGCTGACGAATCCAGCCGCGTCGCGCAGCGGGCATCCATTCCGCGCGAAAATCGCCGCGCGTTAACGACCACCGTCCCAGGCGCTGGGTGACGCGCACTTCAGCGGCTGGATCGGCGAAGCCGGATTGCGTCAGCTCGACGTCGAATTCGATCTCGGCATTTTCAGAAGATGCCAGAAAGCCGGAATAGCGGTCCTCGAGCAGAGCCAGGAAAGCCGGGTCCGTGGTGTTGACGCGGATGGGAACGCCTCCGATTTCGATCACAAGGCTGAGGCGCTCGACTTCGGCGGTTGACTCTGGCAAGGGAATCTGACCTTCTGAAGTTCAGTTCTGTGAAGTCTGACGCATGCCGTGTACGCCCACAACGACACGGGCAGCGATTTCCGAGTTGCGCACCAAAGCGGAGACCGCGCGCTCGGAAAAACTTGGAACTTTGCGCGGCTCGATCCGCTTTCCGTTCCGAACGATGGAAGTGACTCTTCCCAGCAGATCGCCCTCTGCAATGAGCGGGTCCGGATGCGGCATCGCATCTCCGCGAGTCACAATTCCGGCCTCTCCGCTGGGCGCGCCTTTTGCCACCACACGATGGACAAACAGGCGGCGATCGCGGCGGAACAGGACGATATCCCCTTCCGATACCGCGTTGCCCTTGACGCTCTCAATGACCAGCGTGTCGCCCGGCCACACCGCGGGCAGCATGCTCCAGCCCATCACGCGCAGGCGTAAGGTTCCGGACGAGCGCAGAACCTCGCCCGCCAGTTCGCATTTGAGGGCGTGGGTCGCACCAATGGATGGCGGCCAGGGCTTCATGATGCACTGGCGCTGCCGAAATTGAGACCGCAACCGGACTGGGTTGGGTGTATCTTCCCGCAGGAAAGGGCCGTCGTCACAAAGACCTTTTCGTGGCGGAAAGATGGCTTCTCGTACGGCTTCTTCGTGGCCGGGGTGCGCGGAGTATCGGAAGGTGCTTCGTTCGTTGTCATAGGAAAACCTGTCACTGTCTGTCTATTTTACCGTCTATTGCGAGGTCTGCACTGCGCAGCCCGTCGATGTGGTCGGACATTTCTGATTGGCCAGAGTGCTGAAGTATATCTGAGATGCCCCCGCTTGTGTTGCCTGGCTCACGGTGTTGTCGATGATAATCCCGCTCGTGCCGCCAGCGGAAGCAAGAGCAACGCTGGGCAAAGCGCCCGCATTCGTCCAGGTGATCTGAGTGGTACCAGTGCCGTCCAGAGTGGTCCCGCCGGGGGTCGTGTTCCAAGTGGGGGCGGAGCCGCCAGAAGTTCCTACTCCGGAAGTTCCTACAGCCGTGACTACTTCGATATTGCCGTTGCTGTCCAAAATACGGCTGCGCAAAGCGTACGTATGCAAACGCGCCCAAGCTCCGAAAGCACCGAGCTGGACGAGTCCCTGGTTCAACCAGCGGACACCGCCATCGGGCGTTACAATCCCGGCGGGCCCCGGCCATGCCGGAGCGGTAGTTCCGGAAGTGCCGGTCTGGACAGCCACATTGATGTAGTGCCTGCCGTTCGCAGGCCGGTACACCAAAATCTCCTGACCCACCTGGAAGCCAGTCAAGGCCGTCCAGGGCATGCTCACGAAACTTATAGCGCAACCGCCCGCGCAGCCAGTCGGGTCGCCGTTACTCACCACACTGAAGTAAGTCCGCTCCTGGGAACCTACAGAGCCGTTTGGGTTGAAAATGTCGGTTACGGGAGAGCACGTGCGATGATTGCCGGCAGCCGTAATCGTCACCACCTGCGTGGCTGCCCCAAGAACGCCCCCCGTAATCGGCACGCGGTAAAGAATCGGGTTGACGCCTGTATCTCCGCACACATAGAGATTTCCCGTGCGCAGGGAGGACGAGTAGAAAGCATTGTCGAAGGCGCCGCTGTACAGGGGGTTGGGGGTCGCGCTGCTGGTTCCGACTGGAATCTCCGTTCCGGTGGCGCCCCCGGAGAATGTGGCCGGGAATTGGTAAACCGCCGAGCAAGGAGAAGGGGCGGCGCCTGGACAGTTGGTAGTGCCGTCGCTGGAGGAAAAAACGTACACTTTCTCCGCCGTCCTATCCAGGATCGGCCCGTCGACCAGACCCACTCCAAAATCCACCCGCGCGCTCGCACTGACGGACCCCGTAGAGACATTTACGGAGTAAAGAAATCCGCCCTGATCTCCCACGAAGACATTGCCCGACGCCGTATCGTGAACCGGACTTGTGAGCGCGGTGGGAGCGGTTGCATTCACCTGAACCGGCCACGGAGGCGTTGTAACTTCGCCCGGAGGGTTCGTCCCAGTACCGCTGAACACCGGGTTGAACCGGTGCAGCCAACTGCTCGCGTCGCCAACCCAGGCAGTGTCACCCACGTAGTCGTAATAGACCGAAGATGTGGTGTTATTGGTGGCGGTTCCAGTGCCGCTCTTCAGAGGAAGTGTCAGCATGCAGGGCGCGGTGCAGGAGAGATACGCAGACGGAGACGAAACGGGCGTAAGAGTCAGCGGGCTGCCCACTGTCTCAGTCGTGGACGCCGCCCACTTCAACAAAACCAGGCTCGCTACCCCTCCCACCGGATTCGTTGTTTGCACAAAAGCGATTTGCGAGCCATCGCGCGAGAATACTGGGGAAGTGAGAATCTGTGCGCTGGTGTTGTACGCCCAATAGACTGAGGGGACCGTCCCTGTACATCCAGAGTAGAGGTTATCGTAGGCCACGATGCTGGCCTGCGTTGAGCTCGCCAAGCCAGTGGAGAAAACCACGAAATCGGGAGGGGCGTTGGTGGGATTGCTTACACAGTTTGCCGTGTTGATGTTAAACGAATACTTGGCCGGGAAGTTCCCCGCGCCGACGCTGCCGCCCGCGCCCAGCGTCTGAACCCAATCGTTCGAAGCTGAATTGTCCACGCTCTCGCCAGTTTGCGTGTAAGCCGATTCGATGGAGGACTCGCCATTGGCGGAAATCACGCGTGCGACGTGCTGCCGGTACCACTGCTGCCAGTAACGCGGATCACCTGCCAGGCGCCCCACTTCCTCGAACGTCTGGGGCTGGGAAAAGATGACATGCTGGTGCGTCCAGTCAATGGGCAACCCCTCCGAGAGAGGGTTGGCGGCATGACCAGTCAGAATCCACCCCAATGTCACCAATGCTACAAGACCGGTTCCAAACAGTACGACGCGGGAGACATTTCCTTGCATCTTGCCACTCCTCGTCTGGCTACTCAGGCGTTGCCCGCGTCAGTGAAATCCGCAGGGCCTGGATCCTGTTCCTGTCTTTACTGTACGAACACTGTACGACCCAGCAGCGCGCAGTAATTTCATGCTCAAACCCAAATCGCAGGCTGGATCGTCATCTCCGCTTGAGGCTGGAATCGCCCGAATTCTACTCCTTCCCGCCGGACAGGTGCAATCCGGTTCTTGCGTGCTTCAGATCAGTTTTCTAATCTTCCAAAGAGCGCTTGATTCCGGGGATAATCGGCGGTACGCGACCTGCAGCCCGTAAAATTGTCTTCTTGACTTGGCTGCGGGTCGCGCACGACTGGGCAATGACTTCATGACTAGAAGGAGCCCGAGCGTGAAACCTGGGGGAACAGATTTTGGAAAGGTCCGACACAGCAACAGCAGCAAAGGAAACCGAGCAGGGAATGCATTCAGGGGGAGTGTGGGCAGTTTTAACGCGGGAGGAGATCAGCAACCTTGGCGCAGATGCCGCCCACCCCGCCGAGACCCTGATGAACGTTGTAGCGCTCATCGCCAAACGGTTCAAAACGGACGTGTGTTCGGCATACCTGCTGGAGCCGGATCGCGCCAATCTAGTGCTGGCTGCTACCATCGGGTTGCGCCGCGAGTGCGTTGGCAGCTTGCGTATGGCCGTCAACGAAGGGCTCACCGGCCTCGTGGCGGAACAGTTGCGGCCCGTGGCTGTGAGCCATGTCAAGAACCACCCGCGCTTTAAGTATTTCAAGGAGGCGGGCGAAGAGGCTTATCAGTCTTTCCTGGGTGTTCCGCTCATCGACCGCGGTGTTCTGCAGGGCGTCTTGGTGGTGCAGACCATCGAGGCTCGCGTTTTTGGGGAAGACGATATCCGCATGTTGACGGACGCCGCCACCCAGGTGGCCCCGGTCGTCAGCGAAGCCCGCACGCTGGACCGCTTCATCGCGCCGCTGCAGGAACGCCTTTGGGAACTCGCGCGGAATCTGTGGTGGAGCTGGGATCACAACGCTTCCAGCCTGTTCCTCGACCTCGATCCGGTCCGCTGGAACCAGCTGAACCACAATCCCATTTCGCTGCTCGGCGAACTTCCTCTCGCCAAGCTGGAAGCTCGGGCGACGGAACTTACGCTCCATAGCCGCGTGAATTATGCCTACCGGCGCCTCCTGGAATACTTGGAAGCGGATCGCACCTGGGGAGCGCGGCATGCCGGAGTGCTGAGACCTCACCCCGTGGCGTACTTCTCCGCAGAATTCGGTTTGCACGAGTCCCTGCCGGTTTACTCCGGCGGCTTGGGAGTGTTGGCCGGAGATCACATCAAAAGCGCTTCTGATCTTGACATTCCCCTGATAGGCATCGGCCTGTTTTATGGCCAAGCATACTTCCGGCAGCGGCTCGATTTAAGCGGATGGCAGCGAGAAGAATACCTCGAGACCGATTTGAATCACCTGCCCATGGAGTCGGCCATCGGCCGCGACGGCCGGCCGGTGGTAGTGGAGATCGAGACGCGCAGCGGAAGGATTCGCGCCAAAGTGTGGCGTGTGAAAGTGGGACGGCGCGACCTGTTGCTGCTGGATTCGGATGTAGAAGAAAATGCCCCGGAAGATCGCGAACTGACTTCGCGGTTATATGGTGGCGATCTGCGCGTACGGATTCGCCAGGAGGTGCTGCTGGGAGTGGGAGGATTGCGGGCGCTGAAGGCGCTGGGGATTTCTCCCGGCGTGCTTCACCTGAATGAAGGCCATTGCGGGTTCGCGGTACTGGAGGCCATCCGCATGCGGATGGAAGACGAGGGCATCCAGTTTGAGGCCGCGGTGCCGCGAGTCTCCCGCGAAGTTGTCTTCACCACTCACACTCCCGTCCCGGCCGGCCACGACCGCTTTAGCCCGGCTTTGGTGGAGGAACATATCGGTCCGCTGCGCGAGGCCCTAGGACTGTCGTCGGAGACCCTGCTCGGTTTGGGCCGCGAGAAACCGGAGAACGGTGACGAAACTTTCTGCATGACCGTCTTGGCGCTTCGCCTTTCGCGGCGCGCCAATGCAGTCTCTGCGCTGCACGCCGAAGTGTCCCGCGCCATGTGGACCGGCTTGTTTGACGGCAAAGCGGAAGATGATGTTCCCATCGGACACATCACCAACGGAGTGCATGTTCCCTCCTGGCTAGCGCCGCACATGTTTCGCCTTTACGACCGCCATTTGGGCACGGGCTGGCAGCAGTGCAGCAGCGAAGCCAAAACATGGGAAGGAATCGAGAATGTTGATGACGGCGAGCTTTGGGAGACCCATCTCACGCTGAAGTCTCAGCTGCTCGAGTTCGTTCGTCGGCGCGCAGTGGAACAGGCGGAGCGCCGGGGAGAATTGCGTGAAGTGCTCGAGCGCCTGGAACGAGTGTTGAGTCCCGATGCGCTCACTATCGGATTCGCGCGCCGTTTCGCCACCTACAAACGGGCCAATCTGATTCTGAAGGATATGGAGAGGCTGACTTCGATGGTGAACGACCCGAATCGGCCCGTGCAATTCGTGTTTGCCGGCAAGGCGCATCCCCTGGACGAGCCTGGCAAGCGAATGCTGCAGCAGATTGCGGGAATGATGCGCGACCCCGTATTCCGCGATAAGTTCGTGTTTGTCGAGGATTACGACATCAACGTGGGGCGCCATTTCGTACAGGGTGTGGACGTGTGGCTGAACAATCCTCGTCGGCCGCAGGAAGCTTCCGGCACCAGTGGCCAGAAAGTTGTGCTCAACGGAGGTTTGAATCTCTCCATTCTCGATGGCTGGTGGGCCGAGGCTTACGACGGGATGAATGGCTTTGCCATCGGCACCGGCAAGAGTCACTCGAACCTAAGCGTGCACGATGAGCGCGACGGCGAGGATCTGTTGCGCACGCTGCGCGAAGAAGTCATCCCGCTTTACTATCAGCGCGATCGCGACGGCCTTCCCCGGGGCTGGATCAAGCGCATGAAGCGGGCCATCCGTACGCTGGGCTGGCGGTTCAGCGCCGATCGCATGGTCATGGATTACACTCTTAAGTGCTACGCCCCGGCCGCCGGAGGCATCTCCAGCGACATGCGGCCGAATGCGTGAGTGAGTTCGAAGGTTGGCCACACCAAGCCCGCTTTAAGTCTTTGACAAAGTCGGCCCGCTCCGGTTAAATGAGCGGTTGGTGTTAACGATGTCGGTAAACGTTTACCAATCCCAAGCCGGGCTTCGCTTAGCAACCCCCCTATGCTGCTGAAGACGCTGCGCGAACAGGTCCTCGAAGCCAACC